>Ga0209758_1001754_pt1 | contig 24100 bp, 22 predicted proteins | sample AraplaMF_Col_mMF_FD_184258 | JGI IMG/M metagenome (GOLD analysis project Ga0209758, IMG submission 184258) | Arabidopsis root microbial communities from the University of North Carolina, USA - plate scrape MF_Col_mMF (SPAdes) (version 2) | ecosystem: Host-associated > Plants > Roots > Endosphere...
GCATGTGTTAAGCCTGCCGCCAGCGTTCGCTCTGAGCCAGGATCAAACTCTCAAGTTGGACTTGAACTTTGAACCGGCTGATCACAACGTTTGACGAGGTCCCACCATATTTACCGCCATCGATTCACATCGAGGACGATCCGATCTTCGTGAGAAGATCATGGTGTAACCTATGTAAACGTGTACCGCCGAAGTCTTTCGTCCAGTCTCAATCCCTGAAAACCGAAGTCTTCAATGATCGAGACTCGCAAGGACTCCGCCGTCCACGTTTCTCTTTCTTCATCTTCACTTGTCAAACAGCCCGGGGTCCGAAACCCCACTCCCTGCTTAAAGGGAGGTCTCTAGCACCCTCACCGGACGACGAATAACAACCGGTAACGACCGGCTGTTAAGTCACTCATCTCAGTGAGGAGCTTACAGGCGCGGAAACCAGCCAGACCCGGAAGGTCTCGGCGGCGCCGCGCTCAGTGGCCGGGTTATAGGCCCCGCTCAGGATCGTTGTCAACGCCCAATGTCAACAAATCGTCGCATCGTTCGCAAGAATCACGTGGCGCCCCCAAGTCCAGCCTTTCGGCGATTTCGCGCCGTACAAGAGCCACAATCCTGCGACGTTCTGACCGTCAGATAGGCGATGAATCGCCGGACGCAAGTTCCGGCCGTGACCATTCGGGGATTGGCGACTTCCATGACCACACCGCCTATGCCCTGCAACGAAGACGCATCGAGAGATTTACGCGCCATTGACGTCCAGGATCGCGGGCCGCAATTTGGCCCATGATTTCTGGAGGTCTATGGGACTTCAGCCGGATCTCGCCGCTGGGGGCGGAAGCCGGTTTTGTGCTGTGCGGAAAGCTCGCTGCGCCATGCGCAGTTCTTTTTGCGCGGTGCGCAACATTCGTTGCGCACCGGTGAATGTCGGGGGGATGGTGGTTTGAACCACAGGACGTCACGGGGGGGAGGCTATGGCCGTGAGACCGGGATCATCGATCTCGGTCACGAGCCGCCACTTTCCGTCGATGGGTCCGAAGCCGCCGTCATCGATCGCCGCCGCGTCTCCGTACAGTGGTTCAGCGGTACCATTCTGACTGGCTTGTGCGGCGCAGCCCTGATCGGCGGCGCCGTTTTCGCGTCGCTCGACGGCGAAATGACCTTTGCCAGGGTGCCGGAGCGGGTCGAGGGCGCGCTTCGCGGCGCCTTCAGCGCCAACGACAAGGGCGCCAGCCTGCACAAGAGCGACCGCCTGCCGCCGCCGAGCGACTCCACCGCCGCGCGCCAGGTGGTGAAGGTCTCGACGGTGACCCGGGTCGGCAACCGCGACGTCATGCGGGTTCGGCCTTTCATCCGCATTGCCGGCAACCTGTCGATGAGCACCAGCGAGCTCAGCGCCAAGATCCCGCCGTTCAACGCCCAACGCATGCTGACCGACGTCGGCTCCCCCGCTCCGGCAACCTCCGACGACGGGCAGGCCAATGCCGATGCCGTCGAGCCCGATGCCGAGGTGTCGTTCGTCACCCGCGAGCTCGGCCCGATCCTGCCGAAGGCCAAGATTGCCGCCAACGTCGCCATCGACGAAATCCTGATGCGGGTTCGCGATGCCTCGAACTGGCGCGGCAACAGCGGTAGCGTACGCTACACCGTCGCCAACGCCTCGGCCGATCTCGGCGGCGTGCAGCCCGACCTCAAGATGGCCTACGCGGCCGAGGGCAACGTGTCCGATCCCTACGCCGGGTTTGAAACCCGGGTGGTTCCGGAAAACGTGACGCTGCTGCCGAAAACCAAGGAACAGGCGACCGGCGGCAACCCCGGCAACGAGCGCATCCACGTCGTCAAGAAGGGCGACAGCGTCTCCTCGATCCTGCGCGACCAGGGCGCCACGCCGGAAGAGGCCAAGGCGATCGCCTCCACGCTCGGCGCACGCGGCCGCGACGGCGGGCTGAAAGAAGGCCAGAAACTGAAGATCCTGATGGCGCCGGCCGGCCCCGGCCAGCGGTTGCAGCCCTACCGGGTGATCGTTGCCAACGAAGCAACCGTCGAGGCGGTGGCCGCGCTGTCCGACATCGGAAAATACGTCGCGGTCGACGTGTCGAGCATGAACACCACCGCCGAGGTCGCCGACAACAGCGACGACGATGATGACGACGGCACCGGGGTGCGGCTCTATCAAAGCATCTACGAGACCGCGATGCGCAACAAGGTGCCGGCCACGGTGATCGAGGACATGGTCCGGATCTACTCCTACGACGTAGACTTCCAGCGCAAAGTGCAGCCCGGCGACTCCTTCGACGTGTTCTTTGCCGGCGAGGACGAGGGCGCCACCATCACCGAAAAGACCGAGGTGCTGTTCGCCGCGCTCACCGTCGGCGGCGAGACCAAGAAATATTACCGGTTCCAGACCCCCGACGATTCCGTGGTCGACTATTATGACGAGACCGGCAAAAGCGCGAAAAAGTTCCTGGTGCGCAAGCCGGTCAACAACGCCATCATGCGCTCCGGCTTCGGCGGCCGCCGCCATCCGATCCTCGGCTTCACCAAGATGCACACCGGCGTCGACTGGGCGACGCCCTACGGCACACCGATTTTCGCCTCCGGCAACGGCGTGGTCGAGACCGCCGGCTGGGAAGGCGGCTACGGCAAATACGTCAAGCTGAAGCACAACAACGGCTACGAGACCGCGTACGGCCACATGTCGGCCTTCGCCAAGGGCATGGAGCCGGGCAAGCGGGTCCGCCAGGGCCAGGTGATCGGCTTCGTCGGCTCCACGGGTCTATCGACCGGCGCCCATGTCCACTACGAAATCCTGGTCAACGGCCGCTTCGTCGACCCGATGCGTGTCAAGCTGCCGCGCGGCCGATCGCTGGAAGGCACGCTGCTCGCCGGCTTCGAGAAAGAGCGCGACCGCCTCGATACAATGATGACCAACCGCGGCAACGGCGCGCGGGTGTCGGATGCCGGCGCCCCGGCGTCGACGGGGACGGTGCGGCAGACCAGCAACCGCTGACGATCAACAGGCAGCACAAAAAATATCCCCGAACACGCGCGTGTCCGGGGCTTATGTGTCAGTGCAAGAGGTCAGTTCAGCTTCCGCTTCGGCAACGGCGCCTCGAACTGGGCAATCTCGGCGGTCTGTGATACCTTGCCGTTGAAGGTCAGCACGTTGCCCTCCACCGAAATCGCCACGCGGTCGCCGTCCTTGACGTCGCCGGCCAAAATCATCTCGGCCAGCGGATCCTGCACGTAGCGCTGGATCACCCGCTTCAGCGGCCGGGCGCCGTAGGCGGGATCCCAGCCCTTGTCGGCGAGCCAGTCGCGTGCCGGCCCGTCGAGGGTGAGCGCGATCTTGCGCTCCTCCAGCAGCCTCTGGAGGCGGGCGAACTGGATCTCGACGATCTTGCCCATCTCGCTCTTCTGCAGCCGGTGGAACAGGATGATCTCGTCGACCCGGTTGAGGAATTCGGGGCGGAAGTGCGCCCGCACCATGCCCATGACCTGTTCACGCACCGCCGAGGTGTCCTCGCCTTCCGGCTGGTTGACCAGGAATTCGGAGCCGAGGTTCGAGGTCATGATGATCAGCGTGTTGCGGAAATCCACCGTGCGGCCCTGGCCGTCGGTCAGGCGGCCGTCGTCGAGCACCTGCAACAGCACGTTGAAAACATCCGGATGCGCCTTCTCGACTTCGTCGAACAGCACCACCTGGTAGGGCCGCCGCCGCACCGCCTCGGTCAAGGCGCCGCCCTCGTCGTAGCCGACATAGCCCGGCGGCGCGCCGATCAGCCGCGAGACCGAATGCTTCTCCATGTATTCCGACATGTCGAGGCGGACCATCGCGGTCTCGTCGTTGAACAGATATTCGGCGAGCGCCTTGGTGAGCTCGGTCTTGCCGACGCCGGTCGGCCCCAAGAACATGAACGAGCCCATCGGCCGGTTCGGGTCCTGCAGGCCGGCGCGGGACCGGCGCACCGCGGTCGAGACCGCACGCACCGCCTCGGCCTGGCCGATCACCCGGTTGCCGAGGCTCAACTCCATCCGCAGCAGCTTGTCCTTTTCGCCTTCCAGCATCTTGTCGACCGGCACGCCGGTCCAGCGCGACACCACCTGCGCGATGTGATTGGCGGTGACCGCCTCCTCCATCATCTCGCCGGCGTTTTCGCTGGCCTCGATCTCGGCAAGCCGCTTCTCGAGCGCGGGGATCCGGCCATAGGCCAGCTCGCCGGCGCGCTGGAATTCGCCGCGGCGCTGCGCCTCGGCGAGTTCGTTGCGGTACTGGTCGAGCTCGCTCTTCAGCTTCTGGGCGTTAGACAGTTTGTTCTTCTCGGCGCTCCAGCGCGTGGTGAGATCCGCCGACCGGCTCTCCAGCTCGGCGAGTTCCTTCTCCAGCGCCTGCAGCCGGGTTTTCGAGCCCGTGTCGGTTTCCTTCTTCAGCGCCTCCTGCTCGATCTTCAGCCGGATGATCTCGCGATCCATTGAATCCAGCTCTTCCGGCTTGGAATCGACCTGCATCTTCAACCGCGCCGCGGCCTCGTCCATCAGATCGATGGCCTTGTCGGGCAGGAAGCGGTCGGTGATGTAGCGGTTCGACAGCGTGGTCGCAGCCACCAGCGCAGAGTCGGCAATGCGGACGCCGTGATGCTGCTCGTACTTGTCCTTCAGTCCGCGCAGGATCGAAATGGTGTCTTCGACGGTCGGCTCGGAGACGAAGATCGGCTGGAACCGGCGCGCCAAAGCGGCGTCTTTTTCGACGTGCTTGCGGTATTCGTCCAGCGTGGTGGCGCCGATGCAATGCAGCTCGCCGCGCGCCAGCGCGGGCTTCAGCAGGTTGGAGGCGTCCATCGCGCCGTCGGCCTTGCCGGCGCCGATCAGCGTGTGCATCTCGTCGATGAACAGGATGATGCCGCCCTCGGCGGAGGTCACCTCCTGGAGCACGGCCTTGAGCCGCTCCTCGAACTCGCCGCGGTATTTCGCTCCGGCGATCAGCGCGCCGAGATCGAGCGACAAGAGCTTCTTGTCGGTGAGGCTCTCCGGCACGTCGCCGTTGAGGATGCGCAGCGCCAGCCCCTCGACGATCGCGGTCTTGCCGACGCCGGGCTCGCCGATCAGCACCGGATTGTTCTTGGTCCGCCGCGACAGCACCTGGATGGTGCGGCGGATTTCCTCGTCGCGGCCGATCACCGGATCGAGCTTGCCGTCGCGCGCCGCCTGGGTCAGGTCGCGGGCATATTTCTTCAGCGCGTCATAGGCGTTCTCCGCAGTGGCGCTGTCGGCGGTGCGGCCCTTGCGCAGCGCGTTGATCGCGGCATTAAGGTTTTGCGGGGTGACGCCGCCCTTGCCGAGCAGCGCGCCGGCCTCGGAGTCCTTGTCGAGTGCCAGGGCCAGCAGCAGCCGCTCCACGGTGACAAAACTGTCACCGGCTTTTTCGGCGGCCTGCTCCGCGGCCTCGAAGGCGCGCGCGGTCGCCGGCGCCAGATAGACCTGACCGGCGCCCGCGCCTGACACCTTCGGCATCTTGCCAAGGGCCGCTTCGGTGGCCTTGAGGATGGCGCGCGAGTTGCCGCCGGCGCGGTCGATCAGACCGCCGGCGAGACCTTCGCTGTCGTCCAGCAGCACTTTGAGGATATGCAGCGGGGAGAATTGCTGATGTCCCTCGCGCACGGCAAGGGATTGCGCCGCCTGGATAAAGCCGCGCACACGTTCGGTGTATTTTTCAATGTTCATCGGTCTGGTCCCTCAGCCTGCCGCTCCGCCCCGAAAGCACGGACACCGCATCTTCATTGGGTTGATCTTCAATGGTGTTCACGCAGGCCGCGTTGATATCCATCAAGTGACGTCCATCAATCGGCCAGCTTGACGCTGATGTGGGCATTGCGTTCCCGGAGCGGAAGAGGCGCCTTCACAATTTCGTCAACGGTGGCGCACCGCTCGGAAATCCCTTAAGAAACCGCATGTCCGAAAACCCGATCCCACACATCGCCAGCATCCATCGCTATCCGGTCAAGGGCCTGTCGCCGGAGCCGCTCACCGCGGTGGCGCTGCGTGCCGGCCAGACGCTTCCCGCCGACCGCCGTTACGCCATCGAGAACGGCCCGAGCGGCTTCGATGCCGCCGATCCGCAGTATTTTCCGAAAATCAAGTTCCTGATGCTGATGCGCAATGAACGGCTGGCGGCGCTGCGCACCCGCTACGACGACTCGAGCCATGTCCTGACCATCCGGCAGAACGGCACCGAGGCGGTGCGGGGCGATCTGCAGACGGCGGAAGGCCGGGCCGCGATCGAGGGATTCTTTGCGGCGAATTTCGCCGACGAGTTGCGCGGCCCGCCAAAGCTGCTGGCCGCCGCGGGCCACAGTTTTTCGGACGTCGCCAAGAAGGTGGTCTCGATCATCAACCTCGCCAGCGTCGCCGCGCTCGAAGAGGTGATCGGGCAAAAGGTCCACCCGCTGCGCTTCCGCGGCAATCTCACCATCGCCGGCTGGCCGGCCTGGCACGAATTTTCGCTGCTCGAGCAGACGCTGGCGATCGGGGAGACCCGGCTGAAGGTGGTCAAGCGGATCGTGCGCTGCGCCGCCACCAATGTCGATCCCGACACCGCGCAGCGCGACCTCAACATCCCGCAAACGCTGATGCAAAGCTATGGCCACGCTGACTGCGGCGTCTATGCCGAGGTGATCGCCGGCGGCGATATCGCGGTCGGCGATGCGATCCGGGTGGAAGAACCGGCGCTGATTTGATTGTGAAGAGCCCTGCTCCCCTCCCCGCTGCTGCGGAGGGAGGGAAGCAGAGGCGGGTCAGAGAGATCAGCTCGACGGCATCACGTAGGCCTGGATCCGGCCGCGCGGATAAGACGCCTCGCGGACGCGGCCGCCGTTGTTGCCGGAGACCAGGATCGGATTGCCGTTGGCATCGATGCCGCTGACCACGCCGACATGGCCGCCGCCGCGGCGGCCCATCACCGCGATGGCGCCGACCTGCGGACCCGATACGCGCTGGCCATAGCTCGCGAAGGACCGCGCGAGGTCGGAGCCGGTGCCCTGATGGCCAGAGCGCTGCAGCACCATGTTCATGAAACGCGCGCACCAGAGACGGCCGCGGCCTGTCGGATTGCCGCCAAGATAGCGGCGCGCCTCAGCGACGACGTTTGACGAGCCGAAACTCGCCGGGGCTGAATTTTGCGGCGTCATGCCAGCGTTGGCGACCACCGGAGCGCCGAACTGATCGACGGCGTTGCCGGCCCGCACGATGTGCCTGCCGTGATGACGATGGAGATGATGATGGTGGTGATGGACACGGGCATGATGCCTCGCGCCGTGATGTGGCCGCGCCGACGCCGGGCTAGCCAGGGAAAAGACTATCGCCGAACACAACGCCACGGCTGAGAAGCGCAGCGAACGGCGGAACGCATTGAACTGAACCATACCAAGTTTTCCTCATAAACACCCCCGTTCCCCATCGGCGCGCGGGCGCGTCCGACATCGCGGGCGAATTGCGAATTCCGGTGTGGCGAGAACAAGACACGATGCGGCGCTGCAACAGTGATTCCGAGGTGATACCGCGATGATTCGATGGCTGAAAAATGAGGCGCCGGACACATTGCGGCCATCGGCATTAACTGCGATTTTCGACCGCGGATCGACGGGACGCCAGCAGGAGACACCGGAATGCCCTATGCGACGACGCGCGACGGCGTTGAACTGTATTTCGAGGAAGCCGGCAGCGGGACGCCGATCCTGTTCGTGCACGAGTTCGCCGCCGACTATGCGAGCTGGGAGCCGCAGATGCGCTACTTCTCCCGCAAGCACCGCTGCGTGACCTATTCGGCGCGAGGCTATACACCCTCGCATGTCCCCGAAGCGGCCGGCGACTACAGCTATGAGCACTTTCGCGACGACGCGATTGCCATGCTCGACCATCTGAACATTCCGGCGGCGCATCTGGTCGGGCTGTCGATGGGCGCCTATTCGTCGCTTCAGGTCGGGCTCAAAGCCCCGAAGCGGGCGCTGTCGCTGACGCTCGCCGGCGTCGGCTCGGGCTTCGAGGCCGACCGGCTGAAAACGTTTCGCGAGGAATGCGAGACCCGCGCGCTGCAGTTCGAGCGCGAAGGCTCAACCGAAGTGGCCCGGCTCTACGGCATGGGCCCGGGACGGATTCCGTTTCTGGTCAAGGACCCGCGCGGTTTTCGCGAGTTCAACGACGCGTTCGGCCAGCACGACGCGCAAGGCTCGGCCAACACCATGCGCGGCTTCCAGGGCGGCCGGCCGCCGCTGTCGGAATTTTTGAACCAGATCCGCGACGTCACGCTGCCGACGCTGATCGTGGTCGGCGACGAGGACGATTCCTGCATCGAGGCGAGCCTGTTCCTGAAGAAGTATATCGCGACGTCGGGACTCGTGATGTTTCCGAAGACCGGCCACGTGCTCAACCTCGAAGAGCCGGGGCTGTTCAACGAGGCGGTGGAGCGGTTCATCGGGCTGGCGGAGGCGGGACGATGGGGTGCGCGCGATCCGCGATCGATCCGGGGGTGATGCGGCTCCACCGGCGCCCTGCGCAGAGCACACGGATCGCGCGAATCCCTACCGCCCCTTGCCCGCCCGGCTCAGCAAAAACACCCCCTGCTCGCCGAACATGTTCCAGAACCACCACGGCGCGTTGAGGCGCAGCGGGCGGCCGTAGAGGTCGAGCGCCACGGCGCGCTCCATCTTGACGTTGATCTCGTCGCAGAGCTGGACGAAGTCCTTGATGGTGCAGAAGTGGATGTTGGGGGTGTCGTACCAGGTCGCCGGCAGGTTCTCGGTGCGCGGCATGTGGCCGCCGACCAGGAGCTGCAGACGCATCTTCCAGAAGCCGAAATTCGGAAACGACACGATGGCGCGGCGGCCGATCCGCAAAAGGTTCTCCAGCACGACGCGCGGCTGCCGTGTCGCCTGCAGGGTCTGCGACAGGATCACGTAGTCGAAGGCGTCATCCGGATAATTGACGAGGTCGGTGTCGGCGTCGCCCTGCACCACGGCGAGCCCCTTGGCGACGCAGCGGTTGACGCCCTCGCGCGACAATTCGATGCCGCGGCCGTCGATGCCGCGGCTTTCCAGGAGCTGCAGCAGGTCGCCGTCGCCGCAGCCGACGTCGAGCACCTTGGAGCCGCCTTCGACCATCTGCGCCATCAGCAGATAATCGCCGCGATGCGCGGCGTCGCCTCGCGGCGCCGGGGTCGCCAGCGGCAGCGCCTGTTGCCCGGCCATCTCAGCCACCGCGCGCGACGAGGCCGCGCACCGCGCCGGCGGAGTGCAGGAACGCGCGGGCGATCTCGACAAATTCCGGGGTGTCGAGCAGGAAGGCGTCGTGGCCCTTGTCGGTCTCGATCTCCGCGAACGACACCCGGGCGCCGCTGGCGTTCAGCGCATGGACGATGCTGCGGGATTCCGAGGTCGGGTACAGCCAGTCGCTGGTGAACGACACCACGCAGAACCGCGTCTGCGTGCCCCGAAAGGCCTGCGCCAGCACGCCGTCATGATCGGCGGCGATGTCGAAATAGTCCGTCGCCCGCGTCACGTAGAGATAGCTGTTGGCATCGAAGCGCTCGACGAAGGACGAGCCCTGATAGCGCAGGTAGCTTTCGACCTGAAAATCGGCGTCGAACGAGAAGGTCGGCAGTTCGCGGTCCTGCATCCGCCGCCCGAATTTGCGGTGCAGCGCTGCGTCCGACAGATAGGTGATATGCGCGGCCATCCGCGCCACGCCGAGCCCGCGATGCGGCCGGGTGCCCTCCTCGAAATAGCGGCCGCCGCGCCAGTCCGGATCGGCCATCACGGCCTGGCGGCCGAGCTCGTGGAACGCGATGTTCTGTGCCGAGTGCCGCGCGCTGCAGGCCACCGCCAGCGCCGAGAACACCCGCTTGGGATAGGCCGCGGTCCATTGCAGCGCCTGCATGCCACCCATCGAACCGCCGGCGACGCAGAACAGCGTCTCGATGCCGAGACGGTCGATCAGCATCGCCTGGGCGCGCACCATGTCGGGAATGGTGATGACCGGAAAATCCAGTCCCCACAACTTGCCGGTTTTGGGATTGGTCGAGGCCGGCCCGGTGGACCCCATGCAGCCGCCGAGCACGTTGGAACAGATGATGAAATAGCGCTCAGTATCGAGCGGCTTGCCGGGCCCGACCAGGGTCTGCCACCAGCCGGGCTTGCCGGTCACCGGATGCTCGTTGGCGACGTGCTGATCGCCGGTCAGCGCATGGCAGACCAGAATGGCGTTGGAGCGCTCGGCGTTGAGCTCGCCATAGGTCTGGTAGGCGATCTGGAACGGCGCCAGATCGACCCCGCAATCGAGCCGCAATGGCTGGTCGGCACCGAAGGCCGCGACCTGCGACGACGGACGATCGGCCTCGCGCGCACGCTCTTCACGCAGCACCGCCGGACTGGATATCGAACGCATACCGACCATTTGACACGACCTCCTCCGGAGGCCTCAACCACCGGACATCAGGCCATAAAAAACCCGGCCTGAACATAGGTTCGACCGGGATCCACGTGTCCCCGGCCTGTTTAGCGAGTTGTTTAACGTGGCTGCAAGCCGGCCGGCTCAAATGACCACGGAATGACGTAATATTAGTGCGCGGCGACCTTTTCGTCAAGACAAGCATCGGGTTAACCAAACCGGTTCGTTACCTGCCCGCTCTTGCGTCGTTTCCTTCCTTGGGGGAAAACAGCCCTCCTCAAGGGAAACAGCCTTGCATCCTGCGGCGCGGCGAGAAGCGCGGTTCCCTCAGCATCATCGATCCAACTTCAGACGCCCGCTCACTCAGGTTCACGCATGTCGAAAGCGCCCCCCGCTCCGCCCTCGCTCGAGGTCCTGCGCAAGGAAATCGACGTCATCGACGCAGAGGTTCATAGCCTCCTGATGCGGCGCGGCGACATCATCGACCGGCTGATCTCGGTGAAGCAGACCCAGGAGGTCGGCTCGGCATTCCGCCCGGCACGCGAGGCCGACATGATGCGCCGCCTGGTGCAGCGCCATCGTGGCATCCTTCCACTCGACACCGTCGAGAGCATCTGGCGGGTCATCATCTCGACCTTCACCTATGTGCAGGCGCCGTTCTGCGTGCATGCCGACACCGCGGCAAACGAGACAGCGATGCGGGATTCGGCGCGGTTTCACTTCGGCTTCACGGTGCCCTACGTCGGGCATTTCAGCGCCGCCGCCGCGGTCGACGCGGTGGCGAAATCGAAGGGCGATCTGGCCATGGTGTCGGCGGTGTCCAGCCGCACCCCGTGGTGGATCGAGCTGGAAACGGACGGCGCGCCAAAAATCATCGCCCGGCTGCCGTTCATCGAGCGCGCCGACCATCCGGCAGCACTGCCGGTGTTCGTGGTGTCGCGGGTGGCCGACAGCGCCATGGTGACCGAGGTCGAAATGTGGAGCGTGCGGGTCAGCGGCTGGAACGCCGAGGTGGCGCGCGCGCTGTCGCCACTGGCGGAGATCGTGGCGGTGCCCGACACCGCCTTCGACGGCGCGGCGCTGCTGGTTTCGGTGATGGGCCCCACCACGATCGAAACCATCCGCTCGGCACTGGTCGCGGCCGGGGCCTCGGTGCGCTCGACGGCTCTCGTCGGCAGCCACGCAAGGCGCTATACGGTGACCGCAAACGACGCGCCACGGCTGTGAGCGCGCCTGCCAATCTGGAGCTGATGATGTCCCGCCCCGTGCCGAAGCCCGGCATTCTCGATATTGCGCCCTACACCCCCGGCAAAAGCCCGGTGGCCGAACCCGGCCGCAAGGTATTCAAGCTGTCGGCCAACGAAACCCCGTTCGGCCCCTCGCCGCGGGCCATCGAGGCCTACAAGGCGGTGGCGGCGCATCTGGAGGATTACCCGGAGGGCACATCAAAGGTGCTGCGCGAGGCGATCGGCCGCAGCTTCGGGCTCGATCCCGACCGCATCATCTGCGGCGCCGGCTCCGACGAGATCCTCAACCTGCTGGCGCATGTCTATCTCGGCCCCGGCGACGAGGCGATCTCGACCGCCCACGGCTTCCTGGTCTACCCGATCGCCACCCTGGCGAACGGCGCTACCAACGTGGTGGCGGCGGAAACCGATTTCACCTGCAATGTCGACGCCATCCTGCAAAAGGTCACGCCGCGCACCAAGCTGGTGTGGCTGGCCAACCCGAACAACCCGACCGGGACCTACCTGCCGTTCGACGAGGTCAAGCGGCTGCGCAACGGACTGCCGGCGAACGTGCTGCTGGTGCTGGATGCCGCCTATTCCGACTACGTGTCGCGCAACGATTACGAACTCGGCATCGAGCTCGTCGCGACCACCGACAACACCGTTGTGACCCACACCTTCTCGAAGATCCACGGCCTCGCCGCGCTGCGCGTCGGCTGGATGTTCGGCCCGGCACACATCGTCGACGCGGTGAACCGGATCCGCGGCCCGTTCAACGTCACCACGCCCGCCATGCTGGCGGCGGCGGCGGCGCTGGAAGACACCGCGCACGTCCAGATGTCGAAGACCCACACCGAACAGTGGCGCAACTGGATGACCGGGGAAGTGACGAAGCTCGGCCTCAAGGTGACGCCGAGCGTGGCGAACTTCATCCTGATTCATTTTCCGACCACCAAGGGCAAGACCGCGGCCGAGGCCGATGCGTTCCTGACCAAACGCGGCCTGGTGCTGCGTGCGGTGACCAATTACGGCCTGCCGCATTCGCTGCGCATGACCATCGGCACCGAGGAGGCGAATCGCCTGGTCGCCGAGGGCCTGCGCGACTTCCTGGCGCAAAAGTGAAACCGGCTTCGCACTTCGACAAGGTCGCGCTGATCGGCTTCGGGCTGATCGGCGGCTCGATCGCACGCGCCGCGCGGGCGCAGGGACTGGCGGGGCAGATCGTCACCACCGCGCGCTCGGCGAAGACGCGGGCGAGGGTGCAGGAACTGGGCATCGTCGATGCGGTGGTCGAGACCAACGCCGAGGCGGTGCGCGATGCCGATCTGGTCATCCTGTGCATCCCGGTCGGCGCCTGTGGCGCCGTGGCGCAGGAGATCGCGCCCTTCCTCAAGCCGGGCGCCATCGTCTCCGACGTCGGCTCGGTCAAGGGCGCGATCGTCCGCGACATGGCGCCCCATCTGCCGGCCGGCGTGCATTTCGTGCCGGCCCATCCGGTAGCCGGCACCGAGCATTCCGGGCCGGATTCCGGCTTCGCCGAACTGTTCATCAACCGCTGGTGCATCCTGACCCCGCCGGAAGGCGTCGACCCCGACGCGATCGCGCGGCTGCGGGCGTTCTGGGCGGCGCTCGGTGCCAAGGTCGAGATCATGACGCCGGATCATCACGATCTGGTGCTTGCGATCACCAGCCACCTGCCGCATCTGATCGCCTACACGATCGTCGGCACGGCCGAGGAGCTCGGCCAGGTGACGTCGTCGGAAGTCATCAATTTTTCCGCCGGCGGCTTTCGCGATTTCACCCGCATCGCGGCCTCCGATCCGACGATGTGGCGCGACGTCTTCCTGGCCAACAAGGACGCGGTGCTGGAAATGCTCGGCACCTTCAACGAGGACCTCTCGAAACTGACGCGCGCGATCCGCCGCGGTGATGGCGAGGCGCTGTTCGAGCATTTCACCAGAACGCGTGCGATCCGCCGCGGCATCGTCGAGACGGGGCAGGATTCCGCGGCGCCGGATTTCGGGCGGCCGCATGCGCAGCTGGGGAAGAAAGATTAAAGCGTGATGGCATTAAGTTCGAGAGCTTGAATTTTTGAGATAGTTGGCGCATTCCTCGGAGGTGAAGGCATCGAGTGCCTGGCCGATTGCAGCGCAGACGGCGTCGACGGTTCGCGCGGCGGCTTTACGAACCAAGTGCTTAAGCTTGGCAAAGACCTGCTCGATCGGGTTCAGATCAGGTGAGTATTTCGGCAGGAAGAAGAGTTTGGCGCCGACCGAACGGATGAGCTGGCGAACCGCTTTGCTCCTGTGGCTGCCGAGATTGTCTAAGACGACGATGTCGCCGGGCTGAAGGGTCGGCAGGAGAACCTTCTCGACATAGGTGCGGAAGCTCACACCATCGATCGGCCCCTCGATGAACCATGGCGCATCGATCCGGTCATGGCGCAGGGCCGCCAGGAAGGTCATGGTCTTCCAGCGGCCGTGGGGGACCTTTGCGTGAAGTCTGCTCCCGCGCGGCGCCCATCCCCGCAAGGGTGCCATATCGGTCCTGGTCCAGGTCTCGTCGATGAAGACCAGCCGTTCAGCTTCAACGCGACCTTGATACTTTGCCCACTGGGCTCGCCGCCGTGCCACCTCGGGTCGATCGCGTTCGCCAGCCGCCACGCTTTTTTTTGAAGCTGAGCTTCTCGGCGTGCACGAAGTCCCACACCGAGTGGTAGTCGACCTTCAGGCCACGGTCGGCAAGCTCAGCAACGAGACCACGTATCGTGAAATCGCCGTCCTTGATCCGTTGTGACAGCCAGATCGCGTGCTCGCCCGAAATTGCCTTCGGCTTGTAGCCACCGATCTGGCCAGGCTCAACGCTGCCGGTCTCATCGACCCGCTTCATCCAACCGATGGCCGTGCTGATCGCTACCCCAAACTGCTTGGCTGCCTGATTGCGGGACATCCCGCTCTCAATTGCCGCCACCACGCGCTTGCGAAGATCCAGAGAGTACGGCTTTCCCATCCCATGCTGGCCTCCTGCCCAGCCACCATGGTGAATCAGAAGCCGACTGATTTGGGAATCCCAAATCGATTCAGACTAAAACCATCCCGCTTTAGTTCGTAGTCTTGCCACGGGTCGTCCCGGCGCAGGCCGGGACCCAGAACCCCTTGCGTGTGGGTTGCGAAGAAAGCCGTTCCGCGCGCCGAGATTAAGACGACGCCAGGGAGTCTGGGTCCCGGCCTTCGCCGGGACGACCTCTCAATACAGCGGCGGGGTCTGCGCGATTTTCAGCGGACCGAAAAACACCGCGCCGTCGACGAATTTCAGCGGGAAGGCGCGGGCTTTCCTGCCTTCCAGGGTGGCTTCCTTGCCGAGCGAATTGATGCCGATGGCGACGCCGACATTGGCGTTCTGCTGCACCACCTTGCCGAGGCCGGGGATGGCGCGGTTCAGCGCGCCCATCAGGTTGTTGACGTCCTGGCTCTTGACGCCCGGCGCCAGCCGGTCGAGCGTCGCCTGCGGCACGCCCTGCTCCAGCATCTTGTCGATGCCGAGCGCCGGGATGACTTTTTCGAGACCGGCGACGGTCATCTGCAGCTCGCCGTCGAGACGGCCGTTGGCGCTCAGCCCCAGCGTGCCGGTGGCCACCGCGATGAGGTCGCCCTGCACCACGCGGGACTGCACGATCTCGGCGCGGCCGCCGGCCGCCTGGATCTCGCGAAACCGCTCCGGCCACGGCTTTGGCGAAAGATCCTTCAAACCACTGACGAGCGCGCGGGCATCGATGTCGAACGGCTCCGCCAGGATCGGATGCAGATCGGCGATGCTGGCGCCGGACATTTTCAGCGCGGTTTCGACCACCGGGCGTTCCGGCGTGGAATTTTCCGCGAAGCGGCCGTGCAGCTCGGCGTGCCTGGCGCGCGCCAGCGGCGCCTGCACCGAAGCTGCGATGCGATCGAGCGCCGGATCGTCGAATTCGATCGACGCGCGTTCCGGGGGTCCGGGGAGTCCGACCACGCTGGCGCGGGCCTTGCTCCAGTTGACCACCATCGACGGCAACTGGCCGCGCTCCGACAGCACCGCCGGCGCGGTGAATTCCGCAATCACCCGCCTGGGATCCCAGACCTGCGCGACCACCAGAATTTCCCCCAGTTTCGCCGTGAACGGCGGCTGCGTCGCGGCCTGGCCGGCGCTCTGGGCGACCAGCGTCACGCTGGCGTTGCTGCAGCGGACTTCGAGGCGGAACGGGAAGCCGGCCACGGATCGGCTGCCGCAGTCGTAGACCCGCCCCGACGCTGCCTCGCGGGCGCGCCAGGCATCGACGGTCTGATCAACCTTTGAAGCCGCATAGAACCAGAACCCGCTCCACGCCGCAGCGAGAAGGACGACGAGAAGGGGCATGATGAAGACGGGCCAGAGCCGGCGCCGCCGCGTCGAGAGCACAAAGTCGGACATGGCGGGGACCTTGGCCTGAGGATTTTGTCAAATCAGCGATGCCCGCGGATCCTGCGGCAAATCGCGCGAATGACTATACCATAAGCAATTTCAATGGTTTATGAGTTCGACCGCGATGCCGCGCCGGACAGGATCGAATCCGCTTCGCGAAAAACCGTCATTCTGATAGCCGTGCCAAGGATGCCAGCTTCCCACCAGTCCGAACCGCGACCAGCCGCCGGAGACTTCTGGGTGTTCGGCTATGGCTCGCTGATGTGGCGACCGGGGTTCGAATTCATCGAGCAGGTGCCGGCGCGGCTGATCGGTGAGCACCGGGCGCTCTGCGTCTATTCGTTCGATCACCGCGGCACGCCGGAAAAACCCGGGCTGGTGCTCGGGCTCGACCGCGGCGGCGCCTGCCGCGGCATCGCGTTCCGGGTCCGCGGCGAATTGCGCGAGACCACCATCGACTATCTGCGCGGCCGTGAGCAGACCACCAACGTCTACCGCGAGGTGATGCGCTCGGTCTGGCTCGACAACGAGACACGCGGCAGGGTCAGCGCGCTGGCCTATGTGGTCGATCGCGGCCACGTGCAGTACGCCGGGCGGCTGTCACTGGCCGAGCAACTGCACTTCGTGCGGCAGGGCCACGGCCGCTCCGGCGACAATCGCGATTACGTGCTGTCGACGGTGAAGTCGATCGAGGCGCAGGGTTTTCGCGATCGGCAGCTGCATCAGCTGGCGGCGATGCTGCATGAGGGTGGAACGCATGCGTGACGGGCGCTACGGCGCTTCTCGCTTGGCGGCCCGGTCCGGCACCCGGCCGAACAACTGCGCCTGCTCCTGGCGCGCCGCATCGACGATGCGATTGGTGGCGGCTTCGATCGCGACGCTGATGCGTTCGACGAAATCCTTGCGGGACAGGCCCGGCGGCAGCGGATCGAGAAATTCCACCACCAGGGTGCCGGGATAGCGCATGAAGGTGCGGCGCGGCCAGAACAGCCCGGAATTGAGCGCCACTGGAATACACGGCACGCCGCTGTTGACGTAGATCTGGCCGACGCCGGTCTTGTAATCCGGCGGCGCGCCGACCGCGGTGCGGGTGCCCTCGGGAAAGATGATCAGCTGTCGGCCGCTACGCACTTCCTTGGGCGCGCGCCGCGCCATTTCCATCAGTGAGCGCATGCCGCCGCCGCGATCGACCCCGATCATCCGCGACTTGACCAGATACCAGCCGAAGAACGGAATCCAGCCGAGTTCGCGCTTGTAGATGAACAGCGGATAATCGAAAAACGGCAGCAGCGCGAAGGTCTCCCACATCGACTGATGTTTCGAGGCGACCAATAGCGGACCTTGCGGAATCTTCTCGACGCCGCGGTACTCGACCCGGGTGTTGCAGACCACGCGCTGCAGCCAGACGCTGCTTCTCGCCCAGGCCTTGGCGATCCCCATGAACATCCGCGGCGGCATCAGGAAGGTCGGCAGCGCGACCAGGATCCAGAATACCAGCAGGGCATAGAACAGCACGTTGTAGATCAGCGAGCGCAGGAAAATCGCGGCCATCGAGTACCCGATCAATTGGCGGAAGCCGTCGCCGGCTTGCGCGGTGCGGCGTTCTCGGACGGATCGTTAAGCTCGGGCATCAGTTCGAGGCCGAGATCGGCGAGCCGGACGCGGACCTCCGCAGCGACATATTTGACGTATTCCGATATCAGGAGCCGCAGCGTCGTGCCACTGATCCACCACGGCTCGTCACGCCACTTGTCGCCGATCACCGAGAACGGAATGAGCTCGATGTCGGGCATCTCGTGCGACAGTTCGACGATGGCGCGCGGCATGTGGTAGTTCGAGGTCACCACGATCAGCGACTTGAAGCCGCGGTCGTGCGCCCAGCGGCGGGTCTCGATCGCGTTGCTGCGGGTGTTGACGGCGGAGCGGTCGAGGTCGACGCAGCAGCCGAGCAGCGACTGGTTGTCGGGCAACGAGCGGGAGATGTCGCTGGCGGCATTGGTCGGGTGCACGCCGGAGATCAACAGCCGCCGGCCGTAGCCGCCCGCCAGCAATTCCATCGCATCTGACACCCGCGACGATCCGCCGGTCAAAACGACGATGCCGTCGGCGTTTTTTTCCGGCTTCAATTCGGCGGTGCGCAGCCGCGACAGGAAGCCGACGAAGCCGATCGCAGCGGCGATGAACAGAAGCGTCGATGATACCACGATTGCCGCGCGCAGCCGGCCGCGGCGCCGCGGCGCCGGCGGCGGCTCATCGAAGGGATCACGCTCGGCCTGCGCGTTCATCGTAAAATCGGTCGTCCTGTTCAATCCGTCGATCCGGAACCACTGCTGCGGGTCCGGCAGCCAACACTGGCTCGCAAGGCAGCCCCAAGTCTAGTCGATATCATTGAGCGTCGCGAACAGCGTGCGGCGCGACGCCCAGGCGGTAATCGCCGCAATCAGGCAGGCCTGCCCCGCCAGCACCAGATAACCCGTGGGCCGCAACGCAAAGGTGCCGAGCAGGGCCGCGAACTGATCGCCGACCGGGGTGCCGGAGAACCAGTTGGCGATCGATTCGGAAAATCCGAAGGCCAGCATCGCGGCACCGCCGCCGATCACGGCCCCCTCGAAGCCGAGTCGAAGAAAATGCCGGAAGAAGCGGTTGGCGATGAAGCGGTCGCCGGCGCCGACGAAGTGCAGCACCTCGACGATCGGACGGTTGGCGGCCATCGCGCCGCGGGTGGCGAACGACACCGAAATGATGGTCGCGACGATGACCAGGCCAAGAATGCCGAGGCCGGCGAACACGGTGGCGCCGGTCATCGAGCGCATCCGCTCGATCCAGGCGCGATGATCGTCGACGCTGGCCGACGGCGCGGCCTGACCGACGCGGCCGCGCAATTGCGCCAGATCCAGCGCCGTGCCCGGCGCAACCCGCGCGACGATCATTCGCGGCACCGGCAACTCGTCGAGGGTGAGACCGGCGCCGAGCCACGGCTCCAGCAGCCTGGCGGATTCTTCCTTGGTGTAGGCCTGCACGCCGGCGATGCCGGGCTGCGCCCGCACCGCCTCGGTCACCGCGGCGGAATCGCGATCGAGATCGCGGCCGGCGACCGGGCGCACCTGGATGGTGATCTCGCTCGACACCTCCGACTGCCACTCCGCGGCCGAGGCGCTGACCAGCAGCACCGCGCCCGTGGTCAGCGAGGCCAGGAACGTCATGATGGCGACCACCGCGACCAGCGCGCGGCCGGCGATCGAGGCGCGCGGCACGATCGGCGAGGAGTTGCGCGCGCGGGCGGGCACCTGCGGGCGCTCGCGCCCGAGATCCATCAACGCGCCGCGCTCGTCGCCGGTTCTGCTCATCGACATGCCTTACTCATAGATATGCAGCCGTCCCTGGTGCAGCACCAGCCGCCGCGCGTCGTATTGATCCATCAGCGCGATATCGTGGGTGGCGATGATGACCGCGGTGCCGCTCTTGTTCAATTCGATGAACAGCCGCAGCAGCCGCCGTCCCAAGGTCGGATCGACGTTGCCGGTCGGCTCGTCGGCGAGCAGCAGATGCGGCCGCGCGATCACGGCGCGGGCAATCGCGGCGCGCTGCTTTTCGCCACCCGACAGCACCGGCGGCAACGCATCCATCCGCTCGCCGAGGCCGACCCATTTCAGAAGGTCGATCACCTCACGGCGGTAGCTGCCTTCGTCGCGGCCCATGACGCGAAACGGCAGCGCCACGTTCTCATAGGTGGTCATGTGATCGAGCAGGCGAAAATCCTGCAGCACGATGCCGATACGCTTGCGCAGATCGGCGATCTCGTCCTTTCCGAGCAGCGAAATGTCGCGGCCGAACAGGTTGACCAGGCCGCGGGTCGGCCGCAGCGAGAGGAACAGCAGCCGCAGCAGCGAGGTCTTGCCGGCGCCGGAGGGACCGGTCAAGAACTGGAACGAATGGGCGGGGATCTCGAAACTGAGGTCGCGCAAAATCTCCGGGCCAAGCCCGTAGCGCAGGCCGACATTTTCGAACCGGACCACGTTCAGCTCCGTTCGAGGTTACGCGCGGCGGCGATCAGGCCGCGATCACGGCGCCGGGTTGTCGCGGGAACTCCGGCCCTGCGGCCGGCCGCCCCGCCAATGGGTTGTGCGTCGGTTATGGTTTCCGATTCGTTAACGGTCATTTTGTAGGCTGCCGCGGTCAGCGTCATCGGCGAATGGCCTCCCATGCATATTGTCTGCCCTCATTGTACGACATCCTACGCCGTCAACCCGGCCACCTTCGGCGATGCCGGCCGCATGGTCCGCTGCTCGCGCTGCAAGGAGACCTGGCTGGCGCATCCGGAGGAACTGGCCAGCGCCGAGGCGCCGGTTCCCGAACTGGCGAGCGCCGCCGCGGCGGGCAACGACCCGAATGACGCCGGCTGGGGCGATCTCGGTGCCGATGACGAGGGCACAGATGGCGATGCCCCCATGGTCGACAGCCCGTCGATCTCCGGCGACCTGCCGGCGGACCAGGTCGCCGACGACTGGCTGCGGCAGGCGGAAGACGACAGCCCGAAAGCCGAGGCGGCTGCCGCGCCGGGCCGTTCGCGGCTGGCCCGGCTGAGGCTGCCGTCGCTGCGGCTGCCGTTCGTCAACCTGTCCACCGCCTGCGCCGCGATGGCCGCGCTGGTGCTGGCGCTGATGATCTGGCGCACCGACGTGGTCCGACTGCTGCCGCAGACCGCCTCGTTCTACAGACTGGTCGGCCTCGAGGTGAATGTGCGCGGGCTCGCCTTCAAGGACGTCAAGCTGACCACGGAAAACGTCGACGGCAAGCCGGTGCTGGTGGTCGAAGGCATCATCGTCGACGAGACCCGCAAGCCGGTCGAACTGCCGCGGCTGCGCTTCATCGTGCGCGACGAAAAGGGCGCCGAAATCTACGCCTGGAACGCGATGCTGGAACAGGCGATGCTGAAGCCCGGCGACAAGGCCTGGTTCCGCTCGCGGCTTGCATCGCCGCCGCCCGAGGGCCGCAGTATCGACGTGCGCTTCATCAACCGGCGGGATCCCGCCGCGGGGAATACCTGAAAGATGTCCCGGATCCTGATCGCCGACGACGAGGAATCGATGCGCACCCTGGTGGCGCGCGCCATCGCCATGGACGGCCACGAGACCGTTACCGCCGAGGACGGCGCCGAGGCGCTGGACATCCTGACCCGCGAGGAGGGCGCGTTCGACCTGTTGCTGACGGACATCAAGATGCCTGTGATGGACGGCATCGCGCTGGCGCTGGCGGTGGCGCGGGATTTTCCCGGACTGACCATTCTGTTGATGACCGGCTTCGCCGATCAGCGCGAACGCGCCTCCGGCCTCAACGCCATCGTCCACGACGTGGTGACGAAACCGTTTTCGGTGGCGGATATCCGCACCGCGGTGGCGGATGCACTGGCGGCGAGGAAGACGTGAGGCAAGCCGCAGCGTTGTAGCCAGATGGAGCGTTAGCGTAATCCGGGATGCCCCGGATGAACGCGACCGCTGTTCCGGATTGCGCTTCGCTCCATCCGGGCTGCGAAGAGATTATTGGATCAATAATCCTTCAGCAGCCGCTCGATGTAATCGAGCTCGATCTGCGGACGACTGGTGTCGCCGAGCCGGCGGCGCAGTTCCTCGAGGATGCGGCGGACGCGCTGGACGTCGATCTCGCCGGGAATCTTCACGGTGAAATCGTCGCCGAATTCACGGCCGTGCAGCGGGCGTCCCAACGGGTCGCTCTGGTTGCCGCCGCTCTGCTGACGCCCCGGGCGGTTGCCGGGGCCGTCGCCTGGCTGGTCGCCTTCGCCTTGCTGCATCGCCTGCGCCATCGCCTGGGCGCCCTTGCGCATGGCATCGATGGCGCGGCCCTGCGAATCCACGGCACCATCGGCATTGCCCTCGCCGAGGCGGCCGTCGGCATCGCCCATGGCGGAATCGGCGTCGCCAAGCCCGTCGCCGTCCTGGTCACCCTGATCGGCGGAATCGCCCTGATCGCCCTGGCCCTGCTCGCCGTTCTTGCCCTTTTCGCCCTTCTGCCCCTTCTGGCCCGGGCTCATGCCGCGCTTGGCCAGTTCTTCCTGCAGTTTCTTGAGCCGGTTGCGCAGGCCCTGCTGGTCCTGCTGCAGGTCACTCATGCTCTGATCGCCCTGATTGCCGCGCATGCGGTCGCGCCGCGAATCCTGGCCCTGCTTGTAGGTCTTGTCGCGCAACTGCTGCTGCTTGCGGATCATGTCGCCGAGCTCGTTCAACGCCTGCTCCATGTCGCTGTCGCCGGACTGGCCGGGCTGCGCCATCTGCAGGTTTTCCAGCATCTGCTGCAGCTGTTCGAGCAATTGCTTCGCCGCGTCCTTGTCGCCGGAGCGTGACAGCCGCTCCATGCGCTCGATCATGCTGTTGAGATCCTGCTGGCGCAGCATTTTGGTGTTGGGATCGAGCGGCCGGGCCAACTGCTGCGGATTGTTCTTCATCTGCTCGGCGAGCTGGCGCAGGAAATTGTCCAGCGCGGCGCGCAGATTCTCGGTGAGCTTCTTGATCTCCTCGTCGCTGGCGCCGCGTTCCAGCGCCTGCTTGAGCGCCTCCTGCGCCGCCCGCAGCGCCTTGTCGACGTCGGTGATGTCGCCGTCCTCGATGGTCACCGCCAGTGCCCACAGACTGGCGACGACGTCGCGCAGCGCCGCGTCGGTGCGCGCCGCCTCGAGCTGGCGAGCGATGCTGTGCAGGCCGAGATACTGGCCGGTCTCCGGCATGAACAGCTCCGGCGCGATCATCATGGCGTCGAGCGCGGCGAACACCTGGCCGTTCTGGTTGGCGTCGAGCGCCAGGATGCGGCGCTGCTCGATCAAAGCGCGCGCCAAGGGCTTGGTGAACAGCCGTTCCGGCAGCCGGGTGTTGAAGGGTTCGCTGCTGCCTTCATTGCCGGCCTCATCGCGCGCGGTCAGGGTCAGCGTGACGTCGGCGCCGGCATAGGGATCCTCGCTGAGATCCTTGACGGTCTGGCCGACACCGTTGCGGGTGCGGACGTTGGGCAGCACCAGGGCGAATTGCGGCGGCTCGAACAGCGGCCGCGGCGCAGCCGTCGTCTTCGCGCCATCGGGCGCGCGGGCGGCAAAGGCCGCGCGCGCTTCGCTGACGCCGTAGTCGTCCTCGAGCTTGTAGGACAGCTGCAGCGAGCCGCGAGCCTGCCGCTCCGGATCCTTGGCGAGCGCGATGGTCGGCGCGTGGTCGGGCACCGCAGTGAATTTCCACTGCGGCTGCCCCGACGGCGCACGAACATGGGCGGTGCCGTCGCCGGTGATGGTGAAGTGCCGCTCATTGGTGCCCTTGGGCGCCTCGGCAGTCGGCGCCGCCTCGGTGAGGCCACCGCCGACGACGACGTCGAGACTGCCGCCGCTGGAGCGCACGATCAAGGTCGAGCCCGCCGGCACCGGCAGCGCCGTAGCATCGGAGGCCACCGCGTCCTTGTTGGCGGCAGAGAGAATGATCGGCGGCTTCGAGGTGTAAAGCGGCGGAGTGACCCAGGCGTCGACGCGAACATTGACCGGCGCCAGCACGCCGTTCCAGTCGAACGCGGCGGCGAGACGCGCCCGCCGCTCGTCGCCGGCGGCGACAAAGGTGGCGATCAGCGTCACCGCGACCAGCGCCCGCAGCGCCCATGGATCGTGGATCGGCAGCCGCGGCCGCGGCAGCCCGGCGCGGATGCGCTTGAGCGAGGCCAGCGTGCGCTCACGCTGCACCTGCCACAGCGCCAGCGCCACCGGATCCTGGCTCTTGAGCGTATCGGTCAGCGCGGTCGCCGGGCGATGCTTGACACCGGTGCCGCGATCGAGCCGGCCGAGGCCATCCTCCCGGGTCGGCCAGCGGAATTTGAGCAGCGGAAACAGAGCCGCCAGTGTTATTAGCGCGAACACGGCAAGGCCGATCGCCCGGCCGAGCGAGGGCAGCATCAGCCAGAGGCCGGCCCACGACACCACCAGAAACAGCCCGGCGACGCTGAGCAGGCGCGCCAGATGCGGCCAGCCG
>Ga0209758_1001755_pt1 | contig 24062 bp, 23 predicted proteins | sample AraplaMF_Col_mMF_FD_184258 | JGI IMG/M metagenome (GOLD analysis project Ga0209758, IMG submission 184258) | Arabidopsis root microbial communities from the University of North Carolina, USA - plate scrape MF_Col_mMF (SPAdes) (version 2) | ecosystem: Host-associated > Plants > Roots > Endosphere...
CTTTTTCTCCGCTCTTTCTCGAAGGTCGCGCCTATCTCGAGGCACGCATGCGGGCGATCGGCCTGGATACCCGCATCGATGCCTCCGGCAACCTGATCGGCCGGCGGGAGGGCTTAAAACCCGGCTCTGGCGTCATCATGCTCGGCTCGCATTCCGACACCGTGCCGGATGGCGGACGTTTTGACGGCATTGCCGGCGTTGCCGCAGCGTTGGAGGTCGCGCGGGCGCTGCGGGAAAAGGAAATACGCCTCGACCATGATCTGGAGATCGTCGACTTCCTGGCCGAGGAAGTCAGCATCTTCGGGGTCTCCTGCATCGGCAGCCGCGGCATGACGGGGCAATTGCCTCAGGCGTGGCTTTCCCGCACGGTGGAGGGGCGTGATCTTGCCGAAGCGATTGCCGAGGTCGGTGGGTCGCCGGGCGTACTGACCCACGAGAACAAGCCCGATATTGCCGGTTTTCTGGAGCTGCACATCGAGCAAGGCCCCATCCTCGAGACTGAGCACAAGGATATCGGCATCGTCACGGCGATATCAGGCATTACCCGCATCGAAATCACCGTCGACGGCCGGGCTGATCATGCCGGCACGACACCGATGGAATCGCGCGCCGATGCATTGGTTGCCGCTTCGCAGCTCGTACTCGATATCCGCAATGCCGCCAGCGAACTTGCAAAGACACCCGGTCATTTTGCGGCAACCGTCGGCGAATTCCGTATCGAGCCGAATGCCGCCAATGTCGTTCCTTCCCGGGTCGTATTGCTGATCGATGGACGGGCCGAAATCCGCGCCGACATGGAGGCCTTCTGCCACTGGCTGGACGGCCATACGCAAAAGCTTGCTTTGGCCTTCGGCGTGACGATCGCGCCCCCGAACCGCATCTCCGACAATTTCCCGACAGCGAGCGACAAGGGCCTGCTTTCCACGCTGGAGCGGGCCTGTGAGACGGTCGGCGCCAAACACCGCTTCATGGCATCAGGCGCCGGCCACGATACGGCCTGGATCGCCCGCGTGGCACCGGCTGCGATGATCTTCGTGCCCTGCAGGGAAGGCCGCAGCCATTCGCCAGATGAATGGGCTGAAAATGACAACATAGCACTCGGCGCCGCGGTGCTTTTCGAAGCGGTGCGCGAGATGGACCGGAACTTGATCAAGGAGAAGGGCGATGGGACGCATACTGGTTGAGAAGGACGTGGAAGCTGCCGTCAAAGGCGGTTCCGTCTATGCGGCCGGCGGCGGCGGCTGGGCCGATCACGGCCGGATGCTCGGCTATGCCGCCGTCAACGTCGGCAAGCCTGAGCTCGTCTCCATCGAAGAACTTAGCGACAGCGACTGGATCGCGACGGCGGCAGCAATCGGTGCGCCGGCCTCCACCACCCCCTGGGAGATGCAGGGCATCGATTATGTGAAAGCCGTGCAGCTTCTGCAGGAGGCGCTCGGCGAAAAGCTCTCCGGCCTCATCATCGGCCAGAACGGCAAGTCCTCAACGCTGAACGGCTGGCTGCCTTCGGCCATCCTCGGCACCAAGGTCGTCGATGCGGTCGGCGATATCCGCGCCCATCCGACCGGCGACATGGGGTCGATCGGCATGGCAGGTTCACCGGAGCAGATGATCCAAACTGCCGTCGGCGGCAATCGGTCGGAAAACCGTTACATTGAGCTCGTCGTGAAGGGTGCGACAGCAAAGATTTCGCCGGTGCTGCGCGCCGCCGCCGATCAGTCCGGCGGCTTCATCGCCAGCTGCCGCAATCCTCTGCGCGCCTCCTATGTCCGCAAGAATGCCGCGCTTGGCGGCATCTCGATGGCACTGAAGCTCGGCGAAGCGATCATCGAGGCGGAAAAGAGGGGCGGATCTGCCATTATCGACGCGATCTGCAAGACGACGGGCGGCCATATCCTGGCCGAGGGTACGATCACCAAGAAGGATGTGGTCTACACGAAGGAAGCCTTCGACATCGGCACGATCACGGTCGGTGCCGGCGACAAGGCCGTGACCCTGCATGTGATGAACGAATATATGGCTGTCGATGATGCCAGCGGCACGCGTGTCGCAACCTTCCCGGCCGTCATCACCACGCTCTCCGAGGAAGGTGAACCGCTCTCCGTCGGCCAGCTTAAGGGCGGCATGCATGTCTTCATTCTGCACGTGCCGAAGGACATCATTCCGCTCTCGGCCAGCGTGCTCGACCCGACCGTCTATCCGTCCGTCGAAAAGGCGATGGGCATCGAGATCGCACGCTATGCACTGGAGACGAGGGCCTGAGGCATGGCACGCGATCCCGGCCTGGAAGAATTGATGCGCGAGGAGCTCGGCAATCGGCCGGGCTTGAGCGAGAAATCCATGTTCGGCGGCTGGGCCTTCATGCTTAACGGCAACCTGCTCTGCTGCGCGCGCCAGGACGGCATGTTGCTGCGTCTCGGCAAGGGCAATGACGGCTGGGCGCTCACTCTGCCCGGCGTGATCCAGATGCTTTCAGGCGAGCGGATCATGCATGGCTGGGTGCGCGCCAATGCCGATGTCTATGGCGACGATGCCATGAGGCGGCGTCTCATTGATGCCGCACTCGCTTATGTGGAACCGATGCCAGCCAAGTGAAATTACCGGTGCTGTATGCGCCGACGACGAAAGACGAGGAACCCAAGATGCCGAAGGCCAATCCACGCCATCCGAAATTTCCGATCCCCGGCGGACCGGAGTTGCGCGCCAAGGGCTGGCGGCAGGAAGCGCTGCTGCGGCTTCTGGAAAATGTGCTGTCGGTCGGCGAGGATCCTGACAATCTCGTTGTCTATGCCGCGCTCGGCAAGGCGGCGCGCAACTGGGCGGCGCATCGAGGCATCGTCAAGGCGCTCATCGAGATGGACGAAGACCAGACGCTACTGATCCAGTCCGGCAAGCCGATCGGCCTCGTAAAGACCCATGCCAAGGCGCCGCTCGTCATCATGGCGAATTGCAACATCGTCGGCCAGTGGGCGAAGGCCGAGGTCTTCTACGAGCTGCAGCGCAAGGGGTTGATCTGCTGGGGCGGGCTGACGGCCGGCGCCTGGCAATATATCGGTAGCCAGGGGGTCATTCAGGGCACTTATGAGATCTTCATGCGTATCGCCGAGCGGCGGTTCGGCGGCGACCTCTCCGGCCGTTTCGTTCTGACGGCCGGGCTGGGCGGCATGGGTGGCGCGCAACCGCTTGCCGGCCGCATGGCAGGAGCTGCGATCCTCTGCGTCGACATCGATGCGGAGCGCGCCCGCAAGCGCCAGCAGATCGGCTATCTGCAGGAAATCGCCCCCAATCTCGACAGTGCGCTCGCGATGATCGATTCGGCCGTCAAGGAAAAGCGCGCGCTGTCTGTCGGGCTTGTCGGCAATGCGGCGGAGATCTATCCGGAGATCGCCCGGCGCGGCATCGTGCCCGATGTCGTTACCGACCAGACCTCGGCCCATGATCTCGTTTATGGCTATGTGCCGAAGGGTATGAGCCTCGATCAGGTGAAGGGCCTGCGCGACGATGGACAGGGCCAGCTCATGGCCGCCAGCCGTGCCTCGATCGTCGAGCATGTGACTGCCATGCTGGAGTTCCAAAAGCGCGGATCGGAAGTCTTCGACAACGGCAATCTCATCCGCACGCAGGCCCGCGAGGGCGGCGTTGCCAATGCCTTCGATATTCCAATCTTCACGGAAGCGTATCTCCGCCCGCTCTTTGCCCGCGCCATCGGCCCGTTCCGTTGGATGGCACTGTCGGGCGAAGAAAACGATATCGCCCGGATCGACGACCTGTTGCTGGAGATGTTTCCCGACAACAAGATCATCACCAACTGGATCCGGCTGGCGCGAGAGCATATTCCCTTCGAAGGATTGCCGGCGCGCATTGCCTGGCTGGGTCACGGCGAGCGCACGGCGCTGGCGCGGCGTGTCAACGAACTGGTTGCGAATGGCGAGCTCAAGGGTCCGGTCGCCTTTTCGCGCGACCATCTCGATGCCGGAGCCATGGCGCATCCGAACATCATGACCGAGCGCATGAAAGATGGCTCTGACGCCATCGCCGACTGGCCGCTGATCGATGCGATGATGCTCTGCTCCTCGATGGCCGATCTCGTCGTTATCCATTCAGGCGGCGGCGGTTATGCCGGTTACATGACGAGCTGCGGCGTTACCGTCGTTGCCGATGGATCCGAAGCTGCCGACGAACGTCTCGACCATGCGCTGACCAACGATACGGCACTCGGCGTCATGCGTTATGCCGACGCCGGCTACGACGAGGCGCTGGACGAAGTGGCGAAGAAGAACGTGCCCTATATCCGGCTTGGCTGAATGCCGCACATTCAGAGATGGCGTGTTTCGGTGGGTGCTGCATCGTAACGGTCATGCAGACCGTCGAAATAGGCGATGGGTGCCGCGGCAAGCTCTTCGGCATTCGCATCGTCGAGGCAGTTGACGGCGACGGCGATGAAGGGACCGATCCTCTCGTTGTCGTTGCGAGCGAAGGAGCTCACGCCGCAGGTCTCGCAGAAGAGATGATGGATCGAGCCGGAGCCGAACAGGTATTCGCGCAGATGATCCCTGCCTGACACCAGCCGGAAATCGGCCGGCTGCACGATCGCCAGCCAACTGCGTTTCTTACGGCAGACGGAGCAATTGCATTTGAAGGTGCCGGCCGCGAGGTCGAACCCGGCCTCATAGACGACGGCGCCGCAGTGGCAGCTTCCATGATAGGTCTTCTTCACGATGCGTCTCCGATCTATATTTAACTTATCGGTTAAATTAATGATCGTGAACCAGAAGTCAAGACAGGCGCCGGGCAAGCCGGCGTGCAGCCAGCGCAGAGAGAAAAGCCAGCGCCATCAGCATGAGCGTGAAGCCTACGACCGCAGCCCATCCCTCCATCACCCAGAACCAGCCGCCTGCCGAGCCCGTGACGCTGGAGCCGATGTAATAGGCGAGCATATAGAGCGAGGAGGCGTGTCCTTTGGTGCCGGTGGCGAGCTTGGCGACGAGACCGCTGGCAACAGAATGCGTCATGAAGAAACCGCTCGTCAGCACGATGATGCCGAGGATGATGAACGGCAGCGAGGCCGAAAGCGTCAACGCACAGCCCGTGGCGGTGATGGCGATCCCAGTCAGGAGCACAGTAAAGTGGCCGTGGCGGTCGCCGAGGATGCCGCCGACCGAGGACGCGCCGATGCCGAAGAGATAGACGGTGAAGATCAGGCCGAGTTCGGTCTGGTTCAACTCATAGGGTGGCGCCACGAGACGGAAGCCGGCGTAGTTGTAGATCGTCACGAAGGAGCCCATCGCGAAAAAGGCAATCGCGAAGATGAAGGGCAGAGCGGGATTGCGGAGGTGCTCAAGCCAGGCCTTCAGGTGGAATTGCGGGTCGAAGCCGGCGCGGCGCACGAAATTGCGCGAGGGTGGCAGAAGCGCGATGAAGCCGATTGCGGCGGCAAGGCCGATGGCGCCGATCAGGAACAGAGCCGGTCGCCAGGAGAGATATTCGGCGAAGATGCCCGTCAGCACGCGGCCGGACATGCCGCCGAAGGCTGTGCCGCCGACATAGAGGCCCATCGTGGCGCTAAGGCCGCGCGGATCGATTTCCTCCGCGAGGTAAGCCATGGCAACGGCCGGAACACCGCCAAGCACGAAGCCCTGCAGCGCGCGGATGACCAGCATCAGATGCCAGTTCGGCGCAAAGGCGGTGGCGATCGTCAGCACGGCGGCACCGACCAGCGAGACCGACATGAGGCTGCGCCGGCCGAGCCCTTCAGAGACGGCAGCGGCGCAGACGATGGCGATCGCCAGGAAGCCGGTGGAGAGCGACAGCGCCAGCGAACTTTCAGCCGGGCTGACGGCAAATTCCTGCGCGAAGATCGGCAGTAGCGGCTGGACGCAATAGAGCAGCGAGAAAGTAGCGAAGCCCGAGAGGAAGAGTGCCAGGCTGGCGCGGCGATAGGCGCCGGTGCCGCGTGTAAGATATTCCTTGGCCTGTTTCCTGTCTGCCGTTTTCAGGGCAGCAACGTCTTGGATTGCAGTGTCGGACATTCTCAATTCCTTCCTGCCCTCCGATCTAGTCAGGACGCCTCCATTTGTCCAATATATGAAAATGGCAATCTTGATAGGTTTTGGAGATGGCGATGGAGTTGCGGCATCTGCGATATTTTCTGGCTGTGGCCGAAGAGGGTAATTTCACGCGGGCGGCCGCGCGCCTCGGCATCGGCCAGCCGCCGCTCAGTCAGCAGATCCGCGATCTCGAGACCGAAATTGGCGCCATGCTCTTCCATCGCGTGCCGCACGGGGCGGAGCTGACGGCAGCCGGTACGGCCTTCCTGCCGGAAGCGAAGGCGTCGCTTGCGGCTGCCGAAAAGGCGCGGCTTGCGGCGCAGAGCGCCAATCGCGGCGAGACTGGCCGATTGTCGCTCGGCTTCACCGCCTCCTCCGCCTTCAATCCCATCGTCAGCACGACGATCCGTCGCTTTCAGGCCCGATGGCCGGATGTGCAGCTGTCGCTGACGGAGATGAACACACTCGGCCTGATGCAGAAGCTGGAACGCGGCGAACTGGATGCGACCTTTTTCCGCCCCGGTCTCGACGATCCAGATGGCGTCAGGCTGAAGCGCCTGCCGGACGAACCGATGGTCGTCGCCCTGCCCGCCAGCCATGCGCTGGCAAAACACAAGACATTGCCGCTCGCCCTGCTAGCGAAGGAGCCTTTCATTCTCTTCCCGCGTCTCGTCGGTCTCAGCCTCTATGACGATGTCGTACGCGCCTGCCGCGAGGCCGGCTTCGAGCTGACCGTGGCGCAGGAAGCGCCGCAGATTTCTTCGGTCGTCAATCTCGTCGCCGCCGATCTCGGCGTTTCGATCGTCCCGGCCTCGATTTCTCAGATCAAACTTGCAGGTGTCGCCTACCGGCCGATCGAAGGCCCGCCTGCCGTGGCGCGGCTGGCGCTCGCCGTGCTGCGCAGCCAGCGCTCTCCCATCACCGAAAACCTGATGGGGCTTCTGAACTAGCAGTCCGGATCCCAATAGGGCGGATCGCCAAACGTCTTCTTCAGATGGTCGGCGATGGCGCGCAGCTTGGCGGAAGGATTTCGGCCTTCGGGATGGGCCATGTAGATGAATTCCGGCTCAGGCCTGGCGCCGACATCGATTTCCATGAGTCGTCCCTCGCGAATGGCGGGACCGGCGATGAAGGTTGGCAGCAGCGCGATGCCGAGGCCTTCGATCGCAGCATCGTGCAGCATATCGCCGTTGTTGATGCCGAGACCCAGCATCGCGCGGATGACGACGGTGCCTTCATCCGTCTGGAAGCGCCAATCCGCTGCACCGCGATTGGTATAGAAAATGCCGCGATGGCCGTTGAGATCGGACAAGGAAGTCGGCGTTCCGTGGCGCTCGATATAGTCGGGTGAGGCCACCAGCAGCCGGCGACTGCGGGCGAGCTTCCAGGCGACCAGCCGTGAATCAGCGATGGCGCCGTGGCGGATGATGGCATCATAGCCGTCCGATGCGGGATCGACGCGCCTGTCATCCATATCGAGCGTCAGAGCGATCCGCGGATGCGCCTTCAGAAACGGGTAGAGCGCAGGGCCGAGATGCAGGCGGCCGAAGCTGACGGGAGCTGCGATGCGCAGCGGACCGGAGAGCGTGCCGCGGCGTTCGGCCATATCCGCCTCGGCATCCTCCATCTCGCGGACGATGCGTCCGGCGCGCTCCAGAAAGGCTGCCCCATCCTCCGTCACAGTAAGCTTGCGCGTGGTGCGATGGACGAGCATGGCGCCCAGCGTCTTCTCCAGCTCGGCCAGTCGTTCGCTGACGACTGACTTCGACAGGCGCAGCCGCCGCGCGGCCTCGCTGACAGAACCCGCCTCCACTACGGCAACGAAAGCCGCTATCCCCTCGATCTTCATCATCGTTTTGGCTTCATCATCGTTCGGCTTTTCCGAATTCGAACTCCGTAATCGGGAGACTAATCCGAACGAAAGAAGAATGCCATCTTCCAGTCATCAAAACGGGACGGCGTTGCCGATCCAACCCAAACTCAGGAGATGGAACTATGAATCGTCTGATCAACAAAGTGGCAATCGTTACCGGCGCAAGCTCGGGTATCGGTCGCGTCACTGCCAAGCTTTTTGCCGCCGAAGGCGCCAAGGTTGTGGTCGGCGCCCGCCGCCAGGCCGAGCTTGAAAGCCTGGTTGCCGAAATCAAGGCTGCCGGTGGTGATGCCGTGGCCGTGGCCGGCGACGTCCGCTCGGAAGACTATCACAAGGCGCTGGTCGTAGCCGCCGTCCAGAACTACGGCAAGCTCGACATCGCCTTCAACAATGCCGGTACGCTCGGCGAAGCTGGCTCGAGCACCGAAGTCTCCGAAGCAGGCTTCAGCGATGCATTGGCCATCAACCTGACGGCTTCCTTCCTTGCTGCCAAGCACCAGATCGCCGAAATGGTCAAGCACGGTGGCGGCTCGGTCGTCTTCACCTCGACCTTCGTCGGCTACAGCTTCGCTTTCCCCGGCGTTGCCGCCTATGCTGCCAGCAAGTCCGGCCTTATCGGCCTCACGCAGGCGCTCGCCGCCGAATACGGCCCGCAAAACATTCGCGTCAACGCGATCCTGCCTGGTGCCGTCGATACGGATATGTATCGCGAGATGAACGATACGTCGGACAAGCAGGCCTTCATCACCAACCTGCATGCACTGAAGCGCGTTGCTGCGCCGGAAGAACTGGCCAGGTCGGTGCTGTATCTTGCATCTGATGATGCGAGCTTCGTCACCGGCACTGCGACGCTGGTCGATGGCGGCGCCTCAATCACCCGTACCTGATGGGTACGGCGCGACCATCGCGCCGGCGTCCCCTTCTGCTCATTATCCCGGATATTCAAAGGAACAACCCATGACTCGCCTTGCAAACAAGACAGCCCTGATTACCGGCGGCACCAGCGGCATCGGCCTTGAAACCGCCCGCCAGTTCATCGCCGAAGGCGCACGCGTCGCCATTACCGGCAGCAGTGCAAAGAGCGTGGAAGCCGCTCGCGCCGAACTCGGCGACAAGGTTCTCGTCATCCAGGCTGATGCCGGCAATGTCGCCGGTCAGGCCGCCGTCGCCGAAACGGTGAAGAACGCCTTCGGCACGCTCGACATCCTCTTCGTCAATGCCGGCATTGCCGAATTCGGCCCTGTCGAGGGCTGGAGCGAAGCCGCTTTCGACAAGTCTTTCGCGATCAATGTCAAAGGACCCTACTTCCTGATCCAGGCCTTGCTACCGATCTTCTCGAAGAAGGCTTCGATCGTGCTCAATACCTCGATCAATGCCCATATCGGCATGCCGAATTCGAGCGTCTACTCGCTGACGAAGGGTGCGCTGCTGACGCTTGCCAAGACGTTGTCCGGCGAGCTGATCGGTCGCGGCATCCGGGTCAACGCCGTCAGCCCCGGCCCGATCGCCACGCCGCTCTATGGTAAGCTCGGCATGTCGGAAGCCGATTCCAAGGCGATGGCCTCCCAGATCCAGTCGCAAATCCCGGTCGGCCGCTTCGGTGATGTCAGCGAAGTCGCGAAGACCATCGTCTTCTTCGCCTCGGATGAGGCTGCCTATATCGTCGGCAGCGAACTCATCATCGACGGCGGCATGAGCAACCTCTAAGCCCCCTTGATATCAGGGGTCTCAAGCAATGGCCGCGGTTTCTTTTGACCGCAGCCTTTTCGCTTACGCGCCGGCGACGAGGCGGCGGATCACTGTTTCGATGCTGGTCGTGCCCTTCAGCGATCTCTCACGTCCGGCCTCAAAATCGATCCAGCCTTCGTTGAAGCCGTCGAGCATGCGCATGCGAGGCTCGGGATTCTTCATGCCCTGGGTACGGAACAGCTCTTCCCAGCTTTCCCGCGGCACGACTTCCGCCGTCACCGGCTTGCCGAGCACCTCGGCGAAGGCGGCGGCAATCATGGCCGGGCTGACGCGCTCCTGCGCTTCCAATTCCACCACGCGTACGCCCTGCCAATCCTCGTGCAGCATTTTCGCGCCGAGCGCGCCGATATCGTCGACGGCGATCATCGGCACGGCGCGATCGAGCGGCTGAAGGAAGCTCGGGATGACGCCGTTTTCACGGGCCGGCGTCACATCCCAGGCGGCGTTTTCCATGAACCAGGCGGCGCGCAGGAAAGCGACCGGGATGGAGAGTGTCGAAAGCTCCTTCTCGACGATGCCGAGTTGGCTCAACAGGTTCGGCTGCGTGGCCTGTGCGCCGACCGTCGACAGGCAGACGAGCTTTCCGGGCCTTTCAGCCTCAAGCGCGGTCTTCAGTGTTGCCAGCATGCCCCTCACTTCCGGAAAGCCCGGCGTCGGGTCGAAGAGCGGCGGGATGACGAGGAAAACCGCTTCTGCACCCTCGAAGGCTAATGTCAGCGATGCGGCGTCGTTCATGTCGGCGACGGCCAGCTCGCAGCCGCGCTCTTTCCAGCCAGCGGCCTTTTCGGGATTTCTCACGACGGCGCGGACCTTCGCATTATCCTTCAGCAGATGGTCGGCAACAGCGGCGCCAACCTGGCCTGTCATTCCGGTTACAGCAAACATGGGGGCAACTCCTATATTGGGTTGGCACCACTATGCTGCTACACGATCTTTGACTGAAGTGCGCTTCAGTCACATGATTAGTGACTTTAAAGCAGTAATAAAGTCCTGTTTGCCAAACCCGCCCTTGCCATGTTGCAGGCCGGCGCTTGTTTAACCGCGTGATAGGGCATATTGGGCTAGACAACATCTCTCCGTGACTGCTCCCGATCCCTTTCCTGCCGGAGCCCGGTCCCCACCTCTTCGGAGTTTCACATGCTGATCGGCATCCTGTGCGGTCTTGCCACCTGTGCGCTGTGGGGGCTGAGCTTCGTCGCCCCGCGCGTCGTCGCGCCCTATACGGCGATCGACCTGACGGTGGCACGCTACGGGCTTTTTGCCGTCGTCAGCCTGATCTTGATGATCAATCCGCGCTTTCGTCCGGTGGGTTTGCGGCGGTCGCTAGTTCTGACCGGCATTGCGCTCGGCAGCATCGGTTATGTCGGTTATTTCATGAGTATTTCCTATGCCGTGCATTACGCTGGCACTGCCATTCCACCGCTCGTCATCGGCACGATGCCTGTACTCCTTGCCATCATCGCCAATCTCAAGGACCGGTCCATCGACTGGAGAACACTGGCAATACCGCTGATCCTGATAGGCGTCGGCATCGGCTGGGTGAATGTCTCGATCTTCGCCACGACATCCGCCAGCGATCAGCCGGAAATCCTGTTCGGTATCGTCGCCGCGCTGATCGGACTGGCGCTCTGGGTCGCCTATGGCATGATGAGCGCTGCGGTCATGCAGTCGCAGGATGCGCCAAGCGCCATGCACTGGACCGCCTTGCAGGGGATCGGCGCCGGCATCGGCGCACTCGTCCTCCTGCCCTTCACCTCGCTCGGGGAGACTGTCAGCTTCACCGGCACGCAGACCTTTCACTTCGTGCTGTGGGCGACAATCATGGGCATTGCCGGCTCGTGGCTTGCCACGCTGTGCTGGATGATTGCCTCGCGCCTTCTGCCGCTGGCGCTTGCTGCGCAACTGATCGTTGCAGAAACCGTCTTCGGCCTGTTTTATGGCTTCCTGTTCGAGCAGCGCATGCCGACCGTAGCCGAGGCCGGCGGCGCGATCCTGCAGCTGATCGGCGTCGGCATGGCGATCGCGATCTTCACGGCGAAGCGGGTCAAACACGCATGAGCGCCGGTGATTGCATGTTTTCCGCCAAAGGCTTAGGGTCTTACCCGTTCAAAGAAGCGGCGGGGAAAAACCATGACTCTCAGCGGCAAACGCATCCTCCTCATCATCTCGGGCGGCATCGCGGCCTATAAGAGCCTCGATCTCATCCGTCGCCTGCGCGAACGCGGCGCTTCCGTGCGCCCGATCATGACAAAGGGTGCGCAGGAGTTCGTGACTCCGCTGGCGGTTGGAGCATTGGTCGCCGACCATGTCTTCACCGATCTGTTTTCACGGCAGGACGAGCAGGATGTCGGCCATATCCGGCTGGCGCGCGACTGCGATCTGGTGCTGATCGCGCCCACCACCGCCGACCTGATGGCAAAGATGGCACATGGGCTTGCCGACGATCTCGCCTCCACCGTGCTGCTCGCCACCAACCGGCCGGTACTTGCGGCACCGGCGATGAACCCGAAAATGTGGACGCATCCGGCGACAAAACGCAATGTTGAGACCTTGCGGCGCGACGGTATCCGCTTCATCGGCCCTATGGCCGGTGAGATGGCGGAAAGCCGTGAAGCCGGCACGGGCCGGATGGCCGAGCCTCTGGAGATCGTTGCTGCTGCCGAGGCGCTTCTCCATGATGGTCCGAAGCCGCTTGCCGGCAAGCGGGCGATCGTTACATCAGGCCCGACGCATGAGCCGATCGATCCGGTACGCTACATCGCCAACCGGTCCTCGGGCCGGCAGGGGCATGCCATTGCTGCAGCACTTGCGCGGCTCGGCGCCGATGTAACGCTGGTGTCCGGTCCGGTGACCATTCCCGATCCCGTCGGTGTCAGGATGGTGCCTGTGGAACGAGCCGAGGAAATGCGCGATGCGGTGCTTGCCGCCCTGCCCGCCGATGTCGCCGTGATGGTGGCTGCCGTTGCCGACTGGCGCGTTGCCTCGGCTGCCGATCAGAAGATCAAGAAACATCCGGGCGAATCCATTCCGACGCTGGCGCTGACGGAGAATCCCGACATTCTCAAGACCGTCGGTCATCATACGACGCGGCCGAAACTGGTGATCGGCTTTGCCGCAGAGACACAGGATGTCGAGGCCAATGCCAAGCTGAAGCTGGAGCGCAAAGGCGCGGACCTGATCGTCGCCAATGACGTTTCACCATCGACCGGCATCATGGGCGGTACGCGCAACAGCGTAAAACTCATCCGCCGCGACGGTATCGAACAATGGCCCGATCTTTCCAAGGATGAAGTGGCAGAGCGGCTGGCCGCGCTGATTGCCGAGCGGCTCATGCGGGAATAGAGACGGGCTCCGATCTTGCGGATGCACGCTTTTCGGGCTGGAAAGCCGTGATTTCCAAACCGTCGACGCCGACGGTCACGGCACTGCCATCGGGAATTTCCTGCCACGCATCGCCATCATCGTTCAGCGGCTCCGACACAAGGCAATATCCTCCGGCAAGCAGCGAGGCATAGAGCGTCGGCGCCTTGCGGTCGGTAGCATATCGGACCGCATAAAGCGACTTGCCGTCCGAGAAGGCAGCGGTGAAACGCAACAGCACGGAACCCAGAATATTTTCCGCCAGACCTTCGACAAAGGCGATAGTCTGGGCCACAGCGGCGATCGGCGCGTCGCGCAGGCCGAACTGCAGGGCCAGCAGGAATAAAAGCTCGGAATCCGTCGTGCCGCTGCGAACGTTGAAAAGGTTATCGTCCAACATGGTTTCCATCGGCCGGCGCAGGCGTTCGAAGCCGGAAATCTGGCCGTTATGCATGAAGGACCAGGTTTCATGCGTGAAGGGATGGCAGTTGTCGCGCCGCGTGCCGCCGCCGGTCGCGGCCCGCACATGGGCAAGGAAAAGCGGCGAGCGGATCTGCCGCGCAAGGCTCTTCAGATTGCAGTCGGACCAGGCCGGCAGGATATCGCGGTAGCGACCCGGCTCCGGCCGGTCACCATACCAGGCGATACCGAAACCATCGCCATTCGTCGCCGTCTTGGCGCGGGTGGCGCAGTGGGATTGCTCGATCAGGGAATGGGCGGGCGAAGATACCAGCTCCTCCAGATAGAGGGGGTCTCCGCGATAGGCTGCCCAGCGACACATGCTCTTGCTCCGGCCCACCGCCTGCTGCGGCAGGAATGCTGAAAACGTCTTGGATTGTCCGATGCTACGGCTAACAACGACTTAATAACTAACCGATTTGCAAGGCGAAGATGACAAATTCTTGACGCCGGCCGAGATCACTTTCCGCAAAAACGATATGGATTTGCGTGATCTCAGCGGCAGAAAATCAGGCAATTGAATGAGATAACGAGACGCCGGCTAAAAAACAGCCATGCGTTTTCCTCTTGCATCTCGGAGGAATCGGGCTACTTTTGGTCCATCGTCAACTTAACGAAAGGAAGGTGATCCAATGTCTAATGAGTTTTCGGACCTCGTAACAGGCATGGAAGTGGTGATGAAAGCGAGGCAGCCCTCGCTCTAAAACCCCACCTTCCTGGGATCGCACAAGACGGTCCGGGCCAGTTACAGGCCAAACCTCATGGAAAGGGTCGCGAAAGCGGCCCTTTTTATTGCCTTCATTGAACCGTTGACGCTTGAGAGGAATAGCACTATTCATAAAGTCATCGGATGACTTTATGAATAGTGTCCATGCAGCCTCTCAACAAGACCAATCTTGCCGACACGGCCAGCGAAGCGATCCGCAGCGAGATCCTCGCCAAGCGCTGGGCTGTCGGTGAGAAACTGCCGAACGAAGCCTCGCTTTCTGCCATGCTGTCGGTCAGCCGCGGCACGGTGCGCGAAGCCGTGCGCGTTCTCGTCTCGCAGGGCTTCCTGGAAACGCGGCAGGGCTCCGGCACCTATGTACTTTCGACCACTGATAGCAGCCGACCGCTCACCATGGCGCGGCGCGCCAGCCTGCGCGACCAGTTCGAGGCGCGCTGCGCGCTCGATGTCGAAGGCGCGCGGCTGACCGCCATCCGCAAGACGCCTGACATCATCGCCGGACTTCGCGCGCTGCTTACTGAGCGCGGCAATTATGAAGGCGGCGATCCGGCAGGCTTCATCGAACGCGACCTTGCCTTCCACAAGGCCGTCATCGCCGCCTCCGGCAACCGGGCGATGATCGAGATCTATGATTTCTTCTCCACCTCGATCGCAGAGACCATTGCCGCCACACTCGATAAGGCGATCCCCGAGCCCGACATGCAGGCACATCAGGCGATCGTCGACGCCATCGAGACTGGTGATCCGGGCAAGGCCGATGCAGCCGTGCGCGACTTTATGGCGCCTGTCCTTTCCGCCCTCGACCGGATGCTTCTTTCATGACCATGTCCATACGGAATGCCGCGCTCGACGCCGTCGACGAGACGATGATCGATGCCGAAATCGACAGTGTGCCGGCACCGCTGCCGCCGCAGAAGCAGAGCATAACTGCCCGCTTCCTGCTCGGTGCCAGCCTCGTGCTGATCGCGTTTAATCTGCGGCCGGTATTTTCCAGCGCTTCCGCCCTGCTGCCGGAAATCCGTACCGAGCTCGGCCTGTCGCCACTCGGCGCCAGTCTTCTGACGACGCTTCCGGTCGTCTGCCTCGGCGCCTTCTCGCCGCTGGCTCCGCGGCTTGCCCAGCGCATCGGCTCAGAACGGACGCTGCTCGGCGTGCTCCTGCTGCTGACGCTCGGCACGGCGGTGCGCGGCCTTTCTTCCATTCCGCTGCTCTTTCTCGGCACCGCACTTGCGGGTGCTGCGATCGCCGTCGGCAACGTGTTGCTGCCCGGACTGGTGAAGCGCGACTTCGCCGCGAATGCGGCTCTGATGACCGGCCTCTATACGATGGCGCTCTGCGCAGGTGCTGCAAGTGCTGCCGGCCTGACGCTGCCGATCGAACATGCGCTTGGCGGCTCGCTGGAAGGCGCACTCGCCGTCTGGGCCTTGCCCGTCCTCGTCATTGGGCTGATCTGGCTGCCGCAGGTCATTGCGAGCGGTCGACAGGCGCGGCGCAGCGGCTTTCGTGTCGAAGGGCTCTGGCGGGACAAGCTCGCCTGGCAGGTCACGCTTTTCATGGGGCTGCAATCGGCACTCGCCTATTGCGTCTTCGGCTGGCTGGTGCCGATCCTGCGCGAGCGCGGGCTTGATGGCGTTACGGCTGGCGGCATCGTTTCCGCTTCCGTCATGGTTCAGGCCGCGGCCTGCCTCGTCGTGCCGCACATCGCCGTACGCGGTAAAGACCAGCGCCTTATCAACGTGACGCTCTGCGCTTTCGCCGTCGCAGCACTTCTCGGTCTGCTCTTCGCACCACTCTCCACCGTCTGGGCCTGGGCTGTCCTGCAGGGGATCGGCCAGGGCGGGCTCATTGCTGCGGCGATGACGGCCATCGTGCTGCGTTCGCGCGATCCGCATGTCGCCGCCCATCTTTCCGGCATGGCGCAATGCGTCGGTTATCTGCTCGCCGCCATCGGCCCGTTCATCGTCGGCCTGATCCGCGGCTGGACGGGAAGCTTCGCCTGGTGCGCAGTGCTTTTCATCGCGCTCGGCCTTGGTGCGGCGTTCAACGGCTGGCAGGCCGGACGCGCGTTGCATGTGAGTGCGCGTACCGTCGAGATTGGCCAGTGAGCAAATCTCACTTGCACATCACCATCTCTTGATCTCCATCGAAGGGATATGGCTGCTACCCTATCTCAGCCGCATCCCGCATCCACCGGAGGAGATATACTTGCGCTTCCGATCCCTGCTTTTCGTCGCCGCGCTGACCGCCACGCTCGCGCCTTCCCTCACCCTCGCGCAGGAAGCCGAGGAGAGCGCGCCAGCCCAACAGACTTCAGCCCGCGAGGGCGTGCTCAGATTATTACCAGCCAATTCCGTCACCGAACACGCGCTTACGACGGCCGACGGGCGCAAGATCGCCTATACCGCGACTGCTGGAACGCTTGATCTCTTTGGCCAGGATGGCGGGCAGAGTGCTGCAATTTTCTACACGGCTTATGTCGCTAAGGATGCCGGGCCGAACCGGCCGATCACCTTCGCCTTCAATGGCGGGCCGGGTGCGGCTTCCGCATTCCTGCATCTCGGCCTCGCCGGCCCGAAGGTGCTGGATTTCGGTCCTGATGGCCGCGACGGCGCAAATGCCAAGCTCGTCGATAACACGCATAGCTGGCTCGATTTCACCGATCTCGTGCTGATCGATCCGATTGGTACCGGCTGGAGCCGCACGGTGAAGGCCGACGACGCCTCGAACTATTACAATGTCAGCACCGACGCGCAGACGATGGCGAAGGCCGTCGCGCTTTACATCGCCCATAACAACCGCGCCAATTCGCCGAAATACCTGCTCGGCGAAAGCTATGGCGGTTTCCGTGCCGCCAAAGTGGCGTCCTCGCTGCAGGAGAGCCAGGGCATCATCATCGCCGGCACTGTCATGCTGTCGCCGCTGCTCGAAGGGCAGCTGATGTTCAACGCCGACCAATTCGCGCTCGGTGCGGCGCTGGAATTTCCCTCGCTGGCAGCCGCCGAGGCCGACCGACGCAAGAGCTTCAGTGAATCCGGCCAGCGCGACGCAGAGAGCTTCGCGTTGGGCGAATATCTCACCACGCTTGCCGGCCCAGCACCGACGGGCGATGCAGCAACAGCCTTCTATGGCAAGATCTCCAGCCTCACCGGCATTCCGCAGGACGTCGTTATCCGCAATCGCGGCTTCCTCGGCGATGCTTTCGCCAAGCATTCAGACCGGCAGGGCGGCGAAGTGATGAGCCCCTACGACGCCTCTCTCGCAACACCTGACCCCTATCCGGAATCTGACTACGACCGCGGCAACGACCCAATCCTCGACGGGTTCACCCGCGCCTATGGCGGCGCCTTCGCCGATTACGCCCGCAACGAACTCGGCTTCAAGACGGAGATGACCTACACCCTGCTCGAGAACGATATCAGCCGGCGCTGGGAATGGGGCAGCGGACGTGGCGGCGGCTCGCGCTTCCAGGCAAGCGCCACCGATGACATCAGGCAGATGCTCGCCTCCAACCCGTCCTTTCACCTGTTGATTGCCCATGGTTACAGCGATCTTGTGACGCCCTACGGCGTCAGCCGCTATGTGGTCGATCACCTTCCGCCCTCGCTGGCGGATAATCGGGTGTCACTGAAGCTCTATCGCGGCGGCCATATGTTCTATACGACCGCCGGCCAGCGCGCCGCTTTCACGGCGGATGCAAAGGCCTTTTATGCCGAGCATCCCGCCAGTCCTCCGGCGGATTGAAGGCGTTTGAGGGTTGCCGGAGGGCCGGGCTGACCTAGTTTCCTGGGCATGGCAAACCGCAATCAGCTATCAGAAGCTCCGCCATCCGGCGGCGCTTCCCAGCAGGATGAAACCCTCTCCACACTCTCTTCCTACCTCCAAGATGGTGCCATCTTTCTCGATATCGACGGCACGCTCCTCGATCTCGCGCCGACGCCGGATGAGATATTCGTGCCGCCGTCGCTTCCGGCGCAGCTCGACGCGCTGTCGCAGAAGCTCGGCGGGGCGCTGGCTCTGGTGACGGGCAGAGGGCTTTCCTATGCCGATCGTCTCTTCGCCCCCTTCCAGTTTCCCATCGCCGGCCTGCATGGGGCCGAGCGCCGCGACCCTGACGGCAGCATCTTCAAGGTGGAGCCGACAGCCGAATTCGAGAGACTGAAGATCGAACTCAGGACAGAGACGGCAGGCTGGACCGGCATCCTCATCGAGGACAAGGGCGCGGCCGTGGCCGCCCATTTCCGCCTTGCGCCGGTGCGGCAGGCGGAACTTGCGGAATTGATGCAGCGTTTCGCAAATCGCGCCGGACCGGACTGGACGCTGCAGCACGGCAAGATGGTTCTCGAAATCCGGCCCGCCAGGGCCAACAAGGGCGATGCATTGGAGAGCTTCCTCGCAATTCCGCCATTCAATGGCCGCCATCCGATCGCCATCGGCGATGACCTCACAGACGAGGCGATGTTCGGCGTGGCGAACCAGCTCGGCGGGTATTCCGTCCGCGTCGGCCCGCCGGCTGCCGGGACCGCTGCACGCGGCACCCTGCCTTCTGCGGAAGCGGTCCGTAAAATCATCGCGCATTTTGCCAGCTGATTGAATTTGCAGTTATTTCTAATGAAAGGAATTTGTCATGAGCCGCCTTGTCGTCGTCTCCAACCGCGTCCCTGTTCCGGAGAAAAAAGGGGCCGCGTCTGCCGGCGGGCTTGCCGTGGCGCTGGAAGCCGCTCTTGAGAAACGCGGCGGCATCTGGATGGGCTGGTCGGGAAAGATCGGCGACGAGGGTGAACCCGGTCCGCTTTCAATCGAGGAACGCGGCAACATTACCTATGCGCTCACCGACCTGACATCCAAGGATGTCGACGAATATTACTTCGGCTTCGCCAACCGCATGCTCTGGCCGATCTGTCATTACCGGCTGGACCTTGCGGAATACGGGCGCACGGAGATGGCCGGCTATTTCCGTGTCAACCGCTTCTTCGCTCATCGGCTAGCGCCGTTGATCGAGCCTGACGACGTCATCTGGGTCCACGATTATCATCTCATTCCACTCGCCGCCGAGCTTCGGCAGATGGGGCTGAAGAACAGGATCGGTTTTTTCCTGCACATTCCCTGGCCGCCGGCAGACGTGCTCTTTGCCATGCCCGTTCACGAGGAAATCATGAGAGGGCTTGCTGCCTATGACCTCGTTGGCTTCCAGACCGATCACGATCTGGAAAACTTCGCAGGCTGCCTGCGCCGCGAGGGGATGGGCGACATGATTGGTGAAGGGCGTTTTACCGCCGGTGAGCGCCTGTTCCGCGGCGGAGCCTATCCGATCAGCATCGAGACTGCCGCCTTCGCCGAATTCGCAAAGAGAGCCGACAGCCATAGCATGGTGTTGAAGGCCCGCCATAGCATCGAGGATCGCAGCCTGATCATCGGCGTGGACCGGCTGGATTATTCCAAAGGCATCACCCAGCGCATCGATGCGTTCGAGCATTTCGTCACGAACAATCCGGCGCACCAGCGCAAGGTGACCTATCTGCAGATAACCCCGAAATCCCGCTCGGAAGTGCCGGAATATGAGGCGATGCAGCGGATGGTCGCCGAACAGGCCGGCCGCGTGAACGGCGCGCTCGGCACGGTCGACTGGGTGCCGATCCGCTATATCAACCGCTCCGTCAGCCGGCCGGTGCTCGCCGGTCTCTATCGGCTCGCCAAGGTCGGCCTCGTTACGCCGCTGCGCGACGGCATGAACCTCGTCGCCAAGGAATATGTTGCTGCACAGAACCCCGACGATCCGGGCGTGCTGGTTCTTTCCCGCTTTGCCGGCGCGGCGCGCGAACTGAACGGCGCCTTGCTCGTCAATCCCTACGACATCGTCGGCACGTCCAATGCACTGGCGCGCGGGCTCAATATGCCACTCGACGAACGTCGCGACCGCTGGCGGCGGATGATGGAGCATCTCCTGGAGCATGACGTTTCGCGCTGGTGCGACGATTTCCTCGGTGATCTCGCGGCCTGAATGGTTTGACGGACCCGTTTTCTCGCACCATCGGCTGCTCTCCCTGTCGGAACGGCACTATTGCATGACGCTATAGCAGTTGGAATCTAGCGTTTCGCTCCCTCAAGCCGGTAGCGGGTGTTCCGGGCAGTCCGAAGTCATCTCGGCCTGAACCAGTCGTTCGAGATAGGTGGAGAGCACCACATAGCTTTTGGCCTCCGTCACACCGGGAATGGCATGGACCTGCGACAGAAAGGCTTCCAGCGCCCGCGGGCTTTCCGTACGCACCTTGAAGATGAGGCTTACGTCGCCGGCGACCGAATGCATCTCCTCCACCTCTGGAAAGCGGCAGAACTGCATCAGCCTTTCGTTCTTGCCCCACACAGAGCGATCATGCCAAGTCTCTCCGAGGAGCAATGGCGTCTTATTTCCGATGATGGGGCCGAGATCGTCATAGCGCCTCAACCCGTCATGGCGGCGGACGAACCGATGGTACTGCTAAAAGCGGCCCTCGCCAGCATGGGCATTACCATTCTGCCCACCTCCGTCTGCCACGACGCGCTGCGTGACGGCCGGCTGGTGCGCCTTCTGCCCGGCTGGACGGCGGGCAGCATCAGCACGACGATCCTCATGCCGCATCGGCGCGGACAATTGCCGTCCGTGCGCGCGGTCGTCGAGTTCCTCGCCGAGCGGCTGGCGGGGTGATCAGGCGGCCTTGGCCGCGTGATATTCCTTGATGGCCACCATCTTGATCGCCGGATAGCGCTCCGCCTCGTAGCGCAGCGAGAAACCGTCCTGCGCCAGGAAGACCGGGTCGCCGTCCAGATCGCGGGCGATATCGCCGCGCTTGACGGTCAGAAACTTGTCGAGTTCGGCCGGCTGGTCGGACGAGATCCATCGGCAGACGGAGAAGCGCGACATTTCGAAGGAGACCGGCAGGCCGTACTCAGCCATCAGGCGCTCCTTCAAGACATCGAGCTGCAGGGCGCCGACGACGCCGACGATGGCGGGCGAGCCATCTTCTGGCTGGAAGAGCTGGACCACGCCTTCTTCGGCCATCTGCTGCAGGGCTTCCTTCAGCTTCTTGGCCTTCATGGCATCTTCCAGACGCACGCGGCGCAGGATTTCCGGCGAGAAGTTCGGCACGCCCTGGAAAACCAGGCTCTCGCCTTCCGTCAGCGTATCGCCGATGCGCAGCGTACCGTGGTTCGGAATGCCGACCACATCGCCGGCGAAGGCCGTATCAGCGAGCTGGCGCTGCGAGGCGAAGAAGAACTGCGGCGCGGTGAGGCCAAGCTGCTTGCCGGTACGCGCAAGGCGGGCTTTCATGCCGCGCTCCAGCTTGCCGGAGCAGATACGGGCAAAGGCGATACGGTCGCGATGGTTGGGGTCCATGTTCGCCTGGATCTTGAAGACGAAGGCCGTCATCTTGTCTTCGGCGGCATGCACGGTACGGATATCGGCCGTCTGGTCGCGCGGCGGCGGCGCGAACTCGCCGAGCGCGTTAATAAGGTCGCGCACACCGAAATTGCGCAGCGCCGAACCGAAGAAGACCGGCGTCATATGGCCTTCGAGGAAGGCTTTCCGGTCGAAGGGACGGCAGGCTTCGATCGCCAGCTCGACTTCTTCGATGAAGGCATCGCGCTCGTTTTCCGGCAGCCGGCCGGCGACGCTCTGCGGACCGTTGACGGCGGTGACGTCGACCTCCGTATCGGAGCCGCGCACCGTGTTTTCCTTGAGATGATAGGAGCCGCAGAAGGTCTTGGAGCGGCCGATCGGCCAGGTGACCGGGGCCGTGTCCAGCGCCAACTTCTCCTCGACCTCGTCCAGAATCTCGAAGGGATCGCGGCTTTCGCGGTCCATCTTGTTGATGAAGGTGATGATCGGAATGTCGCGCATGCGGCAGACTTCGAAGAGCTTCAGCGTGCGCGGCTCGATACCTTTTGCGGCGTCGATGACCATGACCGCGGCATCGACTGCTGTCAGCGTGCGGTAAGTATCGTCGGCGAAGTCTTCGTGACCGGGCGTATCGAGAATGTTGAAGACGTTGCCTTCGTACTCGAAGGTCATGACCGAGGTGACGACCGAGATTCCGCGTTCGCGCTCGATCTTCATCCAGTCCGAGCGGGTCTGCATGCGGTCCTTCTTCGCCTTCACTTCACCGGCGAGCTGGATGGCGCCGCCGAACAGCAGCAGCTTTTCGGTGAGCGTCGTCTTGCCCGCGTCCGGGTGAGCGATAATAGCGAATGTGCGGCGGCGGGAGACCGCCTCGGCGAGACTTTCGGCCATAGTGTGAATCCTGTGGAATTGCCGCGTATCTAGCGATTAAAGCGCGCCATTGCAATTGACCTTGCGACACGAGAGGCGAAGTAATGCCGCATGATCCTTCACACCGATACTCGCCCAACCCTCAATCTGATCCGTTTGCCGAACGGCCAGGGCCTCGATCTGCCCGCCTATGAAACGCGCGGTGCAGCCGGCATGGACCTGCGCGCGGCCATCGACGTGGACAAGCCGCTGGTGCTGGCGCCTGGCAAACGCGCGCTCGTTCCGACCGGCTTCGTCTTCGAAATCCCTGAAGGTTTCGAGGGCCAGGTTCGCCCGCGTTCCGGCCTCGCGGCCAAGAACGGCGTCACCTGCCTCAATGCACCCGGCACGGTCGACAGCGATTATCGCGGCGAAGTGAAGGTCATACTCGTCAATCACGGCGAGGATGATTTCACCGTCACACGTGGTATGCGCATCGCGCAGATGGTAATTGCGCCGTTCATCCAGTCTCGCATCGCGGAAGTCTCGGAGACGACCGAAACCACACGCGGCGCCGGCGGCTTCGGCTCGACCGGCGTATGACCGCTGCCGATACGACCGGCCTCAGATTCCGACGGGACTATTTCAGCGATCCGGCAGCCTGGGTCGCTCTTGTCTCGCTACTCGACGATACGTTCGGCATCGATATCGATCCGCTGCGCGAGCTCGGCGGCGCGGATCCGACCAGCATGCCCTTTGGCTGGTTTACCGATGAGGGCGTGCTTGCGGCCAATCTTTCCGCCTTCGCCATGCCTTTCGTCCTCAATGGCAGGCTCGTCAATGCAGCCGCCTTTCAGTCCGGCGCGGTCCGCCCGCCATGGCGCGGCCGTGGCCTTTACCGAGATGTGACGCGCAAGGCACTTGCCTGGTGCGAAACGCAGGGTTTCGAGGTCATCATCCTCTACACGGACAAGCCGGCGCTTTATGAGCCCTACGGTTTCCGCTCGCTTCCGCTTCACAAGTATGTCGGCGCTGCACCAATGTCTGAAGGCGCTGTCACATCACGGTCTCTTCAGCCGCGCGATGCCGATGATCTCGCCCTGCTTCAGGTCCTGCTGAGGAACCGCAAGCCGATTTCGGAGACGCTCGCCGTCGCCAGCAGCCCGGCGATGTTCCTCATCAACACGCAGTTCGATCCCGATGTCCGCCTCAGCTATCTGGAAGAGAGCAAGGCCGTCATCGCCTGGAAGATGCCCGCAACCAGTCACTTCGTTCTTCTCGATGTGATTGCGACTGAAATGCCTCCGCTTGCCGCAATCCTTGCCGGTCTCGGCATAGAGGCAACGGTAGTCGAAACGCTCTTCCGTCCGGACAGGCTCGGCTGGTCCGGCAAGGCATTGCCTTACGAAGGTGGAACGCGGCTGATGCTGCGCGGGATGGAAGAAGTCAGCCTCGATCACCCCGCAATGCTCTCGCCAATGGCGGATTTCTGAGGCTATTTTTTCCGTATCAGCGGTGGAAGCCGGCGCTTGACCGGCGAGGACTTGATCATCGACGTATTGGTTTCCGCTCGCTCGGCCACCTTGTCGAGAATGCTGTCGAGCTCCCCCATGGAGCGGACGA
>Ga0209758_1001758_pt1 | contig 24030 bp, 23 predicted proteins | sample AraplaMF_Col_mMF_FD_184258 | JGI IMG/M metagenome (GOLD analysis project Ga0209758, IMG submission 184258) | Arabidopsis root microbial communities from the University of North Carolina, USA - plate scrape MF_Col_mMF (SPAdes) (version 2) | ecosystem: Host-associated > Plants > Roots > Endosphere...
CGCTTTCGTCCACGGTGAGCTGGCGGTCGGCGCAGAATTTGACGATCAGGCCGCGGAACAGCTGGTCATCGGGGGGCGCCAGCGAAATCACCGGAATGGTCCGCAAACGTGAGTGCAGGTCGCGGAGATCGACCTCCAGTGCCGCCGGTGCCGCGCGCCCGGTAAACAGCACAAAGGCGCCGTCCTCCCGGGCGAGGTTCATCAAATGAAAGAGCGCACGCTCGTCGAAATCCTTGGCCTTGAGATCCTCGACGACCAGCGCGCCGGTCGCGAGCGTGCCGGGGACGCTGGCTGGGGTCAGCACATTGGCCATAGTCGAGCGGGCGCCTGATAGCTCGGCCCAGATTGCGGCCAGATGGCTCTTGCCAGAGCCTTCGGGGCCGGCGAGCCACATGATCCGGCTCGGCCATTCCGGCCAGCTGTCGATCAGAGCGAGGCCGGCGGCATTGGCGGGGCCCTCGAGAAAATTGTCCCGGCTGAGGCTCTCCGCATGCGGAAGCGAAAACGCCAATTGTCGGGGATGAACGCGGCCTGCCACGCTAGCTTTGCTCCGTGCCGGTGTGCCGGCTTTGCCTGAAGAGATGCGACTTCATCAATCGGGAGTTGGCCTTTTGCGGGGCCGGATCCCGGTTCATTTGGCTTCGATCGTGCTCATGTGCCGCAGCCACTCGACGAGATAGAGCGACACGGAGGACAGCGTGAACACCGTGACCAGACCTATCAGAATCATATCATAAGGGCCCGGTTTGAAGCCGAAAGCGAGGGCAGCCAGCACCAATGCCGCATAGGCCACCTGGGCGGCGGTATTGAGCTTCGAGACTTTGGATGGTCTCATCTCGACTGGCTTGTCGAACAGCCAGGATACGATCACCGCAGCGACGATCATGATGTCGCGCGACACCACCAGGATCACGATCCAGCGCGGGATGTCGCCCCAGATCCCGAGCGACAGGTAAATCGAGACCAGTAGGGCCTTGTCAGCCAGCGGATCGAGCAGGGCGCCGAGCTCACTGGACATGTTGAAGCGTTTGGCGAGGAAACCGTCCACGGCGTCACTGACGCCCGCGATGAGGAAGACGGCGAACGCCACCTCCATTTGGCTCGACACGATGGCCCAGACGATGATCGGGACCAGCATGATGCGGCCCAGGGTAATAATGTTCGGAATACTCACACGGCGCTTCCCGGCACCCGACTGACCTTGAATCCCGCCTCCAAGAGGCTGAACCGGTTGATATCTCTACATAGTATAAGGCGGGGCGCCACGCTTGCCATTGCGCGTCCCCGGAATTCGACGTAACCAGCCGCAAACCCACTGGAAATCGGGCATGACCGACCGCAAAAACGGCCTCACTTACGCCGATTCAGGCGTCGATATCGACGCGGGCAACCGCCTGGTCGACCTGATCAAGCCGATGGTGCGCGCCACCGCACGGCCCGGCGCCGACGCCGAGATCGGCGGATTCGGCGGCCTGTTCGACCTCAAGGCGGCTGGTTTTAGGGATCCCGTCCTGGTGGCTGCCACCGACGGCGTCGGCACCAAGGTCAAGATCGCGATCGAAACCGGCCTGCATGGCGGGATCGGCATCGACCTCGTCGCCATGAGCGTCAACGACCTCGTGGTGCAGGGCGCCGAACCGCTGTTCTTCCTCGACTATTTTGCCTGCGGCAAGCTCGACCCCGAGGCCACGGCTGCGATCGTCGCCGGCGTCGCCGAAGGCTGCCGCGAATCGGGCTGCGCCCTGATTGGCGGCGAGACCGCCGAGATGCCCGGCCTCTACAGGGATGGCGATTATGATCTCGGCGGCTTTGCCGTCGGCGCCGCCGAACGCGGTACGTTGTTGCCGCGCAAGGACATCGCGGAGGGTGATGCCGTGATCGGCCTTGCTTCGTCGGGTGTGCACTCCAATGGCTTCTCGCTGGTGCGCAAGATCGTGGAACAGTCCGGCCTCGGCTTCGAAGCGCCAGCGCCATTCGCGCCTGTGATGACCTTGGGGGGCGCGCTGCTGACGCCGACCCGGCTCTACGTCAAATCCTGCCTGCGCGCGATCCGCGAAACCGGTGCGGTGAAGGGGCTTGCCCACATCACTGGCGGGGGTTTCACCGACAACATCCCGCGCGTGTTGCCGAGCAATCTCGGCGTTGGCATCGACCTCGCGCGCCTGCCGGTGCTGCCGGTCTTCAAATGGCTGTCCGCGCAGGCCGGCATCGCTGAGCTCGAAATGCTCCGCACCTTCAACTGCGGCATCGGTATGATCGCCATCGTCGAGCCGGACAAGGTCGACGGGGTCATGCGGGTCTTCGCTGACGCCGGCGAAACCGTGGCGCAGCTTGGCACCGTGATCCCGGCCGAGGGCGAGCACCGCGTCGTCTATAACGGCCATCTCGACCTGGCGCTGTGATGAAGCGCCGCGTCGCCATTCTGATCTCCGGTCGCGGCTCCAACATGACCGCGTTGATCAAGGCCGCCAGCGCGCCGGATTTTCCCGCAGAGATTTCGCTGGTCATCTCGAACAAGGCCGACGCGCCCGGGCTCGAACGGGCCAAGGCGGCTGGCGTGAAGACGCAGGTGATCGAGAGCAAGCCGTTCGGCAAGGACCGTGCTGGTTTCGAGAAAGTGTTGCAGGCAGCTCTGGACCAGCACGGCATCGAGCTGATTTGCCTCGGCGGCTTCATGCGCCTGTTCACCGCCGAATTCACCAAGGCCTGGTACGGACGGATGCTCAACATCCATCCCTCGCTACTGCCGTCATTCCCGGGCCTCGACCCGCACGGCCAGGCGTTGCGCGCCGGCGTCAAACTGTCCGGCGCGACGGTGCACTTCGTCATCCCCGAGACCGATGCCGGTCCGATCGTGATGCAGGGCGCCGTGCCCGTCAGCGACCATGACACGGCGGAAACGCTGTCGGAGCGCATTCTCGAAGTCGAGCACCGCATCTATCCCGCGGCACTGAGCCTGCTCGCGACCGGCAAGGTCAGGATCGAGGGCGATGTCTGCAGGACGGCGGGAAGCGCAGCGTCGGAGAATTTCCTAATTGCGCCGGTGGCGAACTGAAGCGCGCTCGCGTTTCGTCGTCCCAAACAAAATCCCCCGGCTGAGCCGGGGGCATCGTCATGATCTCTCGCGCTGAGCGTCGAGAGAAATCAGGAGACCTTGAGGTTCTCGGCGGACGATTTGCCGCGATTTTCCACGAGGTCGTATTCAACCACCTGGTTCTCATTCAGGGTCGAGAGTCCGGCACGCTCGACGGCCGAGATGTGGACGAACACGTCCTTATCGCTGCCGTTTGGCTTGATGAACCCATAACCCTTGGTCGGGTTGAACCATTTGACGGTGCCCTTTTGTGGCATCGTTAGTCTCCTCCGCTAGATATAAAAAAGACGCGGCCGCTTTTCGCGTGCCACGTCACAAACGGGCTTCCGGAAGTCTGTTCGAGTCTTGAGTCTGTCGCGAAACGCACAGCCGAGCGGCCAATTCCGATTGTGTGCGGTATTCCAACACGAAATCCGCGCGCTAGCAAGCGGCGTACGAATTTCAAGATCACAACGAAGATCTAGCGCAGCAATTTGCGACCTGTGGCCGCGGAACCACAATCTGGGGCAATCCCCTCAGCGATAGCTTGCCAAACTGTTGACCCCTCGTGGCAGTTCAGCACAAATCACCGCACCTCCTCGCCGTTCGTGTTGTATTTTTGCGGCCGCCATTTTTGCTTCTGGGATTACTCGTCATGTGCCGCATTCGGCAGCCCAACAGGATACGGCAGACGATCGGATTGGAGCGTGTCCGCCGGATCGTGCGGGCGGTTGCCGTCGCCGTTTCGATCGTCGTAACGATGTCGGCGACATCGGTCTTAGCTCAGACCCCGACGCCGGCTGCATCTCCGACGCCGACGCCCACACCCACGCCTACACCGTCCCCGACCCCCAGCGCGACATCGACCAATTACGAGAAGTCGGCCGGCAACAGCACACTCAACTCCGGCTCGAACTTCCTGGAGCGGCTCGGCAGCCAGGCTTCCGGCGGGATCAACCGGGTGGCGCGCACCAATCCCGGCGGCGGCGGCGCGTCGGAGAGCGCGGAGGACCCGCGCTACCGCACCTGGTACGAGGGTTACGGGATTTCAGTCCGGACCGATGCCCAGGGCGATTTCGTCGGCGACAAACGCAAGACGATCGGCGGCGTCGCCGGCTTCGGTGCGCGGATCGCGCCCGGCGTCAACCTCGGCTTTTCCGTTGACCAAAGCCATACCGACATCGACGTGCCGCTCGCGCTCCAGTCGGCGACGCTCGACCTGACGCAGGTCGGCTTTAACGGCTCGCTCGACAAAGGACCGTGGACCTGGGCCTTCGCCGTGGTGCATGGCTTCGGCAAGGTTCATTCCAGTCGCGACACCGGCTTTGGCCTTGCGACCGCGGGTTATCGCGCTGCGGTCGACGGCGCGCTGACCGAGATCAGCTATTACTGGACCAGAGACCAGATACGCATCGTCCCCAAGGGCGCGCTTGAATATGTGCGGGCGACCGGCGCGGCGTTCCAGGAGGCGGGCGGGCTTGACCCGCTCAACGTCGGCTCGAGCGCGATCTCTCGCGCGCGCGTCATGATCGGCGCCGAGATCGGGCGCTACTTCATCTTCGACAGGAAGATCCTGGACCTCTCAGCTTACGGCAAGTTCGTCGATAATTTCTATCAAGACCTGGGATCGGTGCAGGTCAGTCTCGGAACCCAGAACATCATCGTTCCCGGCATCGGCGAGAGCCGGTACGGCATGGACGTCGGCGCCGCCACCTCGCTCAACCTGACCAATACCGCGCGGCTCTACGTCAATTACGACGGCAAATTCCGCAACGAGCTGACGTCGCACCAGGGTACGGTCGGCTTCGAATATCGCTGGTGACGTGGCGTCGATAGCGCTTAGGCCGGCGTCGCCGCGACGTAACCCGTCAATCCAAAGGCTTCGCGTGCAGCCGTCATCATCGGCGCCAGCGCGTTCGGATGGATGAATTCGTCGCGGAAGCAGGGATAAATTTTGGGATCGAAGATCTTCTTCAGCCAGTCGACCACGATCTTGTGCCGCTCGGAGGCGCGGAACTCCTTATGATAAGTGAGCCAGAGATCGGCGTGGTGGCTGACGCCGAGGTCGACGGCGACGAGCGGAGCCCCGAGTGCGATCGACGCCGTCGGCAGGAAGCCGATGCCGGCGCCGCGCTCGACCGCATAGAGCACGCCGACCGAGGAGTTGGTCTTGATTCCGACGATGCCTTCCAGCGAATTCAACCCGAGCACGCGGGCATAGGCGCTGTCGTCGACCTGCGGTGCGCTCTGCTTGATGATGCGATGGTTCGGCAATTCGGCGAGCGTCGCGGGCACGCCGTAAAGATTCGCATAGTCCCTGGAGACGAACGGATAAATGTGCAGCCGGCCAAGCTTGACGACGATGAGGTCGGAATTGGTCGGCGGCTCGAGTTGGATCGCGATGTCCGACTCCAATCGCGCGACGTCGGACTGCTCCATCGCACAACGCAGATCAACGGTGATCTTGCGATAGGTCTTCTGGAAGTCGATCAGTCGCGGCAGGATCCAGAAATTGCCGGGACCTTCCGTCACCGCGACGCGCACGGTGCCCGACATGTCGTTGGATGAACGCGAGGCGCGGCGGAAGACGTTGAAGGCGTGACGCTCCATATGCGCGACGTCGGCGATCATTGCAGCGCCTTCGTCGCTGAGCGTGAGGCCGCTCTGGTCGCGCAGGAAAAGCTTGCAGCCGATGCTCTCTTCGAGCCGGTCGATCCTGCGCATCAACGTGGTGGAGGTGAGCCCGAGCTCTTCGGCGGCATTTCGGAAACTTTTAAATTTTGCGCAGGCTAAAAACAGCTTCAAATCGTTCCAGGACGCATTTAGCGCTTCTTCATGGTGCTGCATCATTGCAGCGCCCCGGTGCAATACTTGCTGCATACTCCTGATCTCCAGCCGCTAGTCTCGTCCCCATAGCGGCGTACAAAAGCCGCTGAACGATAGAGGGACGACATGAGTATGGAAAGGGGCTCGTTTGCGGCAAGACATGATTTCGATGCCTTGCCACTGCGCCCTGAGGTGGATGTCCGTTGCGCGCAGTTGTCCCAAATCGCAGCGCTCTCGGAAATGGCGCGACGGCTGGTTCCTGGCGTGCAAATCGGGGCAGTGGAGCTTGCCAAATATTTCGCCTTTGATCCCCAGAGCATCCTGACGTTCACCCGGAAAGGCAGTTTGCTCGGCGGCATGGCCTTCCTGTTTCTCAACGATCATGGGCATGATGCATTGCTGCTCGACGAAATCTGTCTGACTGCGCCGGAGACGCGCTATCTCGCTTCCGCGAATGACGACGTCGCAGCCATCTACATCTGGGCGATCGCGGCGACCGGCCGCGGTATCGGGGGTCTGGGCAAGGCTGCGGCTCATCTGCGCCAGTTAAGATTTCGCGGAGCCGATTGCTATGCCCAGCCGTCAACCGTGGCCGGACGCGAGATCATGAGGGCGACCGGCTTCGAGCCCATATCGAGCTTCCAGCCCGACCTTTGGTGTTACCAGCGCCCGTGGCATCGGCCTCCGATGCGCATGCCGGGTGCGATGATCCAAGCATGGAGTTTTGCAGATGCACGGCACTAGGATTCCTCTCGCCAAGCCCGACTCCCGCGCCATCACTATCCGCCTTGCGCGCGATCCGAGCGATCTCATGCTGGTCACCGCCATTCGCTCCGCGGTCTATCTCGCCGAGCAGGATTGTCCGTTTGACGAGGAGTTCGACGGCAACGACATGGTGGCCGCGCATTTCATCGGTTATGTCGGCAACGAGCCCGCGGGCTGCCTACGCGTGCGCTTCTTCGGCGATTTCGCCAAGGTCGAGCGGCTCGCGGTGCGTCACCAATATCGGCGCTCGCGCCTTTCTTTCAAGCTGGTGCAGGCGAGCATCGACTTCGTAAAGCGCAAGGGGTTCCGCAAGATCTATGGTCAGGCCCAGGACCGGCTGGTGGATTTCTGGGCTCATTTCGGCGCCAAGCCGCTTGGTCATAACAGGAAGATCACGTTCTCGGATTTCTCCTACACGGAGATGCTGCTGGAGATCGAGCCGGGTCCGGACGCCATCACGCTGGATAGCGATCCCTATGTGATCATTCGCCCGGAGGGCGACTGGGACCGGCCGGGCGTACTCGATGCCTCGGCGGGGCGCGCGGTGACCTCGCCGTTGCGGGACCTCGCGCTCGCCGACCGTTGAAATAGATGCAGCTCTGCGCAAGATAATGCCGGTCTCCCATGACGATCCGCTAGTCCTGATTTGTGCGGACCTGCAGCTGGAATATCTGGTTCCGGGGCGTCGCCAGGTCATGCTTGACGGCGACGCCGCAACCATGCGCTGTCTGGAGCTGTTGTCGCTGTGGCGCAGCAATCTCTGGCCTGTGATGCATTTGAAACGCATCGCGGACTCGGCGTGGTTCAATCCGTCAGCCAGGTTGACCGATTGGATTGCGGAGGCACGGCCGCGGCCAGGCGAGATGACGTTCGAGCATGCGTTGCCCTCGGCCTACAGCTCATCCCGTTTCGCCGGCTACATGTCCAGCGTCCGCAATCTGCGCTGTGTGCTGACCGGCTTTTCCCTCGACGAGACCATCTTGGCCACCGTCGTCGACGGGTTTCATCGTAGCCACCGCCATCTGGTGGTCGCCGATGCCGCGGCTTGCCGGCAGCCGGGCCCGGGCGAGGCGGCTGCCTACAAGCAGTCGGTGATGAATGTCATCGCCAACTTTGCTACAATCCAGTCCAGCGCCGAACTGATCAAAACCAGCGGCGCCGTCGCGGTGTAGGCGGCCGTGATCGGCGGATGGATGGGGTGGGACCTTGTCGCGGGAGGATGAGCTCAAGCAGCTGGCGAGCGATCTGTCGCGTGCCGTCGAGGCAGCGCGCCGTGTGGGCCTGCCAACGGCCGTCTATCTGCTGTCGATGGCGCTCGTCGAGGTGAGGGAGGCTGCAGACGACGGAGGGGAACGAGGACGGCGCGGCCTAGCCTCGCGCGAAAGCGTTTCCGTCAGAACCGGCCGATGGCGCGCATCAAGATCTTCGATGCATCATCGGCATGGTTGTCCGCATAGGCGACAAACTGATCGGGCCGCACCAGGATCAGGTGCGCCTCGTATTTTTCGCGCCCATTCGAGGCGGTGTCTCTGATCACTTTCAGTGGAACACCGAGCCGGGCGGCAGCTTGCTCGAAAGCTGCTGCCGCGGTGCCATCGGTCAGATCGATCAGCGTGAAGCCGTTACCGAGCTCTTCGAAGACATTCTTGCCGGACGACAGAGGCTGCGGCGTCAGATGATGGCCGGCGCGCGCTGCATAGCGATGCGAGCCGATCGCGCTGCTGGCGCCCCCTGCAGGCCCGAACACGATCGGCGATCCCTCGTAGTTCGGCTCGAAGGCATTGACCTCCGCGCGCGCCCCGGATTGCCGCTCCTGCCATGCGACCTCGAAATCCGCCCGATCGCGCGCCGGGTCGTGCCGCCTGAGAAAATCCCGATCGCGTAAGATTGACGTCTCGATGAAATCGCGCGCGGTCGATGCAAACACGGGACGGCGCTCTGCGTCGTAGCTGTCGAGCAGGCCCGCAGGTGCCCAGCCTTGCAGCGTGGCGGCGAGCTTCCACGCCAGATTGACAGCATCTTCGAAGCCGCTGTTGATGCCGTAGCCGCCGTAAGGCGGGTGGCTGTGCGCGGCGTCGCCGGCGATGAAGATGCGGCCGGCGCGATAGCTGTCGGCCAGCGTGAAACGCAGATCCCAAAATCCGATGTGCTCGAACTCGACGTCGAACTCTGCGCCTGCGGCCTCGTGCAGCAGGCGCCGGAAATCGAAATTATCGCGCGTCGTGTCGGCGGGAACGGGCGCGTGGAAGAACCAGGTGGTGCCGAGATCGACGCGGCCGAAGAATTTCCAGTAGCCGTCAAGATCCGGGTGCAGCACACTGTAGAAGGACTTGCCCGGAAACCTGCCGAGCAGGCGGTGCAATTCGGTGGAGCGAAACACCAGCAGGACCATCAGCCGATCATGGTCGGAGCGAGTCAGGGTGATGCCGGCGCGCTCGCGCACGACCGACCGGCTGCCGTCGCAGCCGACGACGTAGCCGGCGCGCAGGCTTTGCTTCTGACCCTCGCGATTGACGATTTCGAGGACGACGCCGTCGGCTTCGGGCCGCATGTCCTGGCAGGTCCATCCATAACGCAAATCGACGGCGGGAAGCTGCGCGGCTCGCTGGCGCAATACTGCTTCGGTCGCGTATTGCGGCAGACGCTCATTGTCGGTGAAGTAAAACGGGCGGACCAGCTCGCGCTGCAGCCAGTCGTAATTATAATCGCTGAGCAGCGTGCCGTGGCTGGTCATTCCGCCGATGCCGTAATCGGGCGGAATGGTTCGCGCTGCCCTCAGCGCCGCTTCCGCGCCCCAGAAATGGAAATGCTCCATCGTCCGCTGGGTGAGGTTCTGTCCCTTGGGGATCGGCTGAGGCTGCTCGTAGCGCTCGACGACGATCGTCTTAATGCCGCGCAAGCCAAGGCCAATGGCGAGGCCGGTTCCGACCGGTCCCCCGCCGACGATGACGACCGGCGCATCGTTGCTCGCCTGAGCCTGCTTCACGTCGTTTTCCCCATGTGTGTCCCGCGCGAGGCACGATCGACCGCCCTCATGGGACTCCGTCGGTAGTTCGTCAAGAAAAATCTCGAATAATGAGATTACATTGAATTCACGCCGGCCGCAGCGGAGATTTGCCAGGCCGCTTCGCGCACCTCCGAACTGATGCGGTCGATCAGTTTGCCATTGGCATGCTGACCCGCGATCGTGATGCAGAGACTCGCGATCGGGTAGCCTGCATCGAGGATCGGGGCGGCGATCCCGACTGCGCCCGGCGTCACTTCGCCGAAGGCGACGGCAACGCCGGCGCGCCGCACGCGCTTCAATGCGGCCAGAATGTCCTCTGGCGTGTCGCCGACGCCGACGCTGCGCAGATCGGCGGCGTAGCGCGCCACCAGCGGTATGACACGCTGCTTGGGCAGAAAGGCCATGATCGAGCGTGCGATCGCACCGCGCCCCATCGGCATCGGTCTGCCGCGCGGATAGCTGCTGACCGGATTCACGCTGGACGCGATCGAGGCTACACACAGCGTCTTGTCGCCATACCATCGCACGGCGAGCGCGGTGCAGGGATGTGCGGCCGAAAGGCGTTCCAGATGCGGCATGGCGGTTGCAATCAGCGGATCGGAGCGGCGGCTGAGATAGTCCATCTCGACCACGCGCGGGCCGAGTGCGTAGCGGCCGCCGCGCGTCGGCATCATGAAACCGCTGTCCTTCAGGCTTTTCAGGTAGCGATATAGCGTCGGTCTGGTATAGCCGAGCTCCTTCATGAGCTCTTCGGGTGACCATTGCGGACGTGCCTCGGTGAAGAGGTCGAGCACGGCAAGGACCCGCTCCTGACTGTTTGCCTTGACCAATTTCGGTTCGATCCCGCTTCCCATTTCGTCCTGTGGCCTGAATTTGCGAAGCCCGCAGTAACGCGAATGCGGGCCGCTTGCGTGGGTAATAATCTCATTATAAGAGATTGATGAAGAAAAATAGTGCAGGGTTGTTGGGGAGCGGCGCGCATGGCGGTCACAGCAGCGGACAAGGTCGTATCTGGAGCGGTTGACGTTCCCGCCTTTGTCGACCGGCAACCGGTCGGTGCCTTTCAGATCCGGGTGCTGGTGGTCTGCGCCGCGGTGCTGTTCATCGACGGCTTCGACACCCAGGCCATCGGTTACGTCGCGCCCGCCGTCGCGCAGGAGTGGAAGCTGGCGCGCGGTAGCCTCGGGCCGGTGTTCAGCGCCGGGCTTTTTGGCCTTATGATCGGCGCGCTGATCTTCGGTCCGATGGCTGACCAGATCGGCCGTCGCCGCATCATCCTCGCTAGCACGGTGGTGTTCGGCATCGGAACGCTGCTCACCATGTTCGCGCCGGACACGACCTGGCTGATCGTGTTGCGCGTTCTGACCGGGCTGGGTCTTGGCGGTGCGATGCCCAATGCCGTCGCGCTCACGTCTGAGTTCAGCCCACATCGTCGTCGCGCCACCCTGGTCATGACGATGTTTGCGGGCTTTTCGATCGGCGCCGCCCTGGGCGGGTTGCTCGCGGCCGCGCTCATTCCCGCCTTTGGCTGGCGCTCGGTGTTTCTGGTCGGCGGCCTCGTACCGCTGCTGTTGGTGCCGTTCCTGCTCAAGACGCTGCCGGAATCGATCCGGTTTTTGGCGATGGCTGGCGACCATGACAACGAGGTCGCCGATCTCCTGAAAAAGATTGCGCCGGGCACGTCCTTCGCTGGCAACGCCAAGTTCGTCGTGCCGGAGCCGAAATTGTCGGGCTTGCCTGTTGCGCATCTGTTTGCGGAAGGACGTGGATCGGTGACGATTCTGCTCTGGATCGTCTTCTTCATGAGCCTGCTCGATCTCTATCTGTTGTCGAACTGGCTTCCGACGGTGCTGAACGACCTCGGTGTCTCGGTGTCCGCTGCGGCTGCGATCGGCGCAATGCTTCAGGTCGGCGGTGTCGTCGGCACCTTCACGCTCGGGCGTTTCATCGACCGCTTTTCGTTCCGCGCGCTGTCGCTGACCTATCTCGTGGCCGCGGTTGCCATTGCGGCCATCGGAATCGCCAGCCATTCCATCGTCCTGGTCACGGCCACGATCTTCGCGTCGGGATTCTGCATCGTCGGCGGACAGATCGCCTCGAATGCGCTCACGGCGACGTTTTATCCGACGGCCGTCAGATCGACGGGCGTGGGGTGGGCGCTCGGTATCGGCCGCATCGGCTCGATCGTCGGACCGCTCGTCGGCGGGGCGATGCTGGCCCGCGACATGGGCGCACAGCCATTGTTTGCCGCGGCAGCGGTTCCGGCGCTGGTGGCGGCAACAGCTGCCTTCACGCTGGCCCGGCGGGCCTAGCCGGGACCTCGAGACGCCGAGACGGCAGCGCTGCTTTCCTGCAACGCTCATGTGCACGTGTCGGCAATGAAATGACGTTGCAAGTTGCTGCGCACCGCAATAGCCAAGGTATCGAGGTTTTGTTGGACAAGCCTCGTCCGTGGATGGAGGCTGCGCCACCACGCCCGATGGCGCACCAGTTAGGGAATCCCGTGATGACAATGCTGCCGAATTCGCAAGAAGCCCGGGACGTGGCTTACCAGCTCCACGCCTACACCAATGCGCGTGCCCATCAGCAGGCGGGTCCGCTTGTGATCGAGCGCGGCGAAGGGCCCTACGTGTTCGACGCGTCGGGCAAACGCTATTTCGAGGCGATGGCGGGCCTGTGGAGCGTCGGGCTCGGCTTCAACGAGAAGCGGCTGGTCGAGGCGGCCTACAAGCAGATGCAGGCGTTGCCGTTCTATCACACCTTCTCGGCCAAATCGCACGGGCCTTCCATCGATCTCGCCGAGAAGCTGGTGGCGCTCGCGCCGGTGCCCATGAGCAAGGTGTTCTTCACCAATTCGGGCTCGGAGGCGAATGACACCGTTCTCAAGCTGATCGCCTATCGTTCCAATTCGCTCGGCCAGCCCCAGCGCAAGAAGATCATCAGCCGCATGCGAGCCTATCACGGCGTCACCATTGCCTCGGCCAGCCTCACAGGGCTGCCGAACAATCACCGCTCGTTCGATCTGCCGCTGCCGAACATCCTGCACACGGGCTCGCCTCATTTCTACAAGGACGGCGCACCCGGCGAGAGCGAGGAGGCGTTCGCGACGCGACGGGCCGAGGAACTCGATGCGCTGATCCAGAAGGAAGGACCCGACACGATTGCCGCCTTCTTCGGCGAGCCGGTGATGGGGGCAGGCGGCGTCGTCGTGCCGCCGGCGACTTATTGGGACAAGATCCAGGCGGTCCTGAAAAAATATGACATCCTGCTGATCGCCGACGAGGTGATCTGCGGCTTCGGCCGCACCGGCAAGATGTTCGGCTGCGAGACCTATGGCATCAAGCCGGACGCGATGGTGGTCTCCAAGCAGATCACATCGAGCTATTTCCCGCTGTCGGCGATCATCATGAACGATCGCATGTTCGAGCCGATCGCCGACGAGAGCAACAAGATCGGCGTGCTGGGCCACGGCTTCACAGCGGGAGGCCATCCGGTCGGATCGGCCGTGGCGCTCGAAAACCTCAAGATCATCGAGGAGCGGGGCCTGGTCGCGCATGCCGCCGAGATCGGCGGCTACATGCAGGGCCGCTTGCGCGAGCTCTCCAGCCATCCGCTGGTCGGTGAAGTCCGCGGCGTCGGCATGATCGCAGCGCTCGAGCTCGTGCTCGACAAGGGCCGCAGGACTGCGGCCGCGACACCGGGCGCCGTTGGTGGTATGGCCAGTCGCATGCTCCAGGAGCGTGGCGTGATCTTGCGCAACATGCTCGACGCCATCGCCATCTGCCCGCCGTTGATCGTCACCAAGGCTCAGATCGACGAGCTGGTCGCGGCGATCTCGGGCGTGCTCGAAGACATGAAGAGCGAAGTCGCAAAGCTGCCGCAGGCGTAATTGCTGCGCCCAACTCTCTCACCGTCACCCTGAGGTGCTCGCCTCTTCGGCGAGCCTCGAAGGGCGACGGCCCCGTTGGTGAAGCGTGGGCTCGCATCCTTCGAGGCTTCCCGTGCGGTGCTTCGCACCGCACGGCTCGCACCTTCAGGATGACGGTCTGGCTCAGGCTAACTACGCCCGCTGCACGCCGATCACGCGACCCTTCTCGATCGCCAGCGCCAGCTCGCCGCGTTTCAGCCTCAGCGCGGCTTCGCCGAACAACTCACGGCGCCAGCCGCGCAGCGCCGGCACGTCGGCATCATCGCTGGCTGCAATCTCTTCGAGATCATCGACGGTCGCGATCACCTTGCTCGCCACCGCATGGCGCTCGGCGGTCATGCGCAGCAGCACCTTCAATAGCTCGACGGTGGCCGCGCCATTGGAATTGTTGCGCGGCTTCTCCAGCTTCGGCAGCGTGGAGAAATCCCGCGCCAGGCCGCGCTCGACCGCAGCGACGATGTCGGCGCCCCATTTGGACTTCTCGAAACCCTTCGGCACCGAGCGCAGATGGGCGAGCTTCTCCAGCGTGTTCGGCGCATGGGTTGCGATATCGGTGACGGCTTCGTCGCGCAGCACGCGCCCGCGCGGCACGTCACGGCTCTGCGCCTCCTGCTCGCGCCAGGCGGCGACCTCCATCAGGACGGCAAGGTCCTTCGGCTTGCGCACCCGCGTCTTCAGCCGCTCCCAAGCGCGCTCGGGGTGAAAGTCGTAGGTCTTGGGCGAGGTCAGGACCTCCATCTCGATGGAGACCCATTCGCTGCGGCGGCGCTTCTTGAGGTCGGCGTCGAGCGCGGCGAAGACATCGCGCAAATGCGTGACGTCGGAGACGGCGTAATGCATCTGCTCCTTGGTCAGCGGCCGGCGCGACCAGTCGGTGAAGCGGTGGGTCTTGTCCGGGCGGTGGCCGGTGACCTTCTCGACAAGGGCGTCATAGGCGATGCTATCGCCATAGCCGAGCACCATGGCGGCAACCTGGGTGTCGAACACCGGATGCGGGATGATGTTGGCCTGGTGCCAGATGATTTCGATGTCCTGGCGCGCAGCGTGGAAGACCTTCAGCACGCTCTCGTTGGCCATCAGCTCGAAGAATGGCGTGAGGTCGATGCCCTCGGCCAGGGTGTCGATGACAACAGCTTCCTCGGGGCTGGCCATCTGCACCACGCACAGCAGCGGGTAATAGGTGGTCTCGCGCAGGAACTCGGTATCGACAGTGATGACAGGATGCTTGGCCAGCCGGCTGCAGGCAGCCGCGAGGTCAGCAGTGGTGGTAATCAAATCCATGAACGGCCCATGACACTTGGTATCAGCCGTTCTGCCGAAAGTGCTGTGATGTCAAGGGGGTTGGCGCGAATTCGAGCCTTGCATTGGGGCCAGAATCGCCGGAAGCGGCCAAAATTCCTATTCGTAGCGGATCCGGTGCGAGGATTTGCGGGCGCAGGGCAGCGCCACCACGACCAGGCACATGCCGACCAGCGCCAACCCCAGGAACTCGAAAACCAACAAATCCACGGCGGAAATCTCCTGAAACATTGGTCAATTTGTCGGGGCTGCGTTGAGGGTCCGTTAATTCCAATGGTTACCGTCGGCGGGCCGAGCCGGATGGTGGACGGGGGGTTAATGGGGGACACACGTTCGGAGCGAGACGGGGGCTTCGGCAAAACGTGAAAAACAACCCCATGCACAGTAGAAGCGCGATCGCTCGCCGGCGCGAGGTCCACCCGGTCAGCTCATTGCAGCGTCGAGCAAATCAGCGACAAACGGGCAAAGCTCCCGGCATCTGTGGCGCGGGATCGTTTTCGTAGCCAGCAGCGCCCTCAGTCAGTCGCGATTCAAGTCGACGCGATTTCGTATTTTACGAAAATCGTTTGACGCGTCGGGCAAAACAATGGCATGATGCCATGCTGGAGATCGTTCATCGGAAACAGCCAGGGCCGTACGCGCCCGGAGCGGCGATAGATGATCGCCTGGTGTGAGGCGAGATCGTCGATCGATTTCGGCTTGCCGCTGGCGCGCAAATAGGAGCGCGCGCCACATACCACCATGCGCTGGCTGGCAATGCGAAGTTCGATGACATCGTCGAGGCGCATCGCTTCCTGGAGTCGAACGCGCAGTTCGGCAAGATCGTCGTGACGATCTGACGCCGTAGCGTGGGTGAGCCGAAGGCGTAACCCACCGCTGTTCATATCGCCCTGGGGCAGAAGAGGTGGGTTACGCTGGGCGAACTGCGCTTCGCGCCTTCGCCCAGCTAACTCACCTACGAAGTGACCGAGGTTACGGCAGCTTCAGCGAGGTCTCAGCGTTGTACGGCTTCAGCGTCTCGTCCGCGGCCTTCTGGGCGGCGACCAACGCTTCCTTCGGCTGCTTCTTGCCGTTGAGGACAAGCATCACCTCGTCCTCGAGGTTCTTGCGCACCGGCACGGTCTTGTAGGTCGCGAACCAGGGTTTTGCGACGTCGAGCTGCTCGACGGCGGTCTTGGCGTCCGGGTTCTTGTTCAGGAAGTCGATCATGTCAGGCGTCTTGTAGGCGGCCATGTTCGGCGCGAAATAGCCGGTGGCGCGGCTCCACCAGGCGCTCTTTTCCGGCGAGGTCATCCACTTGATCAACGTCCAGGCGGCCTTCTGCTTGTCGGCTTCGACGCCGGCCGGAATGATCAGCGAGGCGCCGCCGATCGGCACGGCGTTGCGGACGTTGCGCGGAATGAAGGCGACCTTGTAGTTGAACTTGGCGTTCTCGCGCACGTAAGTAAGCGAGCCCGTCGACAGCATCATCATCGCCGCGTTGCCGGAGATGAAGGAGGTGCTGACGGCGGGGCCAGGCGTGGCGCCGGGCGGGTGGACCTTGTGCTTGCTCACGAGGTCGTTCCACCAGGTCAGCGCACCTAACATCGATGGTGTGTCGTAGTAGACCTCGCCACCGAACTCCTCGTTGTAGTAGCGCCCGCCATTGCTCATGGTCAGCGTTTCCATCATCCAGCCGCAATAGTCGTAGGCGCAGGGAATGGCGATGCCCCATTGGGTCACCTTGTCGCCTTCGCGCTTGGTAAGTTTCTTGGCCCAGTCGGTGAGCTCGGCCCAGGTCTGCGGCGGCTTGTTCGCATCAAGGCCGGCTTCCTTGGCCTTGTCGGCGTTGATGTAGAGCAGCGGCGTCGAATTGTGGAAGGGCACGCCGTAGACCGAGCGGTTGATCACCGCGTTGCCGTGCAGCGCCGGGAAGAACTGGCCCAGGAACTGCTCCTTGGTGGTGCCGTCGGCCTTGATCAGGGCATCGAGATTGGTCAGCTCGTTCTCGATCTGCATGTCGAGCAGGAAGTTCGCCGACATGATCACGGCCGCCGGCGGCTTGCCGGCCTTGATCGAGGCGCGCGTCTTGATCAGCGTATCGTCATAGGAGCCGGTGTAAACAGCGGTCGCCTTGATATCGGGATGACCGTCGTTGAACTCCTTGATCAAGGTGCCCATGTCGCGGGCAAGCTTGCCGTCGACGGGGACAGGGAAGAACAGGTCGATCTCGGTCGGGCCTTCGCCGGCGAGCGCCGGGAAGGTGAGGGCGCTTGCCAAAGTGCCTGCCATAGCGAGGCCCAGCATGAGCCTGCGGGAGAACAGCATCGAAAAATCTCCTATTTGATGCCTGAGGTGACGAAAGAGCTGATGAAACGCTTCTGAAAGATCAGGAAGGTGATGAGCAGCGGTGCGATCACCATCAGCGTGCCTGCGGCGATGGTGCCCCAGTCCTGCGTGCCTTCGGCGGTCTTGGTGAAGACCGAGAGCCCCACCGTGAGCGGCCGCTTGTCCGGCGAATTGATCACCATCAGCGGCCACAGGAAGTCGTTCCAATGGCTGGTGACCGAGATGATGGCAAACGCCGAGAAGCTCGGCAGCGATAGCGGCACGTAGATGTGGCGGATGCGCTGGATCAGGCTGGCGCCGTCGATCAGAGCGGCATCTTCCAGCTCGGTCGGAATGGCTTCGAACGCCTGGCGCATCAGGAAGGTGCCGAAGGCCGAGGCGAAGAACGGCATCATCACGCCGGCGAGCGTGTCGTAGAGGCCGAGCTGCACCACAAGGCTCAGGTTCGGTACGATCAGCAGCACAGGCACCAGCATGAGCTGCATCAGGAACAGGTAGAAGATCGGCGTCTTGCCGGCGAAGTCGAGCCGCGCAAAGGCGAAGCCGGCCAGGGTGATGGTGACGAACTGCACCAGCAGGATACCGGTGCAGATGATCGTGGTGTTGAGGAAATAGCGCGGGAAATCGCCGATCTCCCACGCATCCCTGACATTGTCGAGCGTCGGCTTCAGGCTCGGCATCAATTCAGCCATCAGGTTGATGCCGTCGGAGGCCGGGCGCAGCGTTGCCACGCCCATCCACAGGAACGGGATCAGCCAGGCGAGCGCAAGCAGGATTGTGAGCAGGAAGCCGAGCTTCGGCGTGATCTCGTTGCGGGTGGCGAGCGGGGCGTCCTTGTAGAGCCTGTCGATCAGCTTCATGGGCCGCCCTCCCGGTTCGCCATGGTGCGGAACGAGAGCGCGGTGAGGCCCATCAGGGCGGCGAGCGTCAGGAGCGTCGCGGCCGAGGCTTTGCCGACGTCGAAATGCTCCACTGCCTGCTGGTAGATGTAGAACAGCACGAGATTGGTCGCGTTGGATGGGCCGCCCTGGGTAAGGACGAAGACGTGGTCGACTTGCGTCACCGCGTTGAGCGTGGCGATCACGATGACGAACAGGAAGGTGGGCTTGAGCTCCGGCAGAATGATGTAGCGCAGCCGCATGAAGGGGCCGGCGCCGTCGAGATGCGCGGCTTCCATGACGTCCTCGGGCACCGCCTGGAGGCCGGCGAGGAAGAACAGCATGTAATATCCGGCGTTCTTCCAGATCGTGATGATCATGATCGCATAGAGCGCGATATCGGGGTCGCCGAGCCAGTTCGGCAGCACCGGCAGCAGGCGGCCGATATAGTGGTCGAGCAGGCCGACATTGGGCAGGAAGATGAACAGGAACAGCGCGGACGCCGCGACCATCGGAATCAGCACCGGCAGGAACAGCGCGGCTCGCAACGCGCTGGTGACGGCGTTGGTGCGCGCCAGCGCCAGCGCAAACAGCAGCGCGAGGCCGATGCTCGGTATCGCGGTGCCGACGGCGTAGATGAGGTTGTTGACAACAGCGCCGGTAAAGGCGGAGTCCGCCAGCACCGCCGCGATGTTGTCGAGGCCGACGAAGCGCAGCGGCGCCTTCGGCGTTGCGCGCTGGTACAGCGCATCGATCAGCACGCGTCCCATCGCGCCATAGGTGAACAGCGCGAGGAAGACGAGCGAGGGCAGAAGCAGCAGATAGGCGGGAAGCGATGCCTTCAAGCGGGCGGTGAATCGCCTCGCGATGTGAAGGCGCGGCGGCGCCGAGGCTGCGACGGAGAGAGCCGCGGGTTCAGCGAGGGTCATCTGACCGCGCCGGGAAATTGAGCGCATAGTCGCGGCCGTCCATTCCCTCGGGCGGATCGAACGGAAAGCGCAGACTGGTGTCGAGGAAATCGTGGCTGTGCACGACGAGGTTCTGATCGTCGATCAGCACGACGCCATAGGCCGGCGGCTCATGGCTCGCCAGATGGTCTTTCGCGTTGGCATCGAGCTCGAACCAGACCTGGTGGTTGGTGCCGCGCAGCGTCGAGAACGGGATCTTGCCGTAGCTGCCGAAGATCGGCCGGTGCACATGGCCGAAGAAGAGATGGCGGATGCGCGAACGATAGGGCGCGATCACCTCCGCGAATTCGGCACTTTGCTTCAGTCCAATCTCATCCATTGCATGCACGCCGACCGGGAAGGGCGGGTGGTGCATGAACACGACGAATTGCTGGTCGGCGGGCGCGGCGGCGAGCATCTTCGCGAGCCACTCGAAGCGCTTGGCGCACATCTCGCCGGCATGGCTGGTCTCGTCCAGCGTATCGAGGAAGACGAACAGGCCGTGCTCGGTGGTGCGGGTGCCCTGGACAAAGCCGTTGGCATCGCGCGGTGCGGCCTTCAATCCGTCGAGACAGGCCACGCGCTTGTCGTGATTGCCGACCATGGCGATGTAGGGAATCTTCAGCGCCGACATCGCCTCGGCGAAGTTGGCGTAGGATTCCGGCTCGCCCCAATGGGTGAGGTCGCCGGTCACGATTGCAAAGGCGGCGTCCGACTGGTGTTTGTTGATGTCGGCGATCGCCGCATCCAGCCGGGCCCGCGGATCGAGCCCATAAAGCTTCAGCCCGGGGGTCGCCAGATGCGTGTCGGTGATGTGGATGAATTTGAACGGCATGGCGCGCTTTGTCGGACGGTTGGAGGATGGACGCCTCCGGCAAGACGACCTGCCAGCCCGTTAGAGCGCGTGTGTTTCAGTTTGATGACAGCGGTTCAGATCTCCACGAACGGCAGCGTCGTAGGGTGGATTAGCGCAGCGTAATCCACCTCTTTGCTTTCCGCTGGTTGAGAGAAGTGGTGGATTACGCTCCGCTAATCCACCCTACGAAGTCGAGTTTGTCGCTACGTATACTGTGATGCAACATCAAGTTGTGCTATCCATTGCGAATGTCCCAGTATCGCCGCGCATTCGTTCCCGGAGGCTGCTGGTTCTTCACTGTGAACCTGCTGGACCGGCGGAGAACCCTGCTAACTGACGGGATCCCTATCTTGCGAGAGGCGATCGGCGCAGCGCGCAAGAGCCATCCTTTCGAGATCGGCGCTTTCGTGGTTCTGCCGGATCATCTGCATGCGATCTGGAGACTGCCAGAGGGCGATGCCAACTTTTCCGTACGCTGGCGGTTGATCAAGACGCGCTTTGCCAAAGCGCTTCCCGCAGATGAGCGGCTGAGCGCCGTTCGCGTCGCACGGGCCGAGCGCGGCATCTGGCAACGCCGATTCTGGGAGCATCTGATCCGCGATGAGGCGGATTACGCGCGCCATGTCGAATACTGCTACTACAACCCGGTGAAGCACGGTCATGTGTCGCGAGTATGCGACTGGCCGTATTCGTCGTTTCACCGCGATGTGCGAGCGGGACTGTTTCCCGAGGATTGGGGCGGTGATGCGAAGATCGCAGGCGACTTTGGCGAGCGGGTGGGACCGTAGGGTGGATTAGCGCAGCGTAATCCACCTCTTTGCTTTCCGCTGGTTGAGAGAAGTGGTGGATTACGCCTTCGGCTAATCCACCCTACGGCATCGTGTTTGCCTTACGTCCCGCAGAACGTTTGCAACACCCGCTGATCCGGTAGCGGCGGATCAGCGTAAGCCGTGTACTCCGGCTGGTCCTCATAGGGCCTCGCCAGCACCTTCACCAACTCCTCGAAGGGCGCATAGTCGTCGTCATTCACCGCGGCCTGGATCACGGCTTCGACGCGGTGGTTGCGCGGGATGAAGAGCGGGTTGGCGGCATGCATCGCGGCTTGCCGCTCGGCCGGCGTCTGCGGCTCCAGCGCGAAGCGCGCGCGCCAGCGTGCGGCCCATTCGTCGAAGGCTGCGGGCTCCATGAACTGCGCGCGCACGTCGGTGCTGTCATCAACGGCGGCGTCGCCGAGCTTGCGGAAGGTGAGAGTGAAGTCGGCCTGGTTCTTGGCCATGGCGTCGAGCAGATCCTGGATCAGCGCTTCGTCGCCGTCGCGTTCGGTGAACAGGCCGACCTTTTTGCGCAGCCCCGCCTGATAGGCGTTGCTGAAGATTTCGGAGAACGCGCCGAGAATGTCCTGCGCCTCCGCGACCGCCTTCTCCTGGTCGTCGGAGAACAGCGGCAGCAGGCATTCGGCGAGGCGCGTGAGATTCCACAAGCCGATGCGCGGCTGGTTGGCGTAGGCGTAGCGGCCCATCTCGTCGATGGACGAGAACACCTGTGAAGGGTTGTAGGCGTCCATGAAGGCGCAGGGGCCGTAATCGATCGTCTCGCCTGAGATGGAGGAGTTGTCGGTGTTCATGACGCCGTGGATGAAGCCGACCAGCAGCCAGCGGGCGATGAGCTCGGCCTGCCGCGCGACGACACCGGCGAGCAGGGCGTGATATGGTCGCTCGGCGTGAAGCAGATCCGGATAGTGCCTGGTGATGACGTGATCGGCGAGCCGGCGGATCGCGTCGGTGTCGCGGCGGACGGCAAAGAACTGGAAGGTGCCGACCCTGATGTGGCTCGAGGCGACGCGCGTCAGCACCGCGCCTGGCAGCACAGTCTCGCGGATGACGGGCTCGCCGGTGACGACGGCCGCGAGCGAGCGCGTGGTCGGAATGCCGAGCGCGAACATGGCTTCGCTGACGATGTATTCGCGCAGCACCGGTCCCAGCGCGGCGCGGCCGTCGCCGCGGCGGGAGAACGGGGTGGGTCCCGAGCCCTTGAGCTGGATGTCGCGGCGGATGCCATCGATGTCGATGACCTCGCCGAGCAGGATGGCGCGGCCGTCGCCGAGCTGCGGCACGAAATGCCCGAACTGGTGGCCGGCATAGGCCATGGCGATCGGATCGGCGCCTGATGGAACCGTCTTTCCGGCCAGGATCTCGGCGCCTTCCGGGGTCTCCAGCAGATCGGGATCGAGCCCGAGCTGGACCGCCAGGGGCCGGTTCAGCTTGATCAGCCGGGGCGCGGATACGGGGGTCGGCGCGACGCGGGCGAAGAAGCTGTCCGGCAGGGCCGAATAGGAGTTCTGGAAGGGGAAATGGACCGTCATGGCCTCAAGATAGGGCTGGAACGCCTGATGGCAAAGGCTTGGGCTCAAATGGTCCAAAAAGAGGCCTTCGAGGCCCAAAACAGGGCGTTCCTTTGGTTGCCGCCTCGGGTTGCCGCTTTGGGCCTCGTCGGGTAAACCCTGCCGCAATTCGGACCGGTCGTTTCAGGCCGTCCGATTCGTATCCTCCGACATTGATTTTGGGACGACCATGCATCGCTACCGGTCACATACATGCGGCGCGCTCCGCGAGAGCAACATCGGCGAGACCATCCGCCTTTCGGGCTGGGTCCATCGCGTTCGCGACCATGGCGGTGTGCTGTTCATCGATCTGCGCGACCATTACGGCCTGACCCAGTGCGTGGTCGATCCTGACTCGCCGGCCTTCTCGCTGGCCGAAAAGCTCCGCTCCGAATTCGTGGTCAAGATGGACGGCAAGGTCCGTCGCCGCCCCGAAGGCACCGACAATGACGATCTGCCGACCGGCAAGGTCGAGGTTTACGTCAGCGAGATCGAGGTGCTGGGCCCGGCCGGCGACTTGCCGCTGCCTGTGTTCGGCGACCAGGAATATCCAGAGGACATCCGCCTGAAATACCGCTTCCTCGATTTGCGTCGTGAGAAGCTGCACCAGAACATCATGACGCGCGTCGAGATCATCAAGTCGATGCGTCGGCGCATGGAGGGGCAGGGCTTCTTCGAGTTCAACACGCCGATCCTGACGGCGTCCTCGCCGGAAGGCGCGCGCGACTTCCTGGTGCCCTCGCGTATCCATCCCGGCAAGTTCTACGCGCTGCCGCAGGCGCCGCAGCAGTACAAGCAACTCTTGATGATGTCGGGCTTCGATCGCTACTTCCAGATCGCGCCCTGCTTCCGCGACGAGGACCCGCGCGCCGATCGTCTGCCCGGCGAGTTCTATCAGCTCGATGTCGAGATGAGCTTTGTCACGCAGGAAGACGTGTTCGCGGCGATGGAGCCGGTCATCACCGGGGTGTTCGAGGAGTTCGCCAAGGGCAAGCCGGTGACGAAAGGCTGGCGGCGGATTCCGTTCGCCGAGGCGCTCCGCAAATACGGCAGCGACAAGCCTGATCTCCGCAACCCCATCGAGATGCAGGACGTCTCGGAGCACTTCCGCGGCTCCGGCTTCAAGGTGTTCGCGCGCATGCTCGAAGACCCCAAGAACCAGGTCTGGGCCATTCCCGCGCCGGGCGGCGGCAGCCGCGCATTCTGCGACCGCATGAACTCGTGGGCGCAAGGAGAGGGCCAGCCCGGCCTCGGCTACATCATGTGGCGCGAGGGCGGCGAGGGCGCCGGCCCCTTGGCGAACAACATCGGGCCCGAGCGCACTGCTGCTATCCGCGCGCAGATCGGCACCAAGGAGGGCGATGCCGCCTTCTTCGTTGCCGGCGATCCCGACAAGTTCTGGAAGTTTTCAGGTCTCGCCCGCAACAAGGTTGGCGAGGAATTGAACCTCACCGACAAGGAGCGGTTCGAGCTCGCCTGGATCGTCGACTTCCCGATGTACGAGTACAACGAGGAGGACAAGAAGGTCGACTTCTCGCACAACCCGTTCTCGATGCCGCAGGGCGGTCTCGAAGCGCTGAAGAGCCAGGATCCGCTGACGATCAAGGCCTTTCAGTACGACATTACCTGTAACGGCTACGAGATCGCCTCGGGCGGCATCCGCAACCACGTGCCCGAAGCGATGGTGAAGGCGTTCGAGATCGCAGGTTACGGCGAGCAGGAAGTGGTCGACCGCTTCGGCGG
>Ga0209758_1001760_pt1 | contig 24019 bp, 22 predicted proteins | sample AraplaMF_Col_mMF_FD_184258 | JGI IMG/M metagenome (GOLD analysis project Ga0209758, IMG submission 184258) | Arabidopsis root microbial communities from the University of North Carolina, USA - plate scrape MF_Col_mMF (SPAdes) (version 2) | ecosystem: Host-associated > Plants > Roots > Endosphere...
CGACGCCGCCGAAGGCCTCACCGCCGGCGCCCCGGTGCGGCATCGAAAAATGGCGGTGTGAGCGGGGGTTGCAGGTCGGTCGGATCGGGCCTTGCTCTCGCCGTGCCGCCGACCTTAATATGTAGCGTCAGCCGCCCAGCGGCGTGCCGCGCATGGCGGTTCATTTTCCGGGGCTTTCGTGCAAGGATGCTTGCCGCGCGTCTCCGGTCTTCCGCAATATCCCACATCACGAGAGGTCCACGATGGTCAACCGCATGCAATTCTACATCGACGGTGGCTGGGTCGATCCTGCCGTCAGGAAATCCACCCCGGTGGTCAATCCGGCCACCGAGGAGGCGATGTACGAAGTTGCGCTCGGCTCCAAGGCCGACGTCGACAAGGCCGTGGCCGCCGCGCGCCGGGCCTTCGATACGTTTTCGCAAACCAGCCGTGAGGAACGCGTCGCACTGCTGAGCAAGATCATCGAGGTCTACAAGTCCCGAATGAAGGACATCGGCGCCGCGGTGTCCGACGAGATGGGCGCGCCGTTGCCGTTCGCGGAAAAGTTTCAGGCCGGCGCCGGCCTCGGCCACATTTCCTCGACGCTCGAGGTGCTGAAGAAATACGAGTTCGAGGAACAACTCGGCACTGCCATCGTGGTGCGCGAGCCGGTCGGGGTCATCGGCATGATCACGCCCTGGAACTGGCCGCTCAACCAGATCGCCTGCAAGGTCGCGCCGGCACTCGCCGCCGGCTGCACCATGATCCTCAAGCCCTCGGAGTTCACGCCGTCGTCGGCGCTGATTTTCGCCGAGATTTTGCATGAGGCTGGCGTGCCCAAGGGCGTATTCAACCTGATCAACGGTCTCGGCCCAGAGGTTGGCGCGGCGATGAGCGAACATCCCGGCATCGACATGATTTCGTTCACCGGCTCGACCCGCGCCGGCATCGACGTGGCCAAGCGCGCAGCCAATACCGTCAAGCGCGTCAGCCAGGAGCTCGGCGGCAAGTCGCCGAACATCATCCTTGAAGACGCCGATCTGACCAAGGCTGTCGCCGGCGGCGTCGCCCACGTCTTCAACAATTCAGGCCAGTCGTGCAACGCGCCGACCCGGATGATCGTGCCGCTATCGAAGATGAAGGAAGTCGCCGCCATCGCCAAGGGCGTGGCCGACAAGACCAAGGCGGGCGATCCGCGTGCCGATGGCACCAACATCGGACCGGTGGTCTCGCGCATCCAGTGGGACAAGATCCAGGGTCTGATCCAGAAGGGCATCGACGAGGGGGCCACCCTGGTCGCCGGAGGTCCCGGCCTGCCGGAAGGCGTCAACAAGGGCTTTTACGTGCGGCCCACCGTGTTCGCAGACGTCACCAACGACATGACCATCGCGCGCGAGGAGATCTTCGGGCCGGTGATCGCGATCATCGGCGCCAAAGACGAAGCCGATGCGGTCAAAATCGCCAACGACACGCCGTATGGTCTCGCTGGCTACGTCTCGGCCGGCACCGTCGAGGGCGCACGCAAGGTCGCGCGTCAGCTTCGCGCCGGCAATGTCAACCTGCAGGGCGTGCCCAACGACCGCAGCGCGCCGTTCGGCGGCTACAAGCAGTCCGGCAATGGCCGAGAATGGGGCAAGTTCGGCCTCGAGGAATATCTCGAGGTCAAGGCCATCGCCGGGTTCAACGCGGCGTAAAGCCACCAGACGACACCAATGCGCCGGGGCGGCGTCACGTTCGCTCCGGCGTTTCACATTCCGGTTCGGGTTTCGGTGGATTCCATACAGGTAGTCTTACCCAGTAGCAGCGCGCGGACGGCTTCGGTATTCGTGATTCGTCGATTGTCGCGTTGCATGCCGATTGCGTCTCCCGTCCAAACACGAACACTGACATGGCCACAATGATATCGCACGACACCGCGCAACGCTTCTTTGTGATCGGCCTTGGCGCCGTGGCAGTCGCCTTCGCCTTCTGCGTCGCGAGACTTCTCGCCTAGCGCTGCGGGCGACGTTTACTAAAGCCCCTGGCTCCCGCCCCGCGATTTCTGCACAAGGGCCGGGCAACGACCTGCATCTGCAAGGACGGCGCCGAGATCTCAAGGCGCGGATTTGAGCTTGCGCAAAGCTTCAGAAGCGAGCCACAGCGTGGCCTTGTTGTCCGCCGCATCCGGTTGCAGACCCGCTTCCCGCAGCCGTCCGATCAGCCGCTCGGTACGAACGTGTGCCGCGCTGCTGTCGACATGATAGTAGGTGTCCAGCATGTGATCCGCGGAAAAGTACGAGTCGGCGGGTTCGCCGACCACCGCAATGCCGTGCCGTTCGAAAATCATCCGCGCCTCGTCGGCGATCGGCAGCCGTCCATTCTCCATCACGTAGCAGTTGGAGCCGGCGACCGCCGGCCACGTCACATAGACACGGATCTTGCGGCGTGTCTGAAGCTTCGCCAGTTGCTTCGCCGCCCAGGCGACGTCGGGCACCATCTTTCCTCCCGCTTCGATGTAATCGGCGCAGTTGATCTCATGCACGTATGATATCCGCCGCAGGTCGTCCTTTCGGTCGCCAAGCGGCCATTTCGACATCTCGGATTGGATGCGGGCAAAATGAACCTGCTGCAGATCCTTCCGCAGATAAAGCCGGCCGGCGTCTGATAGATTGTGCAGCGAGGCGTGCTGCACGACAAAGGCCAGCCGATCGAAAAACGGCTGGCTTGCGTAGTAGGCGGCATACTCGTCCGGCGTCTTGTCGGTAAAATCCTGCGGGACGATGTCGCGGGTATAGTATACCCACTCCCAGGGCAGGATCAGCGTGTCGCCTGCTCTGGCATACTTGATGATCCGGTGGATCTTCATGTCGAGCGGAATCGAGCCGTTGTCGGCAACGTCGATGACCGGCCTTCCGAACGCCTGTTCGATCAGGGCAGGTTCGATTCCAAAAGCCGAGCTCGATCCGGCGTCGATCACGATCCGCGGCGACCCGACGTGCTCGAGCAGGAACTGGCTGTAGGAATACGGCACCGCGCGGTTGTGCGAGGTGAAGAAGTCATACGACAACAGCATGGCGATGGCGCAGAGCAGCGCGCCGCCGGCGGCGAACGACAGGAACTGAAGCAGCTTCTTCACGCCGGTCTCTTCATGTCAGAAATTGAAATAGATGAAGGGTGAGAGCACGGATGTATTGGTGGCGATCATGGCGGTGATCGCGGCCGCGCCGGACAGCGCACCGGCGAGCGCGACCCTCCCGCGCCAGTCCATGGCGGCGATGGCCTGGCTGTTCGGGCAGAGCCAGACAATGATCGCGCCAATGATCAGAAGCGGGCAGGCGGCGAACAGCCGGGCCGGCGCGGCGAGATCCGGTGCGGCCATGGATTGCAGCAGCACATTGGCAGTATGGATGTCGGGGGCCCTGAAATAAATCCAGGTGATATTGACGAACAAAAAGGTCAGCACCACGGCGACCGGCCGCGGCAGGGCCAGTCCCGCAGAGGACCACGCCTTGTGCAGGCAACATGCGGCGCCATGCAGGGCGCCCCACATCACGAACGTCCATGCCGCACCATGCCATAGGCCGCCGAGCAGGAACGTCAGGAACAGGTTGCGATAGGTCAGCAACTCGGAGCCGCGGTTGCCGCCGAGCGGGATATAGAGATAGTCGCGCAGCCAGCGCGACAGCGTCATGTGCCAGCGTCGCCAAAAATCCTGAATCGAATCGGCCCGGTATGGCGAGTTGAAATTATAGGGAATGCGGATGCCGAGCAGCAGCGAGATGCCGACAGCCATGTCGGCATACCCCGAGAAGTCAAAATACAGCTGGAACGTATAGGCCAGGCTGAGGAGCCAGGCGTCGGCGAAGCCCAGCGATGGAACGGACTTGTATCCGAGATCGACAAACACGGCGAGCTGATCGGCGATCAGCAGCTTCTTGAGCAGGCCGATCGAGAACAGGCAGGTGCCCTCGACAAGCAATGACGCATAGGCTCCCGATCCAAGCGCGAGCGAGTCCTTGCGGCCGAGCATCTCGAACTGCGGCATGACCTCCCGCCAGTGGATGATCGGTCCCGCGATGAGATGGGGAAAATAGGTGACGAACAGGCCATAGCTGGCGATGTCGCGCTGCTGCTGCCCCTTGCCGTAGATATCCGCCAGAAACGCGATCTGGGTGAAGGTATAGAACGAAATGCCGAGCGGCAGCGCGATGCCAAAATGATGCGCCTGGATGCCGAGCAGGGCGGCCAGATTTTCCGAAATGAAGTTGGTGTATTTGAAAAAGGCCAGCAGTCCGAGATTGAACACCAGCGTGGCGACGAACACGGCCTTGCGACGCGGCAGCAGCGGATCGAGGCTCATCATCGCGCGCCCCGCACAATAATTCACCAGGATCGAAACCGCCAGGATCGGGGTCTGCGCCGGGTTGCCCCAGGCATAGAACACGATTGATGCGACCAGCAGGATCGGAATCAGAAGTTTTCGAAGATCCAGCACCAGGGCGAGCCAGAAGGCGCCCATGACGATCGGAAAGAATCCGAGCAGAAACTCTCGTGTTACGAACAGCATGAGTCGGGTTCACCGGGAGGCTGGCTTCCGCCGGGGAGCAATGTTCGTGATTTAGTGCGCGAAACTCCGCAAGCAAGCTGAATCTTGCCGCGCCGGCGGGCCCGAGGCCTATCCCCCGAACGCGCCTTGCGTGTTGACGTACAGCGCGTAGATCGACTGGCTCCCCGCCATGAACAGGCGATTGCGCTTCAAGCCCCCAAAGCAGAGATTGGCGCAGCGTTCAGGCAGCGCGATGCGGCCGATCGGCGCGCCGTCCGGCGCATAGATCATCACGCCGTCCAGTTCCGGATCGCCCATGCCCCAGCCGCACCACAGATTGCCATCGATGTCGCAGCGCATGCCATCCGGTGTGCCGGGACCGGCATCGATCAGGATCCGCTTGTTGGCGATCCTGTCGCCTCCCGGGGCTACATCGTATGCGAGAATTTTCCGCGTCGGCACGCCGCGCGATTCCACGACATAGAGCATCTTCTCATCCGGCGAAAAGCACAGCCCATTGGGTCCGAGCACGTCGTCGGCGACGATGGTGGCCTTTCCGGTCGCGCCGTCGATGCGATAGACGTTCTGGCCGATCTCGGAGTCCGACTTGTAGCCCTCGTAGTTGCCGAGAATGCCGAAGATCGGATCGGTGAACCAGATCGAGCCGTCCGACTTCACCACCACGTCATTGGGCGAGTTCAGCCGCTTGCCCCCAAAGCTGTCCATCAGCACAGTGATCGATCCGTCATATTCGGTGCGGGTCACCCTGCGGCCGCCGTGTTCGCAACCGATCAGGCGGCCCTGACGGTCCCTTGTGTGGCCGTTGGCGAAGTTGGACGGCTTGCGATAGACGCTGACCGCGCCGGTCTCTTCTTCCCATTTCAGGATGCGGTTGTTGGGAATGTCGCTGCACAACAGATAACGGCCGTCGCCGAAATACACCGGCCCCTCGGCCCACCGCAGCCCGGTGGCGATCCGCTCCACCGCCGATAGTTTCAGCCAGTATTTTTCGAACCGCGGGTCGAGGGCTTGAATGCACGGGTCGGGATAGCGCGTTGCCGGCCGCCAGCCGTCCGGAGAGATCGTCGAGTGACCGGCTGCGTGATCGGACATGGCGCGTTCCTCTGGCGGTTGCGGCATCAGGCTCGGCTTTTTCGCTTGCTATCATTCCCGACCGGTGACAGCAAGTGATCCGCCTGACGCGACGCGGCCGCCGCCACGCGCACCGCGGTTCACTGCAACGATGAGGGTTTTTGATGTCACGCATACTTTTGACCGGTGCTTCTGGTGGGGTCGGTACACGTCTGCGACAGTTGCTGCCGCCGATCTATCCGGACCTGCTGCTGTCGGATCTCAAGGCGCCGGCCGATCTGGCGAAGACCGAGACGTTCAAGGCCGCCGACCTCGCCGATATCGCCCAGGTCGAAGCGATCTGCGAGGGCGTCGACGGGATCATTCACCTCGGCGGCTTCTCGGTCGAGGGGCCGTGGGACACCATTCTGCAGTCCAACATCATCGGCTGCTACAATCTGTTCGAGGCGGCGCGCAAGAAGGGCGTCAAGCGCGTGGTGTTCGCCTCCTCGAACCATGCCGTGGGGTTCTATCCGCGCCACACCAAGATCGACACCGATGTGACGGTGCGGCCCGACAGCCGCTACGGGGTCAGCAAGGCGTTCGGCGAGGCCATCGGCGCACTCTATGCCGACAAGCACGGGTTGAAGGTCACCTGCATCCGCATCGGCAATTTCGGCGACATGCCGCTGGACCAGCGCCGGCTTTCGATCTGGCTCAAGCCCGATGACCTGGTGCAACTCTGCCGCATCGGCCTCGAGCATCCCGACATCCATTTCGAGGTGATTTACGGCGCCTCCTATAACGAACGCGCCTGGTGGGATAATTCCCGTGCCTTTGAGCTGGGCTATCGCCCGACCGGCCGCGCCGAGGATTTCGTCGGACACGCCATGGCCGAACAGGCCAAGCTCAAGCCGGATCCGGTCGGCGACTTCTATCAGGGCGGCGCGTTTTGCAGCATCGAATTCGACGGCGATGCGGGGCGGGTGTGGAAGCCGAAGTGATGAGCACAAAGCTCATCATGTTCTGAATGATTATTCCGAGGCGGACTTCGCGATCCGCCCGAGATAGTCCGCCTTGCTGAACTGCATATGCTCGACGCAGAGCTGCGCCAGCGCCCAGTTGTCGCGGCCCTGAAGCAGCTCGATCATGATCTCGTGCTGGCGCCGCGATAGGGCCAGCCCCTCGCGATCGGCGAGGTTCTTGGCGCGCATCGGCAGCGTCAGGTTCATGTAGTCCTGCAGCGATCGCACCAGGTAGGGATTGCCGCAAGCTGAAAACAGCGCGACATGAAAGGCGTCGTTGGCCTCGTGGATGCCGCGCAGGTCCTGCGCGTCGGCCTTGATGCAATAGTCGTGCTGCAGGGCCTTCAACTGGTCGATCAGTGCTGCGGGCGCGGGCAGGGCGATCATCAACGCCGCCTGCCGGGTCAGCATCTCGCGCACGTCATAGATCTGGCGGACCTCCTCGCCGGAATAGAACCGCACCGTGGCGCCGACGTTCTTCTCACGCAGCACGATACCCTGACGCTCGAGTTGAAACAGCGCCTGGCGAACGAAATGCCGGCTGGCGCCATAGCGCGCCATCAAGCTGTCTTCGATCAGCCGCGAGCCGGGCGCGAAGCGTCCGAAGATGATGTCTTCTTCGAGCCGCCGGATCACTTCAGCCTGCTCGTCTTCCCGCGAGAGGGCGGGTGGTTGCTGGCGAGACGGCAGCGAGGTCGATGTCATCGGTTCGCTTCCCAGCCGGACAGCCGATAGCAATCCTCGACCAGTTTCAGCGTTTCGAGATTGTCGTCCGGCGCCGTTTCGAACGGCGTGCCGTCGCGTAGTGCCTGAACAAAATGGGCAATGGTCCTGTTGTAGGAGCCCTGGTACTCGATGGCGAGATCGTAGCGCTGTTCGGCGGGATTTTCCCCGGAGCAGATCAATAACGCACCATCGAGCCGGATCGACCCCTTGTCCCCGAGGACGTCGAGCCGGTCGATCTGTTGCGCCGGAAAGCCGCTGGCGGCGAAACTGGCAAACACCGAAACGTTCGCGCCGTCACGCGCCTTGAGCTGAATCGCCGCGCTGTCCTCGCCGGCGAGGTCGGCGCAGCTGCGGCTCAGTCCTGCCGCGGTCACCTGCATGGGTCCCAGCAGCAGACGCAGTGTGTCGAGGTGATGGATCAGCACTTCGGCGACCAGGAGTCGTTTTTCGTGCCGCATGAAAGGTTGCCGTTCCAGCGCCGGACGCAGGCCATCGGCTCCCGCCAGGAAGCCCGATGTCAGCAAGGTGAGCTGAGCCTGTTTGACGTTGCCGATCCGCTTGTCACGCAGCCACGCCGCGGCGTCGCGATAGTAGCCGCGAAAGCGCCAGTTCTCGTGCACCATCAGGCGAACCCGGTTCTTCACCTCGGCAGCGAGTTGCGTGGCCTCTGCCAGATCGACCGCGAGCGGCTTCTGGCACAGCACCGCCAATTTCCTTGCCGCCGCGAGCCTGACCAGCGAAGCGTGGACCGCGCGTGGCGCAGCGATATCGACGGCATCCAGCTCGGTCCCGGCGAGCATGCTCTCGGCATCGCGAAACGTCTCGGTGATGCCGAACTCCCCGGCCCGCCGCGCGGCATTTTCCGCCGATGGATCGGCGATCGCGACCACGCGCGCCCGATCGGCAAGCGCGGCCCAGGCGATCAGATGATGGCGGCTCACCATGCCGGCGCCGATCAGGCCGACACGCAATGGCTTGTTCATGAAAGCTCGCTGGATTAGCAACAACGCGACGGCTTTTCGCCGCTCAAATCAGCACGCGCTTCCCTCATTGTCAATAATGCCGCCGATTTTACCATGGTGACGCCCCCATCATCGCAATATTATTGACAATAGCGGTAGGCGTCTCATAACTGCAGGAACGACAAACTTCAAAGGACAGGGCCATGGCTGACGGGCTTCGCAAGGGATTGACCAGCTACGGCGACGCCGGATTTTCCCTGTTCCTGCGCAAGGCCTTCATCAAGGCGATGGGCTACTCGGATGATGCACTCAATCGACCGATCGTCGGCATCACCAACACCCACAGCGACTACAATCCCTGCCACGGCAACGTGCCTGACATCATCGAGGCGGTGAAGCGTGGTGTCATGCTCGCCGGCGCCATGCCAATGGTGTTTCCGACCATCTCGATCGCCGAGAGCTTTGCGTTTCCGACCTCGATGTATCTGCGCAATCTGATGGCGATGGACACCGAGGAGATGATCCGCGCGCAGCCGATGGACTCGGTCGTGGTGATCGGGGGCTGCGACAAGACCTTGCCGGCGCAGATCATGGCCGCGGTCAGCGCCGATCTGCCGACGGTCGTGATCCCGGTCGGGCCGATGGTGGTCGGGCATCACAAGGGCGAGGTGCTCGGCGCCTGCACCGATTGCCGGCGGCTGTGGGCGAAACATCGCGCCGGTGAAATCGACGAAGCCGAAATCGAGGCGGTCAACGGCCGTCTGGCGCCGTCGGTCGGCACCTGCATGGTGATGGGCACCGCCTCGACCATGGCTTGCATCACCGAAGCGCTGGGCCTGTCGTTGCCAATGAGCGCGACGATTCCGGCGCCGCATGCCGAACGTTTCAGGTCCGCCGAAGCCAGCGGCAAGGTGGCCGCCGAAATGGCCAAGGCGAAGGGCCCGAAACCCAGCGAATTTTTGAGCCCGGCGTCGTTCCGCAACGCGCAGGTGGTGCTGCAGGCGATCGGCGGCTCGACCAATGGCCTGATCCATCTCACCGCGATCGCCAACCGCACCACCAATCGCATCGATCTCGACGCCTTCGACAAGCTCGGTCGCGAAGTGCCGGTGCTGATCGACCTCAAGCCGTCCGGCGCGCATTACATGGAGCACTTCCATCATGCCGGCGGTGTGCCGAAGCTGATGAAGCAGCTCGGCGATCTGCTCGATCTCGACGCCAAAACCATTACCGGCGCGACCTTGCGCGAAATCGTTGCCGGCGCCGAAGAAGTGCCGGAGCAGGATGCGATTCGCTCGCGCGACAATCCGATCAAGTCCGAAGGCGCGATGGCGGTGCTGCACGGCAACCTCGCGCCGCGCGGCGCCATCATCAAGCATTCCGCCGCTACCCCGAAACTGCTGCAGCACACCGGCCGTGCCGTGGTGTTCGACTCGGTCGAGGACATGACGCTGCGGGTTGACAGTCCCGATCTCGACGTCAATGCCGACGACGTTCTGGTGCTGCGCAATGCAGGGCCAAAGGGCGCGCCGGGGATGCCGGAAGCCGGCTATCTGCCGATCCCGATGAAGCTGGCGCGCGGCGGCGTCAAGGACATGGTGCGGATTTCCGATGCGCGGATGAGCGGCACTGCATTCGGCACCATCGTGCTGCACATCACCCCGGAATCCGCCGCCGGCGGTCCGTTGGCGTTGGTCAGGACCGGCGACATGATCCGGCTTGATGTCGCCAAACGCAGCATCGACCTTCTGGTCGATGACGCCGAACTGGAAGGACGCCGTGCGGCGCTCGGGCCGGCGGTAACGCCGGACTGGGCGAAGCGCGGCTATGCGCATCTGTTTCACGAAAGCATTCTGCAGGCCGACGAGGGCTGCGATTTCGATTTCATGACCGGCAAAGGCAAAGGCGGGGCGTAAGACCTCGCCCCGGATATTATCGATAATTATCATCCAAGGGCTCTTGTTTGGCTTGCCGCAGGCCGTTCGATCGATGTTTTATTGACAATCTCGCTGTCTTGGTGGGATGATCCTCTCAATCAAAACAAGGGGAGGGGGCGTCATGAGACATCCAGGGAAATTGCTCGGCCCGGCAGTGGCCGCGGCGGTCGCGCTGTTTGCGGCAACGGCAGGCGCGCAGGAGGTGAAGCATTATCGCTTCGCGCACGATCAGCAGCTGAACTCCGGCTACAGCATCGCCTATGACATCTTCTCCGCCAGGCTGAAGGACTTGAGCAAGGGCACCATGCTGATCGATCAATTCCCCGGCGCCCAGCTCGGGCAGGAGCCGCAGCTTCTGCAACTGGTCAAGGCCGGCGACCTCGACTTCGCGGTGGTGTCCTCGGCCAATACCTCGACGATCTCGCCGCAGGCCGGCGTGATGTCGCTGCATTTCCTGTTCCGCTCCGAGGACCACAACATCAAGGCGCTCGCCGACGAGAGGGTGTTCGAGGCGGTGCGTGACATGATCGACGGCACCACCCAGGGCATCCATGCGATCGGGCTCTGCACCCAGGGGTTCCGCAACATGTACGGCAAGAAGGAAGTGCGCAAGACTGACGACCTCAAGGGCCTGAAGGTCCGCGTTCAGGCCACCGCCACCGAGGACATGATGTTCCCGGCCTACGGTGCCCAGACCGTGCACATGCCGTTCGGCAGCGTCTACACCTCGCTGCAGACCGGCGTGGTGGATTTCGGCGAGAACGCTGTCAACGTCTACCTGATCAACAAGCACTACGAAGTCGCGCCCGTACTGTCGATGACCGGACACGAGGCCAACAATTGCGTGCTGTGGATCAGCGACAAGCTGTGGCAAGGCCTCAGCGCGGAGCAGAAGGGATGGGTCACGACTGCAGCCCGCGAGGTCAGCACGCAGGAGCCGAAGCGGGCCTTTGAGCTGGGGCCGCCAAGCTCGAGAAGACCGGCGTCAAGATCGTGAAAGACGTCGACAAGGCGAGCTTCCAGAAGATCGCCGACCCCTATCTCGACAAGCTCGCCAAGGACCTGGGTCCGCACGCGGACAAGATCAAGACGCTGATCCGCGCGATCAACTAGGGTCAGGCGACGAAGACCTTGCCCGTCATTGCGAGCGAGGCGAAGCAATCCAGTGGCCGCAAACGAGGCTGGATTGCCTCGTCGCAGGTGCTCCTCGCAATGACGAACGCCAGTGCCGAGCCCCGGAAAATCACCAATGTCCATCGCCGACAAACTGGTCCTGCAGCGGCAGCATCATCTGAAATGGAAATCTCTCGACAGGCTCGAGATGATCCTGATGATGATCTGCGGCGTGTTGTGCTTCGGCTTCTCGCTGTCGGTGACCTGCGACATCATCACGCGCACCATCGGTCATCCCTGGCTGTGGCTGCAGGAGATGACGTCGACGCTGTTCGTCTATGCCATCTTCATCGGTACGGCGGTCGCCACCCGGCGCAACGATCATCTTTACCTGACGGCGGTTTCCGACGCGATGCACGGCACGCCGCGGCTGATCGTCGAGATCATCATCCGCCTAGTCGTGCTCACGGTGGCTGGCTGCCTGATCTACTTCGGCTATATCAACTACCTGCGCGGCTTCGGCAGCTTCCGCCTGCCGTCCAATACGCCGATCGCCTCGCTGTACGCCGCGATCCCGTTGTCCGGCGTGCTGATCGCACTGTTTACCGTCGAGCAGCTGGTGAACGGCATCCGCAATGGATTCGATCATCCCGAGCCGCGCGACGACGAGCTCGCGATCCCGCCCGTTGATGTCAACGTCCAGACCAAGGTGGGACTGTGAGCGCGCCTGTCATTCTCGGCCTGATGACGTTCTGCTTCCTGTTCTTCGGCTATCTCGGCGTCCCCGTGCCGTTTTCGCTGATGGCCGGGGTTTTCGTCGGCGCGCTGCTCTCCGACGTCTCGCTCGCCGCGATCATGCAGAAGATTTTTGACGGCGTGGATTCGGAAGCGCTGTTGGCGATCCCGTTCTTCCTGCTGGTCGGCGAGCTGATGAGTTCGGCAAACGTCGTGGTACGCATCGCCAATCTGTCGCTGTCGCTGGTCGGACATATCAGGGGCGGCCTCTCGCAGGTCGTCGTCGTGTTCAGCATGTTCTTCTCGGAGATGTCCGGGTCGACCACCGCCGACGTCGCGGTGATGAGCCGTGCGCTCGGCGGCCCGATGAAGCGGGAAGGCTATAGCCCGGCCTTCATCGCCGCGATCATCGCCTCCGCCTCCACCATCGCCGCGCTGGTCCCGCCGAGCATCACCGCGGTGGTCTATGGCGCGGTCGGCAACGTTTCGATCGCCGGGTTGTTCATGGCCGGGGTGGTGCCTGGGCTGATGATCGGCTTCGGCCTGATGATCTACTGTTACTTCTTCGGCCCGGTCGGCCTGCGCAAGTCGCGCGCGCCGCTGCGCCAGATCGTCTTCGCTGCCGGCGACGCGGTGCTGCCGCTGATGATTCCGGTGATTCTGCTGGGCGGCATCCTGACGGGCTCGTTCACGCCGACGGAGGCCGGCGTCGTCGCGGTGGTCTGGATCATCGCGGTGGTGATCCCGGCGCTGAACCGCGGTCACTTCAGGAATATCCCCTACGACTTCTGCCTGGCCGGGCTGATCTTTTCGCTGCCGCTGATCACCATCGGCGCCGCCAATGCCTTCGGCTGGATGCTGGCCTATCTGCGTGGCGCCGCCGTGATCGCCGACTGGATCATCGCCATCGCCGGCAACGATCCACACCTGATGATGCTGCTCTTGGTGGCGCTGTTCACCATCGTCGGGGATTTCATCGAGCCGGTGCCGACCATCATCATCTTCATGCCCCTGGTCAACGCGCTGACCCAGGCCGGCGACATCAATGGCGTGCACATGGGCGTGGTGCTGATCGCCACGCTGGCCTTCGGGCTGATCACGCCGCCCTATGGCCTGGTGCTGCTGATGGCCTCGAAATTCGTCGGCGTCAGTTTCTCAAAGGCATTGCGCGCGGCGCTGCCGATCTATGTGGTGTTTCTGGTGACCATCGCCTTCACCATCTATTTTCCGAAAGTGGTGCTTTGGCTGCCGAAGCAGGTGATCCCGGAATCGGTCGGCTGCTTCAAGTCGCCTGCCGGGACCGGCTATATCTGTCCCAATTGACCTTCCGGTCGTGCGGGCAGGGATCTCGACGCAGCCTGTCCCTGCAGGATTGCCGCCACCTCAGCGGCATCCGGCATCGACGGCGCCGCGCCCATCCGCTGCACGCAGATCGAGGCTGCGACGTTGGCATAACGAAGACCGTCCTGAAGAGACTTTCCTGCGGCAAGCTGCGACGCCAACGCGCCGACGAAACAGTCGCCGGCGCCGGTCGTGTCGATGGCCTTGACGGCGCGGCCGGGCACGACGAGTGGATCGCCGTTCACCATCGCCAGCACGCCTTGCTTGCCCAAGGTTACGCAAATCACCCTGTCGCGGCCAGTCCGCAGCGAACGCGCCGCATCGATGAACGAGGCCACATCGGCGCCCTCGTGCAATTCCGTGCCGATCAAAACGCCGAGCTCGGTTTCGTTCAGGACGAGAATATCAACCAGTTCGAGCAGGTCGCGCTCGAAGACGCTGGCTGGCGCGGGATTGAGGATGGTCGTTGCACCCGCCGCGCGTGCCCGCGAGAAAAATGCGCTGATCGCCGGGCGCGGAATTTCGAACTGGCTGACGGCGATATCGCCGGCCACCAGCGGCACGGCGGCCACGTCCTCGGGAGCGACCAGCGCATTGGCGCCGGGAATGACGACGATGGTGTTGTCAGCCTTCGCCACGGTGATGATCGCGGTTCCGGTGTGCGCCTCGGCGCTCTCCCGCAGGAACTTGAGATCAATGCCCTGCGCGCCAAGGAACGATTTCAGGTCACGGCCAAAAGCGTCCGCGCCGAGCCGGCCGATCAGCGTGGTGGGGGCGCCGAGCTTGGCGGCGGCCACCGCCTGGTTGGCGCCCTTGCCGCCCGGGAAATACAGCACCGCCTTGCCGGCGATGGTTTCTCCAACCTTCGGATGGCGGTCGGCGGTCGCCACCACATCCATGTTGATGCTGCCGGCAACGTAAACGCCACCCATTGCTTTTGTCCTTGAGTTTGATCAGGCGCGGGCGCTGAACTCGTGCCGCACCGCCTCGATGTCAGGCAGCGTCGGCAAACCGGCCTCGTTGCCGAGCCGCTGGATCTTGTAGGTCGACGCCGCCCGCGCGAATTCGAAGTGCTCGTGCCAGCCTTTGCCGGGATCGCTGAGATAGGAATAGACGTAGGCGCCATGGAACACGTCGCCGGCGCCGTTGGTGTCGAGCACCCGGTCGCGAGAGATCGGCAGCGCCGGCAGCGCATGCACCACGCCGGCCTCGTCGTACCAGAGCAGGCCCTTTTCGCCCAATGTCACGCCGCCGACCCGGCAGCCGCGGCCCTTGAGATAGTCCAGCATTTTCTCCGGGGTCAGGTCCATCTGTTCGCACAGCCGTTCGGCGACGATGGCGACGTCGATAAATTCCAGAAGTTCGTGGGTGTTGGTGCGCAGGCCGCCGCCGTCGAGCGAGGTCAGGATGCCGTCCTGGCGGCAAAGCTTTGCGTAGTGAATGGCGGCGTCCGGCTGGTGACCATCGACATGCAGTGCGCGGCAACCCTTGAGGTTCAAGAGCGGAAACGGATGAATGTGCTCGTCGTCGCGGCAGCGCACGATCGCCCGCTTGCCGTCCTTCGGCATGATGAACGACAGCGAAGAGGTCTGCACCTTCCTCGGATGCACCGAGATGCCGTACTTCGCCGTCATGTCCTGAAACATCCGCCCGAGCCAGTCGTTGGCGACGGTTGCCAGCAGATCCGGTACGATCCCGAGCTTGGCGCAGCAGAATGCCGCCGTGACCGCGTTGCCGCCGAACGACACCGCATAGGCCGAGGCCACATGCTTTTCATCGCCGGTCGGCATGTGGTCGGTGATAAAGGTGACGTCGATATAGGTCTGTCCGATGAAGAGGGCCTGCATAGATGATCCCTGAGTTGTGGGTGGTCAGATCCGTCCAGGGCCGGCGTCCCGGCGGATCGGGGACACATTAGCACCTGATATTCCGATGTATTCGCTTAAATTATTCGCGGGATCGTCGCCCCATCCGCTTGAGATGGGACGGCGGCGGGACTACCACCGTCGTTGACGTGGGGCGCCCGGTACCGAATCGCCTCATCCGGCGGTTCCCAGAGACGAACCGGGGAGCGGACAATGACCCCCGGGGGCTGCGTTCGTAAGGCAGGCCGGTTCGGTCAAATTTGCGTCGATGGCGTAACCGGTCCTTGCGGTCGGTTCACTAAGGTGGAGTCGCAGACCAACCGGGAGCATCGGATGATCACTGGCCTCGATCACGTTGTCGTCCTGCTGCAGGATATCAAGGCTGGCGCGGCCGCTTATCAGCTGCTGCTCGGGCGCGCACCGGCATGGACCGCTCAGAGCCACGGTTCCGAGACGGTGATGTTCACCCTCGACAACATGACCCTGGAATTGATGGCTCCGACCGGCTCCGGTTCCGATGCGGAACGTATCCGCACCGTCATGAAGATCTGGGGCGAGGGCCTCGCCAGCATCTGCTTTCGCGTCAGCGACATCGCGAAAATGCATCGCAGACTCGACCGTCTCGCGCTGAAGCCGGACGTCATCGCCGACGTCGAAAGCCGCGATGCGCCTTCCGGCGCTACGTTGGGCTGGAAGCGCACCCGCGCCGCCACCGAGATGACTCGCGGTGTGCGGATGTTCTTTCTGGAATTGGCCAGCGAACGCCCGGCCTCGGCGGTGACCGCCGCGGCGCCTGTCACCGCGCTGGATCACGTGGTGATCTCCACCGAGGATCCGGAAAGGGCGGCCGCGCTTTATGGCGCACGGCTCGGGCTCGACATGGCGCTCGACCGCACGCACCAGGACTGGGGTCAGTTGATGTTCTTCCGTTGCGGCGATCTCATCGTCGAGGTGGTGCGCCGCCCGGTCGCGGGGGCTGATGCAAGCCACGACAAGTTATGGGGTCTGAGCTGGCGCGTGGCCGATGCCGACGCCACGCGCGCGCGTCTGGTCGCTGGCGGCATTGAAGTTTCCGAGGTGCGCGCCGGCCGCAAGCCCGGCACTCGCGTGGTCAGCGTGCGCAGCGGAACCTGCGGCATCCACACGTTGCTCGTGGAACGGGCGCCGAAGCCGTCAGGTTAGCCAAGCCGTGCGGTCATCGCAGGGAGCCGGCGCGGCTAGTTTCGCAGCAATTCCGAAAAGCCCTGCCAGAGCAGCGTCAGCGAGATGATCAGCAGCAGTACATAGGCGATCCGGTAGAACACCTCGGTCGGGGTCCGCTGGACCAGCCAGACGCCGGCAAAGTTGGCGGCGATGGCGATCGGCAGCAGTGCCAGCGAGGTCGCCAGATTGCGCGGGTTGAATTGTCCGAGCATGAAGTACGGCACGACCTTCATGGCGTTGACCACGGCGAAGTACATCGTGGTGGTGCCGACCAACACCAGCTTCGGCAGCCGCTGCGGCAGCACATAGACCTGAAAGGGCGGGCCGCCGCTCTGGGTCATGAACGACGTGAAGCCGGACACTGCGCCCCAGAACACGCCGGTGGCAGGGCTCATCTTGCGGGCTTCGACCACCGCGCGCCGCAGCCACATATAGGCGACGAACGAGACGCCGATCGTGCCGACCGCCAGGCGCACGGCGTTGTCCGAAATATGCGAGGCGATCAGCCAGCCGCAGCCGGTACCGATGACCGCACCGGGCAGCATGATCTTCAGGTTGGAGGCGTCCCAGTTGCGCCGGTAGACGTAGACCGAGATCAGATCCTGGCTGATCAGGATCGGCAGCAGCAGCGCGGCGGCCTCCAGCGGCGGCAGATAAAGCGCCAGCAGCGGCGTCGCCATGTTGCCGACGCTGGCAAAGCCGCCTTTGGCCAGCCCGAGGATGACGACCGCGGGAATGGCGGCGCAATAGAAATAAGGATCGGAGATCAGGGAAAGCACAGGAGGATCCGGCTGAGAAGGCGGCAGTCATAGCGAGGGCAACCCCAAAAGGCGACCCGCTTTTCGACATGCCCCTCAGAACATGCTTCGTTCTCAAACCGCCGGTCGCGTGCTACATCCGGCAGGCATCTGAACCGTGGGTCCCGTTGATTTGGCCAAGGCAAAGCAAACTCTGAAATGGCAGCGCGACCCTGAGGGCATGCGGCTTCGCATCCTCGAGGCCGCCAAAAAGGAATTTGCCGCCCATGGTATCGGCGGCGCCCGCGTCGACCGTATTGCGGCCGAAGCCGGCGCCAACAAGCGGATGCTGTATTATCACGTCGGCAACAAGGAAGATCTTTATCTGGCGGTGCTGGAAGGCGCTTACGAACAGATCCGGGTCGAAGAACGCGGCCTTGACCTCGAGCATCTCGATCCGCCCGAGGCGATCGAACGGCTGATCGAGTTCACCTGGAGCTATTTCATCCGCAATCCGGAATTCCTGGCGCTGCTCAACACCGAAAACCAGGCGCAGGCGCGCCACCTCAAGCGTTCCAGCAAGGTCAAATCAATGCATTCGCCGTTCGTCGAGATGATCGCGACGGTGGTGAGGCGGGGCGTCGAGCGCGGTGACTTCCAGGTCGCGATGGATCCCGTGCAGCTCTACGTCTCGATCGCGGCACTGGGTTTCTTCTACCTCTCAAACAGCGCCACGCTCAGCGTGATCTTCGGCCGTGACCTGTTGTCCAGGCCGGCCCGCGATGAGCGGCTGGCGCACATGGTGTCACTGGTGCTGGGCGCCCTGACCGGCAACTCGGCAGCGGAATTCCTGAAGCCGAAACAGCCGAAATTGTCCGCGCGCGTTCGGCAGCGGGTTTGAAGCGGCATCGCTTCGCTTTCGATCATACCTTGTGGAAGTGCCGGGGCGCCGGCTGTTTCAGCGGATCCGGCAGCAGCCCTCGGTCTCGGCACCGGCGATCCTATTTTTCGGAATGCGGAAAAATTTCGTAGATCAGGACGCGAGTGTTTCGCAAGGCGGCGGGATTTTTTCGCGCCGGAACCCGTGGGCAAGGCTCCGGGGTTTGACTTTCGCCGCGTCCTGATTAGTATTTATCCAACGAGTTAATTGTTTTGTCGCGACGCGCGGCCAGAGACGAGTGAAGTCAAGGGAGCAAACGGTATGACGACGCAGCGCCTCGGCGTGATCATGAACGGGGTCACCGGCCGCATGGGCCTGAACCAGCATCTGATCCGTTCTATCCTGGCGATCCGCGATCGCGGCGGGGTCGTGCTCAAGAACGGCGACCGGGTGATGCCCGATCCGATCCTGGTGGGGCGCGACGCCGGCAAGGTCGAAGGACTCGCCAAGCGTTTCAACGTGCCGCGCTGGACCACCGATCTCGACGGCGCGCTGGCCGACCAGAATGATACGCTGTTCTTCGACGCCGCCACCACGCAAGCGCGGCCACAGCTTTTGACTCAGGCGATCAACGCCGGCAAGCATGTCTATTGCGAGAAGCCGATCGCGACCAATCTCGAAGAGGCGCTGGCGGTGGTGAAGCTCGCCAATGCCAGGGGCATCAAGCACGGCACCGTGCAGGACAAGCTGTTCCTGCCGGGGCTGAAGAAGCTGGCGTTCCTGCGCGACTCCGGTTTCTTCGGTCGCATGCTGTCGGTGCGCGGCGAGTTCGGCTACTGGGTGTTCGAAGGCGACTGGCAGGAAGCCCAGCGCCCGTCATGGAACTACCGGACCGAGGACGGCGGCGGCATCATCCTCGACATGATCTGCCACTGGCGCTACGTGCTCGACAACCTGTTCGGCGAAGTCGAGAGCATTTCCTGCTTCGGCACCACCGACATCCCCGAGCGCTGGGACGAGAAGAACAGGAAGTACAAGGCGACCGCCGACGACTCGGCCTATGCGACCTTCCGGCTCAACGGCGGCGTCATCGCCCACATCAACATGTCCTGGGCGACGCGGGTCTACCGCGACGATCTGGTCACCTTCCAGGTCGATGGCACCCATGGTTCCGCGGTGGCGGGACTCACCGACTGCATGATCCAGGCGCGCCAGGCGACGCCGCGGCCGGTGTGGAATCCGGACGAGAAGCGCACCCACGATTTCTATGCCGACTGGCAGAGCGTTCCGGAGAACACCACCTACGACAACGGCTTCAAGGAGCAGTGGGAGATGTTCATCCGCCACGTCTGCGAGGATGCGCCGTATAAATACACCCTGCTGGAAGGCGCCAAGGGTGTGCAACTGGTCGAATGCGCGCTGCAAAGCTGGAAAGAGCGGCGCTGGATTGATGTATCGCCGCTCAAGGCATGAGGATTTTATGATGAACAAGCCGGTTATGCCGATCTCGTCCCTGTCGCTGCAACTGCCGAAGGCCGATCGCTCGATCGAGACCTATCGGCTCGCGGCGTCGCGGAGCTTTCCGTCGAAGCTCGAGGGAACGCTGAACCGCATCGCGTTCTCCGCCGCGCACGTGGTCGCCGATCCGCGCGCCGACGTCGATCCGGGGCTGACCGCGGCGGTCGACTGGGACAGGACCATCGCGTTCCGCGAGCACATCTGGGATCTCGGCCTCGGCGTCGCCGAAGCGATGGACACCGCGCAGCGCGGCATGGGGCTGGACTGGCCGACCTCGCTGGAACTGATCCAGCGCTCGGTCAAGGCGTCGAAGGCGCGTGGCAACGCCCTGGTGTTTTCCGGCGCCGGCACCGACCACCTCGCTCCGGAAGATGCCAGGTCCATCGACGACGTGATCCGCGCCTATGAAGAGCAGGTCGCGGCGGTCGAGAAGGCCGGCGGCCGCATCATCCTGATGGCGTCGCGCGCGCTGGCCAGGATCGGCCGCAACGCCGACGATTATGCCAAGGTCTATGACCGCGTGCTGTCGCAGGTCAGCCAGCCGGTGATCATCCATTGGCTCGGCGACATGTTCGATCCGGCGCTCGCCAATTACTGGGGCACCAAGAGCCTCGACAGCGCGATGGACATCGCGGTCGAGATCATCAACCGCAATGCCGCCAAGGTCGACGGCGTCAAGGTCTCGCTGCTCGACAAGCAGCGCGAGATCGACATGCGCCGCCGCCTCGACACGAACGTCAAAATGTACACCGGCGACGACTTCAACTACGCCGAACTGATCGCCGGCGACGACAAGGGGTTCTCCCACGCGCTGCTCGGCATCTTCGACGCCATCGCGCCGGCGGCATCCTATGCGCTGTCGCGCCTCGCGGCGGGCGACGAAAACGGCTTCCACGACGTGCTGGGGCCGACGGTGCCGCTGTCGCGCCACATCTTCAAGGCACCGACCCGGTTCTACAAGACCGGCGTGGTGTTCATGGCCTATCTCAACGGCCATCAGGACCACTTCACCATGGTCGGCGGCCAGGAGAGCGCCCGCTCCACCCTGCATCTCGCCGAGCTGTTCCGGCTCGCCGACAAGGCCGGCCTGCTGGCCAATCCCGAACTGGCGACGCGGCGCATGAAGACGGTGCTCGCCACGCGCGGCATCGACGGCTGAGATGCGGGACTTCTCGAAGGACCATCGCTGGCTGTCGCTGAACACCGCGACGGTCCGCAAGCAGGGCGATCTTCTCGAGATCGTCGAGGCCTGCAAGCGGCACGGGATTCGCGCCATCAGTCCGTGGCGCGATCAGGTCGCCGCCGTCGGCCTCGATCGCGCGGTGCATGCCGTGCGCGCGGCCGGCCTCGATCTGTCGGGCTATTGTCGCGGCGGCATGTTTCCGTCGGATGCAGTCCATCGCACTGCCGCGCGTGACGATAATCGCCGCTGCGTCGACGAGGCCAAGGCGCTTGGCGCGCCTTGCGTGGTGCTGGTGGTCGGCGGCCTGCCGCAATTTTCACGGCCCGGCAGCGCGGCCTCAAAGGACATCATCGCGGCCCGCGCCCAAGTTGAAGACGGCATCGCCGAAATGCTGGACTATGCCCGGCAGGCCGGCATGAAACTGGCGATCGAACCCTTGCATCCCGCCTATGCCGCCGACCGCGCCTGCGTCAATACGACGAAGCATGCGCTTGACCTCTGCGACCGGCTCGATCCGCAGCGCAGCGGCGCACTTGGTGTGGCGCTCGACGTCTATCACATCTGGTGGGACCCGGAGCTGCTGCCACAGATCGCGCGTACCGGCCGAGACCGCCTGATGGCGTTCCACGTCTGCGACTGGCTGGTGCCGACCAGGGACATCCTCAACGATCGCGGCATGATGGGTGACGGCGTCATCGACATCAGGTCGGTGCGTGCAGCCGTCGAAGCGCAGGGCTTTGACGGATATTCGGAGATCGAGATCTTTTCCACCGACTGGTGGGACAAGCCGATGGATGAGGTGCTGAGAACCTGCATCGAACGGCATCGGACAGTCGTGTGATCCTGTCGAATTTTCGCAGGAGCTCTAACCATCCCGCCGCTCGGTCAACTCACGGCCGTTTTCCTGATGCAGATCGGATCGCCTTCTGCCTGTGCCGTACACTGCCATTCCGGGTCAAAATCCGGCGGTTGCCCCTTTTTGCGGGACATTTCCGACATGGATCGCCAGCAAGGCCACGCAGTCGATGATCACGATGCCAAGGACGATTGCCTTGATCTCCGAACGATCGGAAGAAAACCACGGCCAGCTCATTGCGGATGTCCGACAGGGGTGACCACTCCATCCTGGTCGCCGACCAGGCACGGAACGTTCATGAATCCGCGAAATCGCACCCGCCCGCCGCGAACCGGCGGCCCGGCCAGTCGATAACCCGGGAACCGAGCCAGAAACCGCGAGATCGCAATCGCGCCCTCGAGGCGGGCCAGCGCCATGCCGGCGCATTGATGCGGCCCGGTACCGAAGGCGAGATGCCGGTTCGGCGTACGGCCGATGTCGAGGCTCTCGGGGTTTTCGAATTGCCGCGGATCGCGATTGGCGGCGCCGATGCACAGCGTCACCGAGGTATTGGCGGCAAGCGCGATGCCGCCGATTTCGGTTGCTTCCGTTGTCATGCGGTTGCCGAGCTGGTTCGAGCTCTCGAAACGAAGAAACTCCTCGACCGCGGTTTTGATCAGGCCGGGGTCGTCGATCAGCCGCTGCTTTTGATCGGGATGGTCGGAGAGGGCCACCAGCGCATTGCCGATCAGGTTGGTGGTTGTCTCGTGGCCGGCATTGAGCAGGAAGATGCAGTTGTGCAGCAATTCCTTCGCGCTCAGCCGTTCGCCATTGTCCTCGCCCTGGATCAGGCGGCTCAGCACATCGCGCTCGGGATTGCCGGGTCTGGCCCGCCGCCGCTCCACCAGGATTTCGAGATAGGCGAGAAAATCCCGCACGGCGCCGTTGCCGCGGGCAAAGGCGTCTGGACCGATCACCGGTTCGAGCGCGCCGAGGATCGCCAGCGACCAGTCGCGCAATGGCGCGCGCTCGTCCATCGGCACGTCGAGCAGGTTGCCGATCACCTGGATCGGGATGGCTGAAGCAAAATTCCCGATCAGGTCGACTTTGCTCTTGGCGGCCAGAGCCTCGAGCAACTGGTCCACCAGCGCGATCAGGTCGGGCTCCATTTCGGCGATGGCGCGCGGCGACAGCGCGCCCATGATCAGCCGGCGCACCCTGGTGTGGGCGGGAGGGTCGTTGAACACCAGGCTGGTGGTATGATGCTCGTAGAGCAGCGAGTCGCCGTATTTCGGCGCGAACTCGCGCTGCTTGTCGGAACTGAACAGTTTCGTGTTCTTGTAGACCGCGACCAGGTCGTCATAGCGGGTCAGGAAAACTCCGCCATTGGGCATCAGCTTGACCGGCGCATGCTCGCGCAGCGCCCGATAGATCGGGTAGGGATCGGCATAGAATTCCGGCGTCAGCTTTTCGATGTTGAAATTCGCCGCCACCTCGCGCGCGCTCGTGTCCATGCTGTGGTCGTCCTCCCCGACGCCGGAATGTCTCGTTCGGCTGGTGTGGATGGTATGGCGAGACCGCCGAGCCGGCGAGCCTTACCGTTGACAAGTTCCTGCGGGATTTTGCACGCGCGCAGCCCAAAGGCTCGAATCATGCGCTTATGCCGTTGCAATCAGGATGTTGGCCCGGTTCACCGGCTGACCTGAGTGCCGGGGCGTGGTGCGGCGCAGCAAATTTCCTTGACATTCCCTGAGGTGAGTGCTTACTCACGAGCATGAGTACTCTACGAATGACCAGTGATTTGCGGCGGGAGCTGATCCTGAGCGCGGCGAAGCGATGCTTTGCCCGCAACGGGTTTGCCGGCACCACGACCAAGAGCGTCGCCGCCGCGGCCTCCATCTCGGAGGGGTTGCTGTTCAAGCACTTTCCGACCAAGGCGGCGCTTTACGCCGAAATCCTCGCCGAGGAGTGCGAGGCCGATCCGGCGCTGCACGAACTGCTCGGACTGGAACCGTCGACCGAAACCCTGGTGATCCTGGTCCGCGGCATGGTGATGCATTTTCTCAGCGTGCCGGACGCCCCGGACCAGGAAGAAGCGCAGCGGCTGCGGCTGATGGTGTCGAGCCATCTCGATGACGGCGAGTTCGCGCGGCTGCTGTTTGAGAAGATCGGCGGCCTGATCGGACCGGTTTTCACCACCTCGCTGGAACGCGCGGTGGCCGCGGGCGATGCCGCAAAGGTCGGGCGCGAACCGCTGAACCTGTTCTGGTTCGCCCATCACACCGTGCTGATGGCGGCGCTGGCCCGGCTGCCGAGCGTGCCGTGTCTCGATTACGCCAACGCCTCCGATGTCGAACGACAGATTTGCGAATTCATCCTGCGCG
>Ga0209758_1001775_pt1 | contig 23901 bp, 24 predicted proteins | sample AraplaMF_Col_mMF_FD_184258 | JGI IMG/M metagenome (GOLD analysis project Ga0209758, IMG submission 184258) | Arabidopsis root microbial communities from the University of North Carolina, USA - plate scrape MF_Col_mMF (SPAdes) (version 2) | ecosystem: Host-associated > Plants > Roots > Endosphere...
TATTGCCAAAGGCGCTATCCTGATGCCTTCTTATGTGAACATCGGCGCTTATGTAGACGAAGGCACCATGGTGGATACCTGGGCTACGGTAGGCTCCTGTGCGCAGATCGGCAAGCACGTGCACCTGAGTGGCGGCGTAGGCATCGGCGGTGTACTGGAACCCCTGCAAGCCAGCCCGGTGATCATCGAGGATGGTTGCTTTATCGGCTCCCGCTGTATCGTAGTAGAAGGCGTACGTGTAGGAAAAGAAGCAGTGCTGGGCGCTAATGTGGTACTGACACAATCCACCAAGATCATTGACGTGAGCGGCAGCGAGCCGAAAGAATACAAAGGCTATGTACCTGCCCGCAGCGTGGTAATACCAGGGACTATCCCCAAGAAATTCCCTGCAGGCGAATACCAGGTTTCCTGTGCGCTGATCATTGGCCAGCGTAAAGCTTCTACTGATCTCAAAACCAGTCTGAACGATACTTTGAGGGAGTTTAATGTGGCGGTGTAATTGCCTTTTAAATTTCTGTGAAGAAAAATTTGCAGGAATAAAAAAGTTGTATACCTTTGCAATCCCTTAACACGGTTGCCCAGATGGCGAAATTGGTAGACGCACTGTGTTCAGGTCGCAGCGCTCGCAAGGGCGTGCTGGTTCGAATCCAGTTCTGGGCACTCATTAGGCTTGTAAGTCATTGATTTACAAGCCTTTTCTTTTTAGAAACTGTCAAAAATTACCCCTTTTTCCCGCTTTTTCTCCCTTTTGTTGACAGTTAATTGACAGTTCAAATGACAACCAACTTTCGCGTGCCGACGCAGGCACACCACCAGCACGTATATGCGTGTTTTTTACCTTTTGACAGTACACAAATGACAGTTCATGACAGTCGACTGTCAAAGGTATCTTTAAGAGCTACTATAAGGAAAAAAAGTTTGTTCCCACCGCTCTCACATTTTACCGCTTCTTACCCATTTTCAAAAAAGCTTCGTTTAGGCCTGAATGTCAGACAAAATTTCTCCAATACGGTATCATCCTTGACATCCCATTTTATCACCTTTAAAAATGTGCAGTTATGAATTTCCTGAAGTTGAAGAACAAAAAGGGCGATAAAATCATGTTCCATTATGACTTTGGCCGCGAAAAGGGACAACGGCCAAGCACCGGCCTTTATATATACACGAAGCCGAAAAATGCAGCGGAACGCCAACACAACAAGGAACATCGTGCCCTCCTGGATGTCAAGAAAGGGCAAGCGACAATTGAAAAAGCTGCCACCGGTACGGGATTCGTGCCGGAACACAAGTTCAAAGCTAATTTTGCCGATTACTATGCGGAGTACGTCAAACTCAATACACGCAAGGGGAACCGCCATCTGCAAAACAGCTTCACCCAGTTCAAAATCTTTACCGAGAATCGACCGATTTCGCCGGTAGATATCACGCAAAACTTTTGCAAACGGTTTCGTCGTTACCTGCTTGACCGCTTTACCGGAGAAACGCCTGGCAACTATTTTGCAAGATTTAAGTGGGTCTGCAATGCCGCGCATGCAGATGGGTACTGGCGCGTAAACCCGGTTGACAAAATATTTGCGCAGTCGAAAGCGAGTAAAAGAATAAAAGCGATCATTGAAGTGGAAGACTACCTTGGGCTTCTCCGAACACCATGCCTGAACCAGGAGGTCCAGCTTGCCTTTATCCTATGCTGCTATACTGGTCTGCGCTGGGTAGATGTCAAAAATCTTAAGTGGAAGCAAATAAAGGGGGTCGTACTTACTACGACTATCTTCCAGAAAAAAACAGGAGAACCGGTCACCCTGACACTTCACCCGGTGGCCCAGGCAGTGATTGAAAACCGGAGAAAACTACTGGCATTGTCCGACAACCCGGATGCAAAGATTTTTAAGTTGCCTTCTGCTGACGGCGCCAACAAAATCGTATTACAATGGACACAATGCGCCGGAATAGATAAATATTTCACGTGGTCATGCGCCCGCTTAAGTTTTTCTATTCTCCTGCAGGACCAAATGGTAGATGACGCCACCGTGGCGTACCTGATGGGACATACCACGACCGACCAGGTTCGTAAGAACTACAAGCGTCACAGGCCCAAGGATCAGCAGGAAACTATTAGCAGGCTTCCAAATCCACAGTATCTGCCCTTCTTTTTACAACTGGAGTAGTAATGGTCCGGTGCGGCTGCTTCTGCAAAGACACCTGCTCCAGCTTCGGCAGGTCAGATGCTTTGTGTTCGGAAGCAGCCGCAACCCCATTAAGTGCAAATAATTTTCACGTTCCTTCCAAACAAAATATGTCTAATTCCTATCACTTACATCTTTACAATGTCAATATCATGAAACTTAATAAGACTTTTCTTTCAGAAATAAGAACAATCATTCTCCATTCCAAAGACAACGCAATCAGGGCTGTGGATTTCGAAAGGGTCAATATGTACTGGAACATTGGTAAAAGGATCTTTGAAGAAGAACAAGGTGGCCGTCAAAGGGCAGATTATGCCATGTACCTGATAAAGCTCCTGGCAGAAAAACTGCAGCCGGAATTTGGGAGTGGATTCTCTGTTAGGCAACTTGAGCTGTTCAGGCAATTTTACCGGACATTTCCAATTGCGAATACACTGTATTCGCAATTGTCGTGGAGCCAGTATAAGATACTTATCCGCATGGATAATCCTGATAAAATCCAGTTTTACAAAGAAGAAACAGTAAAAAATCACTGGACTGTCCGACAGCTTGAACGCCAATTAAACAGTAATTTGTATGAGCGGCTCCTGCTCTCCAACAATAAGGAAGCAGTCCTGTCTGTCGCACGGCGGGAGAAACACCCATCAGATGCCAGGGAAATCATCAAGGATCCGATGATCCTGGAATTCCTGGGACTAAAAAGAGAAAGTAGTTATTATGAAAAGGATTTGGAGCAGGCAATCATCACTCACCTGCAGGAATTTTTACTCGAACTTGGGAACGGATTTTCCTTTGTTGCCAGGCAACAACGTATACATCTTGATGGCGACGATTTTTATGTTGATTTAGTTTTTTACAATCGCCTACTTAGATGTTTTATTTTGATGGAAATAAAAGTTCATAAGCTGACACATGAAGACATAGGACAACTGCAGATGTATGTCAACTACTACGACCGTGTGATAAAACTTAAAGAAGAAAATAAAACAATAGGCATACTGCTTTGTGCAGGCAAAAATGACACGGTCGTCCGTTTCACATTGCCGGAAGAAAACAAAACAATTGTAGCAAGCCAGTACCAACTATACCTTCCGACAGAACGCCAGTTGCTTGACGAAATACAAAAAGAAATGATTGATTTTGAAAATAAAAATAGATAGCGCTCAAAATCGCGGTTACTCAAAAGGTAAGGCTTTCGTTGTCATCAATACAATCATCATCTTTAAACAAAATTCCTTCGTTTTCTTCAATACGTCCATCATCTTTAAATCTTGCAAATAGCGCATCAATATCTTCATCGAAATTATTACTACGCGCAGAATCAGGCTTTGTGATGGAATCACGAACCAAATTAGCCCTTTCCCTATTTTGAGAGAAAAGCTCCTCATTGAAATCATCAAACACTTCGTCGGGGAGCTTTTCATCTAGTTCAAAAAAAGCCATGATCGCCTCATAACGCTCTTCCATTTCAGCTTTCATCTCTTCAAACTCCTCGCTGTTGCAAATCGACTTTTTATACGAATATAGCTCACTTGAAACAGTATCTCTTGCAATATAATCAGCGATCTCATAAACCAGCCATCTATTGTCTGCGGTATTTAGAAATGCACGGTAGGAGGAAAAATCATTTATTATTCCAATGACAATTTCAGCATCCTCCTTTTCGAGAACACATTTCCATAATGCTTTTGTTAAAGACTCCCAGCTATTTCTGCAAAAAGCATCTACTAAGCCATCTTCATTCCGGTCCTCTATAGCTGGGGCTAAAAGGCTTATATACCGATAGCTGTCAAGTGAATTTAATTCGAGCTGGCCAAAAAGCTCAGCCTTCTTCTTATCAGTAACCGACATTATTTCATCTTGTCCCCATATTTTGCTATAAATGCTTATTTTCTTACAGATCGAAGCATTTTTCCTGTTTAACTGGAAATAATCGTCCATTACTTCCAATTGGACACGTTCCAAAAAATCAATTACAAACCAAAATCCACTATTGGCCTCTTGATAACTACGGATCTTTTTTATTACAGATTCAAAAACATTTTCTAATTGTTCAAAAAAAATCATGCTCTCAATCAGGCGCCTCCGCTCTTCAACTGATTGCAAATAATATCCAATCATGAAGTCACCAAGGGATGGATTCACATATTTCAAATGCACACTCCCATCAATTCCATAATACCTGCTTATATGTCCATCCAGCAGCCTCTTAAGGCAGGAATTATAGACATTAATTGGTTTGGTGTAACCATTATTTTTAATTTCATAGATAATCCTGGCGTCAAATGCTTGCTGGAAATTACTTTCATCCGCTTCACCCTTGAAGGTGAAAAGGGTCATCAGGAATAGCCTGTCCTCCTCGGTAATCTGGTTCTCAAAGCTATGCCTCCAGATATCTTCGGGTCTATCCAGCTTTGACATTACATAATTAAAATACTGATCATTTCCGCTGGCAATGAACATCCTGGAATCTGTAATAAACTCTATAATACGCGGGTTATAATTTTTATGCTTTATTATTTTCCAATAATTCCGCAAACGGAAAACTTCAACAATATGTCGCTTTTCAAGATTGCTAAAATAGAGGTGATTATATAAAATCTGCGCCTTTTCCATGTCTGTATAAGCACCTACATCAACCTCTTTCCGAGCAATTTCAAGGTTACTTCTTCCAAGCTTTTCATTTCGCTGCTTTGCTGTATTAAGTATGGTCGTGCGGGTTGTAAGGATCAGAAACTTATTTTCAGAAACACTGACACGTTCAAGAAAACTTATAATACTGCTTTCGCTGCTTTTGGGAAAATGAATGTCATAATAATTGGCGCCAAGAAAATCATCCAGATAAAACACCACTTTCTTACCCGGATCCTCCAAATCCTTTTCACCTTCACTGATATCTTTCTCCAGCATTGACAAGTGATACCCCTTTCCAAGCAACCTGTAAATAATCATTTGGGCAAGCGTAGATTTACCAACGCCGGGCTGGCCGGTTATCAATAGATATCGATGCTTCTGCAATATTTCCAAACATTGGTCAAGTACAGGCGTTTCCACGTACTTTCGGATGTCATTAAGAATCTTGGTTTCATAGAACTTCGACCTGCCCGAAAGTGAGTTGTCAAGCAACGATTTCATTACGTTGATGCTGGTAAGCCAAAGCTTAAAATGCCTCAACTCAATCTCTGGAAACCGGTCAAGGAGGTGATTTATCTGCTCATTTCCATAAATTTCTGAAGCGGACGACATGTAAGGTGTGAACAAATCGAGGATCTGGTCCTCATACTGCGGTAAAAGCCTTTGCGACGTAACAATTATATAGCGTTCTGGAGCAGGATCGAGCTTATCCAACTTGACCCTCTCCTTTTTTAAACTTGATAGCAAGGAGCTAAAATCCGGTTCCGGATAGTGTTTAACCTGAACTACAATGCTGTTATTATTTTGGGGTGTGGAATATCTGAGATCAATTCCATAATCCCGCCCTCTTTTATAACTATGTAATTCAGCGCCCAGTTCGACAGTTAATAAATCGCGGGCCAATTCTTCAAAATCCTTATCGTTTAATGTGGAAAAGTTATACTTCGTCATGATACAGTATCACAAGTACGAAAATTATTATAAACTTATCTTGAAAAGATAATACAGAAAAACATGGATGGAGATAAATATTATAATAACACTTAATACCTTTATTATGGAAAATATTACCAATAATATATAAAATTTCCGAAATCAATGCTATCAGCGTAGTCCTTTTCCTGCGCCATCAAAAACTGCAGGTTTCCCCGACATCATACGGTCAAGATCCTCCTTTTTAAAATAACCGCTTTCGTTTTTAAACACCAGGTAGTCCTCACACTTTCTGGCAAACTGTGTCCTCCCCAGGTTTGTATAAATCATTGCCTCTTCAGGCTTGAGGAATGGTTTAAAACAAAGCGCAATCGCCCGCATCACAACTAAGTCATCATGCTTTACCATAAACCAGTTTTTAAGGATCACAATAACGGAAAAGCTGCTCTTAAGAATTCACCGTTTTCCCTAATAGGAGTGGGAAAGGTAAATGTATAAGCCTGAATTAGCATTCAGCGAGAACGCCCCTGGCGTTTGTGTCTTTCCCCGCTCATTATTCTGCCTTGTATTGTCCACCGCGTCAGGTTGTTAATCAGTGTTGTGTCGGAGCCGTCAAAAAGGTAAATTGGTACCCCGCTTATGGAATTTTCCACAGACACCGGTGATAAACTGCTATTTAAAAACTCCAGTGTAGCGGAATCCCGGTTAAACCTGGCATAGTTATACTGCGGCACATTCGTTTGCTTAAAAGGATCCACGATTCTTTCCACGGCCTTTTGGCCTGCCTTCAAATAAGCCAGGTCAAACCTGATACCAGAAAAGAGATGCGCATCCCCTGCCTCGCTAATGACAAGGGGCATCCCTTTAAATTTACCCGTCAGCTTCAATTCAAAACCCGACTCCTTGTTATTAAAGTCGAGAAGATCCAGGCGCTCAATCAATTTATCATACGCCGTGGAATATTCTTTGTCACTGCTGAGGATAGTCGTAAAGTGCACTGGCGGCTGTTCAAGGAGCCGGCGCTCGGTAAGTAAGACGTGGTAGGAATCGATATGATCAGCAATTACCCTATATGCTGCGTATTCGAGTGCAGCGATCCGACCAGTCGAAAGTTCCTCCTCGACATCATGGATACTCTGTGGGTAAATGGACCCGACTGGCAGAGACATCAATGATTCACGGATGGCCCCCCTGTCAAATTTAGGGGTCATTTTCCCTTCCCCTGTGTCGCGTATGGCTGAAAGAATATTTTCTACTGGTTTGTACACATAGAAAACTGCGTCACGGCGGTTGGTATCTATATCCCTGCTGTACGAGATGCAAAATTGCAGTGCATCAATGGCATCTGTATAGTACTGTAGCAGAGCCGCGCCTTTGTTCAGGTAAGCAACCCATGGGAACCCCTGATCTAATCTCTTTTCAAGTTTTGCCGCCAGGAGCTTTTCATTCATTTGTTGCATAGGAGCATCTTACCTGCAAATAGGCAACATATCAATGCGCTTTTTCACCGTTTTTCCTTGTAGGAGGATAATGCCGGCAGTGGGTTTTATGACGATGATTAAAATTTATATACCAGACAGCGGAACGATATACTTTTCTGTCTGTACATCGAAACCGGGAAGGTTACCGGGAGCGACCTTATTTAACACGCAAAAAATGGACATGAAGATTAAATATTTTATTACAGCTGCATTTATTCTCTCCGGTGCAGCGGCCAACGGCCAGCACACAACCTTGAAAACCGGCATTCATGCAGGTGCCAGTTCCTTTAATATTAAAAATTTTGTCGGGGACAAATATCGGACCGGGTTTACGGCAGGGGTTTATATGGTTCAACCCTTATCCAATCAATTCGATTTTCAACCCGAAATCAATTTTCAACAGCAGGGCAGCCAGTCAACGTACACAACAAACATGGGCGATATCAGCAATGTCAAATATCACGACCGTTACAAACTGAACTACCTTAACATCCCTCTTCTCTTAGGCTACAGGTTGCCAAAAACGCCCTTAAAAATCTATGCCGGCCCGCAGCCCGGTTTCCTGTTAGCCGCAACACTCAATCATCACGCGCAGGATTATGAAAGTGCCCGGACCGACATTAAAGGCAATCTTAACAAATTTGCCTTAAGCGGGGCCTATGGCTTGTCATTAACGTTTCCTGCTGGTCACGGGAATGCAGTTGTTTTGGACGGCCGCTATGCCGGCGAATTTACTCATCTTGATAAAGGCTCTGGCCCAGATCATGGAAAAAACTACGGCTTCACTTTTACGATCGGGTACCTCTTTTAGCGCTATGTAACCCGTCGCAAATCCCAATGCTATACGGTACAAGGCATTCGGGGCTTGTGGTAAAAAGGTCGATTGACTCATGCATACGATTTCTGCTCCACAGAGGCTGCACCTGCCTACCCGTCAATCTCACTTTTGCCCAAAAGCACAAACTGCAAAGGTTCCATTGTGCGACTCAGTGCAACCCTTATATCAGTAAAAACAGAAATATATTGAAGAAGACTACAAGACAGGTTTTGATTATGATGTCAATGCTTATCAAAAGCGCGTTGTCTCAAACAATAGGAGAAACCGAAAGACAAATTGATTCCCTGTTTACCGGTTACCATGCGGGAACCCCAGGTGTGGCAGTGGCAATATTGAAAGACGGGAAAGTAATTTTTGAGAAAGGGTATGGAATGGCCAATCTTGAAAATGGTGCCCCTATAACACCAAAAACAGTCTTCCATATTGCTTCGGTCTCCAAACAATTTACCGCATTCTCGATTTACCTGTTGCAAAAGGAGGGAAAAATCTCGTTCGAAGACAATGTAAGGAAATACCTCCCGGAACTGCCTGATTACGGAACGCCGATAAAAATCAGGCATCTACTCGCCCATACTAGTGGACTTCGGGATCAGTGGGGGCTGCTTACGCTGGCCGGATGGCGTATGGACGATGTTATTACGACGGAGAATGTCCTGAAAATAATTATGGCACAACAGGAAACAAACTTTACGCCAGGCAGTCGCTATAATTATTCCAATACCGGGTACACCCTACTGGCAGAAATTATTCATCGTGTCACCGGCAGAACCTTTACAGAATATACAAAAGAGAAAATATTTAAGCCTCTTGGAATGAACAGTAGCCAGTTTTATGATGATCACAGGAAAATTGTAACCAATCGGGCAGATTCTTATGAGAGGATTGACAGTGCCCACTTCCTGAAAAGACTGAACTACGCCAATGTAGGTGCAACCGGTCTTTTGACCACAGTAGACGACCTTGCCAAATGGGTAATGAATTTTGAAGACCCGGTTGTTGGAGACGGCGCCCTGATTGAATCGTTTAACAGTCCTTCTTACCTGGATAACGGGCAAAAAGTCGTCTTCAGCATCATAGATGGCGATACGCTGTTCCATGCAAAGGGACAACTCCTGCGCCATTACAGAGGCGTCAATATCATCAAACATGGTGGCCATGATGCGGGCTTCCGCGCCTTTTTGGCGCGGTTTCCACAACAACATTTTGCCGTTATTACCTTGAGTAACGATGAGCAATACGAAATCTTTAAACGGGGGCTGGAAATAGCCGATTTTTACTTGAAAGATGACCTTGAGCCTAAGAAGGAAATGCCGGTAAGTCCATCTGCTGCAGCAAACAATAATAACGCAATTTATACTACGAGCCTGAAAGATTATGAAGGGGACTATTATTCTGATGAACTGTCTACCGGTTACCGGTTTAAAGCTGCGCGAAACAGGCTTATTATGTCTCATGTCAGATTGTCAAATATCGAACTACACCGTACCGGTGAGAACAAATTCTCAGGTTCCGGAGAGCAGACCTTTGCATTTGAACTGACGTTTCTCCGGGATAAGAAGGGGCGGACGGATGCATTTGAAATTTCAAACTATGGTGTAATGAAGCTACGATTTGAAAGGATAAGATAAAAGAATACAGGTAAACAAAGCTAACTACCAGGAGACAAATTCTATATTAGTGGCGCCGCTGAAAAAACTTTCTTCCAGCGTATCTGAAGCCTCCAGCATATAATAAGGAATAACGTTTTTGTGAAGGTCTGCCAGAACCAGTAAATCCATTTCGTCAGGCCACTCAAGATAAACAAGGTTGATAAGAATAGTAAACAGGCTCACTTTCTGGTTTGTGGCAATTTTCGTTGAAAAGTCGCAACCTGGCTTTTTAAAATTGGAATGAACATACAAAACACCTTTATCATTACAAATAAAGATTTGGCATGACCTGATATCAGCTGTTGTGTCCTTCCCGATGAACCTTGTAGCCATAGTTGCCAGAGCCAGGAAATTCTCAATGTTTGCCGCATGACACACGACTGTCCGGCCGGCAGAATCGAACTCTTTCTCCTCATATTGGGAAGAAATGATTAGGGGTGACTGCTTTGGCGCCCTTAGCCGGCTGTTTCCGTCCGGTTGCGATATTTTTGTCCAGCGGATGCCGGTCATTTCCTTTAGTTTTCGGCTCAGGAACAAGCCACGGATTAATTCATACTTATCATTGGAGGCTTGTAACTGGATCCTGTGGGGCATCACTTCACAGCCGACAATCCTGATATCCCTGCATCCTGCCAGTTGCATAATTTTATCATTGGCTGCGGCCACATTGAACATGAAGGGATTCTCAAAATTCTCATCGCTTTGCAATTCAAAATTTACAAACTTTTTTTCCTGCTTTGTCGCAAAGAGCGACTTTAGATTACTAAATATTCCTGGGCCTTTAATCCCGAGCTTCTGGCTGACTAAAAGAGCGATACCATCGGCTCCGTTTTTTTGATAGCTGACACATGCCACTGACTTCAGGAACCCGGCGACAGGAGTATCATCGATCCTTACCGGAAGGATATACTCATCCTTTTGCTGTATTGCCTTATTCTGGATAATTTGCCTTTGAAGGTTCGTCATATCATCTTTGGCAAAATGGCTCGACAGGAGTACAATACAGTATTTGCCCGCATTCCCAAAAATCTCGTTGTCAAAGTCGACGCTGTTCTTCCCCCATTTTTCCGCTTCTTTTAATTTGTCATAATAGACTGTAATACCTTTTTCCTGGAGCCGGATGGCAATTTGGCCGGCTACCTCTTCATCCTCCTGGGCACAGGACAAAACGACGTCATATTGCACTTGCTGCATCGGCACTCTTACGCTGTTTAAGTTTTTCTTCAATTACAGCAACAAGCTGCTCGGGAGTCCTTGTCTTCAGAGAAAGATAACCGATAATATCCAGCAGGCCCGGTATTTTTGTATCATCAAAGCGAACGGGTAAAATATACTCCTGTTTCTCTCTGAATGCACGGCTTTGCATCGCCTGACGTTCGAGGTCGGTCCACAGTTTCTTCCCGTAATGTTCAGAGATAAACATGATGGTAAAAAGGGCCTTGTTGGCATAAAGGTCGCTGAGATAATCGTATAGGTTTTTGCCTAACAGTTTGGCCTCCTCGAAAGCATCATAGAAAACCTTTATGCCTTTGTCACGGAGCAGATGTGCAACCGCATCAACGTATGGCCTGTCCTCTCCCGCAAATGACAGGGCGATATCATATTCAAGTGGTTCACTCATTGGGTAAGTCGATTTAGGCTTTTGGGGTGAAAGAAGTTATTTTCCATTAAGTTAAATGTAATTTCAGTAATTTCCAATACAAGTGTAAGGGAATATGATGGCCGGAGGGATAAATCTAACTAATGCACATCTATGGATTTAAGTGGCACCAAAAGGGCCTACCATGTAGCTTTAACTTTCGCTGAACAGGACAGGGGCTATGTAAGCCAGGTTGCTGCCATATTAAAGCAGCAGGCTGTCAACGTCTTTTATGACCATTATGAAGTTAGCCTGTTGTGGGGAAAGAACATGCTCGAGTTTATGGATGAGCTTTATGGCAACAATACGCACTTCGTGATCATGTTCATTTCGGAGGCCTATGTTGCAGAAATGGAAAAAAGGTATGAGCGGCTACTTGTCCTGGAGACTGCCCTGAAAAAGGATTACGACTATCTTTTGCCGGCAAGATTTGATAACGCCAAGGTCCATGGTTTACCGGTTCTGACCATTGCCATATACCTGAAAGATTATACGCCGGAACAATTTTGTGCAATTGTGATTCGCAAGCTAACCAGCCATGGGTTCAGTTTTGCCGCAAGGTTGCCGGCAGCCGGATCTTATCTTGCCTACCGCATTACCTCCAACAGGTATGCACATGACTTAAGAGGACTAGGTGCGTCGATAGCCGGTGGCAGATGGAGCAAACGGGGTTTGCCGGTCCTTTATGCCAGTGATTCATTTATGGGTAGTTTACTCGAACTCCTCATACATACGGGGGTAGATCAGCAATTCAATAACCGGGTTTCTGTGAGTCTGAAAGTCCCCCTGGATGTTTCACAATACAGACTGGAGGAGAATACGCTTAAGCCGGAGTGGCAATCAGATTTCGAATACACCTCCTCTTTAGGGCAAATATTGCTTGACAGTACGAATAGCTGCGTTTTGTCTCTTCCCTCAGTCACAGGGGTCGGCAGGACGTTACTGTTCAATCCCGCCCACCCGGACTTTAAAAGGATAAGTATTTTTAAAACCGAGGATATCGGCGTGGACCCAAGGACTTTTATGGATGGCAATAAAATTCTGGGGGAGAGTACCGGTCACCTTCCGGTTAACTTCTGATTAACCTAAAGGACTAGTCAAATGATTTAGTATTGCAGCTGGTGAATTGCCAATCCCACGAACTATTGCCAACAGGGGTAGGAAGGTAATAGTTACAAAACAAAATACGGATATAATCTAAGCTATTTGCAAAACGAAAAAAGATATTATCTTTAAATAGTCCACTAACCTTAAACCTGCCAAAACTGTCAGGGAGATTGTTGTACGCAATAAATTAGAATGGATACTGTCAAAGATTTCGAATTGCCATGGAAAACTCCTCAGGAGAGGTATCAATTTGTTAGAACCAACCTAGGATTTGATGAGGTTGTCGGTGAGGCATTTGATTTCTATGATGCAATAGGTAGAGTATCATTAAATTTTAATTATTTAGAAGATGAAGTTTCAAAAGCTATAATAAAACTAATTGCAACAAACTTTGAGATCGGTCACATCATCGTGTCAGAGCTTTCTTTTAAAAATAAGCTAAACTTATTAGGGTCTTTATTCCATCACTATAAGGCAACCCATACATTCAATTCATTCTTTCCCGATGACGAGGAGACTTTTTGCGAATTATTGAAAGCATGCTTCAAATGCGAAGAGTTTAGAAATCAAATTCTGCACTCGAGTTTTGAATTTGTGGGAAAAGAGATTTTAAGAAGTAAAAAGACAGCAAAGGCAACAAAAGGTTTTAAACATTCAATAGAGAATGTAGATAGTGGATATATTCTAAATATTTCCGATCATATCTACGAAACTGGAGCCAATATCGAAGAATTTTTTATGGTGGTAGAAGAAAAAAAGTAACTCCGATCAATGAGAATGCGTACAACAAACGGTTTTGACCAAGTGTAGCTGGCCAAACTAATTTCGGGTCACTGCATCGCCGGTCTTCAGTTCTGGCTGGACGTTCAATTTTCGGCTTCAGTTCTTAACTCCAACTAAACAAAATAACCGGCAGCGGTTCCGGGCGGACAGTTGGAAAATTCCACACCAGCCCAAAGCCGTGCACGTTGCCTGCAAGCTTAAGAACCGTCTGGACACTTTATCTAAAAACTTTTTCTTTTGAAATAAAGTGGCTAATTTTCTCAAAGTCCATAACTTTAAGTTAATAAAAAAATCTACTATGAACGATTTACATGAATTAAACAATTTGTGGAAAGAACTACCTACAATGGAACGTTTGAATGTCGTGTCAGACAATTATGCTTGTCGGAATGTAACTGATGCTCTACACGAGGTTCATGAACACGGTGTTCAGGAAGGTCGTCAACAAGAAAGAGAAAGACAAGAAATGGAACATTGCAGGGAGCATATGGGGGATGGACATAGAAACGAAGGAAGGTCATGGTTTGCAAAAGGAGCCGAACATCTAATGTGTTTTATGAGTGACAAAATTAAAGATGTTTTATATAAGGACGCAATCAAGATTAATGAGCAGGAAGCAGTTGCTGATGTAAAATCTTTAATTAAATTTAGAAATGATTATGCTGTCTAAGATAGTTCTAATCATATTTATAGTTTGGGCTGCCATTTCAATTATTTGCCAATTCAAGAAGAACTTTTTAAGAATTTTAAGAACTTACGATTTTTGGGGTCTAATACCTTCTTGGACATTTTTTGCACCAAATCCAGTAAATTCTGACAACTTTCTTTATTATAGAGATTTTACTTTAAATAAAACTACTGAATGGAAGAAAGCAAATAAAGAAATAAAAGCTTCTTTTATTTCTTTATTATGGAACCCCAATCGAAGGGAGGAAAAAGCAATATCCGATAGCATGTTTCAATTATTAAGGCTATCAGACAACTTTGATAAAGATAGGCTTCATCTAACAATCTCCTATTTGGCTATTCTCAATTTTATAACCGCACTGAAGCATGAGGAAAATACCATTGCTACACAATTTCTTTTTGCTACAAGAAAGTTTGATGAATTTACAAAGCCAATCTTTGTTTCTAACATCCATAGATTAACGTAAATATTTTTGTAGAACAAAGGGCTAAAGTTTATAAGTTCGATTGCCACCACATTAAATACATCATTATTTTATGAGCTTAAGTTTGACAACTTCATTGGTTGCTTTTTTTGTTGGAATATATGGTGTCATTTCAACTACAGAGTTACTTTCCCGAAAAAAAATTCTATCAAATGCTGGAGTACTGTGTTGGGATATTTTTAGCTTACAGTTTAATCAACTCTTGAATAAGCGTGTTCTTAAAATTATCGACAAGGTCTGTGAATATCCCCAAATTTTATTCCTGCTTTACATTCGGCTTATTTCTTGTATCCCTCTAATATTAATCATTGAATTACCTGGACGTCTCCTCACATTTTCAATGAGTATATTTTCAGTTACTAATCTAATCATTTCCTTTCGCAATCGATACGGAAACGATGGTTCTGACCAAATGGCTTTGATTGTTTCTACCGCATTGGCTTTAGGGCTTATTTCGCATAACCCTGATTGCTTAAAGTATTCTCTATATTTTATAGCCTTTCAAGGTATTCTTGCCTATTCAACAGCAGGTTTGGCGAAGTTGTCATCAAAACAATGGAGAACTGGACTAGCCTTAAAATATTTAATCGGAACTCAAACCTATGGACACAGATGGTTGGAGCAAAAAACAAATACTTTTAAGCACTTACCTATTATTCTTTCTTGGGGTGTAATATTATTTTTATCGTGCTTCTTGATATTTTTTGTAATCGGAGGTCAGACACTATTAGTAGGTTTATTGTTTGGGATGCTGTTCCATTTTGGAAATGCAATCTTTATGAGATTGCACACGTTTATTTGGTCTTTTCTTGCTACTTATCCTGCAATCATTTTTATTCGTTCAGATATTCATAATATACTCTTAATTAATCACTAAACCTGCAGCCAACATTGGGTTTCTATGTAAAGCGGCCTGAGAGTACAATATATTTATAAAAGGTATTACATAGTTGTATTAATACACTTCAGATTTGAATGATTGTTTGTTGAATGGCTGGTAGATGAGTGGTTATTGCCGTTCAATCATTCAAAGACGAAGTGGTTATAATACCGCCAAATCGTCAACGCTTTACCTTTAGCGGTAATGCAAAAAACTTCCCAATCATGATGTATAATATTTTAAACGGAGATTCTCTTGCTTATAGTTTTCCTGAATCAAACATTGAAGGGGAGATTATAGTGATTAGAGAAGCACTTATTGACGGAGACTTATCAGGCAATGACCTGCAAGATTTCTGGCATTCTAGAGCTAAGCACATGGGATTAACAGAAGCAGAGTATCACGACAAGGTTGTAAGTGAATTTGAAAAAATAATGGATGCGCTTGACGATTCCGAATTCAATCTTTGGTTTGAGTATGACTTATTCTGCCAGGTAAACATGTGGTTTATTATTTCAATCATTAATAGTTTGTCTGTAAAGAAAAAAGTTTATGCTGTTTATACTTCTTATTTAGACAGAAACGATAAACATTTTTGGAATGGATTTGGAGCGGCTAATTCAAGTCAGCTTCAAGTCTGTTTTGCCGATAGAATTCTTTTAAGTGATCCTGACTTACAATTAGGTCAAGAATTATGGACAGCCTATAAAGGCAATAACTTTGAAGAATTAATTCGTCTTGCAAAAAATCAATCTTTTGCTTTTCCATATCTACAGGAGGTAGTAAAAGCATATGTTGACCGTTTCCCAAAAGATGGCACAATTGGCAGACCTGAAAAAGTTATTGAAGACATTATACAAAATGTTTCTACCGACTTTCATAAAGTGTTTAAAGAGTTTTGGAAAAGAGAAGGCATTTATGGGTTCGGTGATACTCAATTGAAACATCTTTATGACAAAGTAATGCGCTGACACGCAGTTTTGTGCTATGCTCGCGATATAACAAATTCTCATCAATAGATGCCTACCCCGCTTCAGTCCAACCTAAAGCATCATATATCAGTTTTAGAATATACCATCGGCTGCATAAGTTTCCTCAGCATATGCCGCAGTGCGACAATGCAATTTGAATCATCGATATATATGAAATAACGTTGACAATGGGATTGGTAATGTTTTTAATTATTTATATATTACGGACGATATATTCTAAACATTAACCCGAAAACCCTCAATCCGTTGAAAACGTTAATCCGGAAAGCCCCGATTTTATTGGCTATTGGCATAGCCACCGTTGCCCTGATGTTCGCCTGCAGAAAGGAGCAAAATTCCCAGGAAAAGGAAACCAGCAAAGAACTCACAGAGATCAAACAAGCATTAACTGAGAGCAAAATCGCAAAGCAGTTATCACAGCGATTTAATGACACGCTTACAATGATCTTTATTCCTGACTGGAATAAAGCGGTTTCCCAGAAAGAAAGCGACTCGACACTGGTACAGGTATTCCCCTTAAATGCCCATCTAAAAGAGAACAAAACCGGTAAGGAATTTATTGTTCATGAAGAAGGATATGTTAAATACCTGGTGGTAAGCCAGCATGATAGGCATTATTCCTTTTCTATCGCCACCACGGTTAGCAGTGTACAAGGAAGCCCGTCGTTAGATGCGAAAACCAACCTGACAAATGATAACCGTCATACCGACTTAACCCAGGTGCTGTTTCAGGACGAAAATAATCAGGCGGCAATAGTCCCATTTGACAAAAATGGATGGGTAACAAGAGGTGATGCAGGCACCAGGATATCTTCGGCGTCAACAACGGCAGGCACATTGGATGAACCGATATGTGTTTTTGTATGTAACTGGGGATATTATTGTATGACGCAGGGTTATACGGCCACTGTAAGTGTTTCGATAGGTGGTTGTTTCCCGCCACCACCGCCACCACCCTGCCCTAAAACAGGTTATTTTTTTGATGAATCCCCGGTTCAATACCAACCAGTCTGGAATCCGGGGCCTTCTGACGTCAGCTGCTCTACCCACCCTCCGGGTTGGCAACCTCCGGCGCCTGATCCCAGCATTTTTAAGGATCCTACAGGCGGTTACAGTAGTGCCAGTTATCCGATGAATATCACACCGATTCCCGAGATAAAATCTTCTTACTGGTATATCTGCCCTGGAAATTTTACTTTTGTATCGGTAACGACCAACGATCTTTGGCAGGAGGCAGCGATATCCAATATTTATTGCACCACTATGAACTCTTTGGGTTATTCAAAGACCGTCACCATTCCAATCCTCTACTTTGGTGTGCCATACTATAATGTATCCGGTAAGCTTCGGTATACAAGGCAGGAAGCTCAGAACATGGCTACTGATTGCCTCAACTATGGCGAATGGCGGATGCGGAGATATTTCAAAAATTTCCCGGCGGCTACAGCCGCAGAGCTTTCCGAGGAGTGGATAAAGGAAGCAAACAACTGGATGACAAAAGTAAGTAAGGGATCGGGTAAAATTGCAAGGAAGGGATCCCTGAACCCTGCACAACCTGTCACAGCAAGAGCTTATATCGGATGCGTAGAACCACCAAAATAATTGTCATAACAATACTTATAGTAATGGGCTATTTAGAATATGCCAAAGGGCAGGGATTGGACATTCATTCCATAACGGGTGTCGTCATATATCCTGACAGTAACGGCATTCCCCAGGATATTATACTCATTCCGTATGAAGCAAAGGCCGAACAGTCGCTCGATGAGATTATACATTCCGCTATTACGAACATAGAGGTAAACGGCATATTTAATTATTTCCAGAATGTGCGGTGGACCATGCCGGAGCTGGAGGAAGAACTAATGGGCTGGTCGTTTGAGAGAGGACAAAGTATTGGTACGGAGTATTTCAATGGCGATCTCCGGCTTAGCTACGGGACGATTACGTTTGACCGATCCGTGGCTGATATGATCGAGGATGATGATGATGTGGGAGAATTTAAATTCATCTACCGGGGTAAAGCCTTTACCATTCCTGTCACGGAATTTCCGAAGAATGTTGGCCCTGCCAAACTATTCAAAAAGATAAACAGGTAATCAAAGCCGTCTCATATTTATGAGGCGGCTTTTAGTTAGCGCTCTTAATAAATGCCAGCGGCTTAATCCAGCTGCTTCAAAGTTAAAAGTCTCACTTGCCAAATATCTCGTAATGAACAATTCATGGCAGTATGGAAACCGTACATTTAACAATGAGTTTTTGGAGTCATCGGACGTAAGGATAATCCGTAATAGAAGCCTACGATTTTGAGTTACAATGAAAGAGCGCGTATTTTTCTGAAAAAAAATAAGCCCCCGGGAATGGATCCGGGGGCCTGGAGAATTATCCCCACGATTAGCCCTATCACTCACAGGAGTTGCTCTCCAGCATTGCTCCCTTTCCATTTCGGGCTAATAAGCTTGGATTATTCTTACCTGCGTCTCAGTAATTTCTTTCTGTCCACCTGCCTTACCTGGAAAAGCGCTTTTGAACCCTTATTGGGCTCGCAGTGCGTTTTTTGCTGAAGGTATTGTGGCACAGCGCTGACCTGGCCGGCTGTATTCAACCATTCCTTTTTCATAGTATGCAGTCCTTTTTACATGCGTTTAGTGCCACTTTTCTTTCCCGTGCCGTCCGGTGCCTTACGCACCTTTTGCTTGCGGCGATGGTATCTGCCGTAATCGTACGTTTCATTGTATAAGTTGTTCAGCAATTCGTAGGCGCCCTTTTTACCGATGTCACTTCGGATACCTTTCACATCAAAGACCTGCTGAACCGACCTGCCCTCCTGGTAGGGGGCCTTCTTTACAAGCGTCGCACTGAAATGATGAAAGACGAATTCAGTCCCTACCTTGATGAACTGCAGTTCATAGGTCACCTGGTCGGTATACCCGGAATATTTATTCCTGTAGTTTACGACGAATCGTGGCCTGAAACCATCGGGGTTACCGTCGGATAACTGGCCGATCTTTGGCGCTATTTCAAAGAATTCCATTCGCCTGAGTTGTTCCTGGAGCCGTTGCATGACGGGCCGTTTTGGGTTAACAAAAAAGAGAGAAAGCGATGATTAGTGCCGGGGATGTGAGGGCCCCTTGTTAAACAATTTTTTCCAGTTAAATGAAGTCCGTGTTTTTTTGTCCTGTTGCACTGCGTTTCTTTTTTGAAGAAGCACCTGCGGAAGCTCCAGTGTTTTGCGGTCGGTGACCAGGCCGTAACACCCGTCCGGCCCCCTCCATCCATCAGCGCCCAGTTCGTAACCGGTTTTCAATTGGAAATCATGCTTGGTCAGCAGGGCCTCGTTTAAGACGAGGTAAACACCCGATGGCATGCCGATATCTTCAAAACCGTTGAGCGATCGTTTAGTCAACAGGACGTAAGGCTCCCCTCCCCTGTATTGAACAATACCGGCTGATGCAATATACCTGTCGAGTTTACGGGCGACAACGACTTCTTTGTCAAAACAGCGGTCCTCTGATTGTTGCTGCAGGAAACTGAAGGCCCTGTGCAGCGCGCCGAAACTAAAAGAACTTCTTTGCTGGGCAGGCATCTTTTTGCTGCTATCAAAGTCTTTCATGTCATAGTAATTAATGCATACCACATAATCATTGCCTGGCATATCCCCTCCCGCGCATTACTGGTTTTAAATAATATTCCGGTCCTTCATTTTTTAAAATGCCACCTTGCTTTTATTCTAAGGTGCCTTTTCGATTTAATCATACTTCTTACGAGTGTGCGTGACGGCATTTCATTTTCCAGATGGTCGGTGGTGGCCACCTGGTAATACCCGGCATATCTCCCAAAGAGGGGATATTTCTCCAGACTGACCCCGGTCTGCTTTTCAAACTCTTCGGGTGAAATCTTCTCATGATTTATCCGCATGTAAACAGCGCCCGGAACGTTCTCTATTTCATTATCCCTGAGCTGAAATTTCGAAAGCACGACCTTACCATCCAGTTTATCTTTAATAAGGGCATCTTCGATCAGTATTTTGCCATTCTGCTGCGCCACGATCGCTTCATCAAACGTATGGTTCCCCAAGCCCTCCAGCGCCTGGTAAGCATCCTTTAAGGAACCATACCTGAAGTCCTTTGAAAATCCCGTGAAGATTTCACCGGTACGCTCCTTCCCTTCCAGGATAAGCAGAAAGCGCTTACTGCTGGTGTCCATAACGGATTTATTTTATACTGTTGCCTTTTTTGCTTTTGGTTTCCTCTTCGGGTTTTATTCTTTGTTTGCTATTCTTTTTTTTTAAACCCTGCTGTTCATCATCCCCAGCCGCACCGGCGCTACCAGTCATATCAACGACACTTTTTTTGATGTCATTCTCACCTTCCGCGGCCTTCCGGCGGAATTCCGTTTTTTTATATAGTTCGGTATACTGCGGGACGCCCTCTTCATTAAAGATTTTAAATGATTTGTTATGGAAATCCGGGTAGACATCAACCTTGGGAAAGGGCGCATCGTCCGCTGCGGAAATGCGCACCTTATGCCCTTTTTCCCAGAAGGCAACTATGACATTGAGGGTTTCATCAGTGATGTTAGGAAAGTTGTATTTGCGAAATTCCTCTTTTGGATTGAAACCATATCCATCATGCCAGGTAAACAGTTCAAGGTTGCCATGTTTGTCCTTTTCCAAAAAATTAACCTGCTCCCAGACCTGGTACCGGGTGTTGTCCTTTTTAAAGCGGGAGAGATGTGCAGGGTGCCCCCGCAGCATGTTCGCCGCAATGTCCTTGTGCGTATTCTCCCACTGAGGAAAAAAACGTTCCGGATTATGCATTGCACGGGCCAGTGTTATTTTCTCAGCCAATTTTTCTGGTATTTCGATGCTGACCTCCGGGTTATACCGCGCCATCATCTGTATAAACATAGTCTGGTGTTTTTTCTGCAGGACGGAGAGATCCGCAGTGATGGTATCATTATACGCCTTCAACTGTGCCTGGTAATCCTCCATTGATTGCTGCCCGGTGATATGTATGGGCCTTGTCTGCAGCATCACCTCAAGGTCCGCGGTACTTACTTCTCCCACCATGATATGTTTTAGCGGGGCGGAGGACAGTGACGCCTTATGACCGTTGTAGAAAATGAGCTCCTCGCCCCTGGAGAAGTTAAGCGTATAAGTGGCTTTGGAGCCGTCTTCAAAATGATCCGTTGTCTGGGGCTGCCAGAGCGTTGTCTCGGGGCTGCTTTCCCTTATCTGTTTGATCACGTCAGGAATCAGTGCCACATGCCCGGCATAGACCAGCTGACTCTTTAAATAATCCTCGTTCTCTTTTGTCATAATACACGTATTTAAAGATGAAACAATCGTAAGTTAAGCGGGCGGTTTGCCTTTGCCTTTGCGAAAAAAACTGGTGAACGTAAGCTTTCTGTGTTTCCTGTTAGCCAGCGGCGGCGGGCGGTTTGGGGGCGCCTGTTTTAACAGGGTGGAGATCGGGGTAATGCCGCCTGCCTTTTGCGGGTAGAGGAAATGATCAAAGAATATCACGGACCTGGGGCCGGGGTCGGCTGCGAGGTATTGATACTCCCCCGGTCCGTTCAACAACACCGTCATGAGTTCACCGGCGCGCAGGTTCTGTATTGCACCATGACGGTTTTTACCATTCACTTCAGGATAAGACAGGCGGTTAAGGACAGCATTCAGGTCGAAATCGGGGAAAGTTTCCATACCATACCTGGATTCGGCGATCCTTTTGTCCAGTTGTAATTTGTGCCACTGCCAGGTGTACCCGCCAGGTACGGTATAAATCTGTTTCCGTACTGACCTGCCGCAAAGCAGGTTGATTTGTTCCTTATAGGTAAAGGGCATTTTCTGCATATCGAAATCGTGGAAAAGCGGCCGTGTATTTTCTTTCAGCTGTCCACGCAGCCTGGTTTCTGCGCCCATCGGCCCGGGAAGGAAATAGCGGTGCTGCAATTGCATGGCCACCCGCACGGCATCCTGGTCACCTGTCAGCATCAAGGTTTCCAGCTTTTGCATAATGTTCAGCACCCGGGTCATCGTGTGTTGAAGCTGGTGGTCTACCTTTGCCCTTTGCAGGTTTTCTTTTGACAGGTAATCTATCTTCCAGTTGACCGGTTTCATTAACTGTTCGAGATCCGCGGTATTTATCCCTCCATAAAGCCCATGTTCTATTGGGAAGACGCGGTCAACAGCCATAAGGCTGTTGGTAAGTACCAGTTCTCTGCCAATTTTTTTATAGTCAAGATGGAACTTTACCCTGTCCTCGTAAACATAGTGGAGCCGGGGTCCTGGTTGTATGGTAAACTGTTCCAGCCCCTCCTGAAGGGCATCGTATAATTTTAATTTCAGCGTGTGGTCAGGATACCCGAGGGTATCTATCTGGTCACACAAACGTGCATATATCCCACTGTCCATTTCTTCACCTTTATCAGTACACGAAATTGGTTACCGGGAAGTTCATCATCCGATTTTCTTCCCTTTGGATTTATCCGGCCGCATCCACCTTTGTTTGTTCACAGCCCTGTGTTCCCTGGACATTTCTGCCAGCAGGGCGTTATACGCATAGGGTTTTATCCCAGGGAGATTTCTTCTATCAAATGTTTTTTTCAGGGCAAAATATTTTTTCAGGTGAGAAAGGTCAAAATGCTGCTCAAACGGTGTATCTGACAGCATACGGTACATAAGGATATCCCTAATCCTTGCGCCCTGTTGGTTATCTTCTTCCCCCAGCCTCCATAAGCTGGTGAGTGCCTGTATTACCCTGGCCTGAAAGTCATTATTACCGTTGTATTGTCTGCCTGTGAAAAAGTCCTGGTAAACCTGGTCAGGTACCTTTGACCAGTTGATGGTCTCCATCGCCTGTACCAGGGACCTGGTATCAATGCCATTGATGGTCGCATGCTCAAACTTTGTGCTTCTGTATATAGAAAGGTGATATCCATCTATATCGTAATTACCGGCAAGAGCGTCCTTTTCTATTTTTATCTGGGCGTCCAATTTACTATCAGGCATTTCTTTAGGTTCAAAAAGGGTGAAAGAGCCAACCCCACTGGAAAGAAAATACCTGACCTGCTCTTCATGATACTCCGCGTCAAAACCCAACCGGTCCAGCTTCTTCAAAAGCTGGTGTACCTCTTTTTCCATCTCCATAAAAAAGCGTTTATTGGTTATTCGTTTTACCCCTGCCCTTTTTCCCCTTACGGTTGATGTTCCGGGATTTGGGACTTTTATGCACGGATTTGCGTTTGGCTGGCTGGTCCTGCCGCAGGAACGTTTCAAGGGGGATCACTTTCCTGGTTTCATCCGCAATGGTAACGGACTGCGCACCGGCATCGACGCTAACGAACAGTATGCCCTTCCCGTCCGGTGCAATGACTTCTATCTCCTCTCCCTTTCGGAGCTTTGCGATAGCGCCCGCGCGCAGCTCTCCCCTGACCGCGTCGAACGGCAGTTTGTCAAGCACCGGGTCAAGGTCAAAATCAGGGAAGGTGTGCATATGGTAATTCCTGTCACCCCGCTGCTGGTTCAGGTCGAGCTGGTGCCATACGGGCCGGACACCGCCGGGAACCATGTAGGTCTCTTTGGAGACGGGCCGGCCACAAAGCAT
>Ga0209758_1001777_pt1 | contig 23876 bp, 20 predicted proteins | sample AraplaMF_Col_mMF_FD_184258 | JGI IMG/M metagenome (GOLD analysis project Ga0209758, IMG submission 184258) | Arabidopsis root microbial communities from the University of North Carolina, USA - plate scrape MF_Col_mMF (SPAdes) (version 2) | ecosystem: Host-associated > Plants > Roots > Endosphere...
CGCCGGCTCGCGATGATCTTCCAGGAGCCGATGACCGCGCTCAATCCCTTGATGCGGATCGGCGACCAGATGGCGGAGATGTTCGAGGCCCACGGCCTGCTCACGCCGAGGGAGCGGCGGGCAAAAGCGCTGTCGCTGGCGCGCGAGGTCGGCCTGCCCGACCCAGAGCGCATCGTGCGCGCCTATCCGCACCAGCTCTCCGGCGGGCAGCGCCAGCGCGCCATGATCGCGATGGCGCTTGCGCTCGAGCCGGCGGTGCTGGTCGCGGACGAGCCGACCACCGCGCTCGACGTCACCACCCAGGCGCAGATCCTGAAGCTGATCCGTAACCTCCAGCAGAGCCGCAATATGGCGGTGATGTTCATCACCCATGACTTTGGCGTCGTCGCAGATATTGCCGACCAGGTCGTGGTGCTCCGCCATGGCAAGGTCGTGGAGGAAGGCCCTGCCGCCAGCGTCTTCAGCGACCCGCTGCACGACTACACCAAGGCGCTGCTCGCCGCCGTGCCCTCGATGCAACCGCCGGCGCGCGCCCCCCTCGACGGCCAGGCCAAAGCTGTCGAGGTGATCGGGCTGGACAAGACTTACGTCACCTCGGGCGGCTGGTTTCGCGAAGATAGACGCGTCGATGCCGCGCGCGCAGTGAACTTCAACATTCTCAAGGGCGAGACCTTGGGCCTCGTCGGCGAATCCGGCTCCGGAAAATCGTCGGTGGCGCGGCTGGTGATGCGGCTGATCGAAGCCGATCGCGGCACGGTGCGGATCGGCGACACCGACCTGACGCAGCTCTCGGGCAAGGCGCTGCGCGCCGAGCGCCATCGCATCCAGATGATCTTTCAGGATCCATTCGCCTCGCTCAATCCACGGCGCAAGATCGGCCACATCATCGCCGATGGCCCGATTGCGGCCGGCCTTGATCCGCGTGCGGCGTTCGATCGCGTTCGGGATCTCCTGAAGATGGTCGGCTTGGATGCCGGCGCGGTCGAGCGCTATCCGCACGAATTCTCCGGCGGCCAGCGTCAGCGCATCGGCATTGCACGCGCGCTCGCGCTTGAGCCCGAGATCATCGTCGCGGACGAAGCCGTCTCCGCGCTCGACGTCTCCGTGCAGGCGCAGGTCTTGCGGCTGCTCGAAGATCTCAAGGCCCGCCTCGGCCTCTCGATGCTGTTCATCACCCACGACCTGCGGGTTGCTGCCCAGATCTGCGACCGTATCGCGGTGATGCAGCGGGGCGCCATCGTCGAGCTGAAGCCAACCGCGCAGCTCTTTGCCGCGCCGGAACATTCCTACACGCGCGAGCTGCTGGCGGCGGTTCCAGGACAGAAGGAACGCGTGCTGGCGGTGTGAGGCGCCCTTTTCGTCTCGGTATTCCGCTCCGTCTGAGGAACGGAGCAGTCACGGGTTTTTTATCCCCTGTGACCACCTGCACGGCTGCAAAGCCAAGGCCGGAACCCCACATCACATGAAATGATTTCCATCATCTGATGATGGATCGAGGATCGATTGGAGGCCGACATGGGCCAGATTATTCAGTTTGTCTCGAAGTCCGAGCGCGAGCGTCTTCGTCTCATTCAGGAAGCGCGCGCGATCTACGACAGCATTTTCCCGTCCGACGGTCCGGCCGGTGAGCAATCGAGTGGACCCGACCCGCGTCGAAACGACGGGAGCAACCTCGCGTGATCAAGATCATCGCTGTGCTCTGTAGCCTCGCCTCGCCGGGAAGCTGCCACGAACAACTCGTCACCTCCTCCGACTTCGCACAGGTCTCGGTGCAGTCCTGCCTGATGGGCGCGCCGCAGCTCGCCGAATGGATGAACCAGCATCCGGCCGAACGCCTGGCCGCATGGCGCTGCGTGATCGGTCAGCAGAACGGCCGGGGAATCTAGGCCGCTCCCGCTTCGACGTCGATCCGGCAATCCATCTTTCCGAGAAGCAGACGTCCGACCAAATCCGCGGCGCGGCCACGCGCTATCTTGCCGCAGCTTACCGCGGGTTGGTGTTGCTCCAGGTCGGGACTGCGTTGGTGACGCCGACCGACGGCCAATTATACGTTCCGATCGAAGGCGCCGTGACCGTGCCAATTGCTGGGCCTGAGCTTCCGTAGGATGGCCTCGACTGCGTCGCGGTCACGCCGGCGCCGTTGTAGGCGGGAGCCATCACATTCGTGCTGTAATGCCGGCTCGCACGAGCCTTCCTTGCCTCGGCCGCGAACGGCGCGGCAAGCAGTCCGACCGTGACGAGCGCCGCGATGGCGAACCTGATCGTTGTCATGACTGATCCCTCCATGCCTTGCCGCACTGTTCACCATGTGTTCATTCACCGAAGGATTCCCATAGGCCATCCGTTCATAACTCCGTGTGCGCGGAAATGTGCCGGAACCCCAGGAGGCCTGACATGCCCGCCTTCGGATCGACCCGAATCAGCGCTAGACGCTGCGAAGACTTTCGTGTCCTGAGGTGACATGACGGGTGCCGAACTGAAGCAATTGCGCGCCGACCTGTCGGAGGTGCTCGGACAGACGCTCACCGCAGCCGACATGGCGAAGCTGTGTGCTCTGCCGGAGAAGAGCGGCGCCGACACGATCCGGCGCTGGGAGGTGAGCGGGCCGACGCACGCCGCGACCAAGGTGCTGCGCGTGCTTGCGATGGCGAGCGAGCGCTATCCGATCCTGGAGAAGTTCGACATCTTCGACCGTCATGACGTGCGCGAGGAAGAGCGGCCGGCCAGACGCGCGGCGTTCCGCGCGCAGATGCGTGACGAGGTGTTGCGGCGCCTTGGTTAACGAGATGCGCGCGCGAGGTTACCGGCAACGTCTCGAGTTAAGCTTTCCTTCAGCACTTCTTAAGCCGCCATTAAGCACGAAAATCAATTACAGCCCAATAAGTTGGGTTGGGCGCTGTTGTGCCACGCATGTGACAGCATTTTCCTCAAAAGCAAGCTATCTGCAAAACCAACGCGGCGCGGACAGCGCGCTGCCGGGGACCTTAGTGCTGGAGTTTGGACGATGAAGAAGATTCTATTTGCGACCGTTGCGCTGCTCGTGGTGGGTGCGGCTGCGCCGGCGATCGGCGCCGATCTCGGTGCCCGCCCCTATTACAACAAGGCTGCGCCGGCGTATGTCGCGCCGATCTACAACTGGACCGGCTTCTACATCGGCGGCCATATCGGCGGTGCGTTCTCGAGCGACAACAATTTCAGCGGCCTCTCCACCGGCAACAACGGCAACGGGCGTTTCCTCGGCGGCCTGCAGGCCGGCATGGATTGGCAGGTCAATCCGAACTTCGTGGTCGGCGCCGAAGCCCAGTATTCCTGGCTCTCCGGCAGTGTCGGCGCGGTGTTCCCGGGCGGCACCTACACCAACGACCAGCGCGGCCTCGGCTCGATCACCGGTCGCGTCGGCTACACCTGGGGCCCGGGCCTGGTCTACGTGAAGGGCGGCTACGCCTATTCGGACAACAATGAGAAGGTGACCACCACCGCCGGCGCGCCGGCCACCTTCATCATCGATGGCGATCACCGCAACGGCTACACTATCGGCGCAGGCCTCGAATACATGTTCGCGCCGGACTGGTCGGCCAAGGCCGAGTATCAGTACTATAATTTCGGCGACGCACACTTCACGGCAGGTCCGCTGGTCGGCACCGGCAACTTCACCACCGACGACCACACCTTCAAGGCGGGCCTCAATTACCGCTTCAACTGGGCAAGCCCGGTCGTCGCGCGCTACTGATCGCGCCTGACAACACCGTTTCGCTATCGAGGGCCGGCATCATTGCCGGCCCTTTCTTTTTTCGCCCTGCGGAACTGCCAAGCTTTTGTGCAACTTGCGATTTTTTAACCCGGCCCGAGGATACTCCGCGACGAAAATTAGAAGATTTACGGGTGTGGGGGAATTTCGATGGCGATCCGTCTGGGCGTTGGCCGTGTCCTAGGCCGTCTCAAGCCTCGTTTCAAAATGCCGAGATGGGGCCTGCGCGGCAGCCTGTTCGCGGCTTTCGCCGTGATCGCCGGCATGGGCCTCGTGATCGCGGCCGGCGCCGGCTTCGTTTTCAACCATCTCGGCTCGACGATGATGGATTTGAGCGGCCGCGACATCCCGCGCCTCTCTGCCAGCCTTCAGCTCGCCTCGCAGAGCGCGACGCTCGCCGCGCAAGGACCGGGCCTGCTCGCCTCGCCCAGCGATGATGCGCTGAACGAGCGCACCAAGAATGTGAAGGAGATCCAGCAGCTCGCGATGGGCAAGCTCGGCGAAATCATCGAGCTTGGCGCCGACCAGCAGACCGCGAACGCGCTCCGCGACACCGCCAAGAGCATCGACGAAGCCACGCAGAGCCTGGTCTCGGCCGCCCGCGAACGACTCGACACCGGAGCGCTGCACGACAAGCAGTATGAAGCATTGCGCAAGGCCCAGCAGTCCTTTGTCGGCGCCGCCGGCCCGGCGATGCTGGACGCGCAAACACGCCTCAACGCGATCCTCGGTTCGGCGGAAGTGTCGGCCGACGATGCCACCGAAGCCGCGCGCACCGTCTCGCAGATCTCGACCGTCTCCGCCAATGGCAATCTGATGGCCGCCGACATGATGGGGGCTCTTTCGGCCAACAGCAGCGATACGCTCGAGGCGATCGAGAAGGAATTCAAGACGACCCGCGACCGCGTCAAGTCCAACCTCGATGACCTGCCGAACATTCCCTCGGTACAGGCGGTGCGCGACGCCGTGCAGAAGCTGTTCGCCTTCGGCGAGGGCAAATCCGGCGTGTTCAAGATCCGCCAGAAGGAGCTCGACTCCATCGACTACGGCCAGACCATTTTGGACGAGACCCGCAAGCTCAATGTCGGCCTCGGCATCAGCGTGCAGGCGCTCGTCGACGGCGTACAGAGGGAGACCAACGCCTCGACCTTCCGGGCACGTCAGGAGATCTCGCTGGCCACGACAGCCATGCTGGCCCTGGGCGGGATCACCTTGATCGGCTCGGCCCTGTTCGTCTGGCTCTATGTCGGCCGCAACATCCTGCGCCGCATCCGGGAGCTTCAGCGCGCCATGCAGCTGCTCTCGGCCGGCGACCTCGACACCGAGATCGTCCGCTCGCGCCAGAACGACGAGATCGGCGCGATGAAGGAAACGCTGACGGTGTTCCGCGACAGCATGATCGAGGCTCGGGCGCTTGCGAGCGAGCAGGAGAAGGATCGCGTCGCCAAGGCCGAGCGTGCCGCGCAAATGGAAGCCAAGATTGCGGAGTTCGAGGGCACGGTGCGTGCCGCGCTCGACAATCTCGCGCAATCCGCCAATTCGATGCAGGCGACCGCGCAGAGCATGTCGACAACCGCCGACCAGTCCAACGCGCTAGTGAACGCGGTTGCTTCTGCCGCGGAGGAGACCTCAGTCAACGTGCAGACGGTGTCGTCAGGCACCGAGCAGCTGTCGTCCTCTATCGAGGAGATCAGCAAGCAGGTGGTCACCTCGGCCGCGATCGCCAAGAAGGCGGTGGACGAGGCCGGCGCCACCGACACCACGGTGCAGAGCCTTGCCGAGAGTGCCAGCCGCATCAGCGTCGTGGTCGACCTGATCCAGACGATTGCCTCGCAAACCAACCTGCTCGCGCTCAACGCCACCATCGAGGCGGCCCGCGCAGGCGAAGCCGGCCGCGGCTTTGCGGTGGTCGCGTCCGAGGTGAAGAGCCTCGCGAGCCAGACCGCGAAGGCGACGGATGAAATCCGAACCCAGATCGCCAGCATGCAGCAGGTCACGACTTCGGCGGTCGGCGCCATCCAGGGTATCGGCCGGATCATCGGCGAGATCAACGACGTCACCACGACCATTGCAGCCGCGGTCGAGGAACAGGGCGCAGCGACCCGCGAGATCGCCCGCAATATCCAGCATGCCGCCGGCGGCACCAGCGAGGTCTCCAGCAACATCGTCGGCGTCTCCACCGCCTCCGCCGAGGCCGGGGCCGCGGCGAGCGAGGTGCTGAGTGCCTCCGACGAACTCCGCCGCGAAGCCGACCTGCTGCGCGGGGAGATCGACGCGTTTCTTAACAACATGCGGGCGGCCTGATTGTCATTCCGGGGCGCCTCGAAGAGGCGAACCCGGAATCTCGCACGATAACCTCTGGATTCCGGGTTCGCGCTGGAGCGCGCCCCGGAATGACAGACTCTTTGGTGAGCTCCATCCGGGCTACGGAATACGGCCGGAATGACCGCTATGCGGCGACCGGCAGGTGTTCTTTTCGGCTGGCGCGCCGCCCGCGCTGGGTTTAAGCCGGTAGCATGAACGCGAAATCGGACACCGTGCAGTCCTCCGCCGAGGCGCTGCGATATCCCTGGGACCAGCATCCCGGCCACGACGAGATCGTCGAGGTGCGTCCCGGCGTGTTGTGGGCGCGGCTGAAGCTGCCGTTCCGCCTCAACCACGTGAACATTTATCTGCTCGCCGACGGCGACGGCTATGCGATGGTCGATGCCGGCTTCGGCAACGAGGAGACGATCGAGGCCTGGACCAAGCTGTTCGAAGGGCCGCTGAAGGGCGTCAACATCACGCGCCTGATCGTCACGCATTCGCATCCCGACCATGTCGGTCTGGCGGGCTGGATCGTCGAGCGGTTCAACTGTCCGCTGGTGATGTCGCAGGTCGAATATCTGCAATCGGTCTATCACCAGAACCGCGGCACCGAGGAGCGGCGCGAGGCGCAGCGGCTGTTCTTCCGCCGCCACGGCATGGACGAGTCGCTCACCGAAAAGCTGCTCGGTCGCGGTCAGGATTATCTCAAGCGCGTCTCGGTGCTGCCACCGTCCTACCGCCGCATCTCACATGGCGACGAGGTCGTGATCGGCGCGCGCCGCTTCAAGGTGATCACCGGCGGCGGCCACGCGCTCGACCAGGTGATGCTGTATTGCGCCGACGACAAGCTGTTCCTCTCCGCCGATCAGGTGCTGAGTAAGATCTCGCCGAACGTCAGCGTGTGGGCGGTCGAGCCCGACCAGAACTCGCTCGGCGAATATCTGGCCTCGCTTGCGAGCCTCACCACCACCCTGCCCTATGACCTGCTGGTGCTGCCCGGCCACGGCGTGCCGTTCTATGGCCTGAAGACCCGCATCAAGCAGCTCGCCGATCACCATGAGGAGCGCTGCCGCCTGATCGCGGAAGCCTGCCGCGAGGTGCCGCAAACCTCGCGCGCTTTGGTGCCCGTCGTCTTCAACAAGCACGTGCTGGACGAGCACCAGATGGGCTTTGCCGCCGGCGAGCTCGTCGCCCATGTCAACTACATGATCGTCGAGGGCCGGCTGACGGCCGAGACCAAGGACGGCGTGCTGCAGTTCAGGACGACGTGAAGCGGTCGCTTCACTTCATGTTCGCGATCGCGTGCAGCGCCGCGATATAGCCGAACGGGCCCAAACCGCAGATTACGCCGGTCGCCACGAACGAGATCTTGGAGTGGCGATGATATTCGTCGCGGGCGTGGATGTTGGAGATGTGGACTTCCAGCACCGGGCCTTCGAATGTCTTGATCGCGTCCATGATCGAGACAGAGGTAAAGGACAGGCCGGCCGGATTGATGACGATCGCGTCGGCATCCTGCCGCGCCGACTGGATCAAATCCACCAGTACGCCCTCATGGTTGGACTGGTGAAAGGCGAGCTTGAGCCCGAGTTTTGCGGCGGCCTCCTCGCAGCCCGCATTGACCTGGTCGAGCGTCGTGGTGCCGTAGATGTGCGGCTCGCGGATGCCGAGCATGTTGAGGTTGGGGCCGTTGAGGATCATCACGCGCTTCATGATCGGGTCTTTCCAGAGGGTTAGCCGCCGAACCATTTTGCAGATCCGACGACGAGAACGGGAAACAGCGTCAGCAAAGCTAGCACGACCAGCTGCGCGATCATCAACGGCCAGACGCCGCGGGATCGGATCGTCCATCGACACCCGGGAGACGCCGCAGACAACGTTGAGCACGACGCCGACCAGCGGCGTGATCAGGCCGATCGCGTTGTTGATGATGAAGAGCACGCCGAAATAGACCGGGTAGGAAGGCCAAGGCCGGCTGGGCGCGCACGGGCGCGTATGCTGCATAGCAGCATGATCTCTCGCGCGAACTTGATCGGGATCAAGTTTGAAATCGCACGATAGGGCATTTTGCCCAAATGCCCCTCACGGCCGAATGTGGGATAGCGCATAGACATTGGAGCTGGAAAAGCTCTAAGGAGATGCAGCCCTTTTGGTCAGTTCCGTCTCAGGTTTCGCCGATGGATTACGCCCAGTTCTTCAATTCCGCCCTCGATCGCCTCCATTCTGAACGGCGCTACCGCGTGTTCGCCGACCTGGAACGCACGGCCGGCCGGTTCCCGCACGCGGTCTGGCACTCGCCCAAGGGCAAGCGCGACGTCGTGATCTGGTGCTCCAACGATTACCTCGGCATGGGCCAGCACCCCAAGGTGATCGGCGCCATGGTCGAAACCGCAACGCGCGTCGGCACCGGCGCGGGCGGCACCCGCAACATCGCGGGCACCCATCACCCGCTGGTGCAGCTCGAAGCCGAGCTCGCCGACCTCCACGGCAAGGAAGCCGCGCTGCTGTTCACCTCGGGCTATGTCTCGAACCAGACCGGCATTGCGACCATCGCAAAACTCATTCCGAACTGCCTGATCCTGTCGGACGAGCTCAACCACAATTCGATGATCGAGGGCATCCGCCAGTCCGGCTGCGAGCGGCAAGTGTTCCGCCACAACGATCTTGCGCATCTCGAAGAGCTGCTGAAGGCCGCAGGCCCGCACCGGCCGAAGCTGATCGCCTGCGAGAGCCTCTATTCCATGGACGGCGACATCGCCCCGCTCGCCAAGATCTGCGATCTCGCCGAGAAGTACGGCGCGATGACCTATGTCGACGAGGTTCATGCCGTCGGCATGTACGGCCCGCGCGGCGGCGGCATTGCCGAGCGTGACGGCGTCATGCATCGCATCGACATTCTCGAGGGCACGCTGGCGAAGGCGTTCGGTTGCCTCGGCGGCTACATCGCCGCCAACGGCCAGATCATCGACGCGGTGCGCTCCTATGCGCCGGGCTTCATCTTCACCACCGCGCTGCCGCCGGCGATCTGCTCGGCCGCCACCGCCGCGATCAAGCATCTGAAGAGCTCGAGCTGGGAGCGCGAGCGCCACCAGGATCGCGCCGCCCGCGTCAAGGCGATCCTCAACGCCGCCGGCCTGCCTGTGATGTCGAGCGACACCCACATCGTCCCGCTGTTCGTCGGCGATCCCGAGAAGTGCAAGCAGGCCTCTGACATGCTGCTCGAGGAGCACGGCATCTACATCCAGCCGATCAACTACCCGACCGTGCCCAAAGGCACTGAGCGGCTGCGCATCACGCCCTCGCCCTATCACGACGACGGCCTGATCGATCAGCTCGCCGAAGCCCTGCTCCAGGTGTGGGACCGTTTGGGTCTGCCGCTCCGCCAGAAGTCGCTCGCGGCGGAGTAGGCGTCTTCTTACCCTCCCCTGGAGGGCGACGGTAGGCGCCGTTGCGCTCGTTTGCACCTTAACGACAACCCCGGTTCCCCCTCCCGCCTGCCATTTCGCTGTCGCCTCCACGCGGCCAACGCGCTAGATTTGCAGCGAAAATCAGAGCGGGCGCCTTTGCGCCCGGGGAGAAGCACGCTCGCCATGCTGCACGACTGGGGCGTGATCGCCGCCGCCTTCGGCTATATCGGCTTCCTGTTCCTGGTGGCGAGCCATGGCGACCGCCGCTCGCCGGCCGGCCCCGGCCGCGCGTCCGGGCTGATCTATCCGCTGTCGCTGGCGATCTACTGCACCTCCTGGACCTTCTTCGGCTCGGTGGGCTTTGCCACGCGCACCTCCACCGACTTCCTTGCGATCTATGTCGGCCCGATCCTGATGATCGGGCTTGGCGCCGGCGTGCTCCGCCGCGTGATCCAGCTTGCCAAAGCGCACAACATCACCTCGATCGCCGACTTCATCGGTGCGCGCTACGGCAAGAGCCAGGCGGTGGCGGCAACGGTGGCGCTGATCGCGATCATCGGATCGGTGCCCTACATCGCGCTCCAGCTCAAGGCGGTGGCGTCCTCGCTGGAAGTCATTCTGAGCGAGGACCAGGCGTTCTCGCACATTCCGATCCTCGGCGACATTGCGCTGATGGTCACCTTGGCGATGGCCGCCTTCGCGGTGCTGTTCGGCACGCGGCAGACCGATGCCACCGAGCATCAGCATGGGCTGATGCTGGCGGTTGCGACCGAGTCCATCATCAAGCTGGCTGCCTTCCTCACCGCCGGCATCTTCGTCACCTTCTGGATGTTCTCCCCGCACGAACTGATCGAGCGCGCGATGAAGACGCCGGAGGCGGTGCGCGCCATCGATTATTCGCCGTCGATCGGCAATTTCCTGACCATGACGCTGCTGTCATTGTGCGCGATCATGCTGCTGCCGCGGCAGTTTCACGTCAGCGTGGTGGAGAATTCTTCGGACGCGGAAGTCAGCCGCGCGCGCTGGCTGTTCCCGCTCTATCTCGTCGCGATCAACCTGTTCGTGATCCCGATCGCGCTCGCCGGCCTCATCACTTTCCCGTTCGGCGCTGTCAATCCCGACATGTACGTGCTGGCGCTGCCGATGGAGGGGGGCGCGGGACTTCTCAGCGTCGCCGTCTTCGTGGGGGGCCTATCGGCAGCAACGGCGATGGTGATCGTCGAATGCGTCGCGCTCTCCATCATGGTCTCGAATGACCTCGTGGTGCCGCTGGTGCTGCAACGACGGCCCGAGGGGCGCGCAGGCACCAACGACTTCGGCGACTTCCTGTTGCGCTCGCGGCGCCTCGCCATCTTCGCCATCATGGTGATGGCCTATTTCTACTATCGCGCGCTCGGCAATGCCCAGCTGGCGGCGATCGGCCTGCTCTCCTTTGCAGCCATCGCGCAGCTCGCGCCCGCTTTCTTCGGCGGCCTGCTGTGGCGGCGGGCGACCGCGCGCGGCGCCATCGGCGGCATGCTGGTCGGCTTCGCGGTGTGGCTCTACACGTTGTTCATACCGAGCTTCATGGATTCCTCGACGGCCGGAATTCTGCTGCTCCAGCACGGGCCATTCGGGATCGAGGCGCTGCGGCCGCAGGCGCTGTTCGGCGCCGATCTGTCGCCGCTGATGCATGGCGTGGTCTGGTCGCTCTCGCTCAACATTCTCACCTATGTGCTGCTGTCGCTGGCCCGGCAGCCCTCGTCCATCGAGCTTGTGCAGGCCGACCTGTTCGTGCCCAACACGCTGGCGCCGATCTCGCCGAGCTTGCGTCGCTGGCGCACCACGATCACGGTGCAGGACATCCAGGCCACGGTTGCGCAGTATCTCGGCCCGGATCGTGCGCGGCAATCGTTCGAGGCGTTCTCGGCCCACCGCAATATGCGGCTGGAGCCCGGAGCACCCGCCGATTTCGAGCTGCTGCAGCACGCCGAGCACCTGATCGCATCCTCGATCGGGGCTGCGTCCTCACGCCTCGTGATGTCACTGCTGCTGCGCAAGCGCACCGTATCCGCGAAGGCCGCGCTGAAGCTGCTCGACGATTCCCATGCAGCGCTCCACTTCAACCGCGAGATCCTCCAGACCGCGCTGAACCATGTTCGGCAGGGCATCGCGGTGTTCGACGCAGACCTGCAACTGATCTGCTCCAACAGGCAGTTCGGCGATCTGCTCAACGTGCCCCCGCACTTCATCCAGTTCGGCACGCCGCTCCGCGAGATCCTGGAATTCATGGGCGTGAGCGATCCCGCCGATCAGACCGATCGCGAGGCGATGATCGAGCAGCGGCTCGTGGCCTATACCACCGACAGCGAGCCTTATCTCGAACGCCTTCCCGAACGCCGCATGGTGATCGAGGTGCTCACCAACCGCATGCCCGGCGGCGGCTTCGTCATCACCTTCACCGACGTCACGCCGACTTTCGAAGCCGCGGAAGCGCTGGAGCGCGCCAACGCCACGCTGGAGAAGCGCGTGCGCGACCGCACCGAGGAACTGACCCGGCTGAACTCCGAGCTGGCGCTGGCCAAGAGCACCGCGGAGGACGCCAGCATCTCCAAGACCCGCTTCCTCGCGGCTGCCAGCCACGACATCCTCCAGCCGCTGAACGCGGCGCGGCTCTACGTCACGAGCCTGGTCGAGCGCCAGCACAATGGCGAGGAGACGCGGCTGGTCGAGAATATCGACGAGTCGCTGCAGGCCATCGAGGAGATCCTCGGCGCGCTCCTCGACATCTCCAGGCTCGATGCCGGCGCGATGACGACCTCGATCTCGAGCTTCAAGATGGCCGATCTGATGCGCTCGCTGGAGATCGAGTTCGCACCGATCGCGCGCGCCAAGGGCCTCGATCTCACCTTCGTGCCCTGCTCCCTGCCGGTCGCGTCGGATCGGCTGCTGCTGCGGCGGCTGTTGCAGAACCTGATTTCGAACGCGATCAAATACACCCCGCGCGGGCGCGTGCTGGTCGGCTGCCGCCGCCGCGGCGCCTCGCTCAATATCTGCGTCTATGACACCGGCGTCGGGATTCCCGCGGTCAAACGCAGCGAGATCTTCAAGGAATTCCACCGCCTCGAGCAGGGCGCGCGGATCGCGCGCGGGCTGGGATTGGGACTCTCGATCGTAGAGCGACTGGCGCGCGTGCTCGGCCACGACATCACCATCGACGCCAATGCCAGCGGCGGCTCGCTGTTCTCAGTGACCGTCCCGACGGCGAAGGCCGTGACGCTGACCGCCGCGGTGACCATCGCAACACCGCTGGCACGCACCTCGATCTCCGGCGCGCTGATCGTCTGCATCGAGAACGACGCCGCGATCCTCGACGGCATGCGGACGCTGCTCAAGGCCTGGGACGCCGAGGTGATCGCGGTTGCCGATCCCGAAGGCGCAATTACCGCCATCGAAGCCGCCGGCCGGCGCGTCACCGGGCTGCTCGTCGACTATCACCTCGACCGCGGCAACGGCATCGCCGCCATCCGCGACATCCGCCGCCGCTTCGGCGACGCCATTCCCGCCATCCTGATCACTGCCGATCGCAGCCCCGCGGTGCAAATGGCGGCGCGCGACGAAAAGATCGCGGTGCTGAACAAGCCGGTGAAGCCGGCCTCGCTGCGCGCCCTGCTGGGGCAGTGGCGGACCCAGCAGATGGTGGCGGCGGAATAAAGTAGCTGCGGACCGATCCTCCATCTCAAGGCGCAAGCCGGGTGAACACGTAGTCATGCCCCCTGGCGCGGGCTTCATGGCAGGCAAAGCAGGTGCGGTGCTGCGCCTCATCCACCGGCTTGCCGTTGATGAAGCGCCCAAAGCCCCAGCCGCCGGTCGCGGCGTATTTCCTGGAATCCTTGACCATGACTTGGACCGTGGTGGCAGCACCGGGAATGGTCGCTGAGGCGAAGTCGGGAGACTGCGCGCGCTTCCAGGCGCGCTTCACCAGAATGGTGCCATTGGGGAATGACAGCTTGCCGTCCTGATAGGCATCGATTGCAACCTGGTTGCCGACGACCGCGCGCAGCTCATCCAGGGGCGCGGCCTCCTCGGCCGGCGCGATCAGCTCCCACTGCTTGTAGTTCACAGGGACCGTGACGCCGAAGATCGGCGAGGCGTCCCCCGTCACGGGATCTCCAGCGAGCGCGATCGAGACCAGATACGGCACGCATGTCAGGAGGGCGACGACAAGCAGGAACGCCACCGCGATGATCGTGGTGGGGAACGATTTTTTCGGTTCGGATTCGGGAGACGTCATGAGGATTCTTCTAGCTGGGATCGCGGGGCGCCTCGGCCCGGCGCGCGCCGGACCGAGGTGAACGAGCGCTCAGGCGCCGCCGTCGGCATCGATGACGGCCTTGGCAAAGGCCTGCGGAGCTTCCTGCGGCAGATTGTGACCGACCCCGCCGGTGATCAGGCGATAATCGTAGCGGCCGGAGAACTTCTTGGCATAGGCGCTGGAATCGGGATGCGGGGCACCGTTGGCATCGCCTTCCATGGTGATGGTGGGCACGTTGATGACCGGGCCGGAAGCGAGCTTCCTTTGGATCTCCTCGTACTTCGCCTCGCCCTTCACGAGCCCGAGCCGCCAGCGGTAATTGTGGATCGTGATCGCGACGTGATCCTTGTTCTCGAAAGCCTTCGCGCTGCGATCGAAAGTAGCGTCGTCGAACTTCCACTGCGGCGAGGCCAGCTTCCAGATCAGCTTTGCGAAATCATGGGTGTACTTCTCGTAGCCGGCGCGGCCGCGCTCGGTCGCGAAATAGAACTGATACCACCATTGCAACTCGGCCGAAGGCGGCAGCGGCGCGCTGCCTGCCGCCTGACTGGAGATCAGATAGCCGCTCACTGACACTAGGGCGCGGCAGCGCTCCGGCCACAGCGCGGCGATGATATCGGCGGTGCGCGCGCCCCAGTCGAAGCCGGCGACGACAGCCTTCTTGATGTCGAGCGCATCCATCAACGCGACGATATCGACGGCCAGCGCCGCCGGCTCGCCATTGCGCAGCGTCTCGCCGGAGAGGAACTGGGTCGAACCGTAGCCGCGCAAATAAGGAATGATGACGCGGTAGCCGGCCTGCGCCAGGATAGGCGCGACGTCGACGAAGCTGTGAATGTCGTAAGGCCAGCCGTGGAGCAGGATCGCCACCGGGCCTGTCGCGGGACCGGCTTCCGCGTAACCGACATCAAGCACGCCGGCTTTGATCTGCTTGATCGTGCCGAAGGAGGAGCTCGATGGAGAGGAGCGTACTGCCTCCGTTTCGGCGCGTGCGAGGTCGATCACGCCGAGGCCGACGGCGACGGTGCCGGCTGCGACGCCGAGGAACTGGCGGCGATGCTGGTCGATCATCTGTGTCATTGTCCTGTTATCCTGTTGATCGTTGTTGAAGGGTCAGATCAGTTCGACTGTGACGTCGATATTGCCGCGAACAGCCTTGGAATAAGGACAGGTCCGGTGCGCCTCATCGATGAGATCGCGCGCGACGTCGCGGTCGAGGCCGGGCAGGCTGACGCCGAGGCGGGCTCTGAGCGCGTAGGCCCCCTCGTCGAGGACGAGGTCGATCTCCGCATCGATCGCGCTTTTGCTTGGAAGGTCGATTTTCCGCTTGCGCGCCGCGATCCCCATCGCGCCTTCGAAGCAGGCCGACCAACCGGCTGCGAACAATTGCTCGGGATTGGTGCCGACGCCGGCGCCACCCGGAGGCGACAGGCGCACATCGAGACGCCCGTCGGAGCTGCGGGACAGGCCGTCCTGACGGCCGCCACTGGTGTGGGTTCGTGCGGTGTAGAGCAGTTTTTCCGATTGCTTCATGAGGATCTCCTTGCCGTCGCGCAACTGAGTAGCAGGGAGCGTCGCAGCACACCCGTTTGGACTTGTGAGAAGTTGTGAGGGCGGCAGGGAACCGGCTTTCGAGATCCGCAAACATTTGTCTTATGCCGATGCAATACCGATCTTGCGGGATCGACGCCCGCTGGCTATCCGATGCTGCAAATGAGCAAGATTTCGTCATGACCGAGCCGGTCGGGCCCGCTGCCGCAACATTCTCGTTTGGACCATTCACGGTGACGCCACATGAAAGGCTGGTGACGCGCGACGGCGTCGTGCTGCCGATGGGCGCCAAGAGCTTCGATACGCTGATCGCGCTGATGTCGCGCCCCAACGAGGTCGTCAGCAAATGGGACCTGATGGGCCTGGTCTGGCCCGGCATGAGTGTCGAGGAAGCCAATCTGCGCTTCCACATCGCGGCGTTGCGGAAAGCGCTCGGCGACGGCAAGAACGGCGCCCGCTACATCACGACGCTGTCCGGCCGCGGCTACTGCTTCGTGGCGCCGATCTCGCACGCCGAGATTTCGACGCCGGCGCGCCCGGCATCCCGGGCTGAATTGCCGCCTGTCAAGCTGCCGAACCGGTTACAGCGGATGGTCGGACGCGCCGATGCGATCGCGACCGTGTCGGACAAGCTCGTCACGTCCCGTTTCGTCACGATCGTAGGCCCCGGCGGCGTCGGCAAGACGGCCGTTGCAGTCGCGATCGCCCACGACCTGCTCGAGACGTTCTCCGACGCCGCACATTTCATCGATCTCGCGGCGCTCAGCGATCCCGATCTCGTGATCACCTCACTCCTGCTGATGCTCGGCCTGCCGGCCCAAGCCGACGACCCGATGCCCGCGTTACTTGCACATCTGCAGGACAAGCGCATGTTGCTGATCCTGGACAATTGCGAGCATGTGATTGCCGCGGCTGCACCACTCGCCGCCGAAATTTTTCAGGCCGCGCCGCAGGTTCACGTCCTGGCGACGAGTCGAGAGGCGCTGCGCGTCGAGGGCGAGCAGGTCTACAGGTTGGCGCCGCTCGGCGTTCCCCCTGAAGATCGCGAACTGACGGCCGCAGTTGCGCGGACCTATCCCGCACTCGAGCTCTTCCTCGAACGCGCCGCCGCCGGCGGCGCCCAGATTGCGCTCGACGATTCCAATGCCGTCATTGCCGCCAGAATCTGCCGCAAGCTCGATGGCATGGCGCTGGCGATCGAGCTCGCCGCCGGTCGCGTCGAAGCTTATGGCCTGGAGCAGACCGCGACGCTGCTTGACGAGCGCCTCAACCTGCTGTGGCAGGGACAGCGGACCGCGCCGCCGCGACAGCAGACGTTGCAGGCGACGTTGGACTGGAGCTACGGGCTGCTGTCCGAGCTCGAGCGCCTGGTGCTGCGCAGGCTTGCGGTTTTCGCCGGCCATTTCACCATCGACGCCGCGCTCGAGATCGTGCCCGACGAGCAGGTCGACCGCTCGCGTCTGTTCGACGCCATCGACAGCCTCCTCGCCAAATCGATGGTCGCCCCGCGCCCCATCGGCGCCATGATGCGCTACCGCCTTCTCGACACAACGCGCGCTTATCTGCTCGCGATCGCCGACGACGGATCGGCGCTCGCCGCCCGCCACGCCACCTACTACCAGCGATGGCTGGAGCAAGCCGGCGCCACATGGGCGGCGCTGCCGAGTGCCGACGAGCGGGCCATCCACTTCTCGGCGCTTCACAACGTGCGCGCCGCGCTCGACTGGTGTTTTGGCCCGGACGGAAATGCGAGGATCGGCATTGCGCTCGCCGCTGCGGCGGCACCCATCTTCCTCGCGATGTCCCTGCTGATCGAATGCCGGCGCTGGTCGGAACGGGCGCTGCTGGCCATGGATGCCATCTCGCGGGGCAGCGCTGAAGAGATGCATCTGCAAGCCGCGCTCGGTTTGGCCTTGATGTTCACGCGCGGCGGCAGCGAAGCGGCACGCAATGCGCTGACCCGGGCGCTCGCCATTGCGAACGGGCTCGGCGATGCGCCAAACCAGCTTCAATTGCTCGGCCGGATGCACATCTTCCACGAGCGGATCGGTCAGTTCGAAGCCGCGCTCGGCCATGCGAAGCATGGTCTCGCCGTTGCGGAAACGCTGGGCGATCCCGCCTCGCTTGCTCTCGCCCAATCGCTGCTCGGGGTCTCCTTGCATCTCGGCGGCCAACATCGCGACGCCCTGAAGATGCTGGAGGCGGCCTGGCGCGGTCCCGGCACGGAGCGGATCAGCACGGTCTATGGTTTCGACCATCGCAACCGCGCCGGCATCTCGCTGGCGCGTGAATTGTGGCTGCAGGGCCGACCCGCGCAGGCGCGGCAACTGGCGCAACAGACCGTCGACGAGGCCGCGCAGATGGATCATCCCATCACGCTCTGCATCGCCCTGATCTGGGCGGTCTCGATCGATCTCTGGAACGGTGACCTCGATGCCGCTGACGAGCACATCGACCGCTTCATCGCTCACGCTGCGTCCCGCTCGATGGGGCCGTATCTCGCAGTCGGCAGAGGCGTCAAAGGCGAACTCGCAATCCGGCGCGGGGATGCGAAAAGCGGCGTCGAAACGGTCAGGCTCTCCCTGCAGGAGCTGCATGATGCCGGCTATGAGCTGCTCACCACGACGTTCAATATCGCGCTGGTTGACGGCCTTCTGGCGCTCGGACAAATCGAGAGAAGCGCGGAGCTGATCGACGATGTGATCGGTCTCGTCGATCAGGGCGGCGATCGTTTGTACCGACCCGAGCTGCTGCGGATGAAGGGCAAGGTGTTGCTCTCCCAGCCGCAGCCGAATATCGAGCAGGCGGAGAGCTATTTCAGGGAGGCGCTGGAACTGAGCCGGCGCACGGGCGCGAAAGCCTGGGAGCTGCGCGCCGCGATCGATCTGGCAACGCTTGTCGCCGACGACGGGGAAGCGAAGCGATTGCTCCGGACGGCGCTCGAAGGCTTCGCCGAGGGCTCCGACACCACGGATATCAAAGCGGCTCGCGAGATCCTGGAGAAACCTGTAGGTCTCTCGTCTCCGGACGCGCGGCAGCGTACAAGGCTGCTGCGCAGGGCCGGGACTCAGATGGCCACGTCGCACACAAAGCCCTTGTGACTGGCTACCCCGTCGGGGCGCCCTGCTTCCACTGGCCGCCGGCGATCTTGGCGGCCGCGATCACCGCCTGGGTCCGGCTTTCGACGCCGAGCTTTTGCAGGATCGCCGAGACATGCGCCTTGATCGTCGCCTCGGAGACGCCGAGCTCGTAGGCGATCTGCTTGTTCAGCAGTCCCTCCGACAGCATCATCAACACCCGCACCTGCTGGGGCGTCAGCGTCACCAGGCGGTCGCGCAGCTTCGTCATGTCGGGGTCGGCGGCCGCCGTGAGGTCCGTGTCGGCGGGAACCCAGACGTCCCCCTCCATCACTTTGAGGATGGCATCGCGCAAGGTCTCGACGCCGAACCGCTTCGGAATGAAGCCCGAGGCGCCGAAATCGAGCGAGCGGCGGATCGTGGCGCTGTCGTCGGAGGCCGAGACGATCACCACCGGGATCGCCGGATATTGCGCGCGCAGATAGATCAGGCCGGAGAAGCCGGAGATACCCGGCATCGAGAGGTCGAGCAGGACCAGATCAACGTCGGAGGTCTGTTCCAACAGCTTGGTCAGATCCTCGAAAGAACCAGCCTCGTCAATCTTTGCCGTGCTCAGGACGCCCGCCACCGCCTGCCGCAACGCGTCACGGAACAGCGGATGGTCATCGGCAATGACGAGATGGGTGGAAGGAGCGTTCATCGGTCTCTTGCTGTCGTTCGTCACCGGGCCAGTAGTCCGGACCGGCGCAATGGTCAATTCTTCCCCGACCGGCCGTGGCATGCAAGGGCCCATTATTCCTTTGCGGAAAAAGGGGTTAATCCGCGCGCCGGGAGCGCGGCACGGCACTATAACTCCGCACCGTCAGTTGCGTGTCAGTGCGGAAGGCCGAAAGTCGTATTGGGGCAGGTTTCACGCCGATGTTACTTTGAGCGCAAGCCTAAATTGATCCGGCCGGTCCGGGCGCGCGGCTTTGCACTAACTCTGGGAGCGAAACGATGACAATGGCTGCCACAGCGGGCTCAGGGGTCCGCGCTGGGGGAATGACTGCCGAAGAGCGAAAGGTCATTTTCGCATCTTCGCTCGGTACCGTGTTCGAATGGTACGACTTCTACATCTACGGCACGCTGGGCGCCTTCCTGGCAAAATACTTCTTCTCGAACGTCCCGCCGAATGTCGGCTTCATCTTCGCGCTCCTCGCCTTTGCGGCAGGCTTCGCCGTCCGTCCGTTCGGTGCGCTGATCTTCGGCCGCCTCGGCGACATGATCGGCCGCAAGTACACTTTCCTCGTCACCATGACGCTGATGGGCATCGGCACGTTCTTCATCGGCCTGCTGCCGGGCTATGCAACCTGGGGGATCGCCGCGCCGATCGTGCTGATCGGCCTGCGCTTGATCCAGGGTCTCGCTCTTGGCGGTGAATATGGCGGCGCGGCGACCTACGTCGCGGAGCACGCCCCTCAGGGCAGGCGCGGCTACTACACCTCCTGGATTCAGACCACCGCGACGCTCGGCCTGTTCCTGGCGCTGCTGCTGATCCTCGGAATCCGGACTGTGATGGGCGAGGAATCGTTCGGCGATTGGGGCTGGCGCATTCCCTTCCTGCTGTCCGGCGTGCTGCTGGCGGTTTCGATCTGGATTCGCTTGAGCCTGAATGAATCCCCGGTCTTCCAACGCATGAAGGATGAGGGCAAGACCTCGAAGCGCCCGCTTACCGAAGCCTTCGGCGAATGGAACAATGCCAAGATCGCGATCCTGGCACTGCTTGGCGCAACCGCAGGCGAAGCGGTGGTGTGGTACGGCGGACAGTTCTACGCGCTGTTCTTCCTCACCCAGACGCTGAAGGTCCCGGCCGTCCCGTCGCAGATCATGATCGTGGTTGCGCTGGCATTGGGCACGCCCTTCTTCGTCATCTTCGGCATGCTGTCCGACAAGATCGGCCGCAAGCCGATCATCCTCGCCGGCTTCCTGCTGGCGATGGTGACCTACTTCCCGATCTTCAAGGGCATCACCCACTTTGCCAACCCGAAGCTGGAAGCCGCGCTGGCTTCCGCGCCGGTGACTGTCATCGCCGATCCCGGCGAATGCTCGTTCCAGTTCAAGGCGACGGGCACCGAGAAGTTCACCACCGGCTGCGACATCGCCAAGGCCGCGCTGGTGAACCTGTCGGTGAACTACCAGAACCAGGATGCGCCGAAGGGCACCCCGGCGACGGTCAAGATCGGCGAGCAGACGCTCACGGCCACGTCGGCGGATTTCGCCAAGGCGTTGCCGGCGGCGATCAAGACCCACGGCTATCCGGCCTCCGCCGATCCGAACGACATCAACTATGTCATGACGACGATCCTGCTCTGGGTCCTCGTGATTTACGTGACACTGGTCTACGCGCCGATCGCGGCCTGGCTGGTTGAGTTGTTCCCGAGCCGCATCCGCTACAGCGGCATGTCGCTGCCCTACCACATCGGTAACGGCTGGTTCGGCGGCTTCCTGCCGGCGACGGTGTTTGCGATCGTGGCCGCCACCGGAAACATCTATTCCGGCCTTTGGTATCCGGTCGCCATCGCGGCAATGAGCCTTGTGGTCGGCTTCCTGTTCCTGCCCGAGACCAAGGACGTCGACATCAAGCAGATCTAGTCGAGACTGGCCGGCGCCCAAGGCGCCCGGCCTCTCAGCAAGTCAAACCGGCCGCGGAGATTCCGCGGCCGGTTTCATTTTGGTGTCGCCTCGCCGCTGCCGATGAATTGCAGCACGACCTCGCGCCGGTGCGGGCGCGCGCGATGCTCGATCAGATAGATCGCCTGCCAGGTGCCGAGCGCGAGCTTGCCGCCCAGCACTGGCACGTGCAGCGAGGTCTGCGTCAGCATCGTCTTGATGTGCGCCGGCATGTCGTCCGGCCCTTCGGTGTCATGCGTCCAGGGCACGTTTTCAGGCGCAAGCCGCGCAAGCGCAGTGGTGAGATCGACGAGCACCGAAGGATCGGCATTTTCCTGGATCGTCAGCGACGCTGAGGTGTGGCGGATGAACAGCGTCAATGCGCCCTCGCGCGCGCGAGTGTCAGCGACAAATTTCGCGACCTCGCCGGTAAGGTCGGTGAAGCCGCGCCCCTGTGTCTGCACCGTCAGCAGCGACGACACGATGATCGTGGCTTGCACCGACGATGGCGCCGAGCGTGTGATGGATCTGGCTGATGTCATCAAAGGTCTCTCGGTCGGTACGACAATTCAGATCCTGCCCGACACGTCCTTCTGCACGCGATTGGCCATGTCGATCAGCCGGCGCCACGCCTTTTCCAGGAACGACATTGCGCGGTCGAGGTCCTGGTCGCTCGGCAAAGGGATCTCGAGCTTGCGGTCACCCTCGGCGGACTTTGGATCTCGTGTTTGCGGCTCGGCCTTCTTCAGGGAATCGGATTTCGGCAGCGCCTCGTCGATCTTGCCCGATACGGACGGCCCCGCCGCGAGCTCTCCTTTGAGCTTCTCGACCTCGGCCTGGAGCCGACCGATCTCCGCATCGAGCGCGGAGCGTTCGTCGGGCACGGCATAGCAGGCCCAGCCGGCATCGTTCTTGGTGCAGGTCGAGACGGCGCCGGTGCGGGTGTCGAGCCGCAGCACGCCCTCCGGGATCGGCGTCATGCTGTAACGGCCGTTGTCGCCATCGGGCGCGGATTGCGCAGCAACCACGCCGCCGCTGGCCGCCGCCACGGCAACGATCGCCGCTGCAAGCCATGATGTTGTGGATGATTTCACAGGTCTCATCGCGCTCTCCGCCAACGTCGAACGGGTGGCACGTCCGCTTCGAATGCTACACCCGGACTGGCAACGGCGCACCGCCGGTCAGCTGGAGCCGCCGCAAAAAACCGCAGCTGCGGAATCAACGGAAGTCGCCGTCACTTTGATCCCGAAAGCTACGGCCAAATGTCGGCCATGTCGGCGGATCGCGCGCAAGGCTGCTGCGGTGCGGCGTCACGCTGTGTGCAGCGCTGGCGCACAAGGAAATATCTCTAATAAAATCAGCCACATAACAGAAGACGACGCGATCGTGACTTGGCTTGACTTGATTATGTGCGGTCAGTATGGTCCGCGCGGCTTTTGAGGGTGGCGGGCGTAATTTCCATTCAACCGCAGCGTTTCGGGTCTTCGTGGCATGGCTCAAGACACGGGACACGGCGAGAATGGAGATCGCGATAGATCGCCCGAGGAAGCTGCGCTTTCCGAACGGCTCGGAAATCTTGATCAGCGGTTGTCCGAATTACGCGGCCGCCACGTCAAGACTGAGCAACCCGCAGGTGACGGTGGAGACGGAGCGGCCAGAGCCTCGGCGATGGCGCTTGGTTTTCGGTTATCCTCCGAGTTGATCGCCGGGGTCGTGGTCGGAGCGGGGATTGGCTGGGGTTTCGACCGCTTGCTGTCGACGTCGCCTTTCGGATTTATCGTGTTCACGCTGCTGGGCTTCGTGGCCGGCGTAGTGAATGTGGTGAGATCCGCGGGCGCGGGTCAGAACAGGCGCGGTGGTACTTGAGGCCGATCCGCACAGGAGAGGAGTGATCGCGCCGGCTTCGCCGGTGCGGGCCGGCCCGGCCGGCAGACCGAGACCAGCCGGCATTGCCCGGCAGACCAAGAGATGCCGCGCCGATGAAAATCGATCCGATCCACCAGTTCAACATCGAGCCTCTCTTCACGATCGGCCATATCGGCAATCACACGATCGCTTTCACCAATTCCTCGCTCTACATGCTGGTGGCGGTCGCCATCATTTCGATCCTGATGCTGGCCAGCGGCAGCCAGCTCGTTCCCGGCCGCCTGCAGTCGGTCGCTGAAATCTCCTACGAATTCGTCGCCTCGACGATCCGTTCGACGGCCGGCGCGGAAGGCATGAAGTTCTTCCCGCTGGTGTTCTCGCTGTTCATGTTCCTCTGCGTCTCGAACCTCGTCGGCGTCATCCCCTATACCTTCACGATATCGAGCCATCTGATCGTGACCGTGGCGCTGGCGCTGCTGGTCTTCTTCACGGTGCTGATCTACGGCGTCGCCAAGAACGGCCTGAAGTTCTTCAAGATTTTCGTTCCCCACGGCGTCCCCGGCTACATCCTGCCGCTGGTCATGTTCATCGAGGTCCTGTCGTTCTTCCTGCGGCCGGTCTCGCACAGCGTCCGTCTGTTCGCCAACATGCTGGCTGGCCACATCGCGCTGAAGGTGTTCGCGGGCTTCGTCGCCATGCTCGGCTTCTCGCTCGGCGCCATCGGCTGGGTCGGCGGCGTGCTGCCGCTGGCGCTCACGATCTCGCTGTACGCTCTCGAGATTCTGGTCGCGTTCCTGCAAGCCTATGTGTTTGCGATCCTGACCTGCATCTACCTCAACGACGCCATTCATCCGGGACACTGAGCGGTCCGGGGAATTTCCACCCACAACCCTATCTTTCTTTCAAGGAGTCTAAAATGGACGCGACAGCAGCAAAACTCATCGGCGCGGGCATCGCGTGCATCGGCATGGGCGGTG
>Ga0209758_1001781_pt1 | contig 23832 bp, 21 predicted proteins | sample AraplaMF_Col_mMF_FD_184258 | JGI IMG/M metagenome (GOLD analysis project Ga0209758, IMG submission 184258) | Arabidopsis root microbial communities from the University of North Carolina, USA - plate scrape MF_Col_mMF (SPAdes) (version 2) | ecosystem: Host-associated > Plants > Roots > Endosphere...
GGCGATGCCGAGCAGATCCGCCAATTGCTGAACTCGGAGAAGGACGAGTTCGAGCTCAACATGTGCACCGACGTCGATCGCAACGACAAGGCGCGCGTCTGCGTCCCCGGCACCATCAAGGTGCTGGCGCGCCGCCAGATCGAGACCTATTCGAAGCTGTTTCATACCGTCGATCATGTCGAGGGCATGCTGCGCCCCGGCTTCGACGCGCTCGATGCCTTCCTCACCCATGCCTGGGCCGTGACCGTGACAGGCGCGCCAAAGCTCTGGGCGATGCAGTTCGTCGAGGATCACGAGCGCTCGCCGCGGCGCTGGTATGCGGGGGCGATCGGCGCGGTGAATTTCGACGGCAGCATCAACACCGGCCTCACCATCCGCACCATTCGTATGAAGGATGGCCTCGCCGAAGTGCGCGTCGGCGCCACCTGCCTGTTCGATTCCGATCCGGCCGCGGAAGACCGCGAATGTCAGGTCAAGGCCGCCGCGCTGTTCCAGGCGCTGCGCGGCGATCCGCCGAAGCCGCTGTCGACCTTCGCGCCCGATGCGACCGGCTCGGGCAAGCGGGTGTTGCTGATCGACCACGACGACAGCTTCGTGCACATGCTGGCCGATTATTTCCGCCAGGTCGGCGCCGACGTCACCGTGGTCCGCCATGTGCATGCGCTCGACATGCTCAAGCAGAAGACCTGGGATTTGCTGGTGCTGTCGCCGGGCCCCGGCAGGCCGGAAGATTTTGCGATCAAGAAGACGATCGATGCGGCGCTGGAGAAGAAGCTGCCCGTGTTCGGCGTCTGCCTCGGCGTCCAGGCCATCGGCGAATATTTCGGCGGCGAGCTTGGGCAGTTGACGCATCCCGCGCACGGCCGGCCCTCGCGGGTGCAGGTGCGCGGCGGGCGCTTGATGCGCAATTTGCCGAACGAGATCGTCATCGGCCGCTATCACTCGCTCTATGTCGAACGCGACAGCATGCCGGAAGTGTTGTCCGTCACCGCCAGCACCGAGGACGGCGTCGCCATGGCGCTGGAGCACAAGACCCTGCCGGTCGCCGGCGTGCAATTCCATCCGGAATCGCTGATGTCGCTCGGCAATGAAGTGGGACTACGTATTGTTGAAAACGCGTTCCGGCTGGATGCGCGTGTCGATTGAGAGGCACCAATGACCTTTGACCACGACATCAAGGCGAGCGTCCGCACCATTCCCGACTATCCCAAGCCGGGAATCATGTTCCGCGACATCACGACCCTGCTCGCGGACGCGCGCGCCTTCCGCCGCGCGGTCGACGAACTCGTCAATCCCTGGGCCGGCAACAAGATCGACAAGGTCGCGGGCATGGAGGCGAGGGGCTTCATCATCGGCGGCGCGGTGGCGCACCAGCTCTCGGCCGGCTTCGTGCCGATCCGCAAGAAGGGCAAGCTGCCGCATACCACCGTGCGCATCGCCTACTCGCTCGAATACGGCATCGACGAGATGGAGATGCATGTCGATGCGATCCAGCCCGGCGAGCGCGTCATCCTGGTCGACGATCTCATCGCCACCGGCGGCACCGCCGAAGGCGCGGTGAAGCTGCTGCGCCAGATCGGCGCCAACGTGGTCGCCGCCTGCTTCATCATCGACCTCCCCGAGCTCGGCGGCGCCGCCAAGCTGCGCGCCATGGACGTGCCGGTCCGCACGCTGATGACGTTCGAAGGCCACTGACCTTCGTCGTCGCGCCTTCGCCGGGACGACGGTCAAGACCTCTGCAGCATCACGCTGATCTCGCAAATCGCGGAAAGTCATGTGATCCCGTCGGCCGTGCTGACGGAGCTCGGTTGCAGTGAGATTTCATGATGGAAGATCATCCTCTCCTGACCGCACTGGCAAACTGGCCGGGTCGTGTTGCGACACAGCTTGCCTTCGAGGCGCGCGGCTTTGCGGTCCACAGGGCATGGCAGAAACGAATGATTGAATTCTGCGGCGAGAACCAGGCGGACTTGCTCAATCGATACTGGGATGAGGTCGCGTTGGAGACAATGCGGTGCGCGGGAAAGGTACTTTCCGAGATACGTTACTTCGGCATTGAACAAGGATACCGTTCTGCATTCCTGGATGAGCTCTTCGCTGCCATGGATTTCAAAGAGCCTCCATTTAAAGCGGCTCCCCTCATAAAATGCTTATACGAGCACATGAAGAAAACCTGGTTCGATCGGGAGTTCGCAAACGGCGAAGCAGCCTTCATCAGGACACAGAAGAGGCAGGAGGGCGAGCGTTTAGGCATCCGGACGGAGGGTTGGACGGGAAAGAAGCGGGACGTCCTTTCCTTCATTGAAGCGTTTAGCCCGGCGCACGGATTCAAGCGCCGCCGCAATCGCTGGTACAAGAATTTAGATTGCGGCCTCGTCTTCGAGATCGGCACTGACCTCGGAGGGAGTGCTTATTGCACCCAGATGCCATTGATGTTTCGAATCTTCCACGCGGACGATCCCACATTTGCGTTCGAGCTGGGAGGGAATGAGCCGTTTGATCAGCTTGTCTACGGAAGTCGATTATACGGGGGAGGAGGGGAGGCCATCGCGTTTGTGTTGGGAATCCGGGCCAATATTGAGCTGTTTGATGTCATCGCCGAGTCCTTGGACGCTTCTTAGCAAGCTTAGAATCTGAAGGCGTCATTGCTTCGCTACCATCGTCGAATTATCCCAAGCCGGGATCAGGTTCCGCGACATCACGACCCTGCTCGTTGCGCCAGATCGGCGCCAATGTGGTCGCCGCCTGCTTCATCATTGACCTGCCCGAGCTCGGCGGCGCCACCAAGCTGCGTGCCATGGACGTGCCGGTGCGCACGCTGATGACGTTCGAAGGCCATTGAGCCGCTTGCCGCGGTCAGATCAGCTCGGCCTTCAACTCGGCCCGCCAACGCAGCAGGCGCTCCTTCAGGAGCGCGTTCCTGACATAGGCGCTCTCCTCGTCCTCCAGCCGCTCGCATTCGGCAAACGTCAGGCCGGCCTCGCCATGCGTGGTCCAGGCGGCCTGGAGGCTGCGGCAGGTGTGGCTGCCCTGGCGCAGCGAGAACCAGATGCGGTTCTGAATCGTCTCGAGGTTCGGCGCCTGGCCGACCCAGGCCTGCCCCGACGCTGCGCAGCGCACGGCGTAGACACCCGCAATGGTCTTGCGCTCCTTGTAGGCGGTGATCGCTGCTTTCCGGTCGATGCTCACGGACGGGCCTTTTGACTGAGGACGTTGCTGCGCAATCTAGTAGCGGCACGTCTGGCTTCTGTCAATATTACCCGGGTAAAATATTCAGGACCGTTGCAGGATCAGATTGAGCTCAAGCTCACGGAAGGCGAGGTAATTGCGCCGGGTCCACTGATGCAGCTCGGTAGAGGAGTCCTTCTCCTGGCGCAGATAGCGGGTGAAGGAGAAGTTCAGCCGGTCGACATAGGTCTTGAGGAAGCCGGGCAGTGCGGGCAGGCGGAGCAGCCGGCCGCCTTCCATCGCGGCCGGCAGCTCGCCGCGCACCACATATTCGTTGTCGACCGTGATCAGGTTCATGCGCGGTATCTGCGTGCGCAGCATCTCGTGGGCGCGGGCCGAGACGCGATCGGTGTCGGCGATGAACAGGATCTGGGGCGCGACATGGCGGCGGGCTGCTTCCTTCAACAGGCCGATCTCGTCGGTCATCTTGAAGAACTCGTCGAAGGCGTGGAAGCCGAGGTCGATCACCTTGGCAAGCCCGTCGTCGACGATGACGCGGTCCATCAGCTGCATCTTGCCGTAGGTGTCGATCACGTCGGCGGTCTCGGTGACGCCGGGCAGGTAGTCGAGCAGCGACGGCTCCTTCAGATTGACGTCGAAGGCCGCGACGTTGCCGTTCTTGAGCAGCAGGAACTCGCTCAAAAGCCGCGCCAGCAGGGTCTTGCCGACCTGCGGGCGTGGCGAGCAGATGATGTAGACGGGCGTTGCGGGCATCGACAGCTATATCAGTCGAACTTGGCGACCAATCCAGCCGTATCAGCCCGGCTTGCGCAACTATTTTTCGCTGTTGCGGGTGACGGGCTTCGAACCGACGATGTCGGTCAGGCGGATGCGGTCGAACTCGCTCCAGACGTTGGCCAGCCAGTGCCGGACATAGCCGCGCAGCACGAAGGAATAGTTCGCGGCCTCGTCGTGGATGCCTTTGTTGGCGACGAACTTCAGGAACGGAACGGAGGACACCTCGACCTGCTCATAGGCCATTTCGTTGAGCTTGGGGATGGTCAGCTCGGTGGCGTCCTTGATGCGGTGGAAGTAGGAATTATAGGTCGCCTGGTCCCACTGGAAGAACTGGGTGTCGTTGATGAAGTTCTTCACCAGGAAATATTTTGCACCGGTCATGAAGCCGGCGGTCTCGGCGATCTCGTCCAGCGAGGCGATCGAGGGTCCCAGGATGTGGAATACGGCGAAGGTGATCTGCCCGGCCTTGGCGGCGTCGAGGAAACCGATGTCGCGCAGCGAGGCGAGCGCCGGCGAGAGAAGGCCGGCGCGGACGTCGATCACGGTCACCGACGGGCTGGTCGCATTGAGCGTATCGAAGATCTTCATCTGATCCGACGTCGTCGTCATGTCGACGATCTCGGTGATGTCGGGGTGGAAGCGCTTCAGGGTTCCGCGGGGCGATTCCGTGTCGAAGGCGCGCGTCGGCACGTTGTTGGCTGAGAAATAATCGAGCAAGGTGCGCGACACCGTGGTCTTGCCGACCCCGCCCTTGTCCGCGCCTACCACAACCACTGCCGGCTTCGCCATTGCTGTCCCCTAACGCGCCCCCCGATCGCGAGGTCGCAATCGGCCGGGCCCCAAATCGATGTCCCAAGGATGTCCCAAGTCTGCTGTTGGGCGCGAACATGGCAGAAACAAGGGAGAATTCAATTCCTCGGCATGTCGATACGGCAATTCCTGAAGTTTTTCCCAATCGCGGCGAAACTGCCGCGCATGGCGGCACACTGCATGCTTAATGACGGCCCCAAGGACCCATAGGATTGCCCATGGGATTACCGACCGGCGTGCCCATGGGGTTGCTGTTCGCGGTTCCGGAGGGGCCGGGTGCGGGCACGGGCGGCGGAGCTACAGGGCCGCTGGCATCGTTCCAGGGGCCGTGATTTGGCGGCGGCGGGGCGTCCTGCTGGTCGGCTGGCGCCTCGGGCTCGTCCGTTGCCTCGGTCGGCGGCAGCGGGCCCGGATCATGGCCGCCGGCAAACTTGACCAGTGCATCGACCCTGGATTGCACCGAGGGGTGGGTTGCGAACAGATCGGCAAAGCCCTCGCGGGGATTGTCGACGCAGAGCTCCATGACGGCCGAGGTCGCGCCCGGCAGCTCGCCGCGATTCTCGATCTTGCGCAGCGCCGAGATCATCGCATCGGGATCCTTCGTCAGCTCGACGGAGCCGGCGTCGGCGAGATATTCGCGCGACCGCGACAGCGCCAGCTTGACCACCTGAGACAGCAGCCAGGCCAGCACGATCAGCACGATCGCGATGATGATCACGATCACCGCGCCGCCGCCGGAGCTCTTGCTGTCGCTCGATGACGAGGACGACCGCGACGACGAGGAGGAGCCCGAGGACCACGAGCCGCCGGAGCCGGAGCTCCAGTTGAAATTGGTGAACAGGCGGAAGAACATCTCGCCGAAGAAGCCGACCACGCCGGCGATGATGACGGCGACCACCATCAGCTGGACGTCGCCGTTCTTGATATGGGTCAGCTCGTGGCCCAGCACCGCCTCGATCTCCTTGTCATCAAGCGCATCGAGGAGGCCCGTGGTGACGGTGATGGAATATTGCCTGGGATTGAGGCCGGTCGCGAACGCGTTTAGCGCCGGGCTCTCCATGATCTTCAGCTTCGGCATGGTGATGCCGCGCGAGATGCAGAGGTTTTCGAGCAGGTTGTAGAGCCGCGGCTCCTCCTGCCGGGTGACGTCGTGGCCGCCGGTCACCGCGTCGATCATCGACTGATGGAAGAAATAGGCGATCACGATCCAGACCGCCGCCACGACCGTCGCGAAGGGCGCGGCCTTGAGCAGGTCGGAGAAGGCGTGCCTCAGATAGTACGCGACGGTCTCATTGCCGTTGATGAAGACTTCGGCGACCAGGGCGCCGGCATAGACCAGCACATAAACCAGCGCGAACAGGCCGCCGAGCAGCAGCATCGAACGAAACTTGTTCGAGGCGATATGCGTGTAGAGACCATACGCGGCCATGGCTGCTTCCGTTAGCTTCTGTCATTCCGAGGCACGCCAACGGCGTGAACCCGGAATCCAGAGCTTAGTGTCGCGGTCGAGGTTGCGGGTTCGCGTCTTCGACGCGCCCCGGAACGACGAAGGTGGGGGCACGCAGCAATCAGAACTTTACCTGCGGCGTCGCCTCGACCTCGGTGCGGCTCGCGCCGAGATCGAAGAAGTCCTTCTTGGTGAAGCCGAACATGCCGGCGAACAGCGCAGCCGGCAGCTGCTGGATGCCGGTGTTGTATTCCTGGACTGCGCTGTTGAAGAAGCGGCGGCTCGCCGCGATCTTGTTCTCGAGGTCGGAGAGCTCGGATGCGAGCTGCTGGAAATTGGCATTGGCCTTGAGGTCCGGGTAGGCTTCGGACAGCGCGATCAGCCGGCCGAGCGCGCCGGACAGCTGGTTCTCGGCTGCGGACACCTGCGCGGGACCTTGCGCCGACATTGCCGAATTGCGCGCCTTGATGACGTCGTCGAGCGTGCCGCGCTCATGCGAGGCATAGCCCTTCACCGTTTCGACGAGGTTCGGGATCAGATCGTGGCGCTGCTTGAGCTGCACGTCGATATCGGCAAAGGCCTGGCCGACGCGCTGGCTCAGCGCCACGAGGCGGTTATAAGCGCTGAAGGCGAACAGCGCGAGGACGACGATGACGCCGAGAACGATCCAGCCGGTCGACATGGACAACTCCTGAAGGGGAAAGAAGGCGGGCGGGCGCTAGGATAGACCAAATTGGTGCGGAGCGAGAGCCCGACGCGTAGGGGAGGTAGGACTTGGTCGAACGGGGAGCCGGCCAAGTTCAAGGCAAGGCGAGGAACGAGGTTAACTTTCGTCCATGACGGTATCGCCCCAGCGCCAGCGCCGGGCCGCTGCATAGGCCGCCTTGTTGCGCCGAGGTACCGTCGCGAGCTCAACGCCGTCTTCTGTGCAGAGCTTTGCCGCGATCTCGGCCTTGCCGACGTTCGGCGGCGCCAGCACGCGCGCGGCGCGGCTTGCGGGCGCTGTGCGGGTCAGGGCGACGTAGATGAAGCGTTCGTCCTCGAACGGGACCTCGGCGCCCTTGATCTGGCGGTGCGCCTGCGAGCGCGGCAGGCGCTGGCTGAAATGGCACCAATCGGGCGGGGTGAGCGGGCAGGGCTTCTCGTGCGGGCAGGGTGCGGCGACGTAGGCGCCGGCCGCGATCAGTTGCTGGCGCAGCGCGAGGATGCGGGCATAGCCGGCGGGCGTGCCGGGCTCGATCACGACCAGCGCGTGGCGCGCCTTGGCCCACATGGCCTCGGTGAGCGCGCGCTGCTCGGTCTCACCGAGTTCGCCGATGACGTAGCTGGCGATGACGAGATCGGATTGCGAGACCTCTGCAAGGTTTACGCCGGCATCGCCGGGCAAATAGCGGCACTCGGCGAGCCGCGAGCTGTCGCGCGCCAGCTCGAGCGCGAGGCGGCTCAGCGTGGCATTGGCGTCGAGCAGCGTGAAATCCTGCAGCGACGGAAACGCCTCCGCGGCCGCCCAGCTCGCGGTGCCCGGGCCCGCGCCGACGTCGAGCAGCGTCTTCGGGGCGAAGTCAAGCGCGATTTCGGTGAGCGCATTCAGGCTCGCAGCCACCGCCGCATAGGTCGCCGGCATGCGCGCCAGCGCGTAGGCGAGGGCATCGGCTTCCGACTTGATCGCGCCGGAGCCGCCGCCGGCGCGATAAGTGGTCGAGATCTTCTGCGACCGCTGTGCCGCGTCGGTGCGCGAAAAGCCCTGCAGCTTCGCGTCGAGGGCGGCTTTGAGTTCGGCGGGGAGGGTGGGGGCGATCATCATCCGCGGTCATGCCCCGCCGAGGCGGGGCATCCAGTACTCCGAGACAGTGCCGTAAACCGAGATGTCACGGCGTACTGGATCATCCGCCTTCGCGGATGATGACGTCAATGGGTGGAGGACGAGAGCAGCCTCACGCCACGTTCTGGTCGAGAATGTCCACGGCCTCGGCGAGGCTCACCGACACCAGCTGCGACACGCCGCGCTCGGCCATGGTGACGCCGAACAGGCGGTTCATCCGCGCCATCGTGATCGGGTTGTGCGTGATGATGATGAAGCGCGTGTCGGTCGAGCCGGTCATCTCGTGCAGGAGGTTGCAGTAGCGTTCGACGTTGTGGTCGTCGAGCGGCGCGTCGACTTCGTCCAGCACGCAGATCGGCGAGGGGTTGGTGAGGAACACCGCGAAGATCAGCGCCATCGCGGTCAGCGCCTGCTCGCCGCCCGAGAGCAGCGACAGCGTCTGCGGCTTCTTGCCCGGGGGCTTGGCGATGATTTCGAGGCCGGCTTCCAGCGGGTCGTCGCTCTCGATCAGGTGCAGCGCGGCTTCGCCGCCGCCGAACAGCTCGACGAACAGGCGCTTGAAGTGGTTGTTGACGACCTCGAACGAGGTCAACAGCCGCTCGCGCGCCTCCTTGTTGAGGCTCTGGATGCCCTGGCGCAGCCGCTTGATGGCCTCGACCAGGTCGTCGCGCTCGGTGACGAGGCCGTTGTGCTGGGTCTCGACCTCGCGCAGCTCCTCCTCGGCGCGCAGGTTGACGGCGCCGAGACGCTCGCGGTCGCGGCGCATCTTTTCGAGGTCTTCCTCGATGTCGTGCAGCGGCGGCAGCTCGGCGCCGGGCTCGATCTCGGCAAGGCCCGCGACGGCCTGCGGCTCGACCTCCAGCATGTCGCGGATCTCGCGCTCGACGTCTTCGAGCCGGCGGCGGGCGCCTTCCATGCGCTCCTCGGCGCGGGCGGTGGCCTCGCGGGCGCTGGAGAGCGCCTCCAGCGTCAGCTTGGCGACGCGGTCGGTCTCGGCCATCGCGCTTTCCGCGGTGGCGAGCGCGTCGGCGGCCATGCGGCGGTCGTTCTCCGCGTACTCGATCTCGGTGATCAGCGCGCTGCGCTTCTCGGCGAACACGGCGGGCGCGTTCTCGAGCTCGCTGCGCTCGATCGTGAGCTCGGCGATGCGGGCCTGGATGGTGTCGATATGAGAGGCCGCGCTCTCCTTGCGGTTCTGCCACTCGGTGCGCTCGGCGAGGATCGCCTGAACGCGGCGGTCGGCGAGCTCGGCTTCGCGCGCCAGCGCCTGCGCTTCGGCACGGACCTGGGCGGCGATCCGGCGGTGGCCTTCGATGTCGCTGCGGACGGCGGCGAGACGGGTCTCGGTGTCCTCGCTCGACGGCAGCTCGCTGATGCCGGCCTCGGCATATTCGTAGGCAGCCTCGGCCTCGGCGCGGTCGGCGGCGAGACGGCTGTGCGCTTCCGACAGCGTCGCCTTGCGCGCGGCATGGCGGCTGATCTCGCGCTCGGCATTGGCATGACGCTCACGCGCGACGTTGAGCTCGCGCTGCGCGGCGCGCCAGGCTTCGCGGCTGGCGCCTTCGGTGCTGGCCGCCATCTGCAGCTCGGACTCGGCGTTCTCCAGCGCCTGACGCTTGATCTGGGCATCGATGCGGGCCTGCTCCAGCTCGTTCTCGATGTCGACGAGGCGGGCGCGTTCAGCGAGGCGGCGGGCGGCGCCGGTCGGGGCATGCGCGGCGGCGACAAAACCGTCCCAGCGCCAGACATCGCCTTCGGGTGAGACCAGCCGCTGGCCGGTCTTCAGCTGCGAGACCAGCTCGGCGCCGCGCTCGCGCGGCACCACGCCGATCTGGGCCAGACGGCGGGCCAGTTCGGCCGGCGCCTGCACGTGGTTGGCGAGCGGCACGGCGCCTTCGGGCAGCTCCGGATCGCCTTCGGTGTGGCCGACATTGGTCCAGCGCATCGGCGCTGACGGGTCGATCGGGGCGTCGAGATCGTCGCCGAGGGCGGCGCCGATCGCCTTTTCAAAGCCCTTGTCGACGGTGATGCCGTCGATGATCGGCGGCCACAGATTCTTGGTCTCGCCGTTGACGATCTTGGAGATCGTGCGCGCCTCGGTCTCGAGCCGCTGCACGCGCTTGTCCGCTTCGACCAGCGGCGAGCGCGAGGATTCCAGCGTCTGGCGGGCCGCGACGTGGGCGGCTTCGCTGGCCTGCGCCGCAGCTTCGGACGCCGCCAGCGTCTGCTCCGCGGTCTCGACCAGAGCGGTCAGCTCGTTGAGGTCGCCGAAGCCGCCGGTCTCGGCGGCGAGCTTCTGCTCTTCCGCGGCGACGTTCGCGATCTCCTGGTCGAGCCGGGCGAGCTTGTCGCGGTGGGTGCGGACGTTGGCCTCGAGCTGATTGCGCTTGGCGGTGAGGTCGGCGAGCGCGGTGGTGAGCTCGGCGAATTGCTGCTCGGTTTCGGTCAGCACCGCCTCGGCCTCGGCGACACGCTCGTCGACGCCGGAGCGCTTCTCGACGCGCGACTTGATCTCTTCCTTCAGCTCGGCGTCTTCGGTGTCGAGCCGCTGCAGCGCGACGTCGGCATCCATGGTCTGCTGCTGGGCACGCGAGATGTCGCCCTCGAACTGAGCGAGGCGGCGCTCGAGCTCGGCGACGCGCTCCTTGGCGCGCTCTTCCTCGCGGTCGAGCAGCTCGCGGGCATTGGTGAGGCGCTGCAGCCCGGCCGCAGCGCGCGCTTCTGCATCGCGCAGTGCAGGCATCTCCGCAGCGCGGATCGCCTGGATGCGGGCGGCCTCGGCCTGGTGCTGGGTGCGCTCGGCCATCTCGCGGACGGCGAGGTCGTGGGTCTGGCCGGACTCATTGACGTCCGCATGGGCGCCGATCCAGCGCAGATGGTACAGCGTTGCCTCGGCCTTGCGGACCTTGGCCGCGACCTCGCGATAGCGCACCGCCTGACGGGCCTGCTTCTTCAGGCCTTCCATCTGGCCGGCGAGCTGGCCGATGACGTCCTCGACGCGGGTGAGGTTGGTTTCGGCCGCCTTGAGCCGCAGCTCGGCCTCGTGACGGCGGGCGTGCAGGCCGGCGACGCCGGCGGCGTCTTCCAGCACGCGGCGGCGCTGTTCCGGCTTGGCCTGGATGATCTCGCCGATCTTGCCCTGGTGGACGAGTGCGGGCGAGCGCGCGCCGGTGGCGGCGTCGGCGAACAGGATCTGCACGTCGCGGGCGCGCACGTCGCGGCCGTTGATGCGATAGACCGAGCCGGCCTCTCGCTCGATGCGGCGGGAGACTTCCAGAAGCTGGCTGTCGTTCATCGCCGCCGGCGCGGTGCGATCGGCATTGTCGATCGTCATCGTCACTTCGGCGTGGTTGCGCGCGGGACGGTTGCCGGAGCCGGCGAAGATCACCGCGTCCATGTCGGCGGCGCGCAAGCTCTTGTAGGAGGTCTCGCCCATCGCCCAGCGCAGCGCTTCGACGAGATTCGACTTGCCGCAGCCGTTGGGTCCGACCACGCCGGTCAGGCCGGGCTCGATGACGAAGTCCGTGGGCTCAACGAAGGACTTGAAGCCGTGAAGGCGCAGGCGGGTGATTTTCATAAGCACGCATCTCTGTTGGCAGGCGCGAATCCCCCTGCCGGGACAATACCATGGAAGGCAATGTCGGTATCCGGGCGAGTCGCGCGAGGCGCCTCATGCGGCTGGACAATGGCCGCGGTGGGCAGCGAGGGCAACCGGCGAAAGCCGCTTTTCCCAAGGGATTTATGCCGGGAAAGATACGGCTCTGGATGCGCGAATCAGAGCTGTCGCGTGCGAATCAGCTCTTCAGCAGCGGATTGATCTTCTTGGCGAACTCCTCGAACGAGGCTTCGCCCTTGATCTTCTCGCCGTTGATGAAGAAGGTCGGCGTCGAATCCACCTTGAGCACGTCGCTGGCGTATTTCTGGTCGGCGGCGATCTTGTCCAGCAGTGCCTGGTCCTTCAGGCAGGCTTCGACCTGCTGCTGGGTGAGGCCGGCCTGCTTGCCGATCCGAGTCAGGGTCTCGGTGGTGTTCTTCACCACCCAGTCGTTCTGCTGGCGGAACAGCATGTCGGTGACCGCGAAATATTTCGGGGCGTCGTCCTTGGCGATGCAGCGCGACAGCATCGAGCCGGCGGCGGCTTTGATGTCGAGCGGGAACTCGCGGAAGATGTAACGCACCTTGCCGGTGTCGATGTATTCCTTCTTGATCTTGGGGAACACCTGCTCGTTGAAGGCGGCGCAGTGCGGGCACGTCATCGAGGCGTATTCGGTGATGGTGACGGCGGCATCCTTCGGGCCGAGCGCCATGTCAGGCAGCGACACCGGCTTGGCGACGTCGGCGGCCGCCTGCGCCATGGCTTCGGAGACGAAACGGAGCGGCGAGAGCCCGGCGAGCGCGGCAAGCCCGGTCAGCGACAGCATCGTGGTGAAGGCGCGGCGGGTGATGATCACGGTCGGCTCCCGAATTGGCGTGGTCTCGCCCCGAGGTTTGGCAAGGTTCCCGGGCGGCCTGTCGCTAGCTTGAAACGTGGTTTGAGGCAATGGCGAGCGGCAGGGACGGGTCCAGATTGGCCGCGAAATGAGGCTCAATTTCGCTTGATGGCGGCCCCGAGCCGGGCCAGCGCCGTCTTCAGTTCTTCGTCTTCGATCTCCCCCAGGCTCTCCGCCACCTTGGCGATGCTCGTGGGGTCCGGCGGGGCGGGCCGCTTCCGGGCCTGGGGCCGCGACAGAGGGGCCTGGCGGAAGGCCAGCTTGCCGACCGCGCTCCAGCCGAAGAAGCGGTTGACCCGCTCCAGGATCACGTCGGCGGAGTGCTGGATCTCCAGCGCCATCGGCCCCTCGACCCGCAGCACCAGGGTCGCCGGCTGCTGCGGCTGCCCCTCGACCGGCCGCGGCCATTGCATTTTCAAGGGCTCGGCATGGGCGGCGATCTCGGCTCCCGCAATCTGCGCCCACCGCGTCACCAACTCGCGCGCCGCGAATCCCTGCTTGGCATAGGCCTCGGCAAAGACGTCGTCGAGCAGGATCCCGAGCGGCTTGGCGCTGATGGGGCCGGGTTTGGGCGGGAATTTGGACATGGGACCAAACTAGGCTGCCGCGCGTGGCCGGATGGCCTTGAGGTCGCGATCGATCTCGCGCCGTCGCTGCATCAGATCGTAGTCCATCTGGAGCCCCAGGAAAAAGCCTTCCGACAGACTAAAATAGCGGGCGAGCCGCAGATCGGTGTCGGCCGTGATGTCGCGTTTGCCCAGGACGATCTCATTGATGCGCCGCGGCGGCACGCGGACGGCGCGCGCCAGCGCGTTCTGGCTGAGATCCATCGGCTTCAAGAACTCCTCCAGCAGGATCTCGCCCGGATGAGGATTGCGGAGGAGACCGTTCCTAGTCGTGGTAGTCGACGATTTCGACATCTCTCGGTCCTCCGTCGTCTCAAACAAAACAGATGCGCCACTGATCGTTGATCCGAATCGAGTGCTGACCCTGGCGGTCAGCCTTCATGGCTTCGAGCCGGTTGCCCGGCGGAACCCTGAGATCGGCCAACACCCGTGCCTGATTCAGCAAACGCAGTTTTCGCAAAGCCGCATTCTGGATGTCGGTGGCAGTTTTCGACTTCGCCGCCCGGACCAGATCAACGCTGTCTCGGAGTTGGCGAAGCTCTGGATCGTGCTTGTGTATAACGCATGGCGTTATAGTGCGCAATGGTGGGGTTGCGCTGGCCAGGGGCGGAATCCTCCTCTAGTAAAGGCGAATGTCCTCGTCCGCGCGCAGGAAAGAACGGAGCACGACGGCGCCCACGCCATCGGCTCGCCCGTCATTGCTGCTCGCCTGGTACGACCGCCACCGCCGCCGGTTGCCTTGGCGCGCCGCGCCGGGGCAGGCGTCGGACCCCTATCGCGTCTGGCTCTCGGAGATCATGCTGCAGCAGACCACGGTGAAGGCGGTCGGGCCCTATTTCGAGAAATTCGTCGCGCGCTGGCCGGATGTCACGGCGCTGGGAAGCGCCTCGCAGGATGACGTGCTGCGGATGTGGGCCGGGCTCGGCTATTACTCCCGCGCACGCAACCTCCATGCCTGCGCCGTCGCGGTGACGCGCGAGCATGGCGGCGTCTTTCCGGACACCGAGGAGGGCCTGCGCGCGCTGCCGGGGATCGGGCCGTATACGGCGGCGGCGATTGCGGCGATCGCCTTCGACCGCCGCACCATGCCGGCCGACGGCAATATCGAGCGGGTGGTGTCGCGGCTCTTTGCAGTCGAGGAAGAGCTCCCGCAGGCCAAGCCGCTGATCCAGCAACTGGCGGCGACGCTGCTGGCCGACAGCCGGGCCGGAGACAGCGCACAGGCGCTGATGGATCTCGGCGCCTCGATCTGTACGCCGAAGAAGCCGGCGTGCTCGCTGTGTCCGCTGAACGAGGATTGCATCGCGCGTGCGCAAGGCACGCAGGAGACCTTTCCGCGCAAGGCGCCGAAGAAGAGCGGCACGTTGCGGCGCGGAGCCGCTTTCGTCGTGACGCGTGGCGATGAGCTGCTGGTCCGCAGCCGGCCGGAAAAGGGGCTGCTCGGTGGCATGACGGAGGTGCCCGGCTCGAATTGGCTCGCCGGCCAGGACGACGCGACCGCGAAGCGGCAGGCGCCCGAGTTGAAGGGATTGTCGCGCTGGCAGCGCAAGGCGGGCGTGGTCACCCACGTCTTCACGCATTTTCCGCTGGAGCTTGTGGTCTATACGGCGAAGGCGGCGGCGCGCACGCACGCGCCCGAGGGCATGCGCTGGGTGCCGACTGCGACCCTTGCCGGTGAAGCGCTCCCCAACGTCATGCGCAAGGTCATCGCACACGCGCTGGACCTTCCACCGCGCCGATCCTCCTGACAGCACGCTGGCAGCAGCGTTGCGCTATCGGGGTTGCGAACCGGAGGCTGCCAATGGTCAAGACCGCACTCGACAACTTTCCGAGACCGCCCTGTGCCGAGCTGCTGGGATGGCGCCTGCTCGACGCCCGTCCCGAGGAAGGCTGGATCAGGCTCTCCTTCGAAGGCAAGCCGGAGTTCTGCAACCCCGCAGGTTTCATTCAGGGCGGCATGCTCTCGGCCATGCTCGACGACACCATGGGGCCGGCGGTGCTGGTGATGAGCGAAGGCCGGCTCTACACGACCACGATCAGCATGACCGTGAATTTCCTCAGCCCCGCACGGCCTGGGACGATTATTGGCGAAGCCAGGGTGACGCAGCTCGGCAAGACCATCGCCTTCGTCGAGGCGAAGCTGATGGCGGAGGACGGCACGGTGCTGGCGACAGCGAGCGCGAGCGAGCGGCTGTTGGAGGCGGCGAGGGCTGTGAAGTAAGGCGGGCACCACTCTTTCGCTCCCTCGCCCCGTTCTTACGGGGAGAGGGTGGGGTGAGGGGTCTCTCTCTCCGGGTGAGATTGTCGTGAGACCTGTGCCCCCTCACCCGGATTGCAACTTCGATGCAATCCGACCTCTCTCCGCAAGCGGGGCGAGGTGAACAGGAACTCGCGGCGAACGCTCAAACCCCAGCGCGCGCATCCTTGCTCACGATCGGCGGCTTGGCGTTCAGCGCCTCGACCTGAAACCCCGCGACGCGCTTGTAATTGGCTGCGATGTCTTCCAGCTCTTTTTGCGACAGCACGTCGGTGACGATCTTATAGCCGTCGGGCGCGCGCTCCTCGACCAGCTGCATCACCTGCTCGGGGCCGTTCTTGCGGTTGAGCAGGACGAGATCGGTGGTGGCGGGCCGGCGCTCGGCCTCATAGGCGAGCAGCGCCGCGCTGGTCGGTCCATGCGCGAGAATCTCGCGGGTGATGACGCGGGCATCGAGGATCGCCTGCGAGGCGCCGTTCGATCCGATCGGATACATCGGATGCGCGGCGTCGCCCATCAGCGTGACCTTGCCAAAAGTCCATTGCGAGACCGGATCGCGGTCGACCAGTGGATATTCATAGGCGTGCGGGCAGCTTCTGATCAGACCGGGCACGTCGAGCCAGTCGAACTGCCAGCTCTCGAACCAGGGCAGGAACTCCTCCAGCCGCGCGGTGCGGTTATAGTCCTCGCGCCGCCACTGATAGGTCGGCGGCATGTGGCGCTCGGCGACCCAGTTGATCAGGTGGTTGCCGCTCGCGTCCGGCTCCTTGCTGATCGGATAGCAGACGAATTTCAGGATCTCATGCCCGGCCATGATCATGGTGCGGCCGGTGAGGAAGGCCTTCGCCGGGGTGACGCCGCGCCAGAGGATACGGCCGTTCCAGATCGGCGGGCCTTCGTTCGGATAGAGCTTTTCTCGCGCGGCGGAATGGATGCCGTCGGCGGCGATCAGGATCGCGCCTTCATGGGTTCCGGCGGCCTTGCCGGTCGCGCGGTCGATGAAGTCGGCGCGCACGCCCTCTGCAGTCTCGGTCCAGCCGGTCAGATGATGGCTGGTGAGAATGTTGTCGCGGCCGAGCCGCTCGATCGCGGTGTCGAGCAGCAGCTGTTGCAGCGTGCCGCGATGGATCGAGAATTGCGGCCATTTGTAGCCGGCCTCCAGCCCGCGCGGCTCGCTCCAGATCGGCTTGCCATGCTTGGAGAAATAGGCGAGCTCGCGCGTCCGCACGCCGCTGGCATCCAGCTTGTCCAGCAGCCCGAGCTCGATCAGCTCGCGCACCGCATGCGGCAGCACGTTGATGCCGACGCCGAGCGGCCTCAACTCGGCGACGCTCTCGAACACTTTCACGGGAACGCCGATCTGGTGCAGGCTGAGCGCAAGCGTCAGCCCGCCGATGCCGCCACCGGCGATGAGTACGGTCATGACAAATCCCCTCCGATTGACGGCGTCTTCGCACAGCCGGGCGGCGGTGGGCAACTGCGAAGAGGTCGCCTATGGACGGCGCGGCGCAGGGCCGCTAACCTCGGATTTTCCCCACGAGGTCCGACATGCTCAAGCTCTACTACGCCACCGGCACCTGCGCGCTCGCCACCTACATCACCCTGGAGGAGGCCGGCGCCGACTACACGGCCGAACGGTTGAGCTTCAAGGACAACCAGCAGAACAGCCCCGATTATCTCAAGATCAACCCGAAGGGCCGCGTGCCGGCGCTGGTGACCGATCGCGGCGTCCTGACCGAGACGCCGGCGATGCTGGCCTACCTTGCCCAGACCTTCCCCAAAGCGAAGCTCGCGCCGCTCGACGATCCCTTCGACTTCGCCCAGGTGCAGTCGTTCAACTCCTATCTGTGCTCGACCGTGCACATCAACCATGCCCACAAGATGCGCGGCGCGCGCTGGGCGACCCAGGAGAGCTCGTTCGCCGACATGAAGGCGATGGTTCCGAAGACCATGGCGGCCTGCTTCGCGCTGGTGGAGCAGAAGATGTTCAGGGGACCCTGGGTGATGGGCGAGCAGTACACGATCTGCGATCCCTATCTGTTCACGCTCGCCACCTGGCTCGAAGGCGACAGCGTCGACATCAATGCGACGCCGAAGATTGCCGATCACTTCAAGCGCATGTCGGAGCGCCCCGCGGTGCGCAAGGTGATGGAAGCGCAGAAGGCGTAGGAGCCCGGCTGTCGGGTCTCGTAGAGTGGGCATAGGCGCGTAGCGCCTGCCCACGATCTTTTTCCGATCGCGACAGATGGTGGGCACGCTTTGCTTTGTCCACCCTGCGAGCGCTACGCCCCCTTCCGTTTCTGCAGCTCCCGTCCCGTCTCCAGCATCAGCCGTCGCAACCAGATCGAGCCGGGGTCCATCTGGGCCCGGGTCGGATGGAACATGAACTGCTCGTCGATCCCGGGATCGAGCGGCGGCGTCACTGTGACGAGGCCGAGTTGCTTCGACAGCGCGGCAATCAGCCGGCGTGGCACGAAGGCGACGAGGTCGGTGCGGGCGGCGACGTGCAGCGCTTCGAGATAGCCTGACACCACCAGCGAAATGTGCCGCTCGATGCCCTTGCTGCGCAGCCAGGTGTCGATGAGGTCCTCGGCATTGCCGCGAATGATGACACCGACATGACGCGCGGCGAGGAACGTCTCGCGCCGCTTCAGCGTCGCCGTCATGGGATGGCCGCGCCGCACGGCCAGCGCATCGCTGTCGGTGTAGAGCAATTGGCGGTGAAAGCCCTTGAAGGCGTTGCCGATCGAGATCACGAGATCGATGGTGCGGGCGAACTCGGCGTGAAAGATCGCAGGTCCCCGCCATGGCACGACGTCTATCCGGACGTTGGGCGCCGCCTGCGTCACCTTCTCCATCAGCGGCGGCATCAGCAGCTCGACTGCGAGATCAGGCATCATCAGGCGGAATTGCCGCTCGCTGCGCGCGGCATCGAAGTCGTCAGGCACGAACAGCCCGCGCACCTGGTCGAGCGCCTGAGCGAGCGGTGCGCGCAGGGCCTGCGCCCGCGGCGTCAGCTCCATCCGCGCGCCGGTGCGCACCAGCAGCGGATCGCCGAAGATATCGCGCAGGCGCTGCAAAGCGTGGCTGGTAGCAGGCTGTGACAGGCCGATCCGCATCGCCGCGCGGCTGACATTGGCCTCGCGCAGCAGCGCGTCGAGTGCAGTCAGCAAATTGAGGTCAAGCGAAGTCAAATTCATACTGTGAATAGATATCATATTCTCTATCGATTTGAAGAATTCTCTTCCCTCCCGGAAGATCTCCGTGTTCTCACCAAACGGAGATGCCGCCATGAGCGCTGCCGCCAACAAGAAACTGATGCAGGATATTTTCGCCGCCGCCGCCAATCCCGATCCGGCCGCGCGCGATCGCGCCTTGTTCACCGCAAGCCTTGCCGACGACGCCAAATGGGTCGTCACCGGCCAGTATTCCTGGTCGCGCACCTTTTCGGGCAAGGCGGCGATTCTCAACGATCTGCACGGCTATGTGCGCACCCGCCTGCGCGACCGCACGCGCACGGTCGCGCACCGCTTCATCGCCGACGGCGATGTGGTCGTCGTGGAGGCCAAGGGCGACAACGTCACGCCTGAGGGCGTGCGCTACGACAATGACTACTGCCTGGTGTTCCGTCTCGAGGACGGCAAGATCAAGGAGATCCGCGAGTACTGCGACTCGATCCTGACGGAGAGGGCGCTGGGCCCGTTTCCGCAAGCAGCGATGAGGGCTGCGAACTGACCGGATTGAGCGCCATCTGGTCCGCCAGCTGGAGGCGTCCGCTCCGGTTTGCATGGGTCGTGCCGGTCTTCCGATCGCTGGCGGAGATGGTCCGGATTCGACGGGAGCTCTCTCGCCAGCGCTGCCAACTCGCAGCCATGAGCGAGCGGGAGCTTCAGGACTGCGGGATGTCTCGTTCGGAGATCGAGTATCAGCTGAAGCGGCCCATCCGACGAAAATGAAGGTGAAGAGGCAGGAATTCAGCACTGCGGATTGCAGGAGGCCACCGCCTAACAAGCACGCATTCGGGCAACCCCATCCGGTTATCTGCATGGGGGTGCGCGCCTTATGCCGAGGCGTCGCGCAACTGGCTATAAAATCAGCAGATTTTGTGCGCACCGCTTTGGCGCGCGCGAAAAATGGGAAGGTTCAATTAACGAGTGTCCGCCATTGTGTCGCGGTGCAGCGTGGGTCGCAAGGACGCGACTCGCGGCTGCCGGGGTGGCCGGTGACGATCGCCGGAATCGTTCGGCCGCTCGAAGTGAAATGCATCTTGGTGGACAGTGGGAATGCCGAAGTTTCGTTTGCGGATCAGGGGACGCCTGTACGCAGGCTTCATGGCCCTGGTGGCGGTTGGTCTCGTGATGGCCGTGGTTGCCATCTGGAATTTGCGGGCGGTGCAGGATCAGGTCGCAAGACAATCCGCGCTCTCGGACAGCACGGCGCGGGTGCTGGAAATCTCGACCCACCTTCAGGCCATCCAGCGCGCCAATCTGCGCTACGTCTACGATGCCAACGAACCCGCGATGAAGGAAGCGCAAGAGCGGGAAACCGCGGCGACCGAGCTGTTGCGGGTCGGCGCCAAGGGGACGCTCTCGGAGGAGCGGCGCGCGCTCTACAACGGCCTCATCGACGACGTCGCCAAGATGCGACGCCTGCGTGACAATCTCGGAGACGCCGTCAACGAGGCGCGGACGGGCAAGGCGACGTTGCTGCCGAGCGGCGAGGAGCTGGCTGTCAAGATGGGCAAGCTGGTCGATACGGCGCGCGCAGCCGTCGACGAAGACACCGCAGCGCTCGTTGCCGACCTCGAATCCAGGGTCCTCCTTGTCCGGGTCGCAAACTGGCGTTTCCTGGCCCTGCGCGACACCCAGGGGCCGGCCAACTTCCGGGCCAGTGTGGACAGGGCGGCGCAACGGCTCGCGGCGATCGAAAAGAGCCCGCAGGCGGCCGAATTGCGAACCACGCTCGCGCCGGTGAAGACCGCGCTCGGCATCTACAAATCCGCGTTCGAGACGACCTCCGCCGCGATGCTCCAGGCCGACGAGATCTACCACAAGAACCTCGCGCCCCTCATCGTCGACAGCATCGGCCGGCTCAAGGCCGCTGAAGCGACCCTGAAGAAGGACTATCAGGATTCCCGCACCCATGCCGAAGACGTGATCGCCGGCACGACGACCGTTCAGGAGATTGCAGGCGGTCTTGCCATCCTGTTCGGCGGCATCGTCGCCTTCCTGATCGCCCGCAGCATCGTCGGTCCCCTGACCTCGATGACGCGTGCGATGGGGCTGATTGCCGGCGGCAATCTCGCGGTCGAGATCCCCGGTCGCGGCAAGGCCGACGAGATCGGCGACATGGCCAAGGCGATCCAGGTGTTCAAGGACAACATGATCGAGACCGAGCGCATGCGCGCCGAGCAGGCCGAGCTCGAGGAGCGGCAGGCCGAAACCCGCAAGAAGGACATGGTCAGGCTGGCGGACCAGTTCGAACAGGCCGTCGGCGAGATCGTCAACACGGTGTCGTCGGCGTCGAACGAGCTCGAAGCCTCCGCCGGCACTTTGACCACGACCGCCTCGCGGGCGCAGGATTTGTCGACGGAGGTCGCCAGCGCCTCGCAGGAGGCCTCGGCCAATGTGCAGGCGGTCGCCTCGGCGACAGAGGAGCTCTCCTCCTCGGTGTCCGAGATCGCCCGCCAGGTGCAGGAATCCGCCCGGATCGCCGGCGAGGCCGTCGGTCAGGCGAGCAGGACCAACGCGCATGTCGGTGAACTCTCCAAGGCCGCCGCGCGGATCGGCGACGTGGTCGAGCTGATCAGCACCATCGCCGGCCAGACCAACCTGTTGGCGCTGAATGCCACCATCGAGGCGGCACGCGCCGGCGATGCCGGCCGCGGCTTTGCCGTGGTCGCTTCCGAGGTCAAGGCGCTGGCCGAGCAGACCGCGAAAGCCACCGGCGAGATCGGCCAGCAGATCTCCAACATCCAGGCTGCGACCGAGCAATCTGTCGGCGCCATCAGGGAGATCAGCGGCACCATCGAGCGGCTGTCGGAGATTTCGTCGACGGTGGCCGCCGCCGTGGAGCAGCAGGGCGCGGCGACGCAGGAGATTTCCCGCAACGTCCAGCAGGCGGCGCATGGCACGCAGCGCGTCTCGACCAATATCGGCGACGTGCAGCGCGGGGCGTCGGAGACCGGATCGGCCTCGTCGCAGGTGCTGTCCGCGGCGCGCTCGCTCTCGGCCGACAGCAACCGGCTGAAGCAGGAAGTCGCCAAGTTCCTGAGCTCGGTTCACGCCGCCTGAGTCTCGAAAGCAAAGGGCCGCGCGCAAGCGCGTGGCCCGACCGGTGAAGCCGCGCGATCAGGCGACCTTGGTCGTCATGTGCTTGAACATGTTGGCGCGCGCCTCGTCGTCCATCTCGGCCTTGAAGGTGAACTTGTCCTTCAAGGCGATCGCGCGCGCTGCGGCCGGCCGCGCCGAGATCTCGTCCACCAGCCGCTTCACGTTCGGGTATCGCGCAAAGGCGTCGTCACCGAGCTTGAACGGCAGCATCCGCGCCCAGCCCCACAGCGCCATGTCCACGATCGAATAGCTGTCGCCGACCATGTAGCGGCGGCCTTCGAGGTGAGCGTCGAGAATCCTGTAGTGGCGATCGGTCTCGTACTGGTAGCGGTTATGGGCGTAGTCGTGGTTCTGGTCCTTCGGCGCGAAATGCCTGAAGTGCACCGCCTGGCCCGAATAGGGGCCGACGCCGGTGGCGATGAACATCAGCCATGACAGCGTCTCGCCGCGCAGGCTCGCGGCGGGCAGGAACTTGCCGGTCTTCTCGGCGAGATAGAGCAGGATGGCGTTCGAGTCGAATACGATCGTCCCATTGTCGTCGATCGCCGGCACCTTGCCGTTCGGATTGATCTTCAGATAATCGGGCGTGAATTGCTCGCCCTTGCGGGTGTCGATCTTCACTGGCTCGAAAGCAAGGCCGGCCTCTTCCAGGTAGAGCGCGACCTTGGTCGGGTTCGGCGATCCGTTGAAATAGAATTTGAGCATCGATCTCCCCAGGGTTTGTTGCCAGGCGCGAATGCGGTGTCGTTGCCGCAAGGCTGCCTCTCTTGCCCGAACCCGCTGCGGGAGAGCAACCGGCGAGTTTGCCGGGCGGTGTCTGCGCGCCACGCAGATCAGCCGGCATAACAAAGGCCGATCGCCGCCGTAACAATCATCGCGGCGCCGACCGCCTCCAGGCGCAACCCGAGGCGCGCGGCGAGATGCATGTCGGAGGCCCGCGCGGCGCGCTCCGATCCGCGCGCGTAGCCGTGCACGATCACGTCGTGATTGAAATTGTCGTGAGCCTCGTTGCTGCTGGCGAGCCCGACGCAGATCACGAGCACGCCGAATAGTGCGAGGCCGAAGAATCCGAGCAGGGCGATCAGGAACATCGGAAACATGCCGACCAGGAAGATCGGCAGCAGCGGCACCAACAGCAATGTCTCGGACTGTCGTCGCATGAGAGCAGGCCGGCCAGGACGGAGGCTGATCGGGGGGAGTCTAGTCCTCGTGGAGGCGGCTTTCAACCGCGCCGTCATTCCGGGGCGCGCCTCTTGGCGCGAGCCCGGAATCCATTGGGCCGCATGTGCTGTAGTTGAATGGATTCCGGGTTCTCGCTTCGCGAGCCCCGAAATGACGGAGGGGAAGCGACTATTCCGCCGCCATGCCGGCGCGGATTTCGGCGCGCAGCTCGTCGATCAGCTTGAGACCCTTTTTGGTCTCGACGTGCCAGAAGGTCCAGCCGTTGCAGGCTTGCGCACCTTGCGCCACCGCGCCGATGCGGTGGATCGAGCCGACCTTGTCGCCGAACATGATGGCGCCGTCGGCGCGCACCAGGGCGCCGAGCTTCTTCTTGGCGTCGAACAGCTTCGTGCCGGGCATGATCATGCCGCGCTCGATCAGCTCGGAGAACGCGACCCGCGGCGCCTCGCGCGCGGTCATGAACGGGGCGAGGCTCGCTTCCGGCAACGGCTCGACCGCGGCGATGCGCGCTTCGGCGGCCTTGGCGTAGGTCTTGTCGCGCTCGAAGCCGATATAGGAGCGGCCGAGACGTTTTGCGACCGCGCCGGTGGTGCCGGTTCCGTTGAACGGATCGATCACGAGATCGCCCGGCTTCGACGAGGACAGCAGCACGCGCGCGAGCAGGCCTTCGGGCTTCTGCGTCGGGTGCACTTTCTTGCCGTCGGCGCCCTTGAGGCGCTCCTCGCCGGTGCAGAGCGGAATCAGCCAGTCGGACCGTGCCTGCACGTCCTCGTTGGCGGCCTTCAGCGCCTCGTAATTGAACGTGTAGCCCTTGGCCTTTTCGTCGCGCGCGGCCCAGATCATGGTCTCGTGCGCGTTGGTGAAGCGGCGGCCGCGGAAATTCGGCATCGGGTTCGACTT
>Ga0209758_1001783_pt1 | contig 23819 bp, 24 predicted proteins | sample AraplaMF_Col_mMF_FD_184258 | JGI IMG/M metagenome (GOLD analysis project Ga0209758, IMG submission 184258) | Arabidopsis root microbial communities from the University of North Carolina, USA - plate scrape MF_Col_mMF (SPAdes) (version 2) | ecosystem: Host-associated > Plants > Roots > Endosphere...
AGCTCAAGCGCGATGCCGTGCCCGACGTGGTGCTCAACCAGCTCTACAAGTTCACCCCGCTTCAGACGAGCTTCGGCGTCAACGCCGTCGCGCTCGACTCGGGTCGTCCGCAGACGATGAACCTGAAGGACATGCTGACGATCTTCGTCGGCTTCCGCGAGCAGGTCGTCACCCGCCGCACCAAGTACAAGCTGCGCAAGGCGCGCGAACGCGCGCACGAGCAGGTCGGCCTTGCCATTGCAGTCGCCAATATCGACGAGATCATCAAGGTCATCCGGCATTCGCCGACGCCGGCGGCCGCGCGCGAGACCCTGATGACGCGCAACTGGCCGGCCCGCGACGTCGAGGACATCATCACGCTGATCGACGATCCTCGCCATCGCATCAATGAGGACGGTACGATCCGCCTGTCGCTGGAGCAGGCGAGGGCGATCCTCGAGCTGCGCCTGGCACGCCTCACCGCGCTCGGCCGTGACGAGATCGGCGAGGAGCTGGCGAAGCTCGCCGGCGAGATCGAGGATTATCTGGCGATCCTTCGCTCGCGCGCCCGCATCCTCGACATCATCAAGACCGAGCTTGCCGAAGTGAAGGCCGAGTTCGCCACGCCGCGCAAGACCGTGATCATGGAGCAGGAAGGCGAGGTCGAGGACGAGGACCTGATCCAGCGCGAGGACATGGTCGTCACCGTCTCGCACGCCGGTTACGTCAAGCGCGTGCCGCTGTCGGCCTATCGCGCCCAGCGCCGCGGCGGCAAGGGCCGCTCCGGCATGCAGACCCGCGACGAGGATTTCGTCAGCCGCCTGTTCGTGGCCTCCACGCACACGCCGGTGCTGTTCTTCTCCTCACGTGGCCAGGTCTACAAGGAAAAGGTCTGGCGCCTGCCGATGGCCGCGCCGAACGCGCGCGGCAAGGCGATGATCAACATTCTGCCGTTGGAGCAGGGTGAGCGCATCACCACCATCATGCCGCTGCCCGAGGATGAGTCGACCTGGGCGCAGTTAGATGTGATGTTCGCCACCACAGGTGGCAACGTCCGCCGCAACAAGCTGTCCGACTTCGTCGATGTCCGCCGCTCCGGCATCATCGCCATGAAGCTCGACGACGGCGAGGCGATCGTCGACGTGCAGATCTGTACCGAGCGCGACGACGTACTGCTGACCGCCGCCGGCGGCCAGTGCATCCGCTTCCCGGTTCCCGACGTGCGCGTCTTCACCGGGCGCACGTCGATGGGCGTGCGCGGCATTGCGCTTGGCGAGGGCGACAAGGTGATCTCGCTGGCGATCCTGCGCCACGTCGAGACCACGTCCGATGAGCGTTCGGCGTACCTGAAGATGCGTCGGGCGGTCGCCGGCGAAGCCGCGGCCGAGGACGCCCCGGCGGACGCCGAGGCCGAGGAGACCTCTGGCAGCTTCCAGCTGCCGCAGGAGCGCTATGTCGAGATGTCGGCACAGGAGCAGGTCGTGCTGACCGTCTCCGTCAACGGCTATGGCAAGCGGACCTCGTCCTATGAGTATCGCACCACGGGCCGCGGCGGCAAAGGCATCGTCGCCATGAGCGTCAACAACCGCAACGGCAATTTGGTCGCATCCTTCCCGGTCGAGGACGCGGATCAAATCATGCTGGTGACCGACAAGGGCCAGCTGATCCGCTGCCCGGTCGAAGGCATCCGCATTGCCGGCCGCTCGACGCAAGGCGTGATCGTGTTCGACACAGCCGAGGACGAGCATGTCGTCTCGGTCGAGCACATCACGGAAGAGGCCGAGAGCGGCAACGGTGAGAACGGCAACGGGGCGTGAGGCCCCGTTCTACGCGGCTTTCGCAATCTCATTCGTCAGATCGGCAAGTGCTTCTTGCTTGCCAATCTGTGCCATCCAGCACCAGAGCTCCAGCGTGCAGTAGAGGCGGTAGAGGCTGAGCGTCTCCTGCCAGCTGGAACGCTCGATCGGGCCGTAGCCGGCAAGCAGGCCGTCGCGCTAAATCTCCAGCTCGGTGCCGAACTCCACGACCTGCTTGGTCGGCACGCCGAAGAATGCGGCGGAGCGTTCGGCGTTGCGCTGGAGGAAGGCGAACAGGCCTTCGCGCCAGACCCACATGCCCGGAATGTCCTCGCGCGGGATGATGGTCTCGCGGCCGACATAATAGGTGACGTCGGCGAGCTCGATGCCGGGCAGCTTGCCCTGGCGGCAGACGAGCCCCAATCCCTCGTAGATCGTGGGGTTCTGCATGAAGCCGTAGTGCAGGATGACGCGGGTGATGCCGGGGATGATCTCGATCACCTCGGCGCGCTCCTCGTCCGGGATGTGCGGCGATTCCTCGATCAGCACCGTCACCAGCAGCACGCGCTCGTGCAGCACGTGGTTGTGCTTGACGAACTGGGTCAACGCGAGCGGCACGCCCCGTGGCGCAGACGCCAGGAACGCGGCGGCCCCGGGCAGCCTGGCGCGACACTTGTTGACGGCGGTCTCGATCAAGTCCTCCTCGGGCTGGCGCAACTTGGCGCGCGCAGCTTCGACCAGCTTCACGCCGGCACGCCAGGTCAGCATCAGGAAGGCGACGAGGCCGGCGAGCAGCAGCGGAAACCAGCCGCCCTCGAACAGCTTGATCGAGTTCGCCGCGAAGAAGATCAGATCGATCACGAAGAAGAAGCCGTTCACGGCCACCACCAGCCAGGGCGAAAAGCCCCACTGGATCGCGACCAGCGCGGCCAGGAGCGTGGTGATCGCCATCAGCAGTGACACCGCAATGCCATAGGCGCCGGCGAGAGCGTCGGAGGAGCCGAAGCTCAGGACCGCCCCTAGCGTTGCGGCTGCGAGGAGCCAGTTCACCAGCGGCACGTAGATCTGGCCGATCGCATCGCTGGTGGTGTGGCGGATCTGCATGCGCGGCAGGAAGCCGAGCTGGATCGATTGCTGGGTCAGGGAGAACACGCCGGAGATGATCGCCTGCGAGGCGATCACGGTCGCCACGGCCGAGAACGCGACCAGCAGATAGTGCAGGGCGTCGGGGCAGAGCTGGAAGAAGGGGTTCTCGATCATCGTGGGATCGGTGATGAGCAGCGCGGCCTGGCCGAAATAATTCAGCACCAGCGCAGGCAGGCAGATCGCAAACCAGGCGAGCCGGATCGGCAGGCGGCCGAAATGGCCCATGTCGGCATACATCGCCTCGCCACCGGTCACCGCGAGGAAGGCGGCGCCGAGGATCGCGAAGGAGACGTGGAAATCCTGATGAATCAGGAAGTCGAAAGCATAGAGCGGGCTGAGCGCGGCCAGCACCGCCGGAGCCTTGATGATGCCGTGGATGCCGAGCGCAGCCAGCACGACGAACCAGGCCAGCATCACAGGTCCGAAGATGCGGCCGATGAAGCCGGTGCCCTGCTTCTGCATCATGAACAGGCCGACCAGGATGGCGATGGTGATGGGCACCACCACGGGCGAGAGCGAGGGCGCGTCGACCTTGAGGCCTTCGATGGCTGACAGCACCGAGATCGCCGGCGTGATCGCTCCGTCTCCGTAGAGCAGGGCGGCGCCGATGAGGCCGACCACAAGCAGATGCGCGCGCCAGGTGCCCGGCTGGGCGTGGCGGGCATGCAGCAGTGCCAGCAGCGCGACGATACCGCCTTCGCCGCGGTTGTCCGCGCGCAGGATCAGCAGCGCGTATTTCAGTGAGATGATCAGCAGCAGGGCCCAGAGAATCAGCGAAGCAACGCCCAGGACAGCCTCGGGCGTTACGGTGCCGCCGTGAGCGGCCGCCTTGGCGGCTTCCTTCAGGGCGTAGAGCGGGCTGGTGCCGATATCGCCGTAGACCACCCCGAGGGCGCCCATGGTCATGGCAAGCGGTAGTGGATCGGGACGATGATGGCCGGAAGCAACTGCAGGCGTACTGGACAAAGGCAACCCCTCAATGGGATCGCGCCCGTCGGTCCATTCCGACGGGCGCGAGCAATTCCATACTCTGCGACGAGACGCCGCAAATATCCATGGGGTTTATAGTCGGCTACCTGACGCGAAGCTGACAGACCGCTTACGGAGTGCGATCGGCGGTCACCAGGCGAGCCTCGCGGACGTTGGCCTTGGTGCCGGCACGACGCAGGCAAGATGCCTCGAAGTTCGGCCAAGCCTGCTGCGAGCAGTCCCTGCCAATGGACTTGATGTCGAGCCGGTCGCCTTTGGCAAGCGGCTGCGGCACGCTGGCTTCGACGGTGGGAGCAAAACCCGGCAGGAGGGTGAGGGTAGCAGCAACGCACGCGGCGACAGCGATCGCTGAAAGAGCCTTGATCATTGACAGTCCCCTGTGATGCGGCCGCTACGCCCAGTTTGCGGCCCGTCATTCGTTGGGCGGATTGATAACCATGACCAGTTTCCGGATGTCTTCACCGACGCCGGAAATGGTTTCGTTGGCATCCCGTTTTGTTTCGTGGCCGGCACGGGGACGAAACAAATCGGCCTGATCGGACGCGGTTTGCGGAAAGCCGGCAGGAACTGCCCTGGAACCGGCCCGGCTTGCCCGGCCGGGCCGGGCGGGGTAGGAGGAAGGCCATGCCGCGCATCGCCTTTTACCCGGGTTCCTTCGACCCCATCACCAACGGCCATCTGGACGTGATCCGGCATGCCGTTCCGCTCTGCGACCGGCTGGTTGTCGCCATCGGGGTCCACCCCGGCAAGAAGCCGCTGTTCTCGGCCGAGGAGCGGCTGAAAATGCTCCACGACGTCTGCGGGCCGATTGCGGCCCAGGCCGGCTGTGCGCTGGAGGCCACCACCTTCGACGACCTCTCGGTGACGGCCGCCCGCAAACACGGCGCGACCATCATGATTCGCGGCCTTCGTGACGGCACCGACCTCGACTACGAAATGCGGCTCGCCGGCATGAACGAGGCGATGGCGCCGGAGGTGCACACGGTCTTTCTGCCGGCGTCCCCGATGGTCCGCCCGATCGCCGCCACACTGGTGCGTCAGATCGCAGGCATGGGCGGCGATGTTTCGTCCTTCGTGCCGCCGCTCGTTGCATCCCTGCTCAAGGCCAAATTCGCCTGAAACGGCGCGCGTCTTCACCTCATCTGATCCGGAGTTTTCATGAACCGTCGTTTCGCAATTCTTGCCACGATGTACGTCGCACTCGTGGCCGTCCCCTTGGGCGCGGTCCCGGCGGCGATGGCGCAGCAGCTGCCGGCCAATCTCGACAAGGCCAATGCACTCGTCATCGACACCACCAAGGGCCGCATCGTCATCAAGCTCAGGACCGACCTGGCGCCGCAGCATGCCGAGCGCCTGAAGCAGCTCGCGCGCGAAGGGTTCTACAACAACGTGCCGTTCCACCGCGTGATGGACGGCTTCATGGCCCAAACCGGCGACGGCCAGAACGGCAACGGCACCGGCGGCTCGAAATATCCGAATCTGAAGCAGGAGTTTTCGAAGGTTCACTTCGCACGCGGCGTTGTCGGCATGGCTCGTCGCGGCGACAGCGTCGATACCGCCAACTCGCAGTTCTTCATCATGTTCGCCGACGGCGGCAGCCTCGACGGCCAGTACACTGTGGTCGGTGAGGTCGTGCAGGGCATGGACGTGGTTGATAAGCTGAAGAAGGCACCAGCCGGCTCGCCGAGCGGCACCGTCACCGATCCCGACAAGATGGTGAAGGTGCAGGTCGCTTCGGACATCAAGTAGCGAGACGATGGCGCGCCGCGGCGACAGGCTCCTGTTCGCTGCAGCGGTGCTGCTGCTTTGCGTTAACAGTGCGGCCGCAGAGGACGCACCAGTCAACACGATCCAGGACCTCTTCCAGCATTTAAGGGCCTGCTGGAAGCCCCCGACATCCAGCAAGGCTCGCCCACTCGACATCACCGTCGTCGTGAGCTTTAACCGGTCCGGAAACATTCTGGGCCATCCGAGGATTACCTATGAATCCGCGGAGGCCTCCGACAATGACCGGCTGCAATACCGGATCGCGGTCATGGAGGCGTTGCAACGCTGCACCCCGATGCCATTTACCGATGCAATGGCCGGCGCCGCCGCGGGACGTCCATTCGCGATCCAGTTCCGTAATCGGAAGACTTCACCCCCAACGCAAGAGAGACGAGCATGAGCGTCACCGAAAACACATTGATCCTCGAGACCACGCAGGGCCCCGTTACCATCGAGATGCGTCCGGACCTCGCGCCCGGCCACGTCGCGCGCATCAAGGAGCTGGTCCGCGAGGGCTTCTACGACGGTATCGTGTTCCATCGCGTGATCGACGGCTTCATGGCGCAGACCGGTTGCCCGCACGGCACTGGCACCGGCGGCTCGGGCAAAAAGCTGAAGGCCGAGTTCAACAAGGAGCCGCACGTGCGCGGCACCGCTTCGATGGCCCGCGCCGCGAGCCCCGATTCCGGCGACAGCCAGTTCTTCATCTGCTTCGACGACGCCCGCTTCCTCGACAACCAGTACACGGTATGGGGCAAGGTCACCGAAGGCATGGAGAACGTCGACAAGATCAAGCGCGGCGAGCCGGTGCAGAACCCCGACAAGATCGTCAAGGCGCGGATGGCGGCCGACAAGGAGTGACCGCTTAGCGGTCATTCCCGAGCGCGCGTAGCGCGAATCCGGAATCTCGAGATTCCGGGTTCGATGCTGCGCCTCGCCCCGGAATGACGGTGGTAGTGAGGCATGCGCACCGACCTCTTCGATTTCGACCTGCCGCCCGAGCGCATCGCGTTGCGCCCGGCGAACCCGCGCGATTCCGCCAAGATGCTGGTCGTCGAGGATGGCGCGCTCCGCGACCAGACGATCGCCGATTTGCCGCAATGGCTGAAGGCCGGCGACCAGCTTGTCGTCAACGACACCAAGGTGATCGCGGCGCAGCTTAGAGGACGCCGCATTGGCCGCGAGACCGAGCCGAAGATCGAGGCGACGCTGATCAAGCGGCTCGACGGCTCGCGCTGGCAGGCCCTGGTGAAACCTGCAAAGAAGCTCGTCGCCGGCGACCGCATCCGCTTCGGCAATGAGGGCAAGGTCTGCCTGCTCGGCCATCTCGATGCCGAGGTCGAGGCCAAGGGCGGTGAAGGCGAGGTGACGCTGTCATTCTCGTTCCACGGCCCTGCGCTCGATCAGGCGATCGCCGATCTCGGCAGCCCGCCGCTGCCGCCCTACATCGCCTCCAAGCGCACGCCCGACGATCAGGATCTCGCCGACTACCAGACCATGTTCGCGACGAACGAAGGCGCTGTCGCGGCGCCCACCGCGGGTCTGCATTTCACGCCTGCGCTCGAGCAGGCGCTGGAAGCGCGCGGCGTCGGCATCGTCAGAGTCACGCTGCATGTCGGGGCAGGGACCTTCCTGCCGGTCAAGGTCGATGACACCGATGCTCACAAGATGCATGCCGAGTGGGGCACAATCTCTGCCGAGACGGCGGACGCATTGAATGCCGCACGAAAGAACGGTGGTCGTATTGTTGCGGTCGGCACCACGTCGTTGCGGTTGCTGGAGAGCGCAGCGACGGAAGACGGCAGGATCCAGTCCTTCGCGGCGGAGACGTCGATCTTCATCACGCCGGGTTATCGCTTTCGTGCGGTCGACGTTTTGATGACGAACTTCCATTTGCCGAAGTCGACATTGTTCATGCTGGTGTCGGCGTTTGCGGGCCTCGACACGATGAAGCAGGCGTATGAGCACGCGATTGCGAACGGGTACCGGTTCTATTCGTATGGCGATGCGTGCTTGTTGTTTCGGGCAGAAACATAGGGTGGGTTCGCCGCAAGGCGTAACCCACCACTTCTCCATCCCAGTGGACAGAGAGGTGGATTACGCCTTCGGCTAATCCACCCTACGCACCATCCGTTACGCCATCACCCGCTGCGGCAACAGCTCCGCGATCTGCACAGCGTTGAGAGCCGCGCCCTTGAGCAACTGATCGGCCGCCACGAACATCGAGATCGAATGGCCAGAGGGATCGCTGAGGTCCTTGCGGATGCGGCCGACAAGAACGTCGTCCTGACCCGAGGCGTCGATCGGCATCGGGAAGTGGTTCTTGACGCGATCGTCGACCACCTTCACGCCGGGCGCCTGCGCCATGATGGCGCGGACCTGATCCTCGGTGATCGGCTTCTCGCATTCGAAGGTGATGGCCTCGCAATGGGCGCGTAGCACCGGCACGCGCACGCAGGTGACGCCGATCGCGATCTTCTCGTCCTCGAAGATCTTGCGGGTTTCCTTGATGACCTTGGTCTCTTCGTCGTTGTAGCCGGTCTCGGGATCAACAGCCGTGTTATGGCTGAAGAGATTGAAGGCGTAGGGGTGCGGCATCACCTTGGGCGTATAGACCTGCCCGTTGAGATTGGCGCGGGTGGATTCGACAAGCTCGTCCATCGCAGCAGCGCCGGCGCCGGATGCCGCCTGGTAGGTCGAGATGATGACGCGCTTGATGCGGTTCTTCTGGTGGATCGGCCACAGCGGCACCAGCGCGGTGATCGCGGCGCAGTTCGGATTGGCGATGATGCCCTTGTGGTCGCGGATGCGATTGCCGTTCACCTCGGGGATCACGAGCGGCACATTCGGGTCCATGCGGAACGCGGAGGAGTTGTCGACGACGACGGCCCCGGCCTTGACCGCAAGTGGCGCGAACTTCTTGGAGATGCCGCTGCCCGCGGAGAACAGAGCGATGTCGACGCCGTCGAACGAACGCTCGGTCAACTCCTCGATGACAATGTTCTGGCCGCGGAACGACACCGTCTTGCCCGCCGAGCGGGCGCTGGCGAGCGCCTTCAGCTTGCTGACGCGAAAGCCGCGCTTGTCCATGGTGGCGATGAATTCGGCGCCCACTGCACCGGTGACGCCGACAATCGCGACGACGGGATCGTTACTCACTTTGTCCTCCATTGCATTTCGGTTGAGCTGGGATTTAGGCAACAAAAAAGCCCCGGACCATCGAGGGCGGGGCTTCGGTAGAGCTGATGCGTTTAAGTCGACGACTACGCGCGCACGCCTCCCCGGGCCCCTGGGGCCGTGGTGGTTTTGGTCGTGCGTTTGGTGGTCGTGAACATGGCGGCGACTTATGCGGGAGAGTCCTGCGATCGTCAATGGCTTTCGGAGGGGCCGGCGCTATTTCCCCCGCACGCCCGGCGGCTCGAGAATGACCTCCTTGAGATCGTCGCCACTGATGACGACAATCGCGAAATTGAGCCGGCCGCGATCGCGCACCAGCCCGCCGCTGATGGCCTTGCCGGATGCCGCCTTCTCGGCGACGCGCACGGCATCGGCGAGGCGGTGCTTTATGGTGCCGAGCGCCGCGAGATTGCTGCGATCCTCAAGATCGAGCTCGGCCAAGGGCAGGGCGGCTTCGCCGCCCATGACTTCGCCAGTCGCCGCGTTGATGACGTTGCGCCAGATCCGGTCGTTGTGCAGGGTCTTGACCCGGTACACCGGTACGCCCGAGCCGCCGTCGAAGCTGACATCCGCGGTCGTCGCGCCGGCATGACGGGCCTCAGCAATGGCCATGGCCTGGCTGATCGAGATCGAGGAGCTGCGGAAGCGCTCGATCTCGCGGCTGACGGCCTGGCGGTCCGCCGTGGCGTCCCCATCTGTCTCATCGTGGAGGGCGGTGGGCGTTGAGCCCGCCGAGACGATGGCGCGGGCCGGCGCGGCGGCGAGCAGCCCCGACAGGGCAATCGCCAGCAAGCCTGCCACCCGTCGTTTTGTCGATCTCATGGTCCGAACCTCGACCAGTCAGTCTGCCGGATGTTCGTAAAGAATTCGCGGCCGACCTTGGGCACCGGCCGGCCGCGGAGCGTCGTGACGGACTGTACCCGTCGCGGCGATCTAAGCGGTCCGGTCCTCTTTTGGGGCTGGTGAAAAAAGTGGCCCGCACCGCTCTATAAACAAAACCATACCGTATCGTTTTATTTCGGTCAACGCAGCGGCAGTCGTCCCCACGGGACAAATCACGGGTCTCACGGAAATGTCAGCGGGAGGGGCGGCGCCGGGGAGCGGATTTGGGGATGATTTGGACGCGGTCGGCAGGTCCGATCGCGCCGGCCAGGAACAGCTTGATCGCCGCGCGCATCCGCTTCTCGGCGGCTTTCAGTTCCATCGGCGTGCCGAATGTCGCCATGCGGTGAGTGTGTCCGACGACGACATCGAGGAACACTTCTGCCGCGATCGTGGTGTCGTCGACGTCGAGCGCGCCTTGCGCCGCCAGATGGTCGAAGAAGCGCGCGGTGGTCGCGACGGCCTTCAGCCAGCCTTCTTCCTTGCCGAGCTTCGCGATGTCCGGAAAGTTGATGGCCTGCGACGTCATCATCCGGCTGAAAGCCATAGCGTCGGGCCCGCAGGTGAAATTGAGCATTTCGCGCCCGATCTCAACCAGTCGCTGCTCGACCGAAATGTCGGATGAGCTGCCGAGCTGCGTCTCGGCTGCGGCCGACAGTGGCGCGAGCCAGCGCGCGATCTCGCGCCTCAGCACGGCCGTGAACAGCCCGCGCTTGTCGCCGTATCGGGAATAGACCGTAGGCTTGCTGACGCGCGCCGCTTCCGCCACCGCGTCAAGCGAGGTCGCATCAAATCCGCGGTCGAGAAACAGGCGGGTGGCGACCTCGATCAGCCGCTGATCGCGCTCGATCGCAGCTGACTTCGTCGGCCGGCCGCCGCGCGATTTCGATACCTCGCGCCGAGGTGCTGCCGTTCTTGCCTTGGTCGCAGCCAATCCCATGCCCAATGTGCCCAATGATTCTTGCGCGACGGTGCCAGTGTTCATTGCTGTATAACGCGCAGCAAGCGGGGCGTCATCGCGAATCTGGCCGGATTGGCCGTATCGTCAACGGACTTGCACCACCGTCCGTTCCTGAGCGCGGATCTCAGGGCATCCGCGAGGTCCAGGCTTGGCCGGCGGCCGCTTTCTCGTATCCGTATTGGTAGAGCGCCCGCATATAGGCGGTGTCGAATCCCTCGGAAGGAGGCGCTGGATAATCGCGTTCGATATAAGAGAGATAGAATCCGAGATGGTTACGCTGGGCGAAATCATAGGTCGAGAAGATGATCGAGCGTGTTTGCGACTGCGTGATCGAGGACAGGCTGCGTGAGGCGACGTCGATCGTGCTGTTGGCGACGAGCTCGAAATTGCGTTCGATCTTCTTGTTGACGAGGATGTAGATGTCCATCTTCGCGTTGCCGGGCAGGCGCCCCTGAAGCAGCAGAGCTTCGGGCAAGGTCAGCACCGGGGCCGTCACGCCGCCATCGACATGCATCTCCTGAAACCTGCGCCCCCCGCCTTCGGCCTCGATCAGGATCGGCGGAAACACCAGAGGAATGCTGGCGGAGGCCGCCATCACGTCGCGAAACAGCTTGAGCGCTTCAGGCGTGCCCACCGCGGCGATCTTGCCCATGTCCCAGATCGCGGTGCGCTGCGTATCAAGATCGGTGGTGACGACCAACAGGCGTCGGCCCTTGGCATTCTCTCGCGCGACCTGAGCCAGGATCTCCGGTCCGACATAGCGTGCGACGAGCTCGCGCAGTCGCGTATTGCCGAACAGGCCGGACCCGAACAGCACGCGCATGATGCTGGGATCGTTCAGCAGACTCTCGGCGATGCCGCTGGTGTAGAGCTCCCGCAGCGTGTCGTCATATTGCGATCCGAGGAATGCAAAGGGCGCAATCAGGCCGCCGGTGCTCACGCCAGAGACGACGGAGAAGGTTGGGCGATTGTGCGCCACAGTCCAGCCGTTCAGCACGCCGACGCCATAGGCGCCATCGGCGCCGCCCCCCGACAGCGCCAGGTACGTTCTGCTCCCGGTCGCCTTGTCCTGTTCGAAGCCAAACCTGGTGACGGGTTCGTCGGCGTAGCGCCGCAGTCCGTCGATATCCAGCACGCGCGAACTGCCTGCGTCAGCTGCCGTATAGGGCGTGCGGGGGAGTGAGGTGCAGGCGGCGAGCGCCAGGCTGCACGTCAGCATCAGCGACCTGATCAGGCAGGCCATTGGCCGCTTTGTCCGGCCATCCGGGAGGGCCGACATTTCGGTCGAACATGTGGGGAGGGGCATCGGTCGCTGGCTGACGATCACGCATCTACGGCCGCCGGCAATCTGCCGCGGCATCTCGTCCAGCCCCGGCTATTAAACTATACTGTATCGTTTTGTTTATCAAGTCGCGGAGCCGATCACGTCCATGTCAACGCTGTCCCAGTCTGGGGCATGGTGCGGGTTGATTGGCCCCGCCCGACACGCAATAAGCACGCCATGAATCTTCCCAATCATTTCGAGCTGCTCGCCACCGATGGTGCCGCGCGCACCGGCCGCCTGACCACGCCGCATGGCGTGGTGCGGACACCCGCCTTCATGCCGGTTGGCACTGCCGGCGCCATGAAGGGCATGCACTGGCGCGAGGTCCGCGAGGCGGGCGCCGACATCGTGCTCGGTAACACCTATCACCTGATGTTGCGCCCCGGCGCGGAGCGCATCAACGCCCTCGGCGGCCTGCAGCGCTTCACCGGCTGGAACGGGCCGATGCTGACGGATTCCGGCGGCTTCCAGGTCATGTCGCTGTCGGACCTGCGCAAGATCAGCGAGCACGCCGTCACCTTCCGCTCGCATATCGATGGCGCCAAGATCGAGCTGTCCCCGGAACGCTCGATCGAGGTCCAGCGCCTGCTGGGTTCCGACATTGCGATGCAGATGGACGAATGCGTGCGGCTGCCGGCGGAGCGCGACGATATCGACCGCGCGATGCGCCTGTCGCTGCGCTGGGCCGAGCGAAGCAAGCGCGCTTTCGAGAGCGCGCCTGACGGCTACATGCTGTTCGGCATCGTGCAGGGCGGCGACGTCCCGCCGCTGCGCCATGCCAGCGCGCAAGGCCTGGTCGAGATCGGCTTCCACGGCTATGCGATCGGCGGCCTGGCCGTCGGCGAGCCGCAGACGGTGATGTTGGCGATGATCGACGAGACCGCGCCGGCGCTGCCGACGGATCGGCCACGTTACCTCATGGGCGTCGGCACGCCCGACGACATTCTCGAGGCGGTGAAGCGCGGTGTCGACATGTTCGATTGCGTGATGCCGACGCGCAATGGCCGCCACGGCGTTGCCTTCACACGCTTTGGCCAGGTGAACCTGCGCAATGCGCGTCACGCCGACGATCCTCGCCCGCTTGACGAGGAAAGTTCATGGCCGTCGGCCCGTAGTTGCGCGCGCGCCTATCTGCACCATCTCGTCAAGGCCGGCGAGACCCTCGGGGCCATGCTGCTGTCCGAAATCAATATCGCTTACTACCAGTCGCTGATGCAGGGCATCAGGGACGCGATCGCACACGGAACATTCGACGATTTCTATCAGCGTACGCGCGAGGGCTGGGCGAGGGGCGACATCGCCCCGCGATAGAGCATGATCCGGAAAAGTGTGAAGCGGTTTTCCGTCAAGACCATGCTCAAACAAGCAACGCTAATTGCAGACGAGCCGCTGCTTGACGGCATGCTTGGTGACGAAGCCATAGCCGCAGTTGTCGCAGGTCCAGAGATAGCTGATCACGTGGTCTGAGATGTAGGCGGAAGCTTCGGCGGCGACCATGGAGTCGGCGCAGACGGGACAGGTGGGCAACTCGCTGCAACGCGGATCGCGTCTTGGCGCGACGGTCGACAACACTTCAGCAACTGCTGACATCGTGGTGACCTCCCTGGCTCGAGACCTAAGTCTAACATAAGCAGAATCAGTTGACGAGGTCGCAACACAAATGCGTTGGTTTTCTGATAATTATTGCACACGCGATTTTGCGATGCAGCGTATTTAACATGTGCCGCATTGTCGCTTGCGTGTCGTCACAAGCTGTCCGTAACTGCGCAAGCGCTCCGCTGGAAGCGCAAATTGTTGCCAAAGGGAGTTCATCATGGACGCATCGTCCACCACGGGTGCAGCGCACCAGCCCGGCCGTGGCCGGGTCTACTCTTCGATCGTCGAGGCTTTTGGCGACACGCCGATCGTACGCTTGCGCCGGCTGCCGGGCATGCACGGCGTCGACGCGACCATTCTGGCCAAGCTTGAATATTTCAATCCGGCCGCGAGTGTGAAGGACCGCATCGGCGCGGCCATGATCATCGCCATGGAGAAGGCGGGCATCATCAAGCCCGATACCGTGCTGATCGAGCCGACATCAGGCAATACCGGCATTGCGCTCGCCTTCGTCGCAGCGTCACGCGGTTACCGGTTGAAGCTGGTGATGCCGGAATCCATGTCTATCGAGCGGCGCAAGATGCTCGCCTTCCTCGGCGCCGAACTGGTGCTGACGCCGGCCGCGCAGGGGATGAAAGGCGCAATCGCAGCCGCCGAAGAGCTTCTGAAGACGACACCGGACTCGGTGATGCCGCAGCAGTTCAAGAACCTAGCCAATCCCGAGGTGCATCGCCGCACCACGGCGGAAGAGATATGGAATGACACATCGGGCAATATCGACTTCTTCGTCGCCGGTGTCGGTACCGGCGGCACCATCACGGGTGTCGGTCAGGTCCTGAAGCCGCGCAAGGCATCCTTGCGGGTGGTCGCGGTCGAGCCGGAGGAAAGCCCGGTGTTGTCAGGCGGCCAGCACACGCCGCACAAGATCCAGGGCATTGGCGCGGGCTTCGTGCCTGACATTCTCGATCTCTCCGTGATCGACGAGATCGTCAAGATCAATTCGACCACGGCGATCGACACGTCGCGGGCGCTGGCTCGGCATGAGGGCATTCCGGGTGGCATCTCCTCAGGCGCTGCGATCGCGGCCGCGCTCCAGATCGGCAAGCGGCCGGAAGCTGCAGGAAAAACCATCCTGGCGATCGTGCCGTCCTTCTCCGAGCGATATCTTTCGACCGCTCTGTTTGAAGGGATCTAGCATATGGCGGATCAACCGAGGCGGCCGCGGACGCTTGGCGACGCGAGGACCGAGGCCGAGGCAGCGTTCAAGAAGGTGACCGCCAAGGTCGCCGCGGCGCCGCCGAAGTCAAACGCGGTTCCTGGGATCAAGGAGCAGGTCACGCTGCGCATCGATCAGGACGTGCTCGAGTTCTTCCAGGAGGGCGGTCCTGGCTGGCAGGACCGCATCAATGAGGCGCTGCGCAAGGCGGCAGGGAAGTAACCTACTTCGTCGTAGCAACGAAAAAGCCCGGCGCGAGCCGGGCTTTTGTGTTTTGCGATCTGGTCTCGGCTCAGTGGCGGAACATGCCGCCCATCATGCCGCCGACCACGCCGCCCACGAAGGCCGCGCCGGCGGCATCACCTGCGCTGTTGCGGTGTTGAACCGGCGCGCTCTGGGTCGGGGCCGGCGCGGCGCGCCGTGCCGGCTTCGGGCTGTCCTCGCTCGCGGTCGTGGTGGACGCCACGATCTCGGAGAGCAGCGCCTTGTGCTGCAGCTTGTTGAGGAAGCCCGTGGACGGATAGCCGCGGGCAGCCTGCCAGCGCTTCAGCACTGAGCGGGTCTCGTCGTTGAACACGCCAGTCACCTTGGTATCGAAGCCGAGCCCGTTGAGGCGGCGCTGCACGTCGCGGCGCTGACCCTTGTCCAGGCCGATCTGGTCCTCGGTGAGCTGGCTGGCGTCCTCGGTGAAGGTGGCCGGATCGACGCCGGCATTGAGGTTACGGGTCGTGGTCGACGGACCGTTCTGGATCGCGGCGAGCCGTGCCAGCGCCAGCGGCTTGAACTGGCCGTTGGGATAGGCGGAGAGGTAGGCGTTCAGCTCTTCGGCCTTGTTGGATTCTTTCACCGAGCGCCAGAACTCGACTTCAGTCTCGGAGCCGCCGGTCGCTGCGGCTGGCGCGGCGGTTGCCGTGGGTGTGGCGTTGGCCACCTGGGTCGCCGGCCCCTGGTTGAGGTAGACCGCGCCGATCAGGTTGGTGTGCCCCCAGGGCAGTTGGCCCTTGTGGGTCTCTTCATTGACCTGGGCACGCACAGAGGTCATCGCCTGCTGGATCTCGACGCCGGGCTTGGTGATGTTATCGATCAGCGCGCGGGTGAACGGGCTGTTGTTACCCTCCTGGCCGTCGAGCGCAGTCTGGCCCGGGCCGGTGGCGAAGGCAATCAGCGTGCCTTCGCCGGACTTCATCTCGGCGAGACCGCTACCCACGTTGACGCTGCGGGTCGCCGAGTTCGACTTGATCTTGGCGGCGAAGGGATTGTCGCGGCAGGCGTCGAGAAACACCAGCTTGACCTTGGCATCGCCCATGGTCTGGTCGAGCGTCAGGTCGATGTTGATGGCGGCCCCGAGCTTGACGTCCATCTCCGACTTGATGTCGGCATCGACGGGCAGGAGATAGTTGGTGCCGCCGACGGCGATGCCATGGCCGGCATAATAGAACACCGCGATGTCGGAGCCCTGCGCCTTGCGGCCGAAATCCAGCAGCTTCTCCGTCATCTGGTCGCGCGTGAGGTTGGATCCTTCGATCACCTCGAAGCCGACGTTGCGCAGCGTCGATGCCATCGCCTTGGCGTCAATCGGCGGGTTCGGCAATTGCGCGACGTTCTTGTAGGCGCCGTTGCCGACGACGAAAGCTACGCGGCGGTCGGCTTTCGCGACGCTGACCGACAGCGCCAGGCACATCAGCGAAACGATGATGGTGAGAGAGCGCATCTGAAATCCCCAGAATCGAATTGCAGGCAGCAACAAATTGGCGGCGAAGCTACACGAACTGCCCGACTTTACGCCACCCAAACGACACGGCGTTTGGTTCAACCCATTGCTGTGTGGCCGAACGCGCACGTGGAATGCCTGCTCCAACGTGATCCAAATCACGCTCGACTACTTTGTTGTGTCGCGCGAGGCCGCGTCCGGGTTCACTGCGCGCGGGCGGGAACCGGCGCGACGGGCTTTAGATTCAGGAGATTGCCAAACAGGATCAGGGCCGCGCCCAGCACGGTCCAGGCGTCGAGCCGCTCGGAATAGAGCAGCCAGCCGGCGGTCGCGGTGAGGGGAACTCGCAGGAAGTCCATGGGGACCACGATGGTCGCATCCGCGTACCGCAGCGCGCTGGCGAGGCAATAGTGCGAAAAAGTGCCGCAGACCCCGATCACGAAGAGCCAACCCCAGAGCGTGGCTGAGGGCCAGGTCCAGACATGGAGCGTCGGCAGCAGGCCCATGGCCATCTGCACCACGATCATCCAGAACAGGATCGACAAAGCGCTCTCGGTGCGCGTCAACGACTTCGCCAAAGCCATGGAGATGCTGAAGCCGATCGCGGCCCCGAGCGCGATCAACTGGCCCGGATTGATCTCGCCGGTAGCGGGCCGCACGATCATGACGACGCCGACAATGCCGAGCACGACGGCGGCGATCTTCCAGCTGGTCATGCGCTCGGACAGGAACGTTGCGGCGAGCAGCCCGGTCCAGATCGGCATCGTGAACTCGATCGCGACGACCTGGCCGATACCGATCAGCGTCAACGCATAGAACCAGCCGAGCTGCGCGAAATAATGCACTCCGTTGCGGGCGATATGCTGGGGCAGGCGTTTGGTTTTGACCGCCTTGAAGCCGCCGGCCCGATAGATGATCGGCAACAGCAACGTGAAGCCGATCAGCGAGCGCACCTCCATGATTTGAAAGACGCTCAAGTCGCGCGTGGTCTCGCGCCCCGCGACCGCCATGACCAGCATCAGGGACAGCCATCCGGCCATCCACAGGGCGGCCATGGTTTTGGACGGTGTTGCGCTCATCGGTGCGGGATGGGAGATCGAACCTGAGGGGAGGCCGGTATCGGCGACATCGCCGGCCTTTGCAACGGCCAAATCTGCGGATGCAGCGATGCACAGCGGCCTGACAGGAGACGGTCGGGCGCAACTTCCCGCTGTCGACACTACTCTCTATCGGCGATTGGAAGCCTCGTCGACCTCAGGGGCCAAGGTTGAGGTCAAGGTCACGGCATTCGCGCCTGGCGCAAAAAAACAACCCGGCGAGGTCGCCGGGTTGATGTCTCGAGCGCGGCTCTTTCAGCGCGTCATTGAGATGTTGGCGCCGCGGAACTGGCTGTCCGCGCGCATCGTGACGGTCTGCTTGTTGCCGCTCGTCCTCAGCGCGATGTTGGCGTTGAAGCCGGCGGCAGAAACGACCACTTCAAAGTTCCCGCCAGCGCCGCGGCCCTCGAGCGAGCCGGAGATGTTGCGGCTGGACTCGGACCAGCTCCCGGTAATCGCATTACCCGCCGACTGAACGTTGGCGGAAAGGATGAACTTGTAGGCGTCGCTGGCGCAAGTCAGCGTCATTTCCATGGTCGGCCCGATGGGAGCGTATTTGGCTCGGCAACGGATGCGTTCCGTCGATCCGTCCTCGAGGCTGACGGTGCCGCCACCGCTCCAGCTGCCCGCCATCGGGGCGAACGGGCCCGACTGGGCCTTGCTTTCGGAGGCGGCGAGTCCTGCCGTAAACAAAACGGCGGCCGCGATCAGCAGCCGCCGGTTCCAGGCGCGAGCCTCGGTTGATTTATTGGCGCGATGCTTCCCACCGCCCGCTGCATGGTATGCCTGCAGATGCTCCATTCCACTTCCCCGATCCGGCGTTGCCGCTGAGTTGACCGTTAGCATATGCACCATTGATCGAAACTTTCACAAGACCCCCGCTGCCGATGGTGCCGGAAACGTTAGCGCCGGGCGCGGTGATCTTGCCGTCGGCAACCGTCAGCATGGAGCTTGCGGTCGGCTCGCAGGAGCCGGTCTTGGTCACGATCGTGACCTGCCAATTGCCGTCATAGGGGGTCTGAGCCATCGCGGGAGCAGCGAGGGTACCGGCAAAAACTGAAGCGGCACAGAACGCCGCGATGCGAGCAAAACGCATGAATTCCGTCCTTGAATCTGTCTGATATGCTGACACTTATTCGGGCGAAATGTGACGGAAATTTGGTGCAATGCAAAGTCGAAAATTGTTCCTGTGGAAACAATGGTTTATTTGCATTTCCGGCTCCCAATTTTGGAAGCGAAATCAAAGCCCCCTCGCGTTAATCGTTAACGTCGGGAGCGACTCGGAAGAGGCCGCTTAGGACAGGCTCGGCGCGGAGGTCGCGAACTGCTCGTCCTGGGGCTTGGCCGGGAGAGCTTTGTGCACCTTGGCATAATCGATCACGTCGGCCAGCAGCTTGAGGCCGAGCGGCGCTAGCGCGCGCTCCCAGAGCTCGCGCGCGGTCTCGCCCTTCTTCACGAAGCACCAGTCCTGGGCGGCGATGGCGCCGGCGTCCATACGGTCGGCGAGGTGATAGATCGTGCCGCCGGCGATCGGATCGCTTTCCTTGATGGTCCACTCCACAGCGGCCTTGCCGCGGTGGCGCGGCAGCAGCGAGGGGTGATAGCCGATGCCGCCGAGCTTCGCTGCCGCCAGCGCGTCCTTGCCGATCCGCGCATGGCTGTGGGCGGTGATGATCAGATCGGTGTCGGGAGCGATCTCGGAGGCCACCACCAGCTTGGGGTTGGCCTGCACCACCACCTCGATGCCGGCGGCTTTCGCGGCTGCAGCCAAGCGGTCATCGGCGTCGGCCACTACGACCCGCACGATGCCAACGCCGTGCTCGCGGAGCATGTTCAGGGTCATCACGCCGAAATGGCGGGAGCCGACGAGGGTAATGCGCATGGGTGTCCGATCCGTCTCGCAGCTGCGTCATCCCTCCGATAACACGTCAGGCCGTCGTGTCACCACCCGCGGGGCATTTGCTCCGGTTATCAACAGTGCGAAAGGGGTGGGAGGAATGAACGTGGATGGCCAAATTCCATTCCGAATCCGTTTGCGAACCCGGCTTGGGCCGCTGGCTTGATCGCCGGCGGCTTTACTGTTCGTGCCATCGCAAAATCATCAAATGGTAACGCGTTCTCAACTTCGCTGTCGTATCGACGAATCCGTCGCGGATTTGTATTGCGTACCGCGACACCAAAAATGTCCCGCCGGCGCGGGTGCGTCGCGCGGGCATTTTTGCCGGGACCGATTTCATGTCGAATGCAATTGCGCAGATTGTGGACGCGTATGTGCGGCTGAGGAACCGCCGTGGCCTCGACGAGCTGATGATGCATAGGCAGCGGCTCGCCGTCGATTTGAAGAGCAGGTCGGGCGGCTACGATTTCAGCCTGCCGATCAGCAAGATCGACGAGGAGATCGCGATCATCGAGGAAGGTCTCCGCCGGCTGAAGGCCGAATCCTCTGATACCGATACGGTCCGTGGGATCTGACGCGCTCAGTCGCGTCGGCCGCCATCGATCACGGTGAAGAGCGGCCGCGCCGGAGTCGGCTCGACCAGCAACTCCTCCACCAGCGCCGTTGCTGCATCGACATATTTGCGCGTCGGCTTGTCGAGCTCACGTTTCGCCTCGTCGTCGAGCGCCACCTTGGCGGCCTCGACCAGCTTGCGCATTCGCGCGGCGTGATCGTCACCCGCCGTCAGCGTCGCGCGCGCCAGCGAGCGCAGCACGAACAGCTCGCCTTCAAGGCGGAGCAGGCGGTCGTTGAGCCTGGTGAGGACGGCGTTGAGGTCGGCCATTGATAGGATCGTTGCGGGAGAATCCTGTCTGATCTAGCGACGATCGGTGAACGGACTCCAAACGTGATCGGCGCAATTGGGCCGATCTCCCATCAGGCCTTGTTCCGGGCCAGATAGTCGCGTGCGAAGGCAAGATACCAGTCGAGGCAGGCCGGATTGGCCATCGCCTCCTTGTTGATGACCTTCTCGACGGGTTGGCCGAGCAGGAGCTTCTTGATCGGCAGTTCCTGTTTCTTGCCCGATAGCGTGCGCGGGATCTCGGCGACGGCGAAGATCTCGTTCGGCAGGAATCTACGGGAGAGACCGGCCTCGATCGCCTTGTTGATCTTGGCCCGCATCGCATCGTCGAAAGCAACGCCGTCGCGCAACACCACGAATAGCGGCATGTAGCTCTCGCGGCCGAGATATTCGAGGTCGACGACGAGGCTGTCGAGCACCTCGGGCAGCGCCTCGATGGCGGAATAGAGCTCGCTCGTGCCCATGCGCAGCCCGTGCCGGTTGATCGTCGCGTCGCTGCGGCCATAGATGACGCAGGAGCCGTCCGGGTTGACCTTGAGCCAGTCGCCGTGCCGCCACACCGGCCCGCGGCCGCTCCCGTCGAAATTGTCGGGATAGGTCTCGAAATAGCTGCCGCGGTAGCGCGCACCGTCCTTGTCGTTCCAGAAGTAGAGCGGCATTGACGGCATCGGTTCGGTGCAGACGAGTTCGCCGACCTCGCCGATCACGGCACGGCCTTGCTCGCTGAAAGCTTCGACCGCAGCTCCCAGGAGACGGCACTGCATCGCGCCCGGTGTCTGCGGCAATTCCCTGTTACCTCCGATGAAGGCGCCGGCGAAGTCGGTGCCGCCGGAGATGTTCGCCCACCAGATGTCGGCCTGCGCCGTGTTGCCGTTTGTTTTCGACAGTGCAGCGAAGCGCGCGTTGAACCAGGCTTGCGTGTCGGCGCTGAGCGGCGAGCCGGTCGAGCCGAGGCAGCGCAGCCGCGACAGATCGCCGGAGGCGGCAAGATCGATCTCGGCCTTGGCGCAGCTCGCGAAGAACGCCGCGCCCGCGCCGAAGAAGGTCGCTTTGGACTGCGCCACGAAGCGCCACAACGTGGACCAGTCCGGCTTGTCCCTGGTGCCGCCGGGGCTGCCGTCGAAAATGCAGCAGGTGGTGCCGCTGAGCAGCCCGCCGACCTGGCTATTCCACATGATCCAGCCGGTCGAAGAGTACCAGTGATAGCGCTCGCCGAACGAATTCTCGTGATAGGAGCAGCCGAGGTCGTTGTGCAGGCCGAGCAGCGCCAGCACGACGATGATGATGCCGCCGTGGCCGTGCACGATCGGTTTCGGCAGGCCCGTGGTGCCGCTGGAATAGACGATCCAGAGCGGATGATCGAATGGCAGCCACATTGGCTCGAATGCGTCGATCGCGGCGCCCGTCCTTGCGGTGATGTCGGAGAGCAGCGCGTCCGGGGCTTCGGGTGCGGCGGCCTCGCTATGCAGGATGACATGCTCGACTGATGGCAGCGATCGTCGCAGCTCGGCGACCACTTCATTGCGATCATGGCGGCGTCCGGCATAGGTGACGGCGTCGCAGGCAATCAGCACTTTTGGTTCGATCTGCTTGAAGCGGTCGATCACAGCGGGCGCCGCCATGTCGGGCGCGCAGACGCTCCAGACCGCACCGATGCTGGCGCTAGCGAGAAACGCGACGATGGTTTCGGGGATGTTGGGCAGATAGGCCGCGACGCGGTCGCCCGGCTGGATACCCCAGTCCTTCAGATGCAGCGCGAGCGCGGCGGCTTTGCGCCGCAGCTCCGGCCAGCTCGTCTCGACAAGCCGGCCGTCTTCGCCGCTACTGACGATCGCGGGCAGGCCGGCGGCGTGAGCCGCCTCGACATGCCGAAACACCTGCCGGGTGTAATTGACCTGCGCGCCGGGAAACCAGACTGCGCCGGGCATCTTGCGCTCGGCGAGGACGGCCGCAAACGGTGTCGGCGATTGCAGATCGTAATAGTCCCAGATGCTGCGCCAGAACGCATCGAGATCGCGCACCGACCATTGCCGCATCTCCTCGTAGTTCGAGAATGTGAGACCCCGCTGCTCGGCGAGCCAGTTGCGATAGAGGGCGATCTGCGGGACGAAAGGAGAGGTCATTGCGTGCCGGCTTCGGTTGCGGGGCGAATCCAGCCCGCACCGTAGCCTAGCAGAAGCCGCTCGCGCAGCTGCCTAATACTGCACGCCGGCCCAGCGCCTGCCGAACACCGGCGGCTTGGTCTTCACCGCTTGCCAGTCGAAGAAATGATGCTTGCCGGACCAGCTGTGCACCACGCCGCTGCAGATCCTGCATTTGAAGCTGCCGGCATGCGGCTCGGCGTGCTCCTCCCGGGTTGCGGTGTAGCTCATGCTGCAACCCGAGCAGGTGAATTCTTCGGTCGTCCAGATACTGTTGGCCATTGCACTTCGGTGTTCTTGGATGCGCTGAAGGAAGCGTAGGTGCGAGCCTTTGCATCGGCGTAAACCGGTCAGAGGAAATCCGGTTAATCGCTGTTAGGAAAACTGGCGCGCGGCGCCAATCCTGGCGTATTTTCTGGATCCAGGAGGGCTGCCGGGCCGGACGGGACAGCGGCGCCCGGACCCGCTCGTCTTGACGGCCGGCGCGGGGCTGGCAATAACGCATGCCCGCGCAAGCGCCGGGAACCCGCGTTGATGCCGCAAGGAAAGCCCTGCCTGTGAAAAGTCTGCGTCAGCTCCTGACGGGCGAGGATGTCATTCAGCTGGTGATCCGGCTTGGCCTGCTGGCGCTGCTGATCATCTGGACCTTCCTGATCATCCGGCCGTTCGTGCCGATCCTGGCCTGGAGCTTCGTGCTCGCGGTGGCGTTCTATCCGGCGTTCAGCTGGGTTGCCAAAATACTGGGCGGGCGGCCCAAGACCGCGGCTGCGATCCTGACCCTGATCACGCTCGCCATCGTCCTCGGCCCGGCCACTTGGCTCGGCCTCAGTGCCGTGGATGGGGTGAGGGAGCTTGCGCACCAACTCGGCACCGGTGATCTCGCGCTCCAGTCGGCGCCGGAGCAGATCAAATCGTGGCCCCTGATCGGGCCGACCCTCTACGAGCTCTGGGACCAGGCCTACAACAACATCCGCGCCGTGCTCCGCGAGGTCGCGCCGTATCTCCAGCCGCTGGCGGGACCGCTCCTGGTGCTCGCCGGCGATGCCAGCCTCGGCACGCTGCAGTTCCTGGTCTCGGTGTTCGTGGCCGGTTTCCTGTTTCCCCACGGACCCCGTCTGGTTGCCGCCGGACGCGGCTTCCTGTCGCGTATCGTGCCCGAGCAGAGCGAGCATTTCCTCGAGCTCGGCGGCGCCACCATCCGCGCCGTGGCGCAGGGCGTGATCGGCGTCGCCATTGTG
>Ga0209758_1001784_pt1 | contig 23779 bp, 27 predicted proteins | sample AraplaMF_Col_mMF_FD_184258 | JGI IMG/M metagenome (GOLD analysis project Ga0209758, IMG submission 184258) | Arabidopsis root microbial communities from the University of North Carolina, USA - plate scrape MF_Col_mMF (SPAdes) (version 2) | ecosystem: Host-associated > Plants > Roots > Endosphere...
CGATGGCTGACGACCGTTTTCCCAACGATCCGTACCGCCCGAACCTCGCCGACGATGAGTATCTTCGCGCGGCGCGCCGGGATGCCGACCTTCAGGCCGATCCCGAGCTGGGCGAAGGGCCTGCCTCCAGCGGCAAGGTCGCACTGTTTGCGGTGGCGATCGCCCTGGTGCTGGGCGCCGTGTTCTATGGCTTGAACGATACCAGCACGGGCAACCAGGCCAGCAACACGCCTGCTACCCAGACCGCACAGCAGACGGCTCCGGCCAATCCGGCCGCGCCTCCAGGCATGCGCGACGTGACGCCGCGTAACAACGCCGCCCCGGGCGTGACCACGGGCGCCGCGCCGAGCAAGCCGGCTCCGGACACGCAGACGCCGTCTGACGGCGCGAAGTAAGATGAGAGCACAATCGGAGCGGCGGGATCGAAAGGTCCCGCCGCTCTCGTTTCGGCTCTAGCTGAACATCTTATTGAGATCCCCGCCGGGATAGCCGCCGGCAAGCTCGGTGAACGTGCCCTTCTCCGCCATTTCCTTCGCCGCGCGCATGAAGCCGCCCCAGGCGGCGCGAGCGAGCGAGCCGCCGACGCTGATCCGGCGCACGCCGAGATCTTCGGCCTCCTTCAGCGACAGGCCGGAGCCGCCGATCAGGAGGTTGAACGGCTTGGGGGCGACAGCCTTCACCACAGCGCTGATGTCCTCGCGGGTCTTCAGGCCGGGCGCATAGAGACAGTCGGCGCCGGCGTCGGCGTAAGCGGTGAGCCGGTCGATGACGAGCTTGAGGTCGTTCACGCCCCACAGATAAGCCTCGCAGCGGCCGACCAGCAGCGTGCCGGTGTCGCCGATCGCCTTGCGCGAGGCCGTGATGCGCTCGACCGCGAGCGCCCGATCGTAAAGCGGCTTGTCCTTGTCGCCGGTGGAATCTTCGATCGACAAGGCAGCAACGCCAGTGCGCACGCCGCGCTCGACATTTTCCGCGACCTTGCCCGGCTCGACCGCGAAGCCGCCCTCGAAATCCGCATTCAGGGGGATGTCGACGGACGAGCTCAATGCTGCCAGGTGCTGACAGACATCCTCGACCGTGACACGATTATCGGCCTTGCCGATGGTCCAGGCAAAGCCCGCGCTCGACGATGCAATCGCCTTGAAACCGAGATGCTGCAACGCCTTGGCGCTGCCGACATCGACCGGATTGGGCAGAATGAAGCAACCGCTTTCGTGCATCTTCCTGAACGTCGCGCGCTTGTCAGCAGTTGTCACATGCATGTTTCTCTCCCTTGTTGGCCGCGCAGAGATAGGCACGCGCTTTCATGACCGCTAGTGCGCGTCATGCACGGCGCGACTGTCCTTCGGCGCCTGCTCGCGATCGTTCATGCCGTAGTCTCTAACCACGCTGGCGATGCGCAGATGATAATCGGCAAAGATCTGCGCCCTGCCCTTGGCCTGGGTGCGGCGGTGCTCCATCGTGTTGCGCCAGGCCTGAACTGCGGCCTCGTCCCGCCAGAACGAGACCGACAGGATCTTGCCTTTCTCGGTCAGGCTTTCGAACCGCTCGACCGAAATGAAGCCGTCGATGGTTTGCAGGATCGGCTTCAGATCGGCCGCGAGGTCGAAATAGTCCTGGCGGTGTTCCGGCTTGGGCCAGACCTCGAAGATCACGGCGATCATGGGCGTCTCCTTGTCGTTGATGGCCTACACTACCACCTTGCGCAGGAAGGTGCGCTCCTCCGCGAGGATGAATTTGTTGTCCTCGGCAAAATGGAAGTTCGCCATGCCTTCAGCATCCTGCCGTAGCCGCGCGCGGTAGCCCTCGTAGGCGGCGAGACTTTCGAAGGTGATCAGGGCGAAGGCGATGTTGTTGGTGCCCTCGTGCGGCATGAAATAACCGATGAGGTCGCCGCCGCATTTCGGGATGATGGTGAGCCAGCGCTTTGAATATTCCTCGAACTGCGCGCGCTTGAAAGGATCGAGCTGGTAGCGGATGAAGACGGTGACGGACATGACGGGATCTCCTGTTTCTTTCGTCATTGCCCGCCAACGGGTCCGCGCACCGCGCGGCCCGATGACAGGCTCCGCGAAGCCATCCAAGACTCTCTCCGCGGAGACAGTCTGGATTGCTTCGTCGCTGCGCGCCTCGCAATGACGAGATGGTGAGACACTACGTCCTTGCCCGACCGCAATGCTTCGGCTATCATCGAAGCATGAAAGCAGGACCCGATATCGCCATGGTCGCCTCCCTGGTCGGCGATCCCGCCCGCGCCAACATGCTCACGGCGCTGATGAACGGACGCGCGCTCACGGCGAGCGAGCTCGCGCAGGAGGCCGGCATCACGCCGCAGACCGCGAGCTCGCACCTGGCAAAACTCGAGGCCGGCGGGCTCGTCGAGCCGGAGAAACAGGGCCGTCACCGCTATTATCGCCTCACCGACGACGACGTCGCCGGTGTGCTTGAAGGCCTTGCGGGACTTGCCGCGCGCACCGGCCATATGCGCGTGCGCACCGGGCCGAAGGATCCGGCGCTGCGGCGCGCGCGGATCTGCTATGACCACCTTGCCGGCGATCTCGGCGTGCAGATGCTCGACACAATGCGCGCGCGAAACCTCGTCAGGCAGAAGAAGCAGGATATCGAGCTGACGACGGAGGGCGAGCGCTTCCTCGCCAAGCATTTGCAGATCTCGCCCGAGATGCTCAGCCATCCGCGCCGCCCGGTCTGCAAGGCCTGCCTCGACTGGAGCGAACGGCGCCACCATCTCGCCGGCACGCTGGGCGCGGCCATGATGCAGCGCTTCTCCGAGCTGAAATGGGCCGCACGCGACGACACGCCCGGCAGCCGCGTCGTCAACTTCACCCGCATCGGCGAGAAGCAGTTCGCGGCATTGTTCGGGAACGACAAGGGCTGACAACACGTTTGCGTGTCAACCGTCACCGTCGTCGTGACCGCGCTTCACGATTCAAGGCCTCCGTCATTCCGGGGCGGTCCGCAGGACCGAGCCCGGAATCTCGAGGTTCCGGGTTCGATGCTTTGCATCGCCCCGGAACGACGCTGCTAGACATCAGAGACCTTCATGATCCGCATCCTCCCGGCCGTGCTCGCCGCCGCCCTGCTCGCTTCGCCACTCACCGCTGCGCAGGTTGACACGCCGCAACGCGAGCCTTACGGCATCGCGCTCGAAGGCTTTGCCTATCCCTACCCCGTGCACCTGCTGCCCGTCGTCAACGACGGCGAGCAGCTGAGCATGGCCTATATGGACGTCGCGCCGGCGCAGCCGAACGGCCGCAGCGTGGTGCTGCTGCACGGGCGCAATTTCCCGTCGAGCTATTGGGCACCTGTCATCAAGATGCTGAGCGAGGCGGGCTACCGCGTGGTCGTTCCGGACCAGGTCGGCTTCGGCAAATCTTCCAAGCCCATGGGCGAGCTGCATTTCGACACGCTGGCCCGCAACACCATCGCACTGCTCGATCACTTGGAGATCAGCAAAGCCGACGTCGTCGCGCATTCAATGGGCGGCATGCTGGGCGTGCGTATCGCGCGCGCCTATCCGGACCGCGTCGCCCATCTCGTATTGACGGCGCCGATCGGCCTTGAGGACTACCGCCTCTACGTGCCGCCGACGCCGACCGAGAAGATCATCGAGACCGAAGACAAACTCACCGCCGATGGCTATCGCAAACAGCTCCAGACCAACTATGCGATCAAGTTGTCGCCCGACGCCATCACGCCGTTCATCGACGCACGCTTCAACATCAAGGGCAGTCCGGATTATCCGCGCTGGCTGCGCGCCTTCGTCTCTTCCGGCCAGATGATCTATCGCGAGCCGGTCGCGCACGAGATTGCTCTCATCACGCAACCAGTGCTGTTCGTCATGGGCGCCGACGATCGCAACGCACCCGGCCGACCGAATGCGCCGGAAGCATTGCGCGCGAAGATGGGACAAAACGCCGCGCTCGCAAGAGCATTTGCGGCGAAGATGCCGAACGCGCGAGCGGAGGTGATCCCGGACGCCGGCCATCTCGTCTTCCTGGAAGCGCCGGCGACGTACAAGGAGATGGTGCTCGGCTTTCTCGGCCGCTAGCGCCATCATGTCGCGCAAGGCCGTACGCGACAAATGTTCATGCCGCATTCAGGTCATGATTGGCAGGCTTGGATCGCAACGTGCCGAGACGGCTCCCAGATTGACGTGTCGAATCGTGTCGTTTGATTCATTGTGCGCCGCGAGCGCGCAACCTTGAAGATTTGCCCCAAGGACGAGAAGGAAGACGCCATGAAATATCTTTTCGCCGCCGTGATGCTCGCCAGCGCGGTCGTTGGCTTCAGCGAGGCAGCCAGCGCGGCCGGTGGTTGCGGACCCGGCTGGTACCGTGGTCCCTATGGCGGCTGCCGCCCGATGCGCGGACCTGTGGTCGTGGCGCCTGGCCCGGTCGTCGTCGCCCCGCCGGTTGTCGTCGCGCGTCCGCGCGTGTGCCCCTATGGCTTCCGCTGGTACGCCGGGCGCTGCCGTCCGTTCTGATCTCCCGTCCTTGCGAAATGGCCGCGCCGGAGCCTGCGCGGCCATTTTCGTTGAAGCAGCTGACCAACAAGAAGGGGATCGCGAAGCCCGATCCCCTTTTCATTCCAGGCGCCGTTACCAATAACGCCAGTGGTGGCGATGCCAGCGATGCCGCCAGCCCCAATGGCGGTGGCGCCAACCCCAGTGACGATGGCGCCAGCCCCAGTGACGATGGTGCCAGCCCCAGTGACGGTGATGCCAGCGCCCGTGCCAATGCACCTGCTCTGGCTTGAGCTGGGCGACTTCCTCGCTACTGGTGACTGCGGGATGAGCATCCGGATTGTCTTGCGGCATGCCGCCATTGCCGAACGGCTGCGGCGCCAATGGCGCGGCCTGTGCGGCGGCACTAAACGCGACGGCTCCAGCCGCGACACTGAAGGCAAGTTTCAAGAAGTTCCGACGCTCCATGGCGTGTCCTCCGCTTGATCGATCAAGTGATGCGGAGGAAGTGTCGCGGCGGTGACATGAACTGTGGCTGAATCGCGCGTTCAGATGTGGCAGCATGCGCGAAAAATTGTTTCTCCTCATGTCGGAACGCGCCTGCTTTGTCCGTCCTCTGTTGGAGACAGCACGGAGACAGAGCATGCCCGACCTCACCCTGACCACCTTCGACTGGGTTCCCCCGCCTCCGCGCGGCTTCGTGCGCGATCTCCGCGTGCGCTGGGCGCTGGAGGAAGCCGCCTTGCCCTATCGCGTCGCGAGCGTGCCATTCGACAATCGCGGCGCCGAACATCTCGCGCACCAGCCGTTCGGCCAGGTGCCGTGGCTGAGCGATGGCGACCTCTCGATCTTCGAGAGCGGCGCGATTCTGCTTCATCTTGGCGGACTCAGCGGGAAGCTGATGCCCTCGGATCCGCGCGGCCGGAACGAAGCGACCGAATGGCTGTTCGCCGCGCTCAACTCGGTGGAGATGGCGAGCCTGCCCTGGACGATGTCGAAGTTCATGGGTCATCCGACCGATACCGCAGCGTGGAAATTCGTGGACGACTTCCTCAAGCTCCGTCTCAAGCATCTCGAGCCGGTGCTGGCGTCGCGCGAATGGCTGGCGGGCTCCTTTTCGGTCGCGGACATTCTCATGTCAGACGTGCTGCGCGTCGTCGATCAATTCGACGGGCTGTCGCAACACCCAGCCTGCCGAAGCTACGTTGCGCGCGCGATTGGCCGCCCTGGGTTCGTCAAAGCCCACGCGGACCAGATGGCGCATTTCGCGGCGGCGGATGCGGCGCGCGCTGTGTGACCCACCGCACATCGTTAGTCCGGGGACGGCCGTAGGCTCACGGCCACTGGAACAGAGCGATCTGCCCCAACCATCATCGCGGAAGGTGACACATGGCCCGCATCGACTATCTCAGAGAGCAATTGGCCCGCGCCGAACGCCTGGCGAAAGCGATTCTCGACCAGCAGACCTCGGAACGGCTCCAAGCGTTCGCCGCCGAATGCCGCGCGGAGTTGCAGGTGCGGAGCCTCAAAAGCGCCGCATAAGACAGCGCGCTACATCAGCTTCATCGGCGTATCGGTGACCACGCGCAGGTCGATCCTGCCGATCAGCGCAGCGCGGCGGGCCTCGGCAGCACCGATCGCACCGTCCGTCTGCCGCAACGTGCTGATGTTCGAACCGAGGGAGACGATGCCGCCGAGCACCAGCGCGATCGAGCCGAGCGCGGCGGCCTGCCCCAATCCGAACAGCCCGAGGACGGTGACCAGAAGCAGCGCCGCGCCGCTGCCGATCGCGATCTTCGACGCCAGGATGTATTTCCGGCAACGCTCCGCGATCCCGGCGAGCAGCTCGATCCGATCCTCGATGTCGGAGATTTCGTCGGTCGGATCGTCTTCGATCATGGTGTATCAACCAGCAACGGTCGATGGATGACCCGGATTTCGCCTGCGCTCCATCCGGGCTGCGCGATCTCACAACGGCAAATTGTCGTGCTTCTTCGCCGGCGCCTCGACCTTCTTGTCCTTCAGCATCGCCAGCGCCCTTGCGATCCGTTTGCGGGTCGAGTGCGGCATGATGACGTCGTCGATGTAGCCGCGCTCGGCGGCGATGAAGGGCGACAGGAAGCGGTCTTCATATTCCTTGGTGCGGGCGGCGATCTTGTCGGGGTCGCCGATGTCGGAGCGGAAGATGATCTCGACGGCGCCCTTGGCGCCCATGACAGCGATCTGGGCGGTCGGCCAGGCATAGTTCATGTCGGCGCCAATCTCCTTGGAGGCCATGACGTCGAAGGCGCCGCCATAGGCCTTGCGGGTGATGATGGTGACCAGCGGCACGGTGCACTGCGAATAGGCGAACAAGAGCTTCGCGCCGTGCTTGATCAGGCCGCCATATTCCTGTGCGGTGCCCGGCAGGAAGCCCGGCACGTCGACGAACGTGACGATCGGGATGTTGAAGGCGTCGCAGAAACGGACGAAGCGCGCCGCTTTCCGCGATGCGTCAGAGTCGAGCACGCCGGCCAGCACCATCGGCTGGTTGGCGACGAAGCCGACGGTGCGCCCCGCGATGCGGCCGAAGCCGGTGACGATGTTCTTGGCGAAGGCTTCCGCGATCTCGAAGAAGTCGCCCTCGTCCACGACCTTCAGGATCAGCTCCTTCATGTCGTAGGGCTTGTTCGGATTGTCGGGGATCAGCGTATCGAGCGACATGTCGACGCGACCGATATCGTCGAAGCTCGGCCATTCCGGTACGCCGTCGGTGTTGTTGGACGGAAGGAAGTCGATCAGGCGCCGCATCTGCAGCAGCGTCTCGACGTCGTTCTCGAAGGCGCCGTCGGCGATCGAGGAGCGCGTCGCGTGCACCGAGGCGCCGCCGAGTTCTTCCGCCGTGACGACCTCGTTGGTGACGGTCTTCACGACGTCCGGGCCGGTGACGAACATGTAGCTGGTATTCTTCACCATGAAGATGAAGTCGGTCATCGCGGGCGAATAGACGTCGCCGCCGGCGCAGGGGCCCATGATGACTGAGATCTGCGGGATCACGCCCGAGGCGAGCACGTTGCGGCGGAACACGTAGGAATAGCCCGCGAGCGCGGCGACGCCCTCCTGGATGCGGGCACCGCCCGCGTCATAGAGGCCGATGATGGGCGCCCGCGCCTTCATCGCCATGTCCTGCAGTTTCGTGATCTTCAGCGCGTGGGTCTCGGACAGCGAGCCGCCGAACACGGTGAAATCCTTGGCGAAGACAAAAGTCTTGCGGCCGTTGACGGTGCCCCAGCCGGTAACGACGCCGTCGCCGGGCACCTTGGTCTTCTCCATGCCGAACTCGGTGGAGCGATGCTCGACGAACATGTCGAACTCCTCGAACGATCCCTTGTCGAGCAGAAGCTCGATGCGCTCGCGCGCGGTCAGCTTGCCGCGGGCGTGCTGCGCCTCGATGCGCTTCTCCCCGCCGCCGAGCTTGGCGCCGGCACGACGGTCTTCAAGGGCGTCCAGGATGTGTTTCATTTGCTCCCGCCAGTTCTTAAGTGATGCGGGGTTCTAACACGGCATTTTGCGAGCCGGGAAGCGGCTTTCGGCCTTGCAGGTCAGCCCTGAATCAGCGTGAAAGCGCAAGGAATTTCAAAGTTTTGCCCGGGAGGCGAGCATGAGCGAAGCAACGGCCCAAACCGGCGCGGCAACGGGCGGCGTCAACATCCTGCTGCGGCTGGAGGGCCTGACCTTGTTTGCGGGGATGGTGGTGCTCTACTGGGCCTGGGACGGCTCCTGGTGGGTCTTCACCCTGCTCTTCTTCGTCCCCGATCTGAGCTTCCTGGCCTACCTCGTCGATGCCAAATTCGGCGCACTGGTCTACAACGCCGCCCACAGCTACATGGCACCGGTGGCGCTGCTGACGCTGGGCTTCGGCCTCGCCTCGCCGCTCACCTTGTCAATCGCCTTGATCTGGCTCGCCCATATCGGCATCGACCGGGCGCTGGGCTACGGCCTGAAATATTCCGCCGGCTTCGGCTTCACCCATCTGGGGCGGATCGGCCGGCAGAAGGACGCCTGACCTCGCGCTGGCTCGGGCAGCGGACGCACTGACATTTGCTCCTGCTGATCAGTTGACCTGGCCAGCCGATTCAGGCTTGCTCACAGCTTGCGATCAGGCGCCGAATGTTGCGTGAGCTCAGTCGGTACGGCGGCGGTCATCACGTCCGGCTGCAAGCATTTCCCATGTCCGCCATGGTCGTTCCCCTGCTTCCGAACAGCGCGTCCGAGACCACCGATTTCCTGCGCCGGATGGCCAGCATGGTGTCGGGGCGGAACGGCGAGATGCTGCTGCGCGCGGCCAGCCTGATCGAGTCGCTCGCGCAGCGGGCGATGTCGGCCGAACGGCTGTTTCACGAGCAGCAGGAGGAGAACAAGCGGCTTGCCGAGCGGCATGAAGCCGCCGAGCTCGCCACCGACGCCATGGTCAATCAGATCGCCGCGCTGCGAACCCAGCTTGCGGAGGTCACCGCGGCGGCAGCTGCCGAACGGGCCGGCTTCGATAGCGAGCGCAGCAAGCTGCTCATGCTGATGCAGGATGCGGAAAGCCATATCGGCAAGCTCACCACGGAGCTCGATGGCTTGCGCGCCTCCGTCGATGCTTTCAACGAGAGCGTGGTCTCCGTGCCGATCGAGGTGCTGCGGCTGGCGCGCAGCCAGTTCGACTATCTCTCCAACGGTTTTGCGCGCAAGGGCGATGTGATCTCGCAGGCAATGAGCGAGATCGGCGGCTTCGCCATCGACCAAGCACTGACGGCGACGAAGCCGGCCGACAAGGCGTGATTTGCCTGCATTTGCTACCGCGCGCGGCCCGACAGACGCAGCACGAACACCAGCACCTCGGCCACGGCCTTGTAGAGATCGGGCGGAATCTCCTCGCCGAGCTCGACCTTGGAGAGCGCGCCGGCCAGCACCTCGTTCTCCTCGATCGGGATGTCATGCGCCTTGGCGATCTCGACGATCTTGGCGCCGATCGTGCCTTTGCCTTTGGCGACGACCACGGGCGCGCCGCTGCCCTTCTCGTAATGCAGCGCAATTGCGAGCTTGGAATCCTCGCTCATGTGGCGCGATCCAGGAAATGGCCGGCGCGGGCCGGCGCAGGTTGCGGCGGAGTGCCGTCGCGGACGATGATGTCGCCGGGCTTGAGCTCGGCCTTGGTCAGCGCCTGATTGAGCTCACCGATCCCGGCGCGGAGCTGCTGTGCCGTCGCCGGCCGCTCCGCCCACATCCGCACAAAGGTCTTGTCGCCATTGAGCGTGATCAACGCGTGCACGGGACCACTCGGCTCGACATTGAGCGTAAAGCGCGCGCGCCAGGCGCGCTTGGCGGGATCTGGCGACTCGTTGTCGCCGTCGCGCGAGATCTCGAACTGCGCCATCGCGGTGCCCTGGGGGGTCGCAAACGGAATCTCGAAATTCCATTGCGGCACCGTCGGATCGATACGATGGCCGCTGGCATCGGTGCGGTCAGGCAGCGAAGCGACCTGCAGCAGGGTCTGCCGCGCGATCGCGGCATCGGTATCGCCAAGCAGGCGATGTACAGTCGCCGCCAGCGGTGCGTTTGGTGCGAGCGATGGCGAAGCGACCGCTTGCGGTGACGGCAACGCACCGCGGAACGGCGGTGGCGTCGTCGGACGCGCCGCCGCTTCGAAGATGTGGCTGTCAGGCACCGGCTTATTGGAGCCCGGAACGTTGCCGGTCATGCGCGGCAAGCTTTGGGTGACCTCTTGCAGCAGGCTCGCGGCAAGACCTGCTGACATGGCGGTACGCGGCAAGGCCGCCTGCGGTGTAGAGCCAGCCATATCGGCCAGCACGGCGAGCGCAGCCTCGCGCGGCAATTGCGGGGCTTGGGTACCTGCAGCGGCAGGCGTTGGCAATGCCGCTTGCGCGGTCTCGCCTGTCGCTTGCGGCACCGATGCAGCGGTCTGCGGAGCCGCAACAACACTTGGCGTAAGCGTGCTATTTGGCCCCGCCACCTGTGGCGCGGCGGGCTCGATCGCGCCCGACGTTGCCGCCAGCGTCTGGCGGAGCACCAGCAGCGCCGCCTTCAGGTCCGGCACGGTGCCTGACGGCAGCGGCGTACCTGATGCCAGCGAGGCCTCGAGAAACAGGCCCGACTTCTGGAACGCGGATTCGATATCGCCGCCATCGAGCGCGGTGTTGAGCGGCGTCTGTTGCGCCAGCACATCCAGCACCGCCTGCTTCAGGCCTTCTGGCAGATCGCTGCCCGATACGACGGATGCCAGATTGGCGAACAGCGGCGCCTGGCTGCCCTGTTTTGTGACCGCCTCGGCCGAGGCGGCGCTGACGGCGACCTGCTCTGAAGGCGTCAGGGGATTGCGGGCCGCGGTCGCCGATGGCGCAAGCGACGGACTGTCGACCAGCGAGGCGGCCGTCGGCGTCAACGTGACCTGATCAGCGCTCGCCTCACTTGCCCCGTTGACGACGGCAAGCCGGATCGTGCCGTCGTTCTGCGATACCGCGAGCTGGAGATTTTGCCCTGGGGTCAGCGACACCTCGGACATCACGTCCATCGAGAGGTTGGCGATCGCGATCCGCACCAGATTGTCGGCGAGCACGCTGACGACCCTGGCCTCGACCACGCTGCCGGCCTGGAGCACAAGATCCGGCGTCGCCGCATCGGCCACAGGGCTGGCGGCACTGACGGGAAGGATCGAAGTGACTGGCGTCGGCATTTCAGGGGTCCAGGGAACGCAGCTCCCCACCCTAAGGCCGCCGTCGTAAACCTCTCGTTAAGGACCTTTGGCCACGTCGGGATTGACGGCCACCAGCACCGCCACGGCAGCCTCGAAATCCCTGAAGCGGGTGGCGCGGCGGGCGGCCGCCTCCTCGTCCACGCCCCACTGCTCGATGTTCCAGTCCTCGTCGACATGGGCGGCGGCCCAGACCTGATCGGCGTCGCGCATGCCATGAGCCAGCGCCAATGCCAGCAACGCGGAGCCGGTCAGGGTCGTCACCATGTGGAGGGCCGCGACCGACCAGGGATCATCAGGCAGCGCTGCGCGGGCGGCCCTGAGCGCTTCGTCCGGCTGCTTCACGTGCATGATGCCCTCGGAGAGGATGAAGTGCGCCCCAAGCCTCTCCGCGGCCCAGAACAGCACCGGGTCCCAATGCGCGGCCTCGCGGGCGACCAGCCCCTCGGGGTGGCCGGCGCGATAGAACAGCAGGTCCGTCTCGAAATATTTTGCGAGGTCATCCGTGACGAGCTCGACGCGGTCGATCACCCCCTCGACCACGCTGTTGGCGATCCGCGTCAGCGGCATGGTGACGGGATCGATCGCCTCGCCCTGAGCGGCCCATTCCGCGGCCACGGCATCGGCGAGCGTGCGTGAAGGGATCACCACCTGGCGGGCGGATGGCGTGCGGATCGGCTTGCCGTCGAGCGTGACGGCAAAGCCGCCTTGGGCTTCTGCGATGCGGGCTTCCTTGTAGAAACGCTTGCGCAGCGGCGTGCGCGCGGACGCCCGCGCCGATTCCCTGGGATCCGGCGGGGGCTGGCCAGCGGCTTCTTCGAACAATTCGCGCATGTGAGGTTTTCGGTCCCGGTCGCTCGATGCTAGGCTTTTAAGATAAGACCTGTGGCCGATAAAGCGAGCGGCGGGCATGAGGGAACTTGCGGGCATTGTGGCCCTGTTTACCGGGTTTTGGCTGGCTGCGGCCGAGGCCGGCTTTCGCACCCCGGAATCGCTGGTCCGCAACGTCTATGCTCATTACGGCGATGGCGCGCGGGAGCTCTCCAGGGGTCTGCCGCGGGATGATGCCACCGCCCGCCAATTCTTCGATCCGAGCCTGCGCAAGGCGTGGTCAGCACCACGGAGCGAGCCCTATGATTTCCTCGTGCAAAGTCAGAGCTGGAAGCTCGGCCCGCTGGCGATTGCGATCATCCGCAAGGAATACGACAAGACCTATGTCGCGGCAAAATTCGACAATCACGGCCGACCTGTGGCGCTGAACTTCATCCTGGTCAACGGTCCGGAGGGCTGGCTGATCACAGACGTCGAGAGCCCGCATGATAGTCTGAGGATGTTTCTGGAGCAGTTCAGGAATTGAGGGCTTTCGGTCTCAACCACAACCAACGCTGTCATGCCCCGGCATCCAGTACGCCGCGGCTTATCGTTTCAAGCACAGCCGTCTCGGAGTGCTGGATCGCCCGCCTTCGCGGGCGATGACACTGAGGAGGTGGTTAGCAGCGCCCCTACTCCTCCGGCGCGTTCTCGATCGGGTCGAACCGGCTGGCATCCAGCCCGAGCAGATTCCACGACTGCTGCATGTGCGGCGGCAGCGGTGCGGTGGCATCGATCACGCCGCCGCGGGGATGCGGAATGACGATGCGGCGCGCGAGCAGATGCAGCCGGTTTTGCAGGCCGCCCGGGAGCTGCCAGTTCTCGATGTTGAAATATTTGGGATCGCCGACGATGGGATGGCCGATATGGGCCATGTGGGCGCGAAGCTGGTGCGTGCGGCCCGTGACCGGCTTCAGCGACACCCACGTCAGCTTGTTGCCGGCGGTCTCGACCACCGCGTAGTAGGTCACCGCGTGGCTGGCGCCCTCGTCGCCATGCTGGGCGATGCGCATGATGGTGTCGTCCTCGCTCTCTTCCTTGGCAAGGAAGGTCGAGATGCGGCCCTGCTTGGGCTTCGGCAGACCCGGCACCAGCGCCCAATAGACCTTGCGCGCCGAGCGCGAGCGAAAGGCGCCAGTCAAGTGTGAAGCGGCAAAGCGCGTCTTTGCGATCAGCAGGCAGCCCGAGGTCTCGCGATCGATACGGTGCACGAGGCGCGGCTTCTGACCCTTGGAATCGCGCATCACCTCCAGCATCTGGTCGATGTGCCGCGTCATGCCCGAGCCGCCCTGCACGGCGAGGCCAGCGGGCTTGTTCAGGACGAGGACGTCGTCATCCTCAAAGATCGTCATCTCCTTCAGCGCCTTGAGCGTCTTCTGCGCGGCCTCCGAGAGCTCGCCGCCGACCTTCGGAGCGTCGAGCTTCAGCGGCGGAACGCGGACGCTCTGGCCCTCTTCCAGGCGGTCCTTGCTGTCGACGCGCTTGCCGTCCACACGCAACTCGCCTTTGCGGACGACGCGCTGGATGTGGGAGAACGACAGCCCGGGAAACCGCGCTTCGAGGAAGCGATCGACGCGCATGTTGTTCTCGTCGGCCGTCACGGTGACGGTCTGCACCTTGGTCGGCAGCAGCGCCTCGACCGGCTCGGCCGACGCGGCCCTTTCCAGCTCAGCCCTCTCCAGCCTTGCTTTGGGCGGGCGCCGCTCGGCACGTTCGCCCGCAAAGCGCGGCGGCTTGCCGCCGGGCTTGCCTCCTGGACGTGGCCCGGCCTTCTTCGCGCTCCGCGCCTGATGCGGACGCGATTCCTTACGCTCGTCGCGCGAACGTGGCTGTTGGTTGGTTCTTTTGATGCGGCGGCTCATGCTGCCTGCCTACCCTAAAAGCGGGCGTACGTCACGACGAAACGGCCGCCTCTAGCGTGAACCACCCCGCTCCTTGCGCAGCTTGGCCCAATAGTCCAGCCGCTTCCTGATCTCGCGCTCGAAGCCGCGCTCGGGCGGGTCGTAGAAGGTCTGGCGGCCCAGGGCTTCGGGAAAGTAGTCCTGGCCGGAGAAGGCGTCGGGGGCATCATGGTCGTATTCGTAGCCGGTGCCGTAGCCTTCGGACTTCATCAGCTTGGTCGGCGAGTTCAGGATGTGCTTGGGCGGCAGCAGCGAGCCGGCCTGCTTTGCGACCTGCATCGCCGTGCCGAAGGCGGTGTAGACCGCATTCGATTTCGGTGCGGTGGCGAGATAGACCACGGCCTGCGCGATCGCGAGCTCACCCTCGGGGTGGCCGAGGAAGTCGAAGGCGTCCTTCGCCGCATTGGCGATGACGAGCGCCTGCGGATCGGCAAGCCCTATATCTTCGACGGCCATGCGCACGACACGGCGAGCCAGGAACAGCGGGTCCTCGCCGGCATCGAGCATACGGGCAAGGTAATAGAGCGCGGCGTCCGGATCGGAGCCGCGCACCGATTTATGCAGCGCCGAGATCAGATTGTAATGGCCGTCGGCCGATTTGTCGTAGATGGGCGCGCGGCGTTGCAGGATCTCCTGCAACTGCGCGGCATTGAAGATCTCGTCGGCCCGTGCCGAACGCCAGACCTCTTCGGCGAGCGTCAGCGACGCGCGGCCATCGCCGTCGGCCATCCGCACCAGCACCGCCCTCGCCTCCGCATCGAGCGGCAGCTTCTTACTCTCGATCTCCTCGGCATGCGCGAACAGTTTCTCGATTGCGGCGGCATCGAGCGAGCGAAACACCAGAACGCGGGCACGAGAGAGCAACGCCGCGTTGAGCTCGAACGACGGATTTTCCGTGGTGGCGCCGATCATCACGACGGTGCCGTCCTCCATGACCGGCAGGAAGGAATCCTGCTGGGCCCGGTTGAAGCGATGCACCTCATCGACGAACAAGAGCGTGCCCTTGCCCATCTCGCGGCGGGCACGCGCGGCGTCGAACGCTTTCTTCAGATCGGCAACGCCGGAGAACACTGCGGATATCTGCTCGAAATGCAGATCGGTGGCATCCGCAAGCAGCCGTGCCACGGTGGTCTTGCCGGTGCCCGGCGGGCCCCAGAACACCAGCGAGCCCAGCGTGCGCGTCTCCAGCATGCGCGTCAGTGCGCCGTCGGGACCGAGGATGTGATCCTGGCCGACGACCTCCGACAGCGTACGCGGCCGCAGTCGGTCCGGCAGCGGATGCGGAGCCTCGTGATCGAGCCCCGCCGCAGCAAAGAGCGTTGGCGTCTCCTGTGGTCGCTTCGGACTCATCCGCCCAGCGTAACGTTGATCTGCTGACCGCCGCGCACCACCGCGATGCGCCAGAGCCGTGGCTGCTCCTTCGCAGCCCTCTCCAGGTCGCTGGTCTTGGCGATCTTCTGATTGTTCACGGACAGGATGATGTCGCCCTTCTGGAAGCCGACATTCTGCGCCGCCGTGCCGTCGCCGATGTCGGTGACGACGACGCCCTCGGTGTCGGCGTCCAGATGCAGCTCATCGGCCACCGCTGGCGTGATGGTGGAGATCCTGGCGCCCTGGAACGGCGAACGCGTGGTGATGACGAGTTCATTGCGGCCGGTGTCGGGCGCAGTCTCGAGCGCGATCGTCAGCTTGAGCGGCTTGCTGCCGCGCTGCACGTCGATCTGCGCAGTGCCGCCGAGTGGACGGGTGGCAAAGCGGTAGTCGAACGCGTTGGGATCGTCCACCGCCTGCCCATCGATGCCGGTGATGAGATCGGACGATTTCAGCCCGGCCTTTGCCGCAGGGCCGTTCGGCACGACGCTTGCGACCAGAGCGCCGGTCGGCGTCTTGAGGCCGAGGCTCTCGGCGATCTCCGGCGTCACCGCCTGCAGCTTCGCACCGAGCCATGGACGTTTCACGGCCTTGCCGCCGCTCTTGGCGGAAGCCACGACCACGCGCACCATGTTGGCCGGAATCGCAAAACCGATGCCCTGCGAGCCGCCGGAGCGCGAATAGATCGCGGTGTTGATGCCGGCGAGCCGGCCATTCATGTCCACCAGCGCGCCACCGGAATTGCCGGGGTTGATCGGCGCATCAGTCTGGATGAAGAACTGATAATCGGTGATGCCGACCTGCGTGCGTGCCAGCGCCGAGATGATGCCGTGAGTCACGGTCTGGCCGACACCGAAAGGATTGCCAATCGCCAACACGACGTCGCCGACCATCAGCTCGTCCGAGTTGGTGAACTCGAGCGCCGGGAACTTCTCGTGGCTGTCCTTGAGACGCAGCACGGCGAGGTCGCTGCGGGAATCCTTCAGCACGATCTCGGCCTCGAACTCGCGCTTGTCCGACAGCGACACCTTCACCTGGTCGGCGCCTTCGATGACGTGGACGTTGGTGACGACGAGCCCGGAGGAATCGACGATCACGCCCGAACCGAGAGAGCGCTGCACCTGCTCCTGCTGCTGGCCGCCGCCGAAGAAGCGGCGGAAGATCGGATCGTCCAGCAGCGGATTGCGGTTCTGCACCACCTTGGCGGCATAGACGTTGACGACCGCCGGCTGCACCCGCTGCACGATCGGCGCATAGGACAGCCGGAGTTCGGCCGGCGACGCCGGGACACGACGGTCTTGCGCGGCAGCCGGATTGAAGTGGGCCGAAAAGCCTATGCACAATGCCGTGACGACGACGGCGGTCGAGATCGATCGAAACATTCCTACCTCTTGGAAAAGACGCCGGAATATAGGCGCGTTCGCCCCCCATTAGAAGGGCGCCCGGCGGCAATATTCAGCCCCTCGTCCGGCGCCATGAGCATACAAGCTCCGCGTGCGGAATCGCAATTTGCAGGGGTTGGTGGATTGGCATGATGTGCATCATCTTGCAATCTGCCCGATAGCAGATTCGGTTGCGGCGAATTGGTCTCAGTGGGAACCGCGCAACCGGGTGCGCACCGTCGCGGGGCAGTCATCGATCACACCTAGGCTCTCCCGTTGCGACTTGGGGAAGTTCGTCAAAGGATGGAGTCACGACATGAGCAGGACAAGAATGGCAGCCACGGCGATTGGTCTCGCCGGCGTGCTGGCGGCCTCGCAGGCCCAGGCCCAATCAGCGGGCAACAGCGACCAGGAGATCGCACTCCTCAAGCAGCAGCTGAAAATGCTCGAGCAGAAGCTCGACAAGCTGCAGAGCCAGACCGCCGCGAACACGGCGGCCGCGGCCAAGACGAGGGCCGAGGCAAAGGCTGAAGCAAAGGCCGAGGCTCGCTCGGAGGCGAAGGCGGTCGTCGCCAATGCCAATGCCGCTTTCCCGGTCAAGGGCGCCCCGCAGGTAGCCGGTGTCATCGTGACGATGCCGAACAACCGGCCGACCATCTGCACGGCCGACCAGGCCAATTGCGTCGCTATCACGGGCCGCGTGCACTGGGATGTCGGCGGCTACGACTATCGCCCCGACACCGCAGCCACGGTGCCGCAAAAGCTCGACAGTGGTGAGAACGTTCGCCGCGCCCGCATCGGCCTTGCCGGCAAGTTCTTCAACGACTGGAATTTCGCCCTGGTCTACGATTTCGGCGGCTCGTCCGACGGCTTTGGCGGCGCGGCAGCGGGATCGCTTGCGGGCGGCGGCGTGTCCGGAGTCGAGAACGCCTACCTCAGCTACACCGGCCTGAAACCGTTCGGAGGCCGGATGGCCGTCGAGGCCGGCATCATGGATCTGCCCTACACCATGGACGAGGCCACGAGCTCCAACGACATCATGTTCATGGAGCGTGCCTCGCCGGGCGTGGTCGCGACCAACATCGCCGCCGGCGACTTCCGCTCTGCAGCCGGTGCGCGTTGGTTCAACGACCAGCTCTGGATCGGTGGTTACGCCACCGGGCCGTCGACGGGCGCAATCCATTCCGCCTCGAGCGCGGCGCCAGCGGGAACCGGCGAGCAATATGGCGCCGTAGCGCGCGTCGCAGGCAATCCGATCAGCGGCAAGGACTACTCGGTGCATGTCGGCGTCGACGCGCAGTGGCTGATCCAGCCCCCGCGCAACCTGATCGCCAACACGCAAACGCTTACGCTCAGCGATCGTCCAGAATTGCGCCTCGACCCGACCACGCTGGTGTCGACTGGCGCGATCGCCAACGTCTCGGGCGCGCAAGTCTACAGCGTCGAGGCGGCGGCGACCTATGGGCCGTTCATCGTCCAAGGTGAGTACTTCTGGTACAATGTCGACCGCACCGCCAACACCAGCGTGCCGCTCGTCGGCGCATCGAGCCTGAAATTCCAGGGCGGCTATGCGCAGGCCGGCTACGTGCTGACGGGCGAAGGCCGGACCTACAATGCGGGCAACGCCGCCTATAACGGCGTCAAGCCGGCGCATCCGTTCTCTCTCGACGGCGGGGGCTGGGGTGCATGGGAAATCGCGGGCCGCTTCTCGACGATCGACCTCAACGATCAGCTTGCGAGCGCCAACGGCGTCGCGGGTGGACGCCAGAACGTCTACACGCTCGCCCTCAATTGGTACGTCAATGGCAACGTCCGCTTCATGCTCGACTACCTCCATGGCACCGTATCAAAGCAGACGCTCCCGCCCACGGCGTTCGCGAATACGGGCTCAAGCTTTGACGCGGTGGCGATGCGCACGCAATTCGCGTTCTGACTTGATCTCGTCCGAGAGCGGCACGCCGCTCCCGGACGTCTACGCCGCGCGCTTCGGCTTCCTCACGACCACCGGCGGCGGCGCGCAGGACAGCCGCTGCTGGTGGCTCTCGCCCCAGGCCTTCAGGATGTCGATCACTGGCTTGAGACTCTCGCCGAGCTCGGAGAGGCAATACTCCACCCGCGGCGGCACTTCCGCATAGACCTTGCGGATGACCAGATTGTCCTCTTCCAGCGCGCGAAGCTGTTTGGTCAGCATGCGCTGGGTGATGCCGGGCATCCGGCGGCGCAATTCGCCGAAGCGCAGGGTGCCGCTCTGGAGATGATAGAGGATCACGCCCTTCCATTTGCCGTCGATCAGGTCCAACGTCGCCTCGACCGAGCAGCCCGGGCGCCGGGCAAAATTGCGCCGTTTCATGCGTGTTTTCCCAACAGTATCCAAACAGGGACTATATCCCCGAATTTACAGTACTTGCCAAACCGGAGCCAGGGCGACAGTTAGAGCGGCAGGCGAACAAGCCATTGATGGAGACAAGCCATGAAGGCCGTCGGCTACAAGACGTCGCTTCCGATCGAGGATCAGAACGCGCTGATCGATTTCGAAACCGCCACCCCCGAGCCGAAGGGACGCGATATCCGCGTCGCCGTGAAGGCAATCTCGGCCAATCCAGTCGATTACAAGGTGCGCAAGCGCGCCGCCCCGCCCGAGGGCGAGACCAAGATTCTCGGCTATGACGCGGCCGGCGTGGTCGATGCCGTCGGCCCCGAGGTCACCCTGTTCAAGCCGGGTGACGAGGTGTTTTACGCAGGCTCGATCCTGCGCCAGGGCACCAATGCCGAATTCCACCTGGTCGACGAACGCATCGTCGGCAACAAGCCGAAGTCACTCTCGTTCGCGCAGGCCGCCGCCCTGCCCCTCACCTCAATCACCGCCTGGGAGCTGCTGTTCGACCGGCTCGGCGCTGTCCCAGGCAAGAGCGTCGATCCGCGCACGCTCCTGATCACCGGCGGCGCCGGTGGCGTCGGCTCGATCCTGATTCAGCTCGCGCGCCGCCTCACCGGCCTCACCGTGGTCGCGACTGCGACGCGGCCGGAGTCGCAGAAATGGTGCCTGGATCTCGGTGCCCATGCGGTGATCGACCACGGCAAGCCGATGAAGGAGCAGATCGAGAGCTTGAGGCTGCCGCCGGTCGCGCTGGTGGCGAGCCTCACCTTCACCGATCAGCATTACAAATCGATCGCCGAGTTCATGGCACCGCAGGGCCGCTTCGGCCTGATCGACGATCCCCCGGAATTCACCATGAGCACGTTCAAGGGCAAGGCGATCTCCGTGCATTGGGAATCGATGTTCACGCGCTCTTCGTTCCAGACGCCAGACATGATCGCGCAGCATCACCTGCTCAACGACGTTGCCGACCTCATCGACAAGGGCGTTTTGCGTACCACGCTCGACCAGACCTTTGGCACGATCAACGCCGCCAACCTCAAGCGCGCGCATGCGCTGCTCGAGAGCGGCAAGTCACGGGGCAAGATCGTGCTGGAGGGATGGTAGCGGCAGACACCTCGGGACGGGCACGCTTACGCTTTGCCCATCCTACGATTCCTTTTCGTTCGGGCCCGTCGCCCGCTCGATGAAGCCTTTGGCGAGCGCGTGATAGATGCCTTCCTCGCAGATCATCCGCGAGGTTGCATGCGCAATCAGCGCGGCCGCCATCAATGGCACGACCATGCCGTGATTGTCGGTCATCTCGGTCACGATCACGAAGGCGGTGATCGGCGCCTGCACCACGCCGGCGAAATAGGAGACCATGCCGAGCAGCATGATCGCGCCGAGCGGCGCATCGTGGAAGAACGAAGCGATGTTGCTGCCGATGCCGGCACCGACGGCGAGCGATGGCGAGAAGATGCCGCCCGGGACACCGCTGATCGCGGCAAAGGTCGTCGCGAGGAGCTTGAGGATTCCGAAGTCTTGGGGCAACGGCGCGCTGTGGTCGAGCGCCGCCTTCACCTGCGCATAGCCTGTGCCGTAGATCGTATCGCCGGACACCAGGCCGCAGATCGCGACGGCGAGGCCGCAGGCAAATGCGAACCAGAGCGGATGGCTCTTGATCGCCTTGCCGAGCGGGTTCCTGAAACCGCGCGCCATGGCGATCACGACACGGCTGAACAGGCCGCCGGCGAGGCCGCCCACCACGCCGCAAGCCGGAACGGCAAGCCAGTCGGCGCCACGCGCCAGCGTCATCGCGCTGCTGCCGAAATAGGCGTAATTTCCCGCCAGCGCGAGCGAGGTCAGGCCGGCCGCAATGACGGCGGCAATGATGAGGCTCGACGTGCGGGTCTCGAACGCGCGGCTCATCTCCTCGATGCCGAAGACGATTCCCGCCAGCGGCGTATTGAAGGCCGCGGCAACGCCGGCAGCCGCGCCAGCCAAGATCAATCCGGGCTGTCGACGGGGCGAGACACGGCCGAGCGCGAACATGATGGAAGCGCCGACCTGAACGGTCGGCCCTTCCCGCCCCACCGAGCCGCCGCACAGCAGTCCGAACAGAGTGAGGATGATCTTGCCGACCGCGATCCGGATCGAGACCAGATTCGCGCGCGCCGTCTGATCGGTCAGATGCCGGGCGGCAATGGCCTGAGGGATTCCACTGCCCTGCGCGTTCGGGAACAGGCGGACGGTCAGATAGGCTGACAGCATGAAGCCGAGCGGCGTCACCGCGAGCACGGCATAGCGCGATTCGGCCAGCAGGAGTCCAAAGGCATGCTGTGCGAGATCGGCGAGCTGTGCCAGCGCCACCGCCGCGGCGCCGACCCCGATGCCCCCGAGCACGAAGATCGTCCGCCGCTGCCATCGCGCGGATGTCAGCCTGAACAGACGTTTGTGGCGGGTCGAGAGCGGCCAGAGCATGGAGCCCTGTTGTAGCCGGTTGCGCTCGGAAAAGAAGGGGGCAAACCGGCAGAGCAGCTAGATGGGAGCCGCCCCCTCGACAAATAGCAGCCGCCGCTCCAGCGCCGTCCACCGGAGCTTGAGCGCCTCGGCATATTCCGGCGAGGCATACCATTCCTTCAGCCGCGCCATGGACGGGAATTCGACGACCACGATGGCCTTTGGCGGGAGGTTGCCTTCCGCTAGTTCGGCTTTGCCGCCACGCACGAGATAACGCCCGCCATATTGTGCGATCGTCTTCGCGGCGAGGGTGCGATAGGCGTCAAATCCCTCGGGATCGCGCATCTCGACTTCGGATATCACATAGGCTGTCATTGGCGTCTCAAGCGATGGTGTTGACGATGCCGCCTTCCGCGCGCAACGCCGCGCCGTTGGTTGCGGACGCCTCCTTCGACGCGACGTAGACCACCATGTTGGCGATCTCGTCGACACTGGCAAAACGCTGGATCAGCGAGCTCGGGCGATGCTGCTTGACGAAATTGGCAGCGGCCTCGTCGACCGACTGCCCGTTTTGCTTGGCGAGATCCTTCACGAAGGTCTCGACGCCCTCCGACATGGTCGGCCCAGGAAGCACCGAGTTCACGGTGACGCTCGTGCCCCGGGTGAGCTGCGCGAGGCCACGTGCGATCGCAAGCTGGGCCGTCTTGCTCATGCCGTAGTGGATCATCTCGACCGGAATGTTGAGCCCGGACTCCGAGGAGATGAAGACGATGCGGCCCCAATTGCGCTTGAGCATGCCCTTCATGTAGGCGCGCGAGAGACGCACGCCGCTCATGACGTTGACCTCGAAGAAGCGGCTCCAGTCCTCATCCGGAATCTCGAAGAAATCCTTCGGCTCGAAGATGCCGGCATTGTTGATAAGGATATCGACCTCGGGCAGATCAGCCACCAGCGCTTTGCAGGCCGCCGCTGTCGAAACATCAGCGGCGATGCCGCGCACCTTGGCCCCGGTTCCCTCCAATTTGCGCACGGCCGCATCGACCTTGTCCTGGCCGCGCCCGTTGATCACCACGCTGGCGCCCGAGCCTGCAAGGCCCTTGGCGATGGCGTGGCCGATGCCGGCGGTCGAGCCCGTCACGAGCGCGGTCTTTCCGGAAAGGTCGATCTTCATGAGATGTCTCCATTGAGGGTGATGGAGATATCGGGCGCTGCACTGACGGCCGCAATCGGCCCTCACTCATGCGTGAGGGCCGAACGAGCACGCGGCAACAAAAAAGCGGCGCCAGGAGGCGCCGCTTTTGGAATGTGATTGCAAGTTGGCTTACGCCGCCTCGGCTTCCTTCGCCTGCACCGGGCCGGAGTCCTGGCCCTTGGCGTCGACGTCGCGATCGACGAACTCGATCACGGCCATCGCGGCGTTGTCGCCGTAGCGGAAGCCCGCCTTGATGATGCGGGTGTAGCCGCCCCGGCGATCCTTGTAGCGAGGCGCCAGAACGTCGAACAGCTTCTTGACCTGGTCCTTGTCGCGCATCTCGGAGATGGCTTGGCGACGCATGGAGAGCCCGCCCTTCTTCCCGAGGGTGACGAGCTTCTCGACGATCGGACGAAGCTCCTTGGCCTTGGGCAGCGTGGTGACGATCTGCTCGTGCTTGATCAGCGCGGCCGCCATGTTGGCGAACATCGCGCGGCGATGCTCGGCCGTGCGGTTGAGCTTCCGATGAACCTTGCCGTGACGCATGTGTAGTGTCCTTTTTCGATGTGTCGCAGTGGTTCAGCGACTGGTTTTCAGGTGGGCTTCCTGCGTTCGCCCTAGGTCGCGAATAGCGAATGGCGAGTAGCGAATGGATGCTTCTTCCATTCGCTACTCGCTACTCCCAACTCGCTCAGTAGTGATCCTCGAAGCGCTTGGCGAGCTCGTCGATGTTCTCCGGCGGCCAGCCCGGCACTTCCATGCCGAGGTGGAGACCCATCTGGGCCAGCACTTCCTTGATCTCGTTCAGCGACTTGCGGCCGAAGTTCGGAGTGCGGAGCATTTCCGCTTCGCTCTTCTGCACGAGGTCGCCGATGTAGACGATGTTGTCGTTCTTCAAGCAGTTGGCCGAACGCACCGACAGCTCGAGCTCGTCCACCTTCTTGAGGAAGGCCGGGTTGAAGGCGAGGTCCGGGATGATCTCCTGGGCGACTTCCTTGCGCGGCTCTTCGAAGTTGACGAACACG
>Ga0209758_1001785_pt1 | contig 23762 bp, 18 predicted proteins | sample AraplaMF_Col_mMF_FD_184258 | JGI IMG/M metagenome (GOLD analysis project Ga0209758, IMG submission 184258) | Arabidopsis root microbial communities from the University of North Carolina, USA - plate scrape MF_Col_mMF (SPAdes) (version 2) | ecosystem: Host-associated > Plants > Roots > Endosphere...
GGGGCTGAAGTAGGCTGTCTGACTGCGCAGCGGGCTGTCCTTGCGCACGAAGGCCAGATCGATCTGGGCCAGCGCGCCGTCCAGAGAGCGCATGTGCCCCTCCAGCACGTCATAAACTGCAAAGCCGGCGTCGTCACAGAAGCGAACGATATCCGCGAATTGGGGAATGCCGTGCCGCAGCGGCATCATCGTGGTCTCGAGGATGATGAGATCGATCTCGCTGATGCGCGTGCCGAGGCCCCTCAACACCTCGAGCTCGGCCCCCTGCGTATCAATCTTCAGGAATACCGGATGCTCCAGCGCCTCGGGCAACAGCGAGTCCAGCCTTCTCATCGGAGTCTTCCGCGGCTCGCCGTCCAGGGCCTTGCCCTCAACTTGCGCAAAGATACTCGAGCCCGAGATATCGTCGTGGACGTTAAATGTGATCTCGCCATTATCGCCGCCGGCTGCGACCAGAAAGTATTCGGCATCGAGCCGCTGCTTGAGCTGCTCGAGAATCGGACGGCATTCGGCCACCGGCTCGACCAGAAAATACTTGGCGCGCGGAAACGCGTCGTAGATTGGCGATGTGCCGAAGGCAATGCCGACGTCGATCACTGTCCTCATATCGAAGCCGAGCGACTTCAGATGTTTGAAGAACAGGCGAAAACTCCTGACCGGCGCATTGGTGCGCATGAGGCGCAGCCCGACGGGTTCCAGGACGTTGTTGATGGCCTGAAACGCGGCCGAGACGAATGCCTTCATGAAGCGAGAGCCGGTTGGGCCAAAGCCGAGGTGGAGGATCGCGATCGCAAATGGCCGTTAAGCTCGATGGATGTATCACAGTTTGCAATCGACCGGTCGGTTTGGTAGATCAGCTCGGCAGGCAGGTCAAGCCACCGCCCCGTTGGTAGAGACAGCGACATCAGCATGAAAGTTCTAGTGACCGGAAGCTCCGGCTTCATCGGCCAGGCGCTGGTGCGACGGCTGCGCGCCGAACATTGCGAGGTCGTGGGGCTCGACAAGGTCCCGGCCAAGACCACCGACATCGTGTGCGACATCCTCGATGCCGATGGCCTGATAAAAGCGGTGACTGGCGCCGCACCCGATGCAGCGGTCCATCTCGCCGCCCGCATCGATCTCGACGAGAGGACTAACCTTTCCGGCTACAACGCCAATATCGAGGGTGTAGAAAATCTGGTCGAGGCTATCAGGCGGACGCCATCCGTTCAGCGGGCAATATGGACTTCCTCGCAGCTCGTCTGCCGCGTCGGCTATGTGCCGACCAGCGACACCGACTACAAGGCCGACACGCTGTACGGAAAGAGCAAGGTGCGCACCGAAGAGATCGTCCGCAGCACTGATGGCGCGGGCCGCGAATGGTGCCTGGCGCGCCCGACCACCGTCTGGGGGCCAGGCATGAGCGCGCACTATCAGCGCTTCCTGCATATGATCGAACGCGGTCGCTATTTCCATGTCGGACATGGTCCGCTTTGGAAATCCTACAGTTATATCGAGAACATCGCGTTCCAGTATTGGCGTCTCCTGGACGTCCCCGCCGAGCAAATCCATCGCCGGACGTTCTATCTCGCCGACTACACGCCAATCGATCTGATCGCGTGGAGCGACTCATTTCAGCGCGCGTTCGGTGCGCGTGCGATTCCGCATTTGCCGCGCAGCTGCGCCCATATGCTTGGGCTTTGCGGCGATGCAATCAACAGCATCGGATTGAAGCGGTTTCCATTCAATTCATTTCGCCTCAACAATGTGCTTACACAGTATCAATTTGATCTCAGCCCGACCGCAGCTGTCTGCGGTCCGCTTCCCTGCACCATGGAGGAAGGCGTCGCGGCAACCGTCGCCTGGCTGCGGGAAATCTCCGCGCGCGTTGAGGCCAAGTCGTAGGCCTGCTGACCTCGAGCTTGCCCGCGTCCTATTCCGGCCGCGCCTGCAGCTTGGGCAGATCGAGCATCAGACCGGTCGCCAGCATCGATATTAGCACCAGCGCCGAATTAGCCATGCCTAGAGGGCCCTGAACGGGACTGAGAAGAATGCTGGCGAGCACGAATACAAGTAACAACCTAGGCGTCATGCGGCCGGAATACCTGCTTCCGGCCGCGCTCCAGCCGGCCACCGCTCCCCAGATCGACACGTAAATGACAGCACCGATAAAACCAAAGTCGATGAAGGCCGCAGCCCAGGCACTCGGGAAGAAGCCGTAGATCAGCGCGGCCCGCAGTTCGGCCTCCATGACCGCAACCTGATCGCTCGCGGGGACGAAAACTCGCAGTAGCGGCGACAGCACGCCAACTTCGTACACGCCCCATTGAGGGGTGAATTTGTCGCGAGACTTCCAGACGATATCGATCGTCCGCACGCCGTGGGTCAGATAGAAATAGGTACTGAGGCCGATCATGGCTTCGTGCGCCGACACGCGACCGGATTCGATCACCGAGGCGACGTAGCCGCGCGGTTTGACGTTCCAGGCTTCCAGCATCATCGCCAGAATAGCCCCTGTCGAGCTTGGCCTGGATTCCGGCGGTGGAAGCGCCTGCACCTGGGCAACCCGTTTGTTCAGCTCAGCAGCCGAGATGAGTTCGCCGGCCTCGGAACGCGGAGTTTCTTTCGGTGCGGCCGGCTCCTGCGCCGCCGCGACTGTATCGCGTCGAACTTTCTCCTGCTGCAATTCAGTGATCAGAGGCGACATCTGGATGCAAAAGCTTTGTCTGGTGAACCAGATCGCACTAGAATAGACCGCAAACAACGCAACGGCGATGGCGGTCTTGAGCAGAAGATAATGGCCGCGCGGCAGGAGCGTTCGTCCCTGCGTAAGCCGCACGAGCATCGCCATCGCCACGAGCACGAGAACGAATAGGATCGGCATCCGTCCCGAGTAGAGCAGCGCATAAGCGACAGGGCACACGATGGAGATTTGTGCCAATGCTGCGGCCCATCCCCTAATTTCCTCGCCCTTCAGCAGGAAAAGGACCACGGAAACAAAGCCGAAGGAGAACATCACATAGCCGCCGTAGAGCAGCGGCGTACGCTTGATCGCGACCGTATCGACGAGCCCCGGTGCACAGCGCAGCAACTCGGCATAATTGCCGTTGCTCACGCCGCTAAGAAGCGTCCGATCGATCACAACCAGCGCGATGCCGACGATGCCCAACAGGGAAACGGCTGAGGTGACGCTGTTGAGCGTCTGCGCGGAGATCTGTGACAACGCATTCTGGTTTACGAACCAACGATCGAAGACGAGCTTCCCCCCCTGATAGAACAAGAGAAAGATCATCAGCCCAATCGCAACCAGCGAGAGCACAGCCGCAGAGGGCTGTCCGGGATAGTCGATTGGCCCAAAGGCCACGGCGAGGAGCACCCCGAGCCAGATCGCGGTCATAAGAATGGCAGGGGACGCGAGGACGCCAAGCAAAGCAATGCGCCGCTGTTGCAAATTGCCGCTCAAGAAGCACTCCTCGGGCTAGAAAATCAGACCGCCGCAGGGGCGTGTCGTTACGGATAGAGCATGTCCGGATCGGTGGGAAGACCGATGGCTTCCGTTGCACCTAGTTCCTTGAAACTCTCGCCCACCCGGTGGATGGCGAAGCCGATTAGGGAGATGAACAGCACAGCACTGGCCACTCCTCCGGCAAGTGCGGCGCCGTAGATGCCGAGCACGGGAATCAGCGCGACATTCAATATCGTCGAGACCGCCGCGGACCCGAGATTGCAGACCAGAAGACATTTGTCCGAACGCGCCGCATAAAGGGCGTAGGATGGAACATCCGCCAGCATGCGCAGGAATATCCCCGGGAGCATCGCATAGAACACGCCGACGTTTGCCGCATAGGTCGAGAGCTGAAGCAACGTTAGCACCGGCCCCATGGCAAAGGCAGACAGGATCATCGTTGAGGAGACCAATGCCAGCATCGACCAGAAGAACGACCGCAGGGAAATTCGATAGGCATCCCGGCCCGCCGCATAGCCTGCGATGACCTTCGGCAAAAACTGATGCGACACCGAACTGCCCAGCGACAATAGGCCGATGAGAATTGTAGAATAGAACGTGTAGATGCCGAGCGCCTCGCGTCCAACGAAAGCGTCGATGATGAAGCGATCGACATAAGAGATAATAAGCGCCCCCGCCGCCGTCAGCATGAAGGGACGCGCAACCTTGAGGCCCGTGCGGATGTTCTCGATGTCCGGCCGGTACCTCCTGAGCTCACACCATGGCAGCTCGGACAGCGAGAACGCGGAAAAGGCGATCGATAACACGCCGCCCAAAGCCCACCAGACCAGCACGGTCTCCAGCATGCGTGTCGACGGCGCGGCGAACATCAGCACGGCGATCACATACACCCAGATTCCACCGCGCAGGAACACGCCGATATAGGCGCGAACCGGCCGCCAGGTGATGATCAGGATGCGCGTCGCCTCCAGCGAAATATGTTCGGTGACGAGGATCAGGATGAACCACGGCGCAAGGCGCGCCGGAAATGAACCCGTGGCAATCGCGCCCGCCACCACAATGCTGACCGCGAGGAGCGCCATCGCGCCAAGCGCCATCTGGTCGGCAATGATGCGCGCGCGTTGCTCGGGGCTCGCCGGCACCAGCTCGCGCAAGGTGTAGGAATAGAACTCCAGGCCGACCATGAGCAAGGCGAAGGCCAGTGCCGCTGTCAGCAGGCCATATTGTCCCATCTCCGCCGGAGACAACATGCGCGCCAGCAGGAGCGACAACAAAAAGCGACTCGCCAGCGTCAGCGCGCGCAGCATCAGCGCCGCGACCGTGCCGGCAACCGCCGGTCGCGTCACGAGGTCGAGCAGACGAGATCGCATCGCGCTGTTTCCATCTCCGCCGGACGGCGACATCGGTTGCAAGTGCTTTCCCTGTGAGATCGTCAAGCGACGGCTCTGCAGGACTTCATGAATTGTGGCAGGTGCGCGTTCAACGAACGCGCCAACGGCTCGACTGAAGTCCGCAATGCCTCGTTATCGGGATCGAACTTGCGCCAACCGAAATAGTCGCCCTCGACGCTGATCGACGCCAGGTGCCGCATGATTGCGCGACGCATCGTAGCGAGATCGTCAGGGGATTGCCATCGCTCAAGCTTCTCGGCGAGACCGTCGATCTCGCTCGTGTCGCGGATGTGCAAGAAGTGCTGCTCGGTTGCGTAGTAAGGCTCTGTCGCGACAGAGCATAGCCCTGCGAGCGCCGCCTGAAAGCCGATCGTACCGGTGAACGTGACGGACACCGCGCACTTTCCAATCAGCAAATTCGCAGGCACGTCATAAGGCACCAACACCACGGCCGGCATCTTCACCAGCCGTTCGAACAGCTCGCGCTGACGAAAACCGAATTGCAGCGGATGGTCCTTGACGAAGATGCGGTAGCCGGCACGACCGAGCACCTCGCAATAGCGCACTACCACGTCGTCATGTGCGAGCATGCCTTGCGATTCGAGCCAGTAGTCCATAGAAGCCTCGGGGAACAGCTGGAGCCCGAGGAATACCCGTCGCTCGTGCTCCACTTCGGCGAGCCGATTGTCCCAGTCTTGGTCGAGCAACCCGAGCACGGTGACGTCGCGCATGCGCACCTTGTGCTTCAGCCGCTTCAGCGCGTCGAGATAGTGGCAATTGTAGCGATCTCGCTTGAGAAAGCGGCAGAGGTTGAAGAATGCACCGCGCAGGGCGTAATAACCGAAAATCCGCCAGAACTTGACAAGCGAAAAACGTTTGGCGTCACGCACATAGACGGGCGCAAAATCTTGTTGGCAGAGCTGACCGAGCGCCGCGTCGATATCATCCGTGGAGGGCTCCCGAAGTCGGATCGGCTTTCCGCGCCGCATCAACATCACCTGATCCGGGATGATCGAGATCGTCATCTCCAGGAAATCGATACCGCGTCGCCGCGCGACGCGCTCCATCACGTCCATGACATAGCGATCGATGGTGAATGTCATGACCAGCTCGGGGGCAAGCTTGTCGAAACCCAGCTCGATCGCCTGCGTCATGCCGCCGATCATCCTGAGCGCGAGATCGCGATCAATGCTCCTGAGCACGCGACAGCGCAGGATGATGTCGGCGCATCCGTCCTGGCCAAATCGGTCGAGCGCCGCGGCCGCGGCATCGCTGCGGTCTAGGAAGCGATTGAAATCGTCGACCAGGGTGTAGTCGCCCTCCCCGCGCAAATCGCTCATCACCGTGGCGTCGGCAAACGTCATGCGCGAGGCCAGGTACTTCCACCAGGCCGTCGTGCTGTGAATCGCGAAGAAAACGATCCGGGGCATCAGCGATCGTTCGCGCTTTCAGCCAGGAACGGACTGCTCGGCAGGTTGATGCAGCGCCTGTTCATGTCCTCGGCGACGGGAAGCCCTGCGCGCGGACAATCGCGGTACATCGGCAACAGGTGCATCGGCGTCCACAGCGGGCGCGCACGAATGCCGTGGCTGTGCAGGGCCTCGAGCAAGCGGTTGCGCTCGGGGGCGTATTCGCGGTCGAGCACCAGCGTATTGAGCCAATAATTGCTCTCGGAGCCCTTCGGTTCGCGATAGATACGCGCCCAGGGAAAATCACGGAAGGCATCGAGATAGCGCTGGGCGAGGACCCGCTTGGCCGCGACCATTTCCCCTAGCCGCTCCATCTGTGCGCAGCCGAGCGCGGCGTTGATGTTGGGCAGGCGGTAATTGTAGGCGATCTCGTCGTGCTCGAAGGCCCAAGCATGCGCCTTCTTGGCCGTCGAGGTGAAATGTCGGGCGTGGCGGGCATGCGCCTCGTCGTCGGTCACGATCATGCCGCCGCCACCTGTCGTGACGATCTTGTTGCCGTTGAAGCTGAGCACCGCAGAATGGCCGAAGGTGCCGCAGCCCTTGCCGTTCAGGGTCGAGCCGAGCGACTCGGTTGCATCCTCGACGATCACGAGCCCGTAGCGAGCGGCAACCGCGCCGAGAGCGACCATGTCGACGGGATGACCGAAAATGTGCACGGGAACGACAGCGCGAAGCCGGCGGCCGGTATGCCTGTTCACCCAGGTGCCGTTCTGCTGCACCGCGACGGCATCGAGATGGGCTTCGAGCGCACGCGGATCGAGCCCCAGCGTGTCCCAGGTCGAATCGACAAAGTGAGGCACGGCGCCGGCATGGCTTACGGCGTTGGCGGTGGCGACGAAGGTGATCGAGGGTAGCAGCACCTCGTCGTCAGGCTCGACGCCCTCCAGCACCAACGCCGCATGTAGCGCCGCAGTGCCGTTGACGATCGCAACGGCGTGGCGCGAGCCGGTCGCCTCCGCCACCATCTCCTCGAAACGGGTGACGTATTTGCCGGCCGACGACACCCAGTTGGTATCGATGCAATCGAGCACCAGCTCGCGCTCGCGATCCCCGAACCGCGGCTCATGCAGCTCGACCGGGCGCTGAGCTGAGCCGAGCGCGGCATCGACGGCGTCGAGCACCGGCTTGACGTCAAGCGCGGCGGGATGGTTCGGGCTCGCTTGCGCGGAGGACATGCTCATGGTGCTCACAACGTGTAGGTATTGACGCGATAGCGGGCCAAATTGTCTTGCTTGGTGAACCAGGCAATCGTCTGTTCAAGACCCTTGCGAAGGCCGTCGATGCCGCCGAAACGCGGCGACCAACCGAGCAGCCTCTGCGCTTTGGCGTTGGAGGCCCAGAGCCGCTCGACCTCGCTGCGCTCGGGGCGCACGCGAACGTCGTCGTGTTCAATCTCGATCTCAATTCCCATCAGCTCGGCGATCAGGCGCGCGGTGTCGCCGATCGAGATCTCGAACGCGCTGCCGACATTGATGACCTCACCGGTACCGGCCTTGGTATCGAGTGCAGCCAGGAAGCCACCGACAGTGTCAGCGACGAAGTTGAAGTCGCGGGTCGGATGGATGCTGCCGAGCTTGATCTTGCGCGCACCTGCCGCGATCTGGGTGATGATGGTCGGGATCACCGCGCGGGCCGATTGCCGCGGACCATAGGTGTTGAAGGGCCGCACCACAGTCACCGGGGTACCGAATGAGCGCTCGAACGACAACGCAAGCTGGTCGGCACCGATCTTGGTCGCGGAGTAAGGCGACTGGCCCTGCAGCGGATGCTCCTCGGTAATCGGAACGAATTGAGCTGTGCCGTAGACCTCGCTGGTCGACGTATGGATCACTTTTTCGACGCCAAGATCGCGCGCTGCCTGCAGCACGTTGAGCGTGCCGCGGATGTTGGCTTCGACATAGGTGTCGGGCGAATGGTACGAATAGGGAATAGCGATCAGCGCAGCGAGATGCAGCACGGCGTCGCATCCCTTCATCGCAGTGCGCACGCCGTTGGGATCGCACACATTGCCGGCGAAGACGTCGAACTCCCTGCGGACGTCGGGGGGCGAGGAATCGAGCCAGCCGTGCGAACCCATGCTATTATAGTGCACGAACGCGCGCACCCCGATATTGCGCCGGACCAGCTCTTCCGCGAGATGCGATCCGATGAATCCTCCTGCACCCGTCAAAAGTACTTTTCGCAAAGTTCCTGTTCCCCTTTGGCCAGGCCACCCGACCTGCCTGCCGACCTAACACGGCCGCTTCTAAACATTCCGGCCGCCGGAGGCCAGTTTTGAATGCGGTGCAGGCCGACAAAGCGCCTCGGGAACCGTTGGCGCGAAATACAACCGTGCGTAACGCACAAGCCTTTGATAAAAATCAATAAATCTCGCGCGCAACGGGCCCGCCGCCAGAGCTATGCAAATTCGCGTACGAGCCGGACCACGCTCTCCTGCTGTGCCGGCGTGATTTCGGCAAACATCGGCAGTGACAGGATGCTGGTCTGGTCCCGGTAGGCATGCGGAAATTGCGCCGCGGTGTGACCGAATCGCGCATAAGCCTGAAGCAGCGGCAGCGCGGTCGGATAGTTGATTGCGGTCTGCACGCCATTGGCGTTGAGGTGCGCCGCCAGCGCATCGCGACGCGGATGCCGGATGGTGTAGAGGTGATAGACGTGATCACGTCCGGGCGCGACCTGCGGGACGCTCACGCCCTCGATCTGATTGAGGCCGGCATCATAGATCGCGGCGGCGCGCTTTCGGGCCTCGGTCCAGGCGGCCAGATGCGGAAGCTTTGCCGAGAGGATTGCAGCCTGCATGCCATCGAGCCGGCTGTTGACACCCTCGATCTCGTGCCGATGCTTCACGAGACCGCCATGGCGCGCCAGCTTGGTCATGTGGTCGGCAAGCGCCGCGTCATTCGTGACCACGGCGCCAGCGTCGCCCATCGCACCAAGATTCTTGCCTGGATAAAACGAATAGGTTGCCGCCGCGCCGAACGTTCCGACCATCTGGCCCTTGTAGCGGGCCAGATGCGCCTGGGCACAATCCTCGATCACCCACAAACCATGCTTGTTCGCGATCGCCATGATCGCGTCCATCTCGGCGGGCTGACCATAAAGGTGCACCGGAATGATGCCGACCGTGCGCGGCGTGATCGCAGCCTCAACCGCCGCGGGATCGATCGTAAACGTCACACCGTCGGTATCGCAAAACTTCACCGTGGCGCCCGCATGGGTGATCATCGCAGAGGTCGAAATCCAGGAATGCGCTGTCGTGATAACCTCGTCGCCCGGCTTCACCTTCAGCGCGGCCAAAGCCAGATACAGCGCATCGGTCCCGTTGGCGCAGGAGACGCAATGCTTGACCGATGCGGCCTTGGCGAAGTCGCGTTCGAACGCATCGACGAATGGGCCGCGGATGAAGGCGTTGTCGCGGATGACGGCCGCGATTGCCGCGTCGATCTCGCTCTTGATGTTCTGATACTGGAGCTGGAGATCAGCGAAGGGAACCGTCATTCGTCACTTCCGCAAGGTCAATAGTTGCGCCGGATTGCCGGCATACGTTCCGGCCGCGGTGATGTCTTTGGTCACCACCGAGCCCGCGCCGATCACGACATCATCCACGATCGTGACTGGCATGATCGTGGCATTCGAGCCGATCGACACCCGACTGCCGATCTTGGTCTCGCGCCACAATTCCTTGCGACCGCGCGCCGGACCGCCGCTCGCAAAGGTGTCATTGATGAACATCACGCCGTGGCCGATGAAGCAGTCCTCGCCGATAGTCACGAGCTCGCAGACAAAACTGTGCGACTGCACCCGCGTACGGGCGCCGACGACGACATCCTTCTGAATCTCGGTGAAGGGACCGATGAAGCATCCATCGCCGATCGTGCAACCGTAGAGATTGCAGGGCTCGACGACCTTGACGCCGGAGCCGAAGCTGACGTCGCGTATCCCGACCTGATGGCGCTCGGGGCCGCTCACGAGACTGAGCCCAAGCGGCTGCGGCGGGGTACGAAATGAAGCGGTACCTCCTCCCCGGTCTCGATCGATTCGTAGAGTGCGGATATCAGCTCCAGGCTCTTGCGCCCCTGCAACCCGTCGACAAGCGCCGCGCCCCGATCGGCGAGGCAGTCAACGACATGCTGATAATAAGCCTGGTGACCAAAGCCATAGACGTTCGGCGGGTTGACCGAATACTTTTCGATCACCTCCTTGTCCGACGGCAGCTCGTTGACGAAGCGCCAGTGGCGGATCTGGTTCATGGCAAAGCCGCCAACCTCCACCGTCCCCTTCTCGCCCAGGACCGAGAGCGAGCCTTCCAGATCGGCAGGGCGCGCTGCGGTCGTAGCCTCGATGATCCCCAGCGCCCCGCTGCGGAACTTCAGCGTCGCAACCGCCGTGTCCTCGGTCTCGATCTTGACCAGCGCGGTGGTGCTGCGCGCATGAACGCTGACGACGTCGCCGAAAAACCACTCCAGCATATCGACATGATGACTGGCTTGATTGGTGAGCACGCCGCCGTCCTGGGCCCAGGTGCCGCGCCAGGCGTCCTGATCGTAGTAGGCCTGGTCCCGGCACCAGCGCACGCGGACCGTGCCGAGCACGAGCTTTCCGAACCGGCCGGCATCGAGCGCCTCACGCGCCTTGACGATCGGCACGTTGAAGCGGTTCTGCTTGACGACGAAGAGCTTTACGCCGGCTTCATCGCAGGCACGGATCATGTCGTCGGCGTCCTGCAGCCGCAGCGCCATCGGCTTTTCGACCACCACATGCTTGCCTGCGCGCGCGCAGGCAATCGCATGCTGCGGATGCATCCCGCTCGGCGTCAGGACCGCGACGGCTTCAATGTCGTCGCGTGCGAGCATCTCATTGAGATCGGCATACGCGGAAACCTTGAACTTCGCGGCGATCGCGTCCGCCCGCGCACGATCGGAATCGCACACCGCGACCAGGCGAGCGCCCTCGATAATACCGCCGCCCAGGAGTTCGGAGTGACGCTTGGCGATGCGCCCGCACCCGAGCAGACCAAACCTAACCACGGGAGTCCCTCAACGTCCGAGTCGCTTGCATATACATCCCCGACAATATCAAGATGGCGGGCATTTCTACACCATATGAAATCCCTGTAAATTAGGAGATTGCTGTCGATTCTCGCGCGAAACGAAGAAACTCCGTACCGGCCAAGAGATTGAACACAAGCATCAATTGCGTTAGCGAGTATGGGGAGCCGCAAGCCCGCGATGAAGTACGCCGCCCAATACGAGCCCGGAACTCGACTGCTCGCAGGTCTCGTATATGCCTGTAGCGCAGTCTGCTGCGCATCACTTTTTTACGTCGCTACCCACTATCCCGAATTCCAGATCGCTTTTTATTCCGGATGGCTGCTTTCGGCGGTTCTCACCACCCTGTCGTTTGCCAGCCTCTCCTGGCTGTTTGCCGTTGCACGCTTCAGCCCCGGATATTTGGTCGGCTTCTATCTTTATATCATGATACTGGGCTACCTTTGGCTCAATGCTTTCGCGCCGCTTCAATATGACCATGTCTTGAGCGGAATATCCGCTGCCGTGTCCGCTGTGGCATTCCTGCTGCCAGCCCTGCTCATCCGCTCTCGTCTATCCCAAGTTTACGTCCTATCGATCCGGTCAGTCGATCGGCTCCTCATTACAATCTTTATCACTGCGGTCGCAACGATTGCAGCCGGCGCAAAATACAATTTCAAGCTTGTCGGGCTGGGCGACATCTATCAGTTTCGGGGAGAATTGGATTTCCCGACCGGTCTCAACTACGCCATCGGAATCGTCTCGAGCGCCCTGCTGCCGCTCGCTTATGCCTGCTTCGCCCTGCGCAGCCAATTCTGGCGCGCAGGGGTCGTCATTTTGCTGATGCTGCTTTTTTATCCGATCACTCTCTCCAAAATGTCGTTGTTCGCGCCATTGTGGCTCGTCAGCCTCACAATCGCCTCCAGGATGTTCGGCGGGCGAGTGACGGTTGTCCTGTCGGTTCTGGTCCCCGTGGCCCTTGGCGTGGTGCTCTTATCCCTTCACGACAGAGGGCTGCTAGTCTCGGGCGTGTCCCCGGCCTATTTTGGCCTGGTCAACTTTCGCATGACTGCGATTCCATCTTTGGCGATGGAATACTACAGCCACTTCTTCGCGACACACCAACTCACCCACTTCTGCCAAGTTCGCCTGCTCGGCCCGCTTGTCGGCTGCCCTTACAATGAACCGCTGGCGGCGATCATGTCCAAGTATTACGATGCTGGTGGTCTTTTCAACGCATCCCTGTTCGCGACGGAAGGCATCGCCTCGGTGGGCCCGGTATACGCACCGTTGACGGCCTTCGCATGCGGCCTCGTTTTTGCGATCGTCAATCGCATGTCGACCGGATTACCCGAGCGTTTCATCCTGCTTTCGGGCGGGGTTCTCGCCCAGGCCTTCTTGAACATACCGTTCACGACGACGCTCCTTTCTCAAGGCGCCGCTTTCACTTTTCTACTTTGGTATGTGATGCCGCGAGACATGTTCAAACTTGATCCCAAGAATGATCCTCTCGAACGATGAACGCCGACACTCCGAAGTTAAACGTCGCTATCGACGTTGCGCCTGATATGGATCGTGCGCCCTCGGATCAGTGACTCGATATGTTCGACCGTTCGTATTGGGGTCGCTATTATCGCTGGTCGAGAAGAGGAGCATCTTCGTGCCGTGACGCCAGTAAGAAAAGCGTCCTCGGCCATCAACCTGCACATCCAAGTTTGTGCTATGCGCCGGCCCTAGCAGCGTCTCATCCTCGTACAGCGCCAAGGTCGATTGCCCGCGATGATTCTCCTCGTCCGCCAAAGCGCCAGGGAGCACGGGGAAACTCATGAAAGCGTTCGAGTTCGCGTACCGAATAAAGGGCCCGGACAGAATTGCAGCATCCGGAAGCGAACGCTTGCTCAGAATTATGGCAGCAGGAACATAAGCCAGTAGCAACGCACAAACCGCAAGCAAGGCGCGCATCAGTTCTCCCTTCGCGCAATCGCCTGCGCTGCAGCATACGCAGCAATCATCTTGTTCGACGCCTGAGGCGACAGCACCCCGATACGACGGCCAAAGAAGACATCCCACTCGGCATCAGTCAGCACCGGCATGCCCATCTCGGATGCAATGCGCCTGGTCGCCGGTTCAATGCGGGGATCAATCTGCTCGACCATTCCTACGCCATTGCCCAGCTTGACCGAGCAGCTTCCTTTTGGAGGGATTTCATATTAGACGCCCAAGATGCAATTTCAATGGGGCGGCTCTGCAGGCCCCTCGCCAGCCCGAAAACCAACTCTGCACGACGTTGTGCCTCTGACTTGAATAAGATATCTGTACCGCTCAATGGGGCTTCCCGTCTATACTGAAGAACATCAGGTCGCGAGCGTGACCCGCTGGCGTCGCAACGATCGCAGCGTGGCGCTGCTCATCCCGTGCCATCTGGCCTTGGGTAGCATCTCGCTTATCTGCGTCGCGCGAATCTATCCTGCATACCACGTTATCTTCAGCAAAGAGATGCTACCGGCGGCCGCCGCCACGGTTGCAGCGTTCGCTATCCTAGCCGTCTTGTTCGTCCGCGCTCGGTTCAACTTCGGCTATTTTGCCGGCTACTACCTCTTCGTCATAATTGCCGGCTATCTCTGGCTCAACAACTTCTCCGAGTTCGGCTACAACCACCGCCTCAGCGGCCTCTCGGCGGCCACCTCAGCGGTGGTGTTCCTGGTGGCCGCACTCTCTCGGCCGAACCTGCCGCGATTGCTGACATTGTCTCCGCAGGCTTTCGAACGGCTATTGGGCTGCATCGTGCTGATCGGGATCGCCGCCGCGGCGATCGGAGCATATTACAATTTCAGGCTGGTCTCGCTCGGAGATATCTACACATATCGCGAGACGCTGATCGGACCGACGTTGGTGAACTACCTGGTCGGGACCACGACGACGACACTCTTGCCCTTCGCATTCGCATGCTACGCAGTGCGTGGAAGCCTTTGGCGGGCCTGCCTCATTCTTATCTTGCTGATGCTGTTCTATCCGGTCACGTTAAGCAAGCAGGCCTTCTTTGCCCCTGCGTGGCTCGTCCTCATGGTCGTGATAACGCGGCTCGTGAATTTGCGGCTCACCGTAATCCTGTCCCTCCTGGTGCCGACCGCCGCGGGCGTGATTTTATTGGGCCTTTGCCAATACGGCCTATTGCCGGAACGGTTCGCAATGTCGGCCTTCCAACTGGTGAACTTCCGCATGGTAGCCATCCCCTCGCTTGCGATGGACTACTACAACGAGTTCTTTTTCACTCATGTTGTGACGCACTTCTGCCAGATCAGCTATTTGAAGCCAATCATGCCTTGCGCCTATCAGGAGCCGATAGCAGTTGTCATCTACAATTGGTTCGGCATCGGTGGCTACATGAACGCCTCGCTTTTTGCCACAGAAGGCGTTGCGTCGGTTGGCCCGCTGCTTGCTCCGATCTCTGCATTCGTGTGCGGCGTCATCATCGCCCTCGCCAACGGCATGTCCGCCGGCATATCCCAGCGCATCGTTCTGGTATCCGGGGCGCTGTTGCCGCAGACGCTGCTGAACGTGCCGTTCACGACGGTCATGCTGACTCATGGATCCGTGCTGCTGTTTCTGTTGTGGTATGTGATGCCGCGCGATTCAAGTGAACAACCAGACTAGCCAGATGCGCGTCCTCATTCTCAATGCCGACTATCCGCGCTTTCTGACCTGGCTGTATCGCCGCACGCCCGATCTCGCCTGGGCGCCGCACGCAGCGCAGATGGCGGCGCGCAATGCCAGCCTGTTCGGCGTCGCCGACTTCTACTCACGCAACTTCACTGCGGCGGGCCACCCCGCCGCCGACATACACGTCAACAATCCCTGGATGCAGGCGGCATGGGCGCGCGAACACGGGCTCGCCTATGAACAACCGCCTGAACCAGACGCGCAGCTGCAACGGCAAGCGATTCCCGGTGCGCTTCAGCGCGTGATCGCGCCATTCAAGCCGATCCTCAGGCCGCTGGCACGCAAGCTCGGTTTGAGCCCGCGGCTAGATGCGCAGGCGGAAAAGATTCTGCTGGCTCAGATCGAGGATTTCAAGCCGGATCTCGTCCTGAACCAGGACGTCTTTTACATCGACGCGCGCCTGGCGCGGCAAATCAAGGGTATCGGACGGCCGGCCCTCATCGGGCAGGTCGGCATCGTGCCCTCGCGCGGAGAGGATTGGTCGGCCTACGATCTGATGATCTCGCAGCTCTTCCAGGTCGTCCAGTCCTTCCGCAAGGCGGGAGTCAGAGCCGAAGTGCTTCATCTGGCGTTCGAGCCTGAGATACTAAACGCTCTGCCACCGGCACCTGAGCGCAAGATCGACGTTTCGTTCGTCGGCATCGTGTCCGCTGATCATCAGCAGCGGGTGGCGCAACTCGAGGCGGTCGCGCAAACATACGACTTGAAGCTATTTGGAAGCGGCCTGAGCACGCTTCCCGCTTCATCCCCTCTACACCGCTGCTATCAAGGCGAGGCGTGGGGTGTGGGGATGTATCAGGCGCTCCGTTCGTCCCGCATCACGCTCAACTCGCATATCGACATGGCCGGACGTGAGGCTGGCAATGCGCGCCTGTTTGAGGCAACCGGCGCCGGCACGTTTCTCCTGACCGATTTCAAAGACAACCTTCACACCCTGTTTGAAGAAGGCCACGAGGTTGCGGTCTGGCGCTCGGTCGACGACTGCCTCGCAACGATCGATCGCTACCTCAGGAACGAAGACGAGCGCCGCGCGATTGCTGCGGCAGGACAGGCGCGGACGCTTTCGACCCACACGTTCAGGCAGCGGATCGACGACATTCTCCGCTTCATGGGTTGAAACTCAGGAGGGGCCGCGCGGGGCCCGTTCCGCCCTTGACGATGCGGGTCAAAATAGCCAAAGTGCGGCTCAAATCGGCGCTATGTCGCTATAATTTCAGTGTTTTTCTTGAGGCCTCGGATGGAACACGTCGAACGTGTCAGCTTCGGCGAGCAGCTCTACGCGATCATCGTTCGCGCCTCGTTCCGCGAACCGGGCATCACCTTCTTCTCCTCGCCCGAGCTGTCGCAACAGCTCGCCTTCATGAGCCATCCGGAAGGCAAGAGTATTGCGCCCCATCGTCATAACAAGGTGACGCGAGAGGTACATTACACCCAGGAAGTTCTCCTCATCCAGAAGGGCAAGCTGCAGGTCGACTTCTACACCGAGGAAGAGGAGTATTTGGAGAGCCGCATGCTTGGCCCCGGCGATATCATCCTGCTCTGCAGCGGCGCGCACGGCTTCCACGTCATCGAACCGCTCGAGATGTTCGAGATCAAACAAGGCCCGTATGCTGGCGAGAACGATAAGACCCGCTTTCGCGAGGTGCCCGCATCCGAGATACGGGTCAAGGGCCCTGCGCTGTGACTTCCGCCTTCGTTCCCGTCAATACGCCGCTCCTCGATGGCAACGAGGCCGAGTACCTCGCCGAGTGCATCCGTACCGGATGGATCTCGTCGGAAGGTCCGTTCATCAAGCGCTTCGAGGAATCGATGGCGAGCGCCGCCGGACGACGGCACGGCATTTCGGTGACCAATGGCTCTGTCGCGCTCGACCTCGCCGTTCACGCGCTGGGTCTCGAGCCCGGCGACGAAGTCATCATCCCGACCTTCACCATCATCAGCTGCGCGGCCGCCGTTGTACGCGCGGGTCTCGTTCCGGTCGCGGTGGATTGCGATCCCGCGACCTGGAACATGACGATCGAGGGCGTCGAGGCTGCGGTCACATCGCGCACGCGCGCGATCATGCTGGTTCACATCTACGGCCTGCCTGTCGATCTTACCCCGATCATCGAGCTTGCCCGCAACCGCGGCTTCAAGATCATCGAAGACGCCGCCGAAATGCACGGCCAGACTTATCGAGGTGCGCCCTGCGGCAGCTTTGGTGACGTCTCCACCTTCAGCTTCTATCCCAACAAACACGTCACGACCGGTGAAGGCGGCATGATCCTCACCGACGACGACGCTATTGCCGATCGTCTCGCCAGCCTTCGCAACCTCTGCTTTCAGCCGCAGCAGCGCTTCATCCACGAAGAGCTTGGCTGGAACGCGCGCATGACCAATCTTCAGGCTGCTCTCGGCGTCGCCCAGGTCGAGCGCCTGCCGCGGACCGTCGAGATCAAGCGCCGCATCGGCCGGCTCTACGACAGCCATCTCGAGAACGTCGAGTGCATCCGCCGCCCCGTTCCCCGCACCAACTATGCCGATAACATCTACTGGGTCTACGGAATCGTGCTGAACGACGACGTTCCCTTCGATGCCAAGGAGGCCATGCGGCGCCTTGCGGAGAAAGGCATCGGCACGCGGCCGTTTTTCTGGTGCATGCACGAGCAGCCCGTGCTCCGGCGGATGGGATTCATGCTGAACGAGCGACACCCAATCGCGGAGCGCATCGCTCGCCGCGGTTTCTATCTGCCGAGCGGCCTCGCACTAACCGAGGATGAGATTGCGCGGTCCGCCCAGGCTCTGAAGGAGATTCTGGCGTGAGCGTGTTTGCCGACTACGCGCCGTGGTACGACCTTCTATACCGGGACAAGGATTACACCGGGGAGGTCGACTTTGTCGAAACCCGGCTGCGCGACCACGGTATCGCCACGGGCAAGCTGCTGGATCTCGGCTGCGGCACGGGCGTGCATGCGATCGAATTCGCGCGCCGCGGTTGGGACGTCGCCGGAGTCGATCTCAGCGCCGACATGATCGCCAGTGCGAACGCACGCGCGGCGCAGGCCGGGCTCGCGATTCCCTTCCGGCAGGGCGACGCCTGCGAGGTCGGCGCAGAAACTGGCTTTGACGCAGTTGTGTCACTGTTTCACGTTGCCAGCTATCAGAACGATCGCGACCGGCTCGAGGCGCTGTTCCAGACCGCGCACGCGGCGTTGAAGGCCGGCGGCGTGTTCTTCTTCGACTATTGGTATGGCGGCGCCGTGCTGGCTCAAGGCGTCGAAACACGCGTCAAGGTCATCGAGCAGCCCCCGCTGCGCCTGACGCGGATCGCGCAATCGGAGCACGACGAGCGGAACGCAACGGTACGCGTGAACTACACCCTGTTCTGCGAAGACACCGAGCGCTCGACGATCCGGCGCGTCGATGAGACCCACCGCATGCGCTACTGGTTTCCGTTCGAGGTCGAGGCCTCGCTCAGGAACAGCGGGTTCGACCCGGAAGGCAGTAATGCCTGGTTGTCTGGAGCCGAGCCGAACACAAAGGACTGGGCCGCCTATTCGATCGCGAGAAAGGCCGCGCAGCCATGAAACGCTATCACGTCGGCATTTTTCTCGAACTTCCGCTCGACGTCGGCGGCGGTTTCCAGCAGTCGCTCACCGACATCATTTGGATGCGCGACTGGGCCAAGACCGCTGGTCTGGAGGTTACAGTATTCACGACACTGCCGGACAACGTTGCGATCCTTGCCGATCTCGGCATCAGCAGCGAGTATCTGAAGCTCGGCTGGCTCGACCGCCTGTTCCTATTCCTCAGGTACCTGGGACCGTTCGACCTGCTGCAATTCGCCATGCGCGTGTGTGCGCCGTTCGAGAAGAAGCTGAGCCGCGCCGGCGTCGATATCGTCTACTTCACCACCACATCGAACTGGAACTTGGTGCTCTATAAGCTGCCGTTCATCATTACGATTTTCGACGGCTGCTTCCGCGACAGTCCTGAGTTCGACGAGGTTCGCGAGTTCGCCCAGTTCGAGCGCCGCGACATCGTGTGGCGCAGTGCCGCCACCAAAGCCGCCGTGATCATCACCAACGCCGATGAGCTGATCGACATGCTGTGCCGGCGCTACGCCATGGAGCGCGATCACGCCGTCTGCATTCCGTTCTCGCCGTCCGTCTACGTGTCGCGACCGGGCACGAGTGAAGAGGCCGCAGATGACGCGATCCTGAGCAAGCACGACCTCGAGCCCGGCTATCTGTTCTATCCGGCGCAATTCTGGTCGCACAAGAACCATGCGACCATCTTGCTTGCGATGCGCCTGCTCAGGGACCAGGGAGAGCGGCACAAGCTGGTGCTGTGCGGCTCAGACCCCGGCGCGCGCACCGCGTTCGAGGCGCTGGTCGCACAATACGAGCTCGGCGATTCCGTGCATATGCTCGGGTTCGTTCCCTCGACGGAACTCGGCGCACTCTATCGCGGCGCCAAGGCGCTTGTCATGGCCACCTATTTCGGCCCGACCAATCTACCGCCACTCGAGGCTTGGGCGGTCGGCACGCCCGTGATTTATCCCGAAGCCTTCAAGGCGCAGGCCGGCGACGCCGCCGTTCTGTTCGACTACGATGATCCTGCATCGCTCGCCGCGGCCATCGTCAAGGTCGGCGAGGCCGAGGAGCGCACCCGGCTCGCCACCGCCGGCAAGCAGCGGCTCGCCCATTTCGCCGAGCGGATCGACGAGGGGCATCGCCAACTCGCACGGCACCTGGTGCGCCTGCGATACCGTCGCTACCCCCAAATCTACTGACGCTAGTTCGGCACCGCCGCCAGCACTCGCCCACGCACCCGCTCCATCAGAAGCGGACTCGCTGCGATGGCAACGACCACAAGCCAGATCGTGCATTCCGCCAGAAAGCGCAGCAGCCCCGCTCCCGGCACAACGCCCCGGATCGCCAATCCAAGGCCCCATCCGCCGAGCATGATCGCGGTCATGATCGCGATCAGGAGCAGCATGTGGCGGATCGGATGGACTAGCGTCTGGCGCACGATCACGAGCGTCAGGATTCCGAACTGGGTCAGCAGGTCGCTTGCGACGACCGCGATCGCGGCACCGAGCGGACCGAGCCGGGGAATCAGCACGGCCGACAGGATCAGGAAAACGGCCAGCTGCACGCCCTTCGTTCGCACCAAGAGATCGCCTCGATTGCTGTGATTGGCAAAGCTGAGGGCCATCAAGGACGGCGCAACGACGGTCGAACCCATCAGCAGCGTCATGGTGAGCACGGCATCGTTCGGAATGCTGCCATGCGTCCACAACGCGAAGAAGTCCGACCAGAACGGCAACAGCCCGCCAACGATCAGGCTGGCCATGGCGGTGATGAACAGCGATCCGTAGGCATAGAGACCGCGCAGCCGTACCTTGTCTCCGATCGCAAAATCGTGGCCTAACTCGGCGCCGATCGGCAACGTCATCTGGATACAGATGCCTCGCACGAAGCTCGAGATAACCCGGATCAGGCCCCATTGCGCGACCGCCACGCGATCGGCAACCATCGCGCTGACCAGCAGCATCGGCGCGTTGGCGAGCGCGATCTCCGTCAAGTTGGCAACCGCGAACGGAAGCGCAAGGCGGAATTGTCCGGCATTCCATTGCCAGGACCGTGACGCGACCGCGCGGCCGCGTTTCAGGAACGGCAGTTGGCGCGGCGCGTCGTAGACGATCAGGAACAGCGCGAACAGGATCTGCGTCGCGACATAGGTGGTCGCAACCGCAAGCAGGCTGCCGAGCCATGCGACCGCAATGAACTGTCCGATCTGTCCAACCAGCAGCGCGACATTCTGCGACCACACGGCGCGGCTGTATTTGCCGCGCACGCGATAGAGCCCGGAGACGAGATTGGCCGGCAGAGCGAGCAACGTGCCGACAGTGATGACGATCATCGCGATGTCGAAACTCTCGGTGTTGTGAAACCCGAGCACCGTCGCCGGCGGAAACAGCTCGGTGCCCGCAACGAGCAATACGCCTAGTCCCACGACGATGCCCAGATAGAGCCGCATCATGCGTGCGTAGAAATTCGCCGTGCGTCCCTCGCAATCGACACAGGCTTTGAACGCGAGAAAGCGGTTGATGGCACGAAGCTGCAAGCCGGAATCGGCGACGACGACGAGGCTTCCGGCCGCATAGAGCGCAAGCCAGGCCGCAAGCGTGTCGCTGCTCCAGAAGTGAAGGAACGTCGGGATCAGGAGAAGCTGCTGCGTCAGAGCAAGCAGCATCTGTACAAGGTTCGCGGACCAGCCGTGAACAAGCCGGTACAAGCGCCCTCCCTCGCGTGCGGGGCTGTCTGTCTTGCCTGGCGGATCAACTTGCGTGGCGGTCAAAACGCACCCTTCGTGGCAGACGAGCGGGCCAAAAATCGTCTCGATCGCGGTCGGCAGTGGTGAAGCAGCGGGTACACCGGCCTGCACCAATCAACATCTCGCCCTGAACGGGTGACCCCAACGTGGACCAGTGACCCAAGAGTGGCTCTTACGGCGATGAGACCGCCTAAGCAAGAGCCCGAGGTCGTCCCGTTCAGGGGGCCAATCCGACGATTGAGCAGAAAGCGCACATGCAACACGAGTTCAGGGATTTGCGCGTGACCCACTAGGAACCCAACTCACAACGACACGAGATCCCAGCTGCCCGAGAAGCTTTCTATTCTCCACGACCGTGGCGGCGCGTGAACATATGTAAACTATCGGGATGAGGACAAGCGTCATTGTGGCCAGCGAAACCATCCATTTGAAATCATGAAGAAGCGGGTGCAAGAGACTAAAGGCCAGAAGAAGGAGAGGATAGTGGATCACGTACAGCGTGTAGGAAAAATTCGAAAGGCTGGCGAGCTGCCGCGCGAACTTACGGCGTGAAGATGATGCGTAGCGGACGACGACCGACAGGACGATCGTAGCGAGCATCGAGTTCACGACCATAATCTTCTGAGCCGACGACGTATCGAATGGCAGAAGTATATCGATCCAAATATGTCCACCCCCGATCAAGAGTAGAGCGAGCAGTAAGACGGATGCGAGAACGGCTACAATCGGGAAAAAATATTTTGAACGAAGCCAGTTGGCTACATAGGCCATGGCAAGGCTGAAGCCGCTTAACCATATGAGCAAGAACCAAAGAAAGAGAGTATTCCGCCCGTAAATCAGCATGCCAGCCAAAAGCGCAATCGGAACCAGGCGAGAAATGGACAAGCCGTTCAAAAGCCGCGCAATCAAGAAAGTCGAGACGTAGAACCACCACTCATAGCCCAACGTCCACAAAGGTCCATCCATATTAATCGGAGTGGGAGCGAACGGTACTGCTCCATACAGGAGAAGGAGCGTACTGGGGAGCGCGGTCCATTCCACCTTGACGCGTTCCCTCGCCAAGAAAAGCTCATCGCCTAGTCGAAAACTCTCTGATCCATGCAGACCAAGACCTGAGATAATAAAATAGACCAGCAACGTGACGGCAATCGCCAGAAGCAGAGGAGGATAAATTCGTAGGATCCGGGCTTGGGCGAATTCGGCAGATCGGAAAGAACCATCTGGATTGCGATGACGCAGCGTGCTGATGCAGATCATGAAACCGCTAACGACAAAGAATGTATTGACGGCGTAGGTGGCGATCAGACTCGTCAGGATATGACTCGGCGAGCCGACACCAAAATAGGGTAGGACAAATATCTGAAACCCGTGGACATACGCGACGATCAGAGCGCTCAGTCCGCGCAAGCAGTCCATCAGATGTGAGGTTGTAGAGTCGAGGCCGATATTATCTCTCTTGGCCATCCGTTAAATCTCAACTGAGCGGAAAAGGGGAAAAGGGGGAGCATTCACACGACTGATTGTAGTGTATAACAACTTGGCATTGTCACGAATACAATCGGCCATCCCGATCAGCGCTTCCGGTCTCGATCGCGGCCGAGTTCGAAACAGCCAAAGAATATCAATGAGATATCAAGTAACCTAAGTGGGAATCAATCGTCCAATGATGGGGTGCCTCTGACCCGGGTTGCGCTTGAGCAGTCGCGGAGGAGGTGGGCGCCCCTATCACGCCATCCCCGTTCAGATCCTGATGGAAGCTCGGCTCGAGCGCTTCCAGCACCAAGCTTGAACCCGACACGACCACGCCGCCCGTGCCGTTGGAAACAACCGTGCCGTTCGAGTCGGTATTCCAAACGGTGTACTGGTCACTGCCAGTCAAATGCAACGCAACCTCATAGCCGCTGGCCGTCTGTTCGGCTCCGATGAAGGTCCAGTTGCCGAATTCACCCACAGTGACTACCGAGCCGCTATATTTCAGCGTTGGTCCCTCCCCTCCCGAAACAGGATTGAAGTAAAAATTGTTGCCGGACTGCACGAGGCTCGTCGAGCCAACCGACTCGATCGCGATCGGCGCTGCAGCAGCCGGCAATCCTATCAAGCCATCCCCATTCAGATCCTGATGGAAGCTCGGCTCGAGTCCTTCCAGCACCGAGCTTGAGCCCGACACGATCACGCCGCCGGTGCCATTGGAAACAACCGTGCCGTTCGAGTCGGTATTCCAGACCGTGTACTGGTCACTGCCAGTCAAATGCAACGCAACCTCATAGCCGCTGGCCGTCTGTTCGGCTCCGATGAAGGTCCAGTTGCCGAATTCACCCACAGTGACTACCGAACCGCTATATTTCAGCGTTGGTCCCGTCCCGCCCGAAACAGGATTGAAGTAATAATT
>Ga0209758_1001788_pt1 | contig 23723 bp, 25 predicted proteins | sample AraplaMF_Col_mMF_FD_184258 | JGI IMG/M metagenome (GOLD analysis project Ga0209758, IMG submission 184258) | Arabidopsis root microbial communities from the University of North Carolina, USA - plate scrape MF_Col_mMF (SPAdes) (version 2) | ecosystem: Host-associated > Plants > Roots > Endosphere...
GGACCTGCACATGCTGCACTGGCAGGCGTGGGAGCGGGGCTGCAAGTCGCTCTACTACCTGCGCTCGAAGTCCGTGCAGCGCGCCAGCCACGCCGGCGGGGGACCGTCTTCGCCGGATTTGGCGTCGAGGCGGGATCCCGACGAATGCATTGCCTGCACCTGAGAGGGCGGCGCGTCCGTCCTCAATCCGCCCAGTTGCTCAGACATGGATCTCGCTACGTAAACTTCAATCTACCCGAGTAGAGCACTACTGTAGCGCGTCGCTGTTTCGTTGCATTTGTCATCGTCGAAAAATTGAAACGATTGCACTGTAGCGTCGCGAGGCATACTCAGGCGCTAGCACACAGGGTTTCAATCTCTACCATGTCGAACGACGCGACCTCCCCAGCCGCAAAATTCGCCGCCGACGTCCTCGTGGCCTATCTTCAACGCGAGACCATTCCCGCGGCCGACCTTCCTCGGCTCGCGCGTGAACTTCGCCTGGCGTTCGAGACGGATACGCGGCCCGCGGACGCCTTCCGGGCTTCGCCGCCGCCCGCGGCGGCGGCGACGCGTGTGTCCCCGCAGCCTGCGCCTGCCGCCGGCGTCGAGGCCGGCGAGGTGGTGTCGCTCGACTCACGCCGGCAGTTGCCCGCCGTGCCGGCCGACGAGTCGATCCACGATACCTACCTGGTCAGCCTCGAGGACGGAAAGCGCTACCGGTCGCTTCGCCGCCATCTGATGGCCAAGCATGGCCTGACGCCCGAGGCGTATCGCCTCAAATGGGGGCTGCCGCCGGACTATCCCATGGTGGCGCCCAGCTATGCGCGGGAGCGCTCGGAGGTGGCCAAGCGCAGCGGCCTCGGCCGCACCCCAAAGGGCGACAAGGTCGGCCGCCGGCGCGGTTAGGACCTCCAGCGCGGCGGCGATCCTGGCCCGCGACCTTGCAACCACAGGGCGCGCAGCAACCTCGCGCGACCGCGAACAAGCGAAAGGCGGCTGCGGGCGACGTCCTGGCCTTGACCGCTCATCGGGGGTGATCCTCGCGGCTTAGCGAAGACATGTCGCGATCGCGCTGCGGCGCGCGGGCGACCCACGCGGCCACCCGCTGGCGCACGGCGCGCAGGACCCGGTCCCGCTCCGCCGGTTCGACGATCCGGGCGCGCACGACGGCCTCGGCGACCGCCTGGGCCTGCGAAGGCCCTTGCCGGGCGCGCGGGCGTTCGCGCCGCATGGCCTGACGCTCGAGATCCTGGCGATCGCGCGCGGTGGGTCGGTAGCCGACGACCTCCAGGCCGGCGAGGCCGGCGAGCCGCCAGGCCTCGCGGCGGAAGTCGCTGTGGCCGCGCACGGCGATCCGCGTCCAGCCGCGGTGGCGGGCGATGGCGATCAGGTCGCCGATGACCTGCGGGTCGTTGCGGTCGGTGGCGAGCCGCCAGCCATGGTCCTGGAAGGCGGGCCGTTCGACGCGGGCGTCGACGTAGAAGGCCAGATGGTCGTCGCCGCGCCGCTCGGTGAGATAGCGGCGGCGCACGGCCTCGGGCACGTCGCCCGCCGCCGTGGGCGCCGCCGGGCCGTCAGGCTCAAGGCGGTTCAGGCTGGCGTCGGTCATGGTCGGTCTCCGGCTCGGGGCCACCGAGGGCGGCGTCGAGGTACTGGTCCACCCAGGCCTCCACCTCGGCCACGGAGGCGCCCTCAGGCGGCATGGGCGCGAGTCCGTCGGCGGCGAGCTGGCGGGCGACGGCGTCCAGGGCGAGCGGTTCGGTGGTCGGCGACGCGTCCGGTTCGGCGGCGGCCTCCGGCGCGACCGCCAGGGGCGGGACGACCGGCGGCGGCCGGACGCGCGCGGCGAAGGCGCGGTCGGCGTAGTAGCGGATCTTGCGGCCGCGCACCGGCGGCAGGCCGGCCTTGAGCACCAGGAGCTCGTCCGGCGGCATCTGCATGAGTTCCTGGGGCAAGCGGAGCGGCCGGCGCTGGTCGGACACGCTGACGCTGCGATGGCCGCGCGACAGGCCGCTCGGGCGGCTGCGGGTGGGGCTGGAGACGGTCGTCTGGCCGAGGCGGTCGGAGAGGTCGTTGGCGAGCTTCAGCTCCTTCGGCGCGAACGCCACCTCGACGGCGCAGTTCGCCAGGATCTCCTCGGCGAGGTCGGGGCCGTATTCCCCGCGCAGCTGGGCCGGGCTCTGCAGCACCGGCAGCAGGCGCAGGCCGTAGCCCGCCACATAGGCGAAGGCCTTGGCCACGACCTCGGCGTGGCCGAGCCGAGCGAACTCGTCGAGCAGGACCAGCACCTGCAGCGGCTCGCGCGCCGGGTCGGGCCGCGCCCGGCACGACAGGTCGACGAGCTGCTGGAACAGCAGGCCGTAGAGCGGCGCCAGCCGGGGCAGGTTGTCGGGGGAGGCCGCGAGATAGAGGCTGGTGCGCCGCGTGCGCAGGTCGCGCAGGTCGACGTCGCTGGCGGCGGTGGCGGCGCAGACCCGGGGGTTCAGCCAGAGGTTCAGCTTGGCGGTGAGGCTCTGGCGGACGGAGGCGAAGGTGTTCTCCGAGGAACTGCAGAAGTCGGAGAGGGCGCGCACGCAGGCGGCCGAGAGCGGCCGACCCTCGGCGGCGCGGGCCTCGATGGCCGCGGGGAAACGGGCGCGGGGGTCGCCGCGCGACAGCTCGGCGTAGAGGGCGCCGAAGGTGAATGGGCGCTCGGGCGTCTCGGCCAGGTAGGCGCCGACGCCGACGAAGCCGGTGCGCGCCGACTCCGCCCAGAAGGGGTCGGCGTTGGCGGGGTGCGGGAACAGCATGACCGCGATGCGCTGCAGTTCGTCGATCACCGCCACGGGGTCGGTCCGGTCGATGTGGCCGAGGGGGTTGTACCGCGCCGTCCGCCCCTCGGGGTCGAGCGGGTCGAACAGCCGGACGTCCTGGCCGTGGGCGGCGCGGAAGCCGGCGGTGGCCTCCCAGTTCTCGCGCTTCACGTCGAGCACGACGGTCGAGTCCGGCCAGGCGAGCAGATTGGGGATCACCACGCCGACACCCTTGCCGGTGCGGGTGGGCGCATAGAGCATCACATGCTCGGCGCCCCCGAACACCAGCGGCTGGCCATCCTTGCGGCCCAGCACCACGCCGCGGCGGCTGCGCAGGCCCGCGCGGCGCACCTCGGCCTCGCTCGCCCAGCGCGCCGCGCCGTGCAGCGGCGGACGCAGCCGGCCGGCGACACCCAGGGCGGTGACCGCCAGGGCGAGGCCGGAGGTGAGGGCGCCGACCTGCAGCCAGCGCTGCACCTGCGGGTCGGCGCGGTAGTACCAGAACCAGCCCGGGACCTGCGCGGGATCGACGGCCTCCGAGAGCTGGCGCAGGCCGGCGAGCGCCACGACCGACGTCATCGCGGCGAAGGCCGCCAGCAGCGCGGCGACGCCGGAGGCGGCGACAAGCGCCCTAAGCGGCCAGGGCGCGCCCGTCCAACGGCTCATGCCAGACCTCCGTCACCCGGAACCGGCCGGCGGTGCGACGCACCTGCACGACGATGTCGACCAGGAGCCGCAGCAGCCCGCGGATGTCGTCGCGGGCCAGGTCGCGCCCGGCCTCGCTCTCCTTCACCAGCAGGGTCAGCTGCTCGAACGCCAGGGCCGCGGAGTCGGCGTGCACGGTGGTGATCGACCCCGGATGGCCGGTGTTGACGTTGCGCAGGTGGATGAAGCCGCCGAGGTCGCCGCCGACCGCCTGGGCGTGCGCCGGCGTGGCCGCGGCCAGGACGAGCGGGAGGACGGCCATCGCGGCCGTGCGGGCGGACGTGCGGGTCACGGAAGGGCTCCGTTGCTTGCGTTGATGACGAACCCGCGCCGCGCGCGGGCGAACACGTCCCACGCCGGGGCCGGCGGCTCAGGTGCGATTGCGGCTTCAGGGCGGCGCTCGGTGGACGCCGACATGCCGCCACGGGCGGCGGCGGCGACCTTGGCGACGTAGCCGTTGCGCAGGCCGCGGCTCGGGTGGCCAGTGTTGTAGTAGGACAGCGCCGTCCGGAGCGCGGCCTGCTCCTGGCCGGGCGCGGGCGTGGCGCGGCGGTAGCCGGCCTCCAGAACCCGGGCGCCGGCCGCGAGGTTGCGGCAGGGCTCGAAAGCGGTCCGCGGCGTCAGGCCGAGCCGCGCCAGGTTCCGCGAATTGATCTGCGCCAGGCCGAGGTCGACACTGCGACCGGCGGCGATCAGCGCGCTGGCGTTGGCGACCGCCGCCTCGAGGCGGGCGGGGCGAAGGCCGCGTGGGGCGGGCCCGTTGACCCCAATCGCCAGGGGTTCGAGGCCGCTTTCGACACGGGCCATCGCCAGGAGCGTTTCCGGCGCCACCTGCGGTGCGCAAGCGGCGGCGATGGCAAGGAAGGTGGCGACATCGAGGGGCATGGCGAACCTTTCGCCGTGACCATGCCTCGTGCCGCCCACGGCCCGCGAGCCGTAGTTCTACGGGTCGGGGGCAATCGAAGCCGGGCTTCCGGACCGCGCCCGAGTGACCGACCGCTACGCGGTCGAGCGTCGCCCAAGCAAAGGTGAAGCTTGAAACTATATAAAATACACGCGTGGACTGTGGCGCGAGGATGCGCAATCAGAGGGATCGTCCCTTTCGGAGGACCTATAGTTCAGCTTGAGTAGGAGAGTGCCTGATGAGTCTGTCCGCGTTCGCCGATCCCGCGCCCCTGGCGCCGGAAACTGTGTCCCCGCGACGCCGTGAACTCCTGTCGCCGCGCCAGTTGGAGTGCTTGTCGTGGGTCCAGCAGGGCAAGACGAACTGGGAGATCGGCCGGATCATGGGGATCGGCCAGCGCACCGTGGAGAGCTACCTCGCGATCGCCTTCGAACGGCTGGAGGTGAAGAAGCGCGTGCAGGCGATCGTGCGGGCGCGTGAGCTCGGCCTGCTCTGACGCGTCGGGAGGACGAGCCCGATCAGCACCTTGATGCGTCCTGCTGCCCGCTGCGTCAGCCCGGCGCCCGCTCCGAAGGGCTCGCCTTGCGTGGCCTCCCCGAACAGGGGAGTCTCCTCCGCGTGAGGACGAATCTCGATCACCTGCCGGAGGGCAAGCGCCGCGAACTCGCCTTCGTGGTCGACTTGCTGCGGGAAGGCTTCGCCGAGGCGGTGCGGTATCGCACCTCGCCGCGCCTCAAGCAGGGCCGGCTGCTGAAGATCGTGCTCTACGGCTCCTACGCCCGCGGCGGCTGGGTGGACGATCCCGTCGGCCGCTACCATTCCGACTACGACCTGTTGGTCGTGGTCGATCATGAGGATCTCACCGACATCCCCGAGTTCTGGGGCAAGGTGGAGAGGCGCCTGCTCGACGAACTGGCGTCGGGCCAGAACCTGCGAACGCCGGTCAGCCTGATCGTCCACACCCTGGCCGACGTGAACGAGCAACTGGAGCGGGGGCGGTACTTCTTCGTCGACATCCGCCGGGAAGGGGTGGTGCTCTTCGAGGAGTCAGGCTCGGAGCTGGTCGAGCCGCGGGCGTTGGAGGCGGCCGAGGCGCATCGGGAGGCGACGGAGTACTTCGAGGAGTGGTTTGCCACGGCAGGCCAGTTTCTGCACAACGCAACTGACAACGCGTCGCGCGGGTGGAATAGCGTCGCGGCGTTCAACTTTCATCAGGCGGCCGAGCGCTACTATCACTGCATCCTGTTGGTCTGGACGCTCTACACGCCGAAGACCCACAACCTGAACAAGCTCAGGGCGCAATGCGAGGTGTTGGCGCCCGAATTGGCCGAGGCCTGGCCGGGGGTGACGAAGTTTGAGCGGCGCTGTTTCGAATTGCTGCGCGAGGCCTATGTGAAGGCCCGCTATTCACGGCAGTACAAGATCGCGGACGAGCAGCTTGCCTGGCTTGCAGCGCGAATCGCGGCGCTGCGGGACTTGGTGGATGCGGTGTGCCGACGGCGGCTGGACGAACTTGCTCGGGCCGAGGTATAAAGCGTGTGGTGCCCTGGCCGCACTGTCCGGATGTGACTCGTTGGCGAACCTGGGAAGGTCCGCACTTCGCGCATCCCGCACGTCCTTGCCGCCGACCTAAAAAGTCCCGCAAGCCTAAGCTTGTGGTTGACCGGCCGGCTGTGGCTTTGGCGGCTTCCAGCGCTCCTGCGCCATAGGCTTCATGATGGCGTTGATCGGCTGACCGGCCTGCGCCCACTCATCGAGATATTGCCGGTGGGGCTTCCTACGCCGGAGGGCCACGACTGCTGTGAGGAAAAGCTCCACCGCGTCGGTGGCGTCCACCGGGATGGAAGGGTCCTTCCGAGAAATCCAGTCGTCGACGCAGTCGTTGCGCTTAGCGCTTGGAAAGCCGTGGGCGAATTGGACGTGGAAGTAGTTGTGGTCGCCGAACGGCACGGTCGGCTTGTCGTATCTATAGCCGAAGCACTTCAACGGGCCGGTCCCGGCGTGATCGGCGGTCAGGGCGGCATAGTGCAGAGCGTTGATCGAGACAGGCGGCCAGGGAGCGCTGAAATCCAGGTCGACCGAAAGCAGCGGCAGATAAGTGTAGGCCCCCTCCGAAAAGGGCGTCATGAAAATGTAGGCGTTGTCCTCGGACATCTCGGCTTTGCAGACCGCGGTCGGGAACTTCTTCTCCAGGTAGCTCCGTTGCACACTCTGATGACGCGACATCACCCGCCCAAGGATGGCCTGCTCCGCCGCATCGTAGTTCTGGAAGGACTTCTGGAAGTCCGGGAACTGCAGCAGAAGCTCGCGGAGCCGGTCGTACTCGGCGCTCAAAGCGCGAACCTCAGCTGGGGCTGATAGTCGATCCCCTGTTCGCGTTCGCGCCGGACGAACCTCTGCACGAAAGGCGAGGCCAGATCGGCGACGAACGGCGACACCTCCGCGGGCGCAAGGAAGCGCGAGGCGTCTTCGGCGAAGCGCAGCGTTGGGTCGGGGGAGGTGGTCTCCTGGTTCTCGACGATCTCCATGTCGTCCAGGAGCTCCGGACGCCACCAGGCGCTCTTGGAGAGCCAATCCGGCTTCGGGTAGGCATGACCTTGGACCGAGGGAGGGAGCTTGAGCGCCGCCTCCCAATCCGGTGTCAGGGGAACGTCGGCGAGCGATTGCAGACCGGCGTCGCCGAGGAGCGACGGATATCGCGACAGCATTCGCGGCGCATCGATGAGAAGGTCCTGAGCTGCGAAGACCATGTGGTCGAGCCACTTCGCGATGCGAGATGCGGCGACCCGGGGCAGTACCCCGTCGTTGAAGGGTGTGTCAGTCACGTCGAAGCCGTTGCCCGACTTGAGCACGAAGTCGCGGAACGTGATCTCGTCGTCGCCCAGGAACTGGCGGACGTTCCGAGGGATCGCGCCGAGCCTGTCGACGAGGTGCAGGTGCTGCAGCACGCCGCCATCAAGATCGGCCGCGACCTCTTCCGTGATACGTTGGAGACGATCGACGGCGGCCGGGAGCACCGGCCAGACCCAGGGGCGGAACGCCGGCCAGTCCGCCGAGGACCAGAGCCCGGTATTCGTCGCTTGGCGCAAGCCTAGATGAAGATCGGCATGCGCCTCGGGATGGCCACGTAGCGTCAGGTCGAAGCGGTTGTCGCCGAACTGGTTCAGCACCACGATGTACTTCGCGTCGGAGTAGCAGCGCGCCAGATAGGCGAGGCGATGACCGGTCAAGCCGGTCGCGTGGGCGAGCTGGACGAAGTTGTAGTCGATGATTAGCAGATCGACCTTGTCGAGCCTGTGAGCGCCCCAGGGCGTCACGCTTTTCTGTGCGTCGGTGGCCGATCGCCGTCGAAGTTCCAGCTCCTCGGCGATCTTCGAGACCTCCTCGCCGGTAGCCACCTCTACCACCGAGCCCTTGGGGACGAGTGCCGCCAGCTGTTTGGCCAGACCGGTGAGCGGCTGCACCGTGTCGTCGCAGATCAGGACGTTCATCGACGATCCTCAGCGCCAGGAGAGTTCGAAGGCCGTCGCGAAGCCGGGACCCGGTTCGGTGAACCGCACGCGACAGTTGAGGTTGTTGGCGACCATCCGCACGATGGCAAGTCCCAGCCCCGTGCCGCCGAGCCCGAGCTCCTTACGATCCGCCGAAATCTCAAGCTTTCGCGAGAACGGCTGGAACAGCGAGTCCGCGTCCGAGAGGTCGACGCCGGTGCCGGTGTCCTGGACAAGCAGGACATGGCGTCCCCGGACCTCGTCGGCGCGCACGTCGATACGATGACGCGGGCTGTCCAGCATCGCATTGGCGGCGTTGATCAGGACGTTCTGGAAGATCGCCGACCATTCCGCCACCGTGCCTTCCGGCAATCGGAGGTCGTCGGGGATCGCGATGCTGACCTCGGCGGGGCCGAGCAGTGGCGCCACGTTGCCGTAGATCATCTCCAGCACGGGGCGGGCGCGTAGCGCGGCGCGATGCTCTCGATTCTCCGCATCGTTCAATGGCGCGAAGAGCGCCCTGGTCTGACGCGCCCGTTTGATCCAGTCGCGTAGCGCGTTCCCGGTCTCGATCATGTCGCCGCTCTGCCCGGAGACCAGCTTCTCGGCAATCGCCTCAAGGTCGATCATCTGCTTGTTGGCCTCGTGCTCATAGGCCAGCGCGGCGATGCCCGCGGTCGCCAGCGCGCCCAGCAGCCCCATCTGCTTGACCGCGTTCTCGGCCTCGGTCTCGGAGGCCTTGACCGCCTCGCGGACCTCCGTCGCGACCGCGGCGTAGATCGGCGTCGGAATCTGCTCACGATAGGATTCGAGGACCTCCTCGACGCGGCGGACCCGCGCCGAGGCGACTTCGCCGATCCGCCCAGGTCCGATCGGCTCTGGAGCCATGCGGGCGGTCTGACGTACGGCGTAGAAGTCCAAGGCATACCGGACCGCCTTGCAGAGGGCGCGGTACGAGGGGTTGTCGACGAGGCGATCGCGTGAGGCCTGGATTTGCAGGTAGTCGTTGAGGCGCTGTCGTCCCTCGGCGATGGCGGCGTCCCGTTCGCCGCCGGTGGACACGTTCACCACCCCATACAGGCGGGAGATCGTCGGCAGATTGTTCAACGCACGATCAACTTGCAGCTCGTCGGGGAGCAGCTTCGAGGATGAGAGCCTGTGGCTGTGGTCGATCTCCGTCTTCAGCCAGTCCGTATCCGGCCCGTAGTACGGAAGATGGAAGCCGGCGTCGTAGATGTGAACGCCGCCGTACGACTTGAGGTACTTGCGGGCCTCCTCCACCTGAACCCCGTAGCGCTGCTTGTGGTACAGGCTGAATATCCGGACCTCGTAGTCACACCTGTGCAGCGGGCAGTTCGGCACGATGTACTCGTGCCGCTCGGGGTCCTCGCCTACGAATTCGAGCAGGAGCGCGAACCTCCGGGATTCCGCGGGGTCGCTGGCCCGGGGCGGCAGGAGCCGGCCTCGAACGCGCGCGCTCCAGATGTCGAGGTTGCGGCCGAGCTGGACCTCGAACGCCTTTTCGATCTCGGGATCGGGATGCGAGAGCGTAATCTCGAAATCCGAAGAGTCCTCCCGGCGGAACGGGGGCTGCAGCTGCCAGACCTGCTGAGCGAGCCCGATCAGCTCATCCTTGCCCCAGGATTGGTTGAGGCCGCCGATCCTGATCTCTGTGCCGTGCGGCTTGCCGTCGGCGTAAGTCGCCGTCCGCTTCATCTCGACGTAGTCGACGCGGGCCTTGGTCAGCTCCTGGGCCTGGGTCGCGATCGACCAGTCGAGCGTGGCGACCATCTGCATGTCGGTGGCGTCACGTGGAGTGGTGCGCAGCTCCAGCTTCGTACCCAGGAATTGGACGGCGAGCCGTCCTATCCCCTTGCTGCCGGTGGGGCGGCGTCCGAGCAGGGTGGCGAGGATGTCCTGCTTGTGCGGCGATCCCACCCTCATCCAGAAGTCGCGGAAGGTGGCCGTCGACATCCCGTCGCCGTCGTCGGTCACGACGATCATGTCGTCCCCGAACTCGACCTCGGAGTGATGGGCGTCCGCGTCGTAGGAATTCTTGATCAGCTCAGACAACGCGATGTGCGGCTGACCAACGAGCCTTTCGCCGAGTTCCCGCAGCAGGGCGGCATCAACCGAGAACTCGAAATGCGGCATCAGCTGGCTCTGGCGGCCACGTCTGCGGCACGACTCGCCGAGGTGTGACGGTTCAGGTGCGTGTTGATGCTCCGACCGACAACCCGTCCGAGCCGCACGGGAACGGCGTTGCCGATGAGCCGACCGATGGTCTTGGTCTCGACGGGCCGCCCCGCTGGCACGAAGGCGTAGTCGCGCGGGAAGGTCTGCAGCATCGCAGCCTCACGCAGCGACAGGGCCCGGTCCTGCTCCGGGTGCCCGAAACGACCGCTGCCGAATCCGTAGGCCTGGGTCGTGATCGTGGGTGCCGGCTTGTCCCACTCCATGCGGCCGTAGACCGACCTGTAACCCTTGCCTTGGCTACGGGTGTGGCAGGGAGCGACTAGCTTCTCGTCCCAGTCCTTCCAACTGCCGCCTGGCCTTGAGGCGCGGATGCGCTTCAGGTTGATAGCGGACAGACTGCTGCTGCGGTGGACGGGGTCGTCCTCGTCATGCTCGCCGGCGGCGATCCTGGGCAGCGAGCCGATCACTTCACGGACGGTGACACTGCGGGCACCGAACGCCTCGGGGCCGACCAGCTCGATCGGGCCGAGCATTGAGGCTAGCAGGACGAGCCTCCTACGTTGCTGCGGAATTCCGTACTCCGTGCACTCCACCACCGTCTCGGAGACGTGGTATCCGGCGGTCCTGAGGTCCGAGACGAAGTCGTTGTGAATCTCATGCCGGGTCAGCTCGGGCACGTTCTCCATCGTTACGATGGTGGGCTTCGTCTCGCCGATGAGTCGAGCGAACGAGTCGAGCAGATGCCAGCGGGCATCACGTTCCGTCTTGGCCTGAGTGTATTTCGAGAACGGCTGACAGGGCGCGCAGCCCGCCAGGACACGCGTGCTGGTGTCGCCCCAGACCTCCTCAAGCACCGACCCTTCCAGCTCCCCGACGTCGGCGAGGTGGAAACGCGCAAAGTTGTTGGCCTCGTAGGGGTACCTACAACTCGGGTCGAGGTCGAAACCGCCCAGAACTTCGAGCCCCTCGGCCTCTAAGCCGCTGGTGAGGCCGCCCGCCCCGCAGAAGAGGTCAATGACTCCAGCGCCCATGAGTACTCGTCAGCTGGTCGGCAGGTCGCCGACGGATTCGATCGATTAACACTGCAGGTGTTACCGCGTTGAGAACCGATTTGGCACTCCCCCGAGCGCGGCGATCCCTCGCCGTGCGTTCCCCGGTTCTACCTGAGCTTGAGCATATCGGTGGTTGATGGACCTGTCATTACGAGCCCCTGCCGTGGGAGTCGCCTCCGGGTCGTCCAGCTCAGTCCGCGAGGCGAGCGCGAGTGTCCTGAAGCTGGAGCGAAGCCTAGGTCAGCACGTGGCGCGTACCTGACGCGTCGAAGCGTCAACTTGGACCTCGCGTCGGCGTCGACGCGCCACCTACCAGCCGGGCCCCAGATGGGTTTGGTCGCCTTCGTCGGGCCAGGTGCAGCCCTCGAACTCGGGTTCCCCTTCGCCTTCGCTCTGTTCCTCAAGGTCGCTGCGGTCGCCATCGGCCCAGCGACGCTGGTCGAAGGTCTCAGGGCTTCGGCCTGTGCCGCCAAGCGAACCCAGCGATGGCTCGAAGTCCGCATCCGCCGTCAGAGTGTCGAGGGCGCCGATGAGGAGGTCGGCGAGGTCCGCCGGGGTCGCCGGCCACGGCTCAGTCCACATACCAGCGCCCAGACTTGCGCGCGCAGATGAGGCTGATCGCCAGGCCGACGCGGGCGCGCACCTCGGGGTCGTCCGCTCAGCGCTCCAGCATGCGGTTCAGGGCGCCGAGTACGTCAGGTCCGCCCGAGCGATCCCACGACTTGGGAGAGGTGCGAACCGCCTTGATCAGCGCGAGCAGCGCATAGCCCGCCACCGGCAGCGGTTCGGGCGGTTCAGTACCCCACGTGACGCGCCGCAACAGCCGCACGTTCTCGGGCGGCCGGCGGGGGTCGAGACGCGCGGAGCGGTAGGGTCGCTTGCGGCGCGTGGGGAAGCGCAGGACCTGAGTAGGCCGGGTGTCGTCGTGTTGGGTCATGTGTAGGATCCTCCGAGTCTGACTGTGCGCGGGCTAGCCGTCGTGGGGGAGGGGACGATGCGGTGGCGCATCCGCGAGCGTCCGCGCTTCATTCCGAGCGGCGAGGTCGCCTATGCAATGCCGCGCCGCCTGATGACGTCGAACGCGGAGCAGGCGCTCACCATGGAGTTCGTGACCCGCCGCCGGCTGTTCGGCGACGGCTATATCACATTGCAGCCCGACTACTTCTGGGGCATGCCGCCAGCGTCCGGCGTGTTCATTTTGGCCTTCGCCCCCACCCAGCTCTTCGCGCCCGACGCCACCCGCCCGGGAGATATCGATCTGCTGGTCGTCCCCTATGAGGGCGACGACCTCGTGCTCGGCCGCACGCTGGCCATCGAGGTGAAGGTGGTCCGCGCGAGCTACGCTCGCCCGGGACGCTCGCCTAACGAGTTCGGGTTCTCCCAGGCCATCGCGCTGCGCGCGCTGGGGTTCCCCTATGTGGCGGTCGCCCACCTCATCGTCGCCGACCAGAGTCCGGAGGAGGCTTGGCAAGAGATGTTGGCGGTTACCGTTTTGGACGACCGGGGCACGGTGGGCGACCGGCGCATGATGCGCGTCGACACCCTGCCGATCGCGTTGTCGGACCGCACGCTCGGCCGCCTGCAGAAGGCGAGCCCCGACGACGACATCGGCCTGCTGTCGGCCTTCGTGCGGCACGTCGATCCTGCCGCCGCACCTAAGGACCGCAAGGCCTTTTGGCACACACAAGGACGGGAGGCGCGGCTCAACCGATACGTCTCCTGGGGGCTCCTTGCCAATATCGGAAGGCTATTCGATGCCAATCCGAAGTGGTGGTTTGACAATCCGAGGCGGTGATCGATATTTGTTGGAATGTAACGCCTCAAAAATCAAGATCGGTTCTGCTGAATACGAGAATAGTATTGCAAGAATTATTAATCTGAAAGGAGACTTAGCGCGCGAATGTGCAGGATGAAGTGATGCTTAAAGTATAGATGTGCGCACGCTCCGCGTACGGCGGCGCGCACGTCGTGCGCGATGCGAACCGGGTTCGTCATCCTTGGCCTGAACAGGTGCGCACGGCGTGCGCACCTCCGGGGATGAACCGCGGTTCAAGGGGCGACGGGGCTTACGCGCACGCCGTGCGCGCGTTTGGATGATGCGAACCGGGTTCGCACGCCGCGGCCGATGCAGCGGGGGCCTGCGCCACGGATCGCGCATGCCATGCGCGCTCGGACTGTATGCGAGCGGCGCTCGCATGTTGTGCGCCCGCGCGTCGCGCGAATGAGTGAAGGCCTAGGCTGGGGCCGGCCTGTCGTAGAATTACGACAGTCGTGGCGTTCGGAGTTGCGCCGAGCTGGATGTGCGGCTCCAGTTCGATACGCCGGAATTGCCTTCAGGGTGAAGGTGGGAAGGTGGGAAGTCACCTCCGCATGGAGGCAGAGTCTTCAACGTCGAGGTGTTCATCACCACCCTGGTGATATGCGGTTTAAAACGATGCTTGCGAGATCTGTGTGTAGATTGGCGATGGGCAAAGGATTCCGCTTGCGGAATCTCTCAGGGCCAACGATCCTGAGTCTCAACGTCGTGGTGAAATAGGAAATCGCGCCCGGAGTCTCTCAACCTACCTTTCCAGAGTGGCAGCTCAGGGGGCAGGTGTGGCCGGGAGGTGCAGGTTCGAGTCCTGCCGACGTTCCGCATCTTTATATGGCGTCGAAGGTTCCGAATCTACCGCTTGTTACGCGTTGCTGGTGGTGGGGTGCGGAATTTCGCCCCTATGCTTCGGAGGTCGCGAGCAAATTCCTCATTCTCAGGAGCTCGGCTTGCCGGATTTCGACGATCTGCCGTTCAGCAGCCGGCCTGACCTCACGCCATACCTCATTCACCTGACGAAGAATACCAAGGCGGAGGACGAGTTCTCGGCCTACGATAATCTCGCCAACATCCTGCGGTCCGGCGAGATCTGGGGGAGCCGGCCGCAGCGCGGCTTCATCAAAGGCAAGCGCAAGGCCGCCTGCTTCATGGATGTGCCCTTCGCGTCCTTGAAGTATGTACTGACGCCGGAGGACGCCGATCCGCAGGCCCCGCGCTACGAGCCGTACGGCGTCGTCATAACCAAGCGCTATGCCTACGGTCTCGGCTGCCGGCCGGTGCTCTATCTCTCGAACGCCGAGGTGGAGGCGCTGGGCGTGCCGGCGAATGAACTCTGGCGGGTCGTCCGCCTTGAGGTGCGTGACGGCGGCAATTGGATTAGCTGGCTGCACGAGCGCGAATGGCGTCGTCCCGACCGCTTCAAGCTGCCGCCAAGAATCCAGGCTGTCCTGGTGCGCAGCACGCGGGACGCGCGCAATCTCGCCCGGCTGATCGCCAAGGATCCGAAGGATTTCGCCTGCACGCCGAGCGCAATCATCCCGCTCACGGTGATGTCGCAGGGGCTGTTGGTCTAGCGTGGGAGGGGGTCGGCGCGCACACGAAGGGACGCTGGGCCGCGCGGGGGCGCCGGCCGACGACGTCCCGGCCTGGCGTCTCTTCGAGCAGGCGGTGGCGGCCTTCCTCACAGCCTTGGCGCCGCACGCGCGGGTTGTCGCCGATGCGCGGACCCCCGACCAGCAGACGGGCCGCAAGCGTCAGCGCGACGTGTGGATCGAGGTTCCTTTCGGTGGCCTCTTCACCTTGAGGATCCTTGTCAGCTGCAAGCACAAGAAGGCCAAGCTCAACGAGCAGGACCTCGACGCCTTCCACGGCGAGTTCCTGAACTCGGGCGCGAACAAGGGCGTGATCTACGCCCTGAGCGGTTTCAGCGCGCCTGCGCTGGAGAAGGCGCGCAAGCTGGGGATCACCTGCTGCGGCCTCTATGTGAACCGACCGCCGGACCTGCCGGCGCAATTGCCATTCCATGCCTATGCCTACCGCGAGCAATTGAAGCTCGACGTGGGCGCTGACCCCTTGCCGACGCGCGGGGAGATTGCCGAACTGCTGGAGGTTCCAGTGGCCCTGGAGGCGGACGCCGGCCCTTTTGTGGAGCTGCTGTCCGCCCGCTTCCTCAGGGAGCGCGAGGCGACGAGGGTCGCGGCTCCGATCGGTCATCCGGTCACCGCCTTGATCGGGCTAGAGCTCGACGCCCCGCGCGACGGCCGGCGCCTGCAGGTGTTGCTGAGTTCGCGCTGGGCGGTCTACCGCGCCGACATGTCCGCCTGGTTGCTGAACGGGACCTACGCCTTCACCGAGGGAACGTTCGCCGGCTCCTTGAGCACGCCCTGGATGGACCAGGCCAATCCGCACCCCGGTCCGGGATGGGTTCCTGTCCCCGCGGGGGAAATCGACGAGACGGTGCCGCGTCTGATCAGCCTGAGCTTCGGAGGCGACCCCGCGTCTGACCTGCGCGCGGCCTACACGGGAGCCGTCGTCGGCGAGCTGGCGATAGCGGACCAGGTTCGGCCCAGCTCAGGGAGGGTCTCCGTGCTGTCGCGTCTTGGCGCGCAACCTTGAATGTGGCGGCATGACGACATTGCGGATAGGTTGCGCGTGGGCGTCGCCAGGGGGGACGGATTGTCCATTGAAGAAACGCGCCTGGAGGTCCAGGGCGGCAAGCTCGGCGTTTTTGTCGGCGCCGGCGGTTATGCCGACGACCTTCTGCGGGATCTGCGCGGGATCGGCCTCGAACCTCTGGAATACAGCTGGACCCATGACAGCGACGAGCGCCGGTTCGTCAGACCCGACAAGTTCAAGGATGTCGTCGAAACCCTGCAGGAGGATGGCGTCACCGACGTACTTCATGCCGGCACCGTGACCTTCGGCCCGATGATGTGGGCGGCCCAGCGAATTCTGATGAAGCGTCAGCGGGTCCCCGACGTCCTGATGATGCTGCGGGCGCTCAGGCGCACGCATTTCGGCCCACTACAGACCAGGTTGGAAGAGGCGGGCTTGCGGGTCAGGACGGCGACCGACCTTTTCGACAAGTATCGCGCGAACCAGGGCGTCATGGGTTCAAACGTCCTGACGGCATCAGATTTGTCTGCCGTTGTGGCGCTCAAGGAGCCCGTCCGCGCCGAGCTCGCCAAGTCGCAAACCTTTTTCGGCGCGACGCACGCCGCGATCTGGGAGGGCGACCGCGTCGTCGAACGGGAAACCTTTCTGGGCACGTCCGGCGTGTGCCGTGCGGCCAGCAAGCGGCCCAAGCACGCCCGGCGCATTCTGATCAAGATCGCGCCCGCCGGCCCATTTCAGCAGCTGGACCTCCCGACGATCGGCACCAATACGATTTCAGAGGCTCGGGCGGCGGGCGTTGACGTGGTGGCTCTGGAGTGCTCGCGAGGACTGGTGATCGATCGGGAACTGACCGCCAAGCGCGCCGACGAACTCGGAGTCGTATTGGTGGGAATCTAGGCGCGTCGGCTGACCAGATCGGATTGGGTGAGCTTCTCGAGAAACAGCGCGAGTTTCGGGCCACCGAACCAATCGTTTCTCATGAAGCGTCCGCGCAAGAAGATGTAGCACTCCGCAACTCTGTGCGGGTCTGCCACGAGGGTCGGTTGGAAGGCCGACATCCATGGCTCAGGATCAACGTGAACGCGATCTGCGATGTCCGGGTCGTTCGACGCGCGAAGGACTGCGTTTTCGATCAGCGCCTTATCTTGCTCCGTCGCGCAGAATATGCGCGTACGTCCGCTCGGTCTCGCCGCCAAGCGCAAGAGGAATGCTAACGCTTCTGAGTGGCGCTGGAGGAAATGTGTGTAATCGGGCAGGACAAACCAAAGTTCACCGACCTGCGCCAACACATGCTCATCGGCATCGGAAGCGCCGAGAGCTCTTAAGTCGGCCACCTCGCCAGGTTTGCGCGTCCGATCCAGATAGGAAAAGATTGGATCTAAGTCGAGCGTCGAATCGCGCGAGAGCGCAGAGAATATAAGGGCGGCGAGGTCGCCCTTCTTGAAGTAATTCTGCTTTTCCTCAAGTCGGGCTTGATAGAGCGACTGTTTAGAGCGGCCGAGGGCGCGAGCCGCATCGGCTTCCGTCATTTTCAACCAGCTGATCAACTGCTTGTCCGACGTAATGTCGGCATGAGTTTCGGCCGCCGGGGCGGTCCGTCTCGCCGGTGAATTCATCCAATCTCTTTCCCTTGGGCACCGGCTGGAAAGTCAACTCGTCTAGTAGGCGAGTCAATTCTTCCCCAGGTGGTTGCACGAGAATAGGCCACAACCTGCGGCACTGCCAATTAACACATTGTAACAAGCCCTGAAACAGGACTTCTAAGTCAACGATGTTGACTATCAATGCATAAGGGTTCACCGTAGCTTCAAGCCTGACGCGTTCAGGCGGGGAGGCTCACATGACGATCGGCACTCTCAATTTGACGTCGGCCAAGGTCGGCGTCAGCGCCACGGAGCTACTCGCGATTGCCAGGAGCAACCTTGGTGTCGCCTGTGGACCTGAGGACTGCGCGCTCGTCGCGTGGGGCTTCAGCAACGCGGCTGGCCTGCCCTTCTTTGATCTCGGCGATCACACGCGCGGGGGCGATCCCCGTCGCATTGACGATGATCTCCTCGCGGTCCCGCACTCTCGCGGGCTCAGAGCGGGACCGAATGCGTCGGGGGACGGCTGGTCGTTGGTGTCCGATTCCAATTCGGTCTCGACGCTCAAGGACGTGGTGCGCGCCGGCGACATCGTGCGGGTCTACAAGTTCGGCAATGCCGCCGAGACCTCCGAGGGCGCCGCAGGTCACACCTTCCTCGTCGAGTCCGTTTCGAACGGTAAGGTCACGGTCATCGACAATTGGAACGGCCGCACCATCGCCGCTCACAGTCTCGACGACATCGTCGCGGCCTTCGCGCGCAACGGCAAATTCCAGTCGGCGTTCGTCTCGCGGATCGACGACGGGTGGGTGCGCGAGAACGTTCCGAACACGATCCAAGGGCTCGCCGAAGGCGACTGGCGAGGCCTCGCGCTGGGCGGCGAGACTTGGGCGGGCGCCTCCGGCGCCGACGTGAAGGCGGGCGGCGCCGGTGACGACAGCCTCTCCGGCCGCGGCGGCGACGACCGCTTAAGCGGCGGCGGGGGGCGCGACACGCTGAACGGCGGCGCCGGCCGAGATACCCTCGATGGCGGCGCCGGCGGAGATGTCTTCCACTTCGACCGGATCGGGGACAGTCGACCGGGCGCGCGCGACACCATGCAGGGCTTCGACGGCGCGGCGGGTGACCGGCTCGACCTCAGCGACATCGACTGGAACAGCACGCGCAGCGGGTCGCAGGACGCCACCTGGATTGGAGCGCAAGCCTTCCACCATCGCGCCGGAGAGATGCGCTTCGACAACGGAGTGCTGCAGGCCGACGTCGATGGCGACGGGCGGGCAGACTTCGAAGTGTATCTGCCCGGCGCGTCTCTCCGCACGACCTACATCCTTTGGGACTGACCGATGGAGCACGAGTATTCCGTTCTTGGCGGCGTGAACCGCGCGCGCATCGGGCAAGTGATCGGCGCGATCGCGGCCGGCGTTTCTTCGCTGCTGGTCGCCTTGCTGCTGGCCATCGTGGACATCGCAAAGGCGCTTGGCTTCGGGGACCTCATCCCCTCGGTTCTGCTGCCGCCGATCGGCGCCGGTGTCGTCTTCGCAGCGCTATATTGGCTCTTTGATCGCCACGCTTGGAAGCACGGCTGGCTCGGCGGTCTGCTTGGCGTGCCGAACATCGCGGGACGCTGGAGCGTCGAGGGCCAGACGCTGAACCCCGACAAGAGCCTGGGGCAGGCGTGGACGGGCGAGATCACCATCATCCAGTCGTGGGATCGTATTCGGGTCAGGTTGCGCACGCCGCAGTCCGGATCGAACAGCCAGACCGCCGCGCTGATCCGCGACGCCGCCGACGGGTATCGCCTTTTCTACAGCTACCAGAATGACCCGCGGGTGACGGAGACCGAACTTCGGCCTCACCGAGGCTACGCCGAGATCACCTTCAACCACGCCCTGACCGAAGGCGATGGCGAATACTTCAACGGCCTAGGCCGCTTCACATTCGGAACTCTGAAGCTCTCGAGGGAGGCGTAGGTGCCCCGCAACATCACTGCGCGCATCAACCGTATGCAGCAACGCCGTTCGGGCATGGAGCGGTGGGCGGCGTTGGATGAGAGCGCCCGAATCTCTGTCTTGGCCAAGAGCCTAGCCACTGAGGCGTGGGAAACGCGCGCCACGTCCAGTCAGCCCTATACCCGCTACGCGCTCGGCGCCATGCAAGAGGTGGGACCGGACTCGACCCGGGTCAGCATCGAGACGGCCGAACGCGTCGGGCGCCAGCTTCATGACGGTCTTCTGGCCGGGGGCCGTCGGGTCGCCTTCCGGCTACAGGGCTCCGTACCGCTCAACGTCCACATCCGCGGAGTCAGCGACGTCGATCTGCTGACGCTGGACCTGGGTTTCGTGACCTACGACACCTACGGCGTGGTCGCCCAGCGGGCGGGGTATTTCGCCAGCCAGGAGACCTCGCTGGGTCGGCTCCTTTCCCTCCGTGCGGCAGCGGAGCCGGTCCTCAAGAACGCCTACCCAAAGGCGACCGTCGATACGAGCGGCGGAAAAGCCATCAAGCTCACCGGCGGGTCACTGGCTCGCGCCGTCGATGTCGTGCCCGCCCATTGGTACGACACCGCCACCTGGCAGGCTTCGCAACGGGAGGCCGACCGGGCGGTCCGGATCCTCGACAAGAGCGTACCGATGACCCTCGACAACTGGCCTTTCCTGCATATCGAGCGCGTGGGGTCGCGCTGCGACCAGGTGCTTGGCGGCCTTCGCAAGGGCATTCGCCTAGCCAAGAACGTCAAAAGCGACGCCGAGGGCGACGGGACGTCGATAAAGCTCGCCAGCTTCGATATCGCCGGCCTGATCTATCACGCTGACCAGAACGCCCTGCGGGCAGGCTTCGTGCATGAACTGGCGGTTCTTGCGGAAGTTCAGCGCTGGCTCGACGTTCTCTATTTCAACACCGCCCACGCCCAAACGCTGCGAACGCCCGACGGATCGCGGGCGATCCTCGACACACCGGCGAAGGTGGAAGGGCTGAAGGCCCTTTCCGTGGAGTTCGATGACCTTCTGCGTGAGGTTGCGCGCGAGCAAAGGCCGTCGCTGCCGGCCGATGTGGATCTTGCGACCTGTCGACAGGTCGTCGCGACGACCTACGTGGCCGGCGCAGCCTGACTAACCGGCGCTCCAAGGCGCGCGCAAACATGACGGGGATCAATATGACCAAGAATCGAGAGCAATCCGGAAAGGCCGTCGCGAGCGCCGCAGGCAAGGTTCTCGCGGACCCCAAGGCCTCGGCGGCGGCCAAGAGTGCAGCGGCCTCAACGCTGACGCAGCGCGGGGCGATGCTTGAGCGAACGGGGAGGGCCGCCGCATCTGCCGCCGGGAAGGTGCTGGGCGATCCCAAGGCGTCCGCGGCCGCCAAAAGCGCGGCTGCGTCAGCCCTGACCCAACGCCGCGACAAGAAGCGCTAGCGGCGCGGCCTTCGACTCTGTCGGCGGGCGCTTGAGCGCCGCCGCGAGTCGGCCTTCCCCGCTGTTCAACGCTTAGATTGGGTTGAACGTCACGACCGGCACGTCCGCGACTTTTAGGGGCGGCAGGCTTTCTAGGCCTGCAGGCTTCGTCTCGTACGCAGACGGGCCCCGATCGCTCCGAACCCAAGCATGAGTACGGCCCAGGTCGACGGCTCAGGGATGGCGGCCGGGGCGATAGCCCGGCCTTTGATGCTAAGGATGGTGATGCCGTTTTGCCCGACGCCATCGGGACCATCGCCGCCGCCGCCGCCGGCGAGCTGCGAGACGCCGCCCGTGCCACCGTTGAAGGTCGACTTCCAGGTGAAAGTGAAGAAGGGGTCCGTGGCCACGTTGCCGGCGAGCATGCCCACTAGGCGGGTCTCAAAGATCATCGCCTCGCCAAACGGAGCGGTGGCGCCGCCGCAGCCGTCGCCGCCGAACAGGCAGCCGTTGATGGGGCGGTCGTTGAACTGGAAGGTGACGCCATCCTGCATCTCACCCCCTCAGGGATCGCCGGATCGTAATAGAAGGGGCCGCTCCCGCCCGGCTTCCCGTTCATGCCCCCCGGGTACGGATCTTGAAACGGCGCCGTCAGGGGCAGCCCCGTGACGGTGGACGTGTACGCACAAGGCCAGCTCCCTCGCGGCCCCATCGCGCGAGCTCACTTGGAACATCGTGTCCCGGCAGGGTTCCATGGATCATTTGTGCCGGATCGCTCGCGATGAAATTGTGGTCGATCGAGCCTCCAAAGACCCTGCAAAGCTCAGAAACGAACGCGGCGCTCGAACGTCCGCTTCCCGCGCCGATCACAAGTTCCGCTTCTGGCGCATGCTGGAAATTCGGAGAACGCGCCTCACGGTTCGAAGCGGCTCTGATACCAAGCGGTGTCGCCAGAGAACCGCACGCTTTTGCGCGACCGCAGCTTGGCGTCGATGCGGGCCATAGCCGGCACCATCCGATCACGAGCGGCTTTAAGGCGGACGGCTGAAGTCGAACCGGCGCTGTGAGTGAATGCATCGGCGATATCGACGACCCCGACGTAGACTTCAGCAAAATCCACCGTCATTGGGCCGGGCCGAAGTTTGGACCAATCGAGCTTTTCCAATAGAGCTCACGCAGTCTGCAGGCCTGAGATTTCTGCCTGGGGAACGGTGTTGCTCTCCAGAACTGGTACGACCGCTTCTGGCGCAGCGCCGTCGTTAAGCCACTTCGAGATCGATCTTGAGCGGGGTTGCCGACATGCATTGATCTGCGCAATCCATTCGTATCAGTTATATATCGATCGTGTTTCAACATCGGCTGGACCATGGCGCGCGCTCCCTCGCTGACAAGTCTGCGGCTCTTCCTTCAGGTCGCCGGGTCGAGAAGCTTCAGCGAGACGGCGCGGTCGGCGAACCTCTCGCAGCCGGCGCTCAGCCGCACGATCAAGCTGCTCGAGGAGGACCTGGGGGTCCGCCTGTTCGACCGGAACTCCCGCAATGTTCACCTCACCTCGGCCGGCGCGGCGCTGCTGCCGATCGTCGAGCGGCTGACCGGCGACTTCGACCTCGCCTTCCGGGAGCTGACCCAGACGTTCCAGGGCCAGCGCGGCCGTGTGGTGGTCGGCGCGCTGCCGTCCGTGACCATCAGCCTTCTTCCGAAGGCGATCGCCGCGTTCCGCCGGACCCATCCGCTGGTCGAGATCATCGTCCGCGAGAATCCGGCCGGCGGCCTCTATCAGAGCCTGCAGGACCGGCTGATCGACTTCGCCGTCTCGACGCCGCCCGCCGCGGCGGACGACTTCGCCTTCGAACCGCTGTTCGACGACGACTGCATCCTCGTGTGCCGGCCGGAAGATGCGGCCGCGATACCCGATCCTGCGCCCTGGAAGATCTTCCGCGAGCTTCCGTTCATCGGCATGGAGCCGCGCAGCAGCGTCCGGATGCTCACCGACGCCGCGTTCGCCAAGGCCGACATCGCCACGCCGGCGCTCTACGAATGCGCGCAGGTGGCGACCGTGGGCGGCCTGATCTCGGCGGGCCTGGGCGTTTCGCTGTTGCCCCGTTCGACCCTGCCCTTGCTGGCGGGCGGCGGGGCGGTCGCCTGGCGCGCCATGCGCCCGCCGCGCGTGTCGCGGACGATCGGCGTGAGCCGCCTGCAGGGCCGGACGCTGGCGCCGGCCGCCGAGGCGCTGCTCGCGGCGCTGGTGTCTGCGGTCAATCATGCAGAATCCTGATCGATGGATCAGATAAGTCGAATTGCCGGATGAATGAGGCCGCGCCATGAATGATGGCGCAACCTGAGGCTGGGGATAGAGGGGACGATGCTCGAAGCCGTGGCCGCGGCCACGATCCTGGCCCTGCTGGTCGCGATCCTCTCCAATCGCGTCTCGCCGCTGGTCGCGCTGATCCTCGTGCCGATCGCCGGCGCGCTGGTCGCCGGCTTCGCGACGGAGATTCCGGACTTCATCCTGGGCGGCATCGGCAAGATCGCACCGGTGGCGGGGATGTTCGTGTTCGCGATCCTGTTCTTCGGGATCATGACGGACGCGGGCGTGCTGGCGCCGGTCGTGGGCGTGATCCTGCGGGCCGTGGGCATGCGGCCTTCGCGGATCACCGTGGGCACGGCGCTGCTGGCGCTGATCATCCATCTCGACGGTTCGGGCGCGGTCTGTTTCCTCGTGACCATCCCGGCGATGCGGCCGCTCTACGACGCGCTGGGGATGGACCGGCGGGTCCTGGCCTGCACGGCGTCGCTGGCGGCGGGGGTGAACTTCCTGCCCTGGACCGGACCGACCTTGCGCGCCGCCGCCTCGCTGAAGCTGCCGGTGGCCGAGATATTCACCCCCATGATCGCCGTGCAGCTGGCGGGCCTGGCCTTCGTCTTCGTCGTCGCCTGGTGGTTGGGCGTGCGCGAGGAGCGCCGGCTCGGGCTGGCGGCCGCCGGCGCGCCGGCCGTCGAAGCCCGGCTGCCGGAGCCGGAGGCCGCGATGCTGGCGCTCCGCCGGCCGCGGCTCTTCTGGCTCAACGCCGCGATCACCCTGGCGGTGGTGGTGACGATGGTCATGGGCTGGGCCGAGCCGGTGGTGGTGTTCATGGTCGGGACCGCCATCGCCCTGATGGTCAACTATCCCGCGCCGGCCCTGCAGCGCGCGCGGATCGAGGC
>Ga0209758_1001790_pt1 | contig 23719 bp, 20 predicted proteins | sample AraplaMF_Col_mMF_FD_184258 | JGI IMG/M metagenome (GOLD analysis project Ga0209758, IMG submission 184258) | Arabidopsis root microbial communities from the University of North Carolina, USA - plate scrape MF_Col_mMF (SPAdes) (version 2) | ecosystem: Host-associated > Plants > Roots > Endosphere...
AAACACAATGATAGGCAGCGACGTCTCGCGGGCAAGCGCGAAAGCGGTCGCATCCATCACCTTGTAGCCGCCTTCGATGGCCTGTGAGTGGGTCAGGCGGTCAAACCGCTTGGCCGACGGATCCTTCTTGGGATCAGCACTGTAGACACCGTCGACATTGGTGGCCTTGAGCACCGCCTGGGCGCCGATTTCGGCCGCACGCAGCACCGCCGTGGTGTCGGTGGTGAAAAACGGATTGCCGGTGCCGCCGCCGAGCAGCACGATCCGGCCCTCGGAGAGATATTTGTGCGCCGCACTGTGGGTGAATAATTCGCAAATCTGCGGCATCACGAAAGCCGACAGGGTTCGTGCCGGCTTGCCGCGCCGTTCGATCGCCGACTCGAGCGCAAGGCAGTTCATGACCGTGGCGAGCATGCCCATGGTATCGCCGGTGGTGCGCGACACGCCGCGCGACGACACATCCATGCCACGGACCATGTTGCCGCCGCCGACGACGACGGCGATCTCGACGCCAAACTGCTGGGCGGCGATCAGGTCGCCGGCGATGCGATCGATGGTGGGTTGGTCGAAACCGGCTGATTGCGAGCCGGCGAAATATTCGCCCGAAAGCTTGATCACAACGCGACGATAGACCGGCTCAGCCATGATGCGATCGCTCTCCTTCCGGTCCCGGCGTCTCCCGGCTGAAAGTGGCCGGGAGCACGGTCTGGCGGTTACTTCTGGCCGCTGGCGGCCGCGACCTCGGCCGCGAAATCGGATTCCTGCTTCTCGATTCCCTCGCCCAGAGCATAGCGCACAAATCCGGTCACCTTGATCGGCGCGCCGACCTTACCCTCAGCCTCTTTCACCGCCTGGGCGACCGACTTGCCGGTATCATGGATGAAGGCCTGCTCGAGCAGGCAGACTTCCTTGTAGTAGGTCTTCAGACCGGACTCGACGATCTTCTCGATCACGGCCTCGGGCTTGCCCTGCTGGCGGTACTTGTCGGCGAGCACTTCCTTTTCGCGGCCGACCACCACCGGGTCGAGACCGGCGGCGTCCAGCGCCTGCGGATTGGTGGCGGCCACATGCATCGCGAGCTGCCGGCCGAGCGCCGCCAGTTCGTCGGTCTTGCCGGTGGATTCCAGCGCGACGATGACGCCCATCTTGCCGAGGCCTTCGATCACGGCGCTATGGACGTAGCTCGAGACAACGCCCTTGCCGACTTCCAGCAACGCGGCGCGACGCAACGTCATGTTCTCGCCGATGGTGGCGATGGCGTCGGCAATGGCGGTCTCGACGGTGGCCTCGCCGACCTTGGCGGCCTTGATCTTCTCGACGTCGGCACCGGTCTTGAGCGCGACCTGGGCGATCATCTTGACCAGGCCCTGGAACTGCTCGTTGCGCGCGACGAAGTCGGTTTCCGAGTTGACCTCGACGAGAACTCCCTTGGTGCCCGACGTCAAAGCGCCGATCAGGCCTTCGGCCGCAACGCGACCAGCCTTCTTGGCGGCCTTGGAGAGGCCCTTCTTGCGCAGCCAGTCGATAGCCGCCTGCATGTCGCCGTCGTTTTCGGACAATGCCTGCTTGCAGTCCATCATGCCGACGCCGGTGGTCTCGCGGAGGTCCTTGACCATCGCTGCTGTAATCGTTGCCATCGTGAGATGTCCTTTATGCCTGTCGGGGCAGCGACGGCGCGGCCCAAGGAAAGCCTTGAAAGGCCCTTGGGCCCGCCGTCATCCACCGCAGGGATTGATCATCAGAAACCTGGAAATCGGCGGCCGAAAGGCCGCCGCACGTTATTCCGCTTCCGCGGTCATCGCCTTGGCCTGAGCCACCCAGCCATCGGCGCGGCTCGGCAGGCCGACCTCTTCACCAATGGTGTGCGCGGTGTCGTGATCGAGTTCGGCGAGCTGCCAATAGTGGAAGATGCCGAGATCGTTGAACTTCTTCTCGATCGCGCCGGACACGCCGGTGAGCTTCTTGAGGTCATCGGCGACGCCGCGCGGCCCGGCCAGGCCCTGGAAGCCGGTGGCGGGAGCAGTGGCTTCGGGAAGCGCTTCACGCATCGGCTGGCTGGACGCGCCGATGTCGATCCCGGAATCGCCCTGGGCACGGGAAATGCCGTCGATTACCGCACGGGCAACCAGATCGCAATACAGCGAGATGGCGCGGCCGGCGTCGTCGTTGCCCGGCACCACGTAGGTGATGCCCTTCGGATCGGAATTGGTGTCGACGATCGCGGCGACCGGGATGTTGAGGCGCTGGGCCTCCTGTATCGCGATGTCTTCCTTGTTGGTGTCGATCACGAAGATCATGTCGGGCAAGCCGCCCATGTCCTTGATGCCGCCGAGCGACCGATCGAGCTTGTCGCGCTCGCGCTGCAGGGTCAGGCGTTCCTTCTTGGTGTACTGCGCGCCCTCGCCCGAGCTCAGCATCTCGTCGAGATGCCGCAGCCGCTTGATCGAGCCGGAGATCGTCTTCCAGTTGGTCAGCGTGCCGCCGAGCCAACGCGAATTGACGAAATACTGCGCCGAGCGCTTGGCGGCATCGGCGACGCCGTCCTGCGCCTGCCGCTTGGTGCCGACGAACAGCACGCGACCACCCTTGGCCACGGTGTCGCTGATCGCCTGCAGCGCGCGATGCAGCAGCGGAACGGTCTGCGCCAGATCGATGATGTGGATGTTGTTGCGGGCACCGAAGATGTAATCCGCCATCTTCGGATTCCAGCGGTGCGATTGGTGACCAAAGTGAACGCCAGCTTCCAATAGCTGACGCATAGAAAATTCGGGAAGCGCCATAGTCTAATTCTCCGGTTGGTTCCTCCGGAAACGTGTGAGCAGACGAGCCTTATGGCCCGGTTGCCACCGGACGGCCTTTTGAGCCATGTTTCCGTGTGAGATGGCGCGGTATATAGCCGGATTCCGAGCAGAAGCAAGGAAATAAGGCCGGGCTTCTGGCCTAAAACAGCTCAAATTCCGGATCTGGCCGCCGTTGCCGCCCCCACCTATTCGGTGGCCGCCGTGGACGGCCGGTCCAGCCCGGCTATTCGGCCAGCCGAAGTTCCGCAAGCGTGTCCCTGGCGGCGGCTTCCTCCAACGGGAAAAAATCCACGGGACCAGGATTGCGGTAGCCGGCCGTCATGGCGGTGGTGAGGGCGAACCCGAGCAGCCCGGTCGATGCCGTCGCCGTGAGGGCTCTTTTTCGCTCGCTGATCCTTGCCACGTAGAAATACGTCCGGCCGGATGCGGTTGCGACCTCATGCCGGGTCTCCCCCGGAAAACCGGCTTCCGTCGCGCCCAGCTGATGCTGACCGGTCCCGCGATCGGCATACACATAGGTGCCGGTCTTGAGCCCGCTCATGGTCTGCCCATCGACCTGAACCTGCCAGCCTCCGTCGACGATGCCGCCGAAGCCTTTTTCGCGCAGGATGACGATGCGCGACTGTCCCGGGCGCGCCGGCCCGAGCTTTTGCACCATCGCCGAATAAGCCAACCCGTTTCGTTCGGTCTCGCAACCACACAGCAAAACGCCGGCAATCGCCAGCGCCACAACACGCCCCAACATCACGCCCCCTTACGCTCAGCACCCAAAAGTCCTGTAGCGAAGACACCGTGAGGTTGCAATAGCGGCAGACTATGCGCTGCTTACACTTGCGGGCGGAGGCGTGCATTAGGCATCACGCCTCATGGTGCTCCCTCGGTCCGACCGTCGTCACGCGGCTCTTGGATGAAGCGGCGATGCGTCGGCGCCGAGCATTGGTCCAACGCTCGCGACGGGAGACAACACCGGCGCCGTCGCCCCCGCCGATCCACCCCGCCCGACAGCCATCGCGCCAACGAGCTGGTCGCGCGCGGTGCTGATATCAGGCGCAAAAGCCAATGCCACGTCACGCAAAGCGATTATGACAGTTTTATTCGCAGGATCCCTGCAGCGTCACGCCTTGACCAACTGCCGATAGTCCGGTTCGCGGTGAAACCAGAACTCATAGCCTGAAATATTCTTCTGCATGGCGACGTCGTGGATCGGTTGGTTCAACGGCACCACCGGCACCTCTTCCATGCACATCGCGATGAAGGCCTTGACCGCCTGCTCGTAGTCGGTGGCGTCGGTGGTGAAGCGCGCCTTGTCGATCAGCGCGTCCATGGCCGGATTCTTATAGGCCGAGATGTTGAAGATCGAATTGTTGCCGTGGAAATTCCAGAAGAAATAATATTCCGGATAGTCCAGCCAGCCGGAAAACCGGTTCAGCGCCATCGGCAGCTCTTTCTTGTTGAGCGTGGTGCGCCAGTTGGCCCCCGGAATCTTCTCGATGGTCACCCTGATGCCGATCTTGGCGAGGTTTTCCGCAATCAGCACCGCGGTGGGCTCGCCGACGGTGGCGGTGCCGACGTCGAGCGACAAGGTCGTGTCGAGGCCCTGGCTGAAGCCGGCCTCGGCAACCAGCGCCTTCGCCTTGTCGAGATCGGTGACGTAAGGAAACGGCTGCGGCCAAACCGCCTTCTCCACTTTCGCCGCGCCGCCATGCATCGGCACTGCGCGGCCGAAGAAGACGTTGTTCTGAATAGCTTCGTAAGGCATCGCCCAGGCCACAGCCTGGCGCAGTTTTATATTGTCGAAGGGCGGCTTCGCGGTGTTCAGCGCCACGGACCACAGCGCGTTCGGGATCGGTACGCCGACCACGGTGAGCTTGCCCTCCTTGATCAACTGATCGAAGTCCTTCGGCGGAAAGCCGGTCGAGAAATCGGCGTCGCCGCGCTCCAGCATGGCGCGCCGCGTGCCGGGTGATGGAATGTCGCGCGCGATGATCTTCTTGAGTTTCGGCAGCGGGCCGCTCTTCCAGCCGTCGAAGCGCGCATAGACGGTCTCGCTGCCGGGGCGCCAGGCTTCGATCCGGTAGGCGCCGCCGCCGGCCTCGTTGTTGCGCAGCCACGTCAAGGCCCAGGGGTCCTGTTCGGTAGCGTTTTTTTTGGCGAGCTCCGAATTGATGATGAACGGTACGACCACGGCAACGTTGAACAGCAGCATCTTGTCCTTGCGGATGTAGTCGATGCGAAAGGTATGATCGTCAACCACGACGAACTGCTCGCGCTTTTCCAGCGAGCCGGCCGACATCTGGAATGTCGGAAATCCGCCCACCGTCACCGCGCGGTCGAACGACCATTTCACATCCTTTGCGGTGACCGGCGTGCCGTCATGGAAGACCGCATCCTTGCGCAGCTTGAACGTGCAGGACATGCCATCCGCGGCTTCCTGCCAGCTTTCGGCAAGCTCCGGCGCCAGGGCCATGCGGTCATAGGACGGCGTGCCGTCGGGCAGCGTCTTCGCCGCATAGGACAACAGCCGGTCGTAGCAGTTCCACGACAGGCCGTTGACGGTCTGGTTGGAGCCGACGCCCTGCATGTCGAGGCTGTTGGGGCCGAGCTCCTGCACCACGATCAGCGTATCGCCGCGCGCCTGCGCGAACGCCGGCCGGCCACCCATGATACCGGCGCCGAGCAGCGCCGAGGTTTGCAGGAAGCGTCGGCGGTCGAACTCGAAAGACGATAATGACATGGCTTGCTCCAGAGACTTTCCCCCAATTCTCTAGCAAACAGCATGCCACCGAAAAGCGTTTGCCATCCCGCCATTGACGGTATCACGTGACGGGGACACGATCTGCCGATGCATTTTGAGATTCTCGATGAAATCTTCGAAGTCGAGACATTCGCGACTGGGTCTGGAATTCGCGAGATCGCCCGGTTGCGCAAAGTCTATGGGAGGGGCCGCTGGCGCAAACGCAAGGGCATCGCCCGAGTGCGGTTTGCAGATGGCACTATCCAATTGGCTGAAGTACACTGGTACGAAGCCGCGGGAATTGGGCGGAAAGAGTACAAGATCAAGCGGCTACTCTGAAGATTGGCAAAGATGTCAAAGACACCGGCAAAACAGCTTGTCGTATGCCTCGACAACGAGGGCTACGCGGCATCGCTCGAAAAACGCAAGATTTACATTGCGCTTCATGACACGGCTGCCGCGAAACACGGTCTTCTCCGGATCGTCGACGAATCCGGCGATGACTATCTCTATCCAAAGGCCTCGTTTCGCGCGATCGCCGTGCCCATTGCCCTGAAGAAGGCGATCCTGGCTGCCGCCTGACCGACGTGCCTGCGCCTACAGCGTCTGCACGTCCACCACGCCGGACACCGCCTTGAGCGCGCCGGCGATCTGGGGCGAGACGCGGAAGCGGCCGGGCAGCTTCATCTCGACCTCGGTTTCGAGATCCAGCATGATGACCAGCGAGACGTCGCCATCGCCGGCGCCGGCGGTCGGCGGCGACTTCACCGTGGGCGTCGCTCCGCCATTTGACGCGCCTGCTTCGGGGATCTGCAGCCGTCTCGCGATCGAGTCCAGCGGCTTGGTGTCGCGCAGAAAAATCCGCAGGCCCTTCTGGGTCTTTGCCGCGGCGTCGTCCAGTGGCTGGGCGTGCAGGACGCGGGCGCGGACGTCCTCGCCCTGCAGTTCGGCGCCAAGCTGCAGCAGCACGGCGGTGCCCGGCTCCAGCACGTCGCGATACTGCGCGAGGCCTTCGGAAAACAGCACCGCCTCGAAATGCCCCGTTGGATCGGAGAGGCCGATGATGCCCATCTTGTTGCCGGTCTTGGTGCGCCGCTCCATCCGCGACACCACGGTGGCGGCGACCTTGCCGGCGGTGGCGCCGGTCTTGACCGCGCGGGAAAACTCCGCCCACGACTGCACCCGCAGCCGCTTCAGCGCGACGGCGTAGTCGTCGAGCGGATGGCCCGACAGGAAGAAGCCGATGGCGTCGTATTCGCGCCGCAGCCGGTCCGCCGGCAGCCAGGGCTCGACCTGCGGCAGCACGATGGTCGGCGCGTCGGCGGCGCCGCCGAACATGTCGTTCTGGCCGGTGGTGACGGCCTCGTGGCCGCGCTGGCACGCCGCCAGGATGGCATCGGCGCCGGCGAACACCCGCGCCCGGTTGGAATCCAGCGTATCGAAGGCGCCGGCCGCGGCGAGGCTTTCGATGACGCGCTTGTTGATCGCGCGCGGATTGACCCGGGAGGCGAAATCCGAAAGCGCCGTGAACAGCCCTTCCTTGCGCGCCTCGACGATCAGATCGACCGCCTGCCCGCCGACGCCCTTGAGCGCCGCCAGCGCGTAATAGATGGTGTTCTCGCTGACCTCGAAGGTCGGGCCGGAGCGGTTGATCGACGGCGCCTCGACCTTGATGCCGAGCCGCTGCGCCTCGGCGCGGAATTCCGACAGCTTGTCGGTGTTGCTCATGTCCAGCGTCATCGACGCCGCGATGAATTCCACCGGGTAATGCGCCTTCATGTAGGCGGTGTGATACGACACCAGCGCGTAGGCCGCGGCATGGCTCTTGTTGAAGCCGTAGTCGGCGAATTTTGCCAACAGTTCGAAGATGGTGTCGGCCTGCTCCTTGGCGACGCCGTTCTTCATGGCGCCGGCGACGAAGATGGCGCGCTGCTTTTCCATCTCGGCGCGGATCTTCTTGCCCATGGCGCGGCGCAACAGGTCGGCGTCGCCGAGCGAGTAGCCGGCCATCACCTGGGCGATCTGCATCACCTGTTCCTGGTAGATGATGACGCCGAAGGTTTCCTTGAGGATCGGCTCGAGCATCGGATGCAGATATTCCGGCTCCTCGTCGCCATGCTTGCGGGCGCAATAGGTCGGAATGTTCGCCATCGGACCCGGGCGATACAGCGCCACCAGCGCGATGATGTCCTCGAACCGGTCGGGCCGCATGTCGATCAGCGCCCGCCGCATGCCCTGGCTTTCCACCTGGAACACGCCGACCACATCGCCGCGCGCCAGCATCTGGTAGCTCAGCGCGTCGTCGAGCGGCAGCGTGGTGAGATCGAGGTCGATATTGCGTTGCTTGAGGAGTTTGACCGCGCGATCGAGCACGGTCAGCGTCTTCAATCCGAGGAAGTCGAATTTGACGAGGCCCGCCGGCTCGACCCATTTCATGTTGAACTGGGTGACCGGCATGTCGGATTTCGGATCGCGGTAGAGCGGCACCAGTTCGCTCAAGGGGCGGTCGCCGATGACGATGCCGGCGGCATGGGTCGAGGCGTGCCGGGTCAGGCCTTCGAGGCGCTGCGCGATGTCGAAGGCGCGCGCCACCACCGGGTCCTCGTCGCGAAACGCCTGCAGTTTCGGCTCGCTCTCGATGGCGGCCGCCAGCGTTACCGGGGCGGCGGGATTCTGCGGCACCAGCTTTGTCAGCTTGTCGACCTGGCCGTAGGGCATCTGCAGGACGCGACCGACGTCGCGCAGCACGCCGCGCGCCTGCAGGGTGCCGAAGGTGATGATCTGCGCCACCCGGCCGCGGCCGTAGCGGTCCTGGACGTAGTCGATCACCTCGCCGCGGCGGTCCTGGCAGAAATCGATGTCGAAGTCCGGCATCGACACGCGCTCGGGATTGAGGAAGCGCTCGAACAGCAGACCAAAGCGGATCGGATCGAGGTCGGTGATGGTCAGCGCATAGGCGACCAGCGATCCGGCGCCGGAGCCGCGGCCCGGCCCGACCGGAATGCCCTCGGCCTTGGCCCATTTGATGAAGTCCGCGACGATCAGGAAGTAGCCCGCGTAATTCATGCGGGTGATGACGTCGAGTTCGAACGCCAGGCGGGAATGATAGTCTTCCTCGGTGGTGTTCAGCGACAGCCCATGGACCTTGATCCGGTTGGCGAGCCCCTCCTCGGCCTGGCGGCGCAGTTCGGCGGCCTCCTCGCTCGCCGCATCCGCGGCACCGTCGCCGACGGTGAAGCGCGGCAGGATCGGCTTGCGGGTCCTGGGACGGAACGCGCAGCGTTCGGCGATCTCGACCGTGGAGGCCAGCGCCTCCGGAATGTCGGCGAACAGCACCGCCATTTCGGCCCGGCTCTTGAAGCGATGGTCAGGCGTCAACTGCTCGCGCTCGGTCTCGGCAATCAGGCGTCCGCCGGCGATGCACAGCAGCGCATCATGGGCCTCGTAATCGTCGGTCGAGGCAAAATACGGCTCGTTGGTCGCGACCAGCGGCAGGCCCTTGTCGTAGGCGAGATCGATCAGCCCGCCCTCGACCCGGCGCTCCTTGTCGATGCCGTGGCGCTGCAGTTCGATGTAGAGCCGGTCGCCGAACAGCGCAGCGAGCCGATCGCAGCGTTGCGCCGCGAGGGCAGCATGGTCAGCGGAGAGCGCCAGCGCGATCGGGCCGTCGGGCCCACCGGTCAGCGCGATGACATCCTCGGCCTCGCCTTCCAGCCAGTCGAACTTGATGTGCGGGGTCTGGTTGACCGGGGTTTCCTGGAATGCCCGCGAGTTCAGCTTCATCAGGCTCTGGTAGCCGCGCTCGCGCGCCGCCAGCAGCACGATCCGCGCCGGGGCCACCGCCAGCGCGTTGCGGGCATTCGGGTCCTGGTCGCCGAAATCGACCGCCAGCTCGCAGCCGATGATCGGCTGGATGCCGTAGCCGGCGAGCTTTTCGGAAAACTCCAGCGCGCCGAACATGTTGTCGGTGTCGGTCAGCGCCAGCGCGGGCTGGTGGTCGGCCTTGGCCAGTTCCGCCAACTTCTGAATCTTGATCGAGCCCTTCAGCAGCGAATACGCCGAATGGGTGTGCAGATGGATAAATCCAGCATTGGATGGTGCTGCCACGGGCGTCGAAATCCTGGGGATCGCGTGGAGGAAACGCGGCGGCCTCGAAGGCCGACTCGCGGTTCAATCGTGCGTGGTCAGCCCCGCCGAGTCCACCTGGAACCCGGCACGATCCCCAACCGAGCCCTTCCGGCAACCGCGCTCAGAATTGCGGGATAATCTGGGCCCAGACGGCGATCATCCCGACGAACAGCACGAGCGAGGTCAACGAAGCGGCTTCTTCAACGAAAGTCCTGAACATGGCTTGCTCCTTTGAGAACGGATGGGGAACATTGTTCCTTTTCTGTTCTCAGAGTCAAGCGCCGGGTATGGGTCAGCTTGGAAGGTGCTTCCGATAGTTAATTGTGGGACCTACTCTAGGAGAGGGGCACGAATAGCTTGTTGCGGTCGCTGGCAAGCCGCACGCGATTGGGGGCTTGTCGTTCATTCCGTAATTTGCGCGCAGAGCCGCCCGTTTTTTACCCCGGGTTTTCCACCTGTGGATCCGCCACAATTAAACTGCCCCATTATCCAAGCGCTGGCAGTGGAGTCAGATTGGAAAGTGATCTCCAAGAAATCGCTTGCTACTTCCGAGATTAGCCAGGCGGTCGGGCTCACCTGTAAGTCTCTTTGACGCAACGAAGCGCAGGACGGCCACCACAAAACCAACTGATGCACTATCCGGTTGGAGTCTCTGGGGCGTTTTGGCTTATTTCGCGTAGCCCTGCGATCTAAGCCACGCCACCTTGCGGGAGCCACTCATCCAGTCATCAACATCGGCCTTGCTGGTAAGGCCGCTGACGATCCTGATTTCGGAACCGGGGACGCTGGCCTCAATTTGCCAATCAGTTTCGGTGATGCGCTTTGGCTGGAACGCGACGCGAGGAGATTTTTTCATCATGGTGATATGGCCCCGAACCGGACCGATTCCTAGGAGCTCGGGCTAACTCATTACGAATTGCCCACTGTCCGAACACCATTTTCCAGTTGCTGGGTATAGCCAATTCCCTTGCCCTTAGAGGTGGGCGTGCAATCCTCGTTGACGAGGCCCGACCAAATCGGCTTGGTGCGCCATAGAGATCGTATCGCCGGCCGCCTGGTCGGCAGGAGGAACCTATGCGCATTGCACTTCTCGCCCTGACGGCCATCGGCAGCTTCGCCGCCATCGGCGTCACCCCGGCCGCGGCGCGGGACTACCCGTTCTGCATGCGCACGAAGTACGACGGCGACGAGTGCCGCTACCCGACCTTCCAGTCCTGCCAGTGGGCGGCCTCCGGCACCGGACAGACCTGCTTCCAGAATCCGGCGCTGGCCTATCGGCCGGAGCCTTACTTCGAAGAGCCGGCGCCGCGGCGGCGCACGCGGCGGCCGCCCGGCTACTGAGTCCGATCACGGTCGTCGGGCCGGAGCCCGATCATTCCAGCTCGACGACCTGACCATCCTCGAGCGAAACCCGGCGGTCCATCCGGCCGGCGAGTTCCATGTTGTGAGTGGCGATCAGCATCGCCACCCGCGTCGCCTTGACCAGTTGCATCAGCGCCTGGAACACGTGGTTGGCGGTGTGCGGATCGAGGTTGCCGGTGGGCTCGTCGGCGAACAGCACCCGCGGCGCGTTGGCGACGGCGCGGGCGATCGCCACCCGCTGCTGCTCGCCGCCGGACAGTTCGGCCGGCCGATGGGTGATCCGATCACCGAGCCCCAGATAGGCCAGGATCTCGGTGGCGCGCTTGACGGTCTCGCCCCGTTTGAGACCACGGATCATCTGCGGCAGCATGACGTTTTCCAGCGCCGAGAACTCCGGCAGCAGCCGGTGCGACTGATAGACGAAGCCGATGTCGGTACGCCTGATCTGGGTGCGCTCGGCGTCCGACAACGCCGAGGTGGCGGTGCCGCCGACATAGACCTCGCCTTCGTCGGGATGTTCGAGCAGGCCGGCGATATGCAGCAGCGTGGATTTGCCGGAGCCTGACGGCGCCACCAGCGCCACCGACTGTCCGGCCCACAGCGCCAGCTTGGCACCATCCAGGATGGTCAGGACGGCTTCGCCCTGAGTGTACTGGCGTTTGATGTCGTGAAGATAAACGACCGGTACGTCTTCCGCCCCCTGCTCCATCTGCCCCGCCTCACTCATACCGCAGCGCTTCGACGGGATCGAGGCGCGCGGCACGCCATGACGGGTACAGCGTGGCGAGGAACGACATGGTCAGCGCCATGATCACCACGGCGCTGGTTTCGCCGGCATCGACCTCGGCGGGCAGCTTGGAAAGGAAATACAGCGTCGGGTCGAACACCTCGGTGTTGGTGACCCAGGATACGAACTGCCGGATCGATTCGATATTGAGGCAGACCAGCATCCCGACCATGAAGCCGACCAAGGTGCCGACTACGCCGATCGACGCGCCGGTGATCAGGAAAATGCGCATGATCGAGCCTTGCGAGGCACCCATGGTGCGCAGGATGGCGATGTCGCTGCCCTTGTCCTTCACCAGCATGATCAGCCCGGAGACGATGTTGAGCGCCGCCACCAGCACGATCAGGGTCAGGATCAGGAACATCACGTTGCGCTCGACCTGCAGCGCGTTGAAGAAAGTCGAGTTGCGCTGCCGCCAGTCGACCAGGAAGACCGGCCGGCCGGCAGCCTCGGTGACGGACTTGCGGAACTCGTCGATGCGGTCGGGATTAGAGGTGAAGACCTCGATCGAGGTCACGTCCGAGGCGCGGTTGAAATAGGCCTGCGCTTCGGCCAGCGGCATGAACACGAAGGTTCCGTCATAGTCGGACATGCCGATCTCGAACACCGCAGCGACCTTGTAAGGCTTGATCCGCGGCGTCGTGCCCATCGGGGTGACCGCGCCCTTCGGCGCCACCAGCGTGATGCTGTCGCCGGCATGCAGCGACAGCTGATCGGCGAGCCGCCGCCCGATGGCGACGCCCTGGCCGTCGTCAAAGCCTTCCAGCGTCCCCTGCTTGATGTTCTTGGCGATCGAGGTCAGGCGGTTGAGATCGTCGGAGCGAATGCCGCGCACGAACACGCCGGCGGCATTGAACGGCGAGGAGCCCAGCGCCTGGCCATCGACCACGGGCGCGGCGAGGCGGATGCCCGAGACCTGGCTGATCCGCTCGGCGACGTCCTTCCAGTCGGTCAGCGGCGATTCCAGCGGCTGCACCAGGATATGCCCGTTGAGGCCGAGGATCTTGTCCAGCAGTTCCTTGCGAAAGCCGTTCATCACCGCCATGACGATGATCAGCGTGGCGACGCCGAGCATGATGCCGAGGAAGGAAAAGCCGGCGATGACCGAGATGAATCCTTCCTTGCGTCGTGCGCGCAAATAACGTCCGGACAGCAGCCATTCGAATGGCGCGAAAGGTGGGGTTCGAACTGGCTCGCTCATGGCATCATCCATAGTTCGAATTTCACACGATTCGGGCTAATTTCAGCCGCGCCTTCGCAACTCGGTGCCCGCGCGGTGGATAAGTCCCTCAGGACGCCAGCTTGGCTGTGGCGTCCGCCAGGCTGAGATTCTCGCGCGACCCGTCGCTGCGCCGCTTGATCTCCACCTTGCCGTCGGCGAGGCCCTTGGGACCGACCAGGACCTGCCAGGGAATGCCGATCAGGTCGGTGGCGGCAAATTTTGCGCCGGCGCGCTGATCGGTATCGTCGTAGAGCACTTCGACGCCCTTGGCCGTGAGCTCGCGGTAAAGCTGCTCGCAGGCGGCGTCGGTCTCCGGGGCACCCTGCTTCAGGTTCAGGATCGCGACCCGGAACGGCGCCACCTCCTCCGGCCATTTGATGCCGTTCTCGTCATGGCAGGCCTCGATGATGGCACCGACCAGCCGCGACACGCCGACGCCGTAGGAGCCGCCATGGATCGGCACGTCGACGCCGTCGGCGCCTGCCACCATGGCCTTCATCGTGTCGGAATATTTGGTGCCGAAATAGAAGATCTGGCCGACCTCGATGCCGCGGGTATGGACCCGCTTGTCGGGGGTCACCTCGGCATCGAACCGCGCCGCGTCATGGACGTCTTCGGTCGCGGCATAAACCGAGGTCCATTGCTTGATTATCGGGGTCAGATCATCGTCATAGTCGACGTCGGCGCCCGGCACCGGCAGCTCGAGCACGTCGCGGTCGCAATAGACGCCGGACTCGCCGGTCTCGGCCAGCACGATGAATTCATGGGACAGGTCGCCGCCGATCGGTCCGGTCTCGGCGCGCATCGGGATAGCCTTCAGGCCCATGCGGGCGAAGGTCCGCAGGTAAGCCACGAACATCCGGTTGTAGGAACGCCGCGCCGCGGCCTCGTCGATATCGAACGAATAGGCGTCCTTCATCAGGAATTCGCGGCCGCGCATCACCCCGAAGCGCGGCCGCTGTTCGTCACGGAACTTCCACTGGATGTGGTAGAGATTGAGCGGCAGGCTCTTGTAGGATTTCACGTAGCTGCGGAAGATCTCGGTGATCATTTCCTCGTTCGTCGGCCCATACAGCAATTCACGCTTGTGGCGGTCGGTGATGCGCAGCATCTCCGGGCCGTAGGCGTCGTAGCGGCCGCTCTCGCGCCACAGGTCGGCCAGTTGCAGGGTCGGCATCAACAGCTCGATGGCGCCGGCGCGGTTCTGCTCCTCGCGCACGATCCGCTCGATGTTCTTGAGCACGCGCAGGCCCAGCGGCAGCCAGGCATAGATGCCGGCGGCCTCCTGCCGCATCATGCCGGCGCGCAGCATCAGCCGATGCGAGACGATTTCGGCCTCCTTCGGCGTCTCCTTCAGGATGGGCAAAAAGAAGCGCGACAATCGCATGGGGCACTCGGGAATCGGAGGGACAGGGGACCAAACGCAGTGAAACCGGATTGGCCGCCAAAACACAAGGGCGGCCGCGCGCAAAGCTGCGAAACCTCTGGCTTTGCTTGCGTTTTCACCGGCGCGCGGGATCGCGCCGCAAGGGTCATTTGACCAGGATCGGCGCCTCGACGCTGACCTTGTCGAAATCCGAAATCAGGATGCCGAGCCCGATCATCCAGCGCCCGGCAACCGGCGCCGCCATGGACGCGCGCCACTGTCCGTCGGCCATCCGCCGCGCTTGCGTCGTGGCAGGTTCGATTCCCATGTCCGGATTGGACAGCGTCACGGTCAGTCCGGCCGCGGTGAGCGGCTGTTCGTCGGGCGTCTCCAGCTGCACAGTGATCGAGACCGGCCCCGCATGTCCCGGCGACACCGTGACGTTGGCCATCGCCTTTTCGGTATGCAGATGGGTGAAGAAATCGTCGGTGCCGCCGGCCTGCGCCCGCGGCGGCGGCGTGAACCGCCACAGACCCACGACGCCGAGAATGCTCACCACCAGAACCAGCTCGGCAGCGATGGAGCGCCGCAAGCGCCGGCGCGGTGTCGCTTCACCGCGGACAACCGGCCCGGTCAGGCGCAGCCTGTTCCACAGCGCCAGCGCCAGCAGCAGCGCGACCAGAACGAGTTTTGCGATCAGGATACGGCCGTAGTCGGTGGTCCACAGCGCATCGATCCGCGACAGTTGCACCACCGCCAGCAGGATTCCGCTGGCCAGCAGCATGACGACGGCAAACGGGATCCAGCGTGAAAACGCCACCAGCGTTGCGATCACCGCGTCGCGCGGTGCGGCGAGCGCAAAGGCCAGCGGCGACAGCGCGCCGATCCAGAACGCCAGAGCGACGCCGTGCAGGAACACCGACGCGATGGTGAGCACCCGGGGCTCGGCATTGGCCGCATGCCCGGTAGCCGCCAGCGCCAGCCCGCAGCCGATCAGCGCGGTCAGCGCAGCCGCCTTGCCGGCTGCGCCATGCGCCTTGAGAGAAAACAGCCCCAGCAGCAGCGCTGCAGCGGCAATCACCGCCGCGACGCCGAACGAGCCGCGGGCGCCGGAGACCCAGACATCGGGCGTCACCAGCGCCGATGGCGCCGCAGCCAGCCGGTCGAGGCCCTGCAATCCGGGCGAGAGCACGACCGCCACCAGCGCAACGATGCACAGGGCGATGCTGACGGCTCTTGGCCCCTGCCCGGCCGACGGCTCAATCCAGGCGACGAAGAAACTGCCGCCGACGCCGACGAACAGGCCGAGATAGATCACCAGTCTGACGGCCCAGACGGCGGCGCGCAGCGCCGGGCTTTCGGCGCTGGAGAGCTGCGGCGCGTCTCCGCGGCTGCCGACCCAGAAGGTCAGCGAACCACCGACGGGATGGCCGTCCGCCGAGACCACCCGCCAGCTCAGGACGTGCGCGCCCTCGCGAAGCGCCGCCGGCGGCGTCAGGATCAGGCTCGTGCCGTTGCGGCCGATCTGCCCGACCGCGGCCACGGCGCCGGCGCCATCGAAGATCTTTATCGCAGTCGGCTCGACCGGCTCGTTGAACGACAGGCTGAGCATCGCCGGCGCGCTGGCGACAACGCTGCCGTCGACCGGATCACTGGCGACCAGGCTGGCATGAGCGAGCGCGGCCGGTGCATAGGCCGCAACCGCGATCGCCCAGAGCACCGCGAACCAGGTGCTTGCCCGCCGCCTCAAGCCGATAGGAGCTGCCCTCAAGGCGATTTCGGCTTCAACCGCAGCATGGGTGCTGGTTCGCGCAACTCATCGCGCTTTTGCCCGGCCGCGGGAATCTCGATCCAGCGGTGGACGCCCTGCTCGCATTCCTGCACCACCGGGAAATACAGCGCCGCATTGGGCGTATTCGGCAGCTTCATCGTCAGGCCGAACGTATCGTAGAGATTGTCCGGCAATGGACCGCCGCGCCAGGACACCTCGTCGACGACGTCGGTGATGGTGCCGCCATGCAGGCCCGGCTGCGGCGTGGCGAGCTTGCGGGTTTTGACCTCGACGGTCCAGCCAGGCTTCATCTGCGGCTTCGCCGCCAACACCCCGTCGGGTACCTTGACCCTTATCGCCACCGTGGCCTTGCCGTCGCAGCCATGTGACGCGGTGAACGCCGTCTGGAAATAGCTGTCGGCGGTCGCCTCATTGGGAAGCATCGTGACGTGCGCCGACGCCGTCGAAGCAGCCGCCGCGGCCATCGCCGCGGCAAGCAGCAATCTCGCTGGAGTTTGCATCGCAGGCCTCACTTCTTCATCATGCCGGAGTGATCCGGCATTGCCTTCATACCGGTCATGCCTCCAGGCGCTTGCGCACCGTTGGGCGCTTGCGCACCGACGCCCTGTACATCAAATGCGACCTGCACCTTGCCGGCCTTCTCGAACTGCAGCGTCACCGGCAGCTTCTCGCCTTGCTTCAGCGGCGCCTTGAGCTCGAGCATCATCAGGTGATAGCCGCCCGGCGCCAGTTTTACGGTCTTGCCCGGCTCGATGGTCAGGCCCTGCTCGAGTGGACGCATGGTCATGACGCCGTTGTTCATCGCCATCTCATGCACCTCGACCCTTGCGGCGACCTCCACCGCGCCACCAGTCAGGCGATCCGGCGCAGCGCCCTTGTTTTCGATGGTGAGATAGCCACCGGCGACCTTGGCGCCGCCCGGGGTGGCGCGGCTCCAGGCCTGGGTGATGAGGAGATCGCCGGCCTTGACGTCTTCGGCGTGCAAGGCAGCCGCCGGCAACACCGACAACAGAACGGCGCAGGCAAGTGCATGTAGATTTTTCATCATGTTGATCCTCTTCCGATCGCTGCAGAAATCCTGATGGTTCCGGTGGGCTGAAGGGCGATACCGCGACGCCATCATTACCACCTGTATTTCACACCGGCATACACGGCCCGGCCGGTTCCCGGCTCAAACAACGGCGTTACCGCCGTTGCCCGGTCGATGATGCTGGCGCTGGCGATATAAGCCTTGTTGGCGATGTTGCGCGCCTCGATGTAGCCGGAGACCGGACCGCCGTTGTCGATGCCAGCCTTGAGCCCGAAGATCGCGTAGGGGTCGGTCATCAGGGTGTTGGCGCTGTCGACGAAGTAGGCCTGCGGCACCCATTCCAGGTTCGGCCCCACATAAAAACCGTTTGCATTCTTGTAGAGCAGCTCGGCGCGAAGGTAGTGGCGCGGGGCGCCGGGCAGGACGTTGTTGCCGAAGATCGGATCGTGATCGAACCGGAAATCGTTCAGCGTGTAGGCCACATTCAGCCAGATCTTGTCCGGCGCGGGTCCATGATCGAAAATACCGCGGAAAACGGCGACACCCGCCCCCGCCTCAATTCCCTGATGCACGGTGCGGTCGGCATTGGTGACGTTGCAGTTTCCGAACGCGCTGTACAGACACTGCAATTCGTCGCGGATGTTGGCCCGATACGCCGTGATCTCCCATGAATAATCCGGCCGCTTCATGCGGGTTCCGATCTCATAGGTCGTCGCGGTCTGCGGACGAATGCTGGTGAACGGAATGAAGGGGATTCCCGGACCCGAGGAACTTTCGCCGAAGCTCGGTACTTCGGCACTCCGGGAGACGTTTGCATAGGCCTGCCAGGTGGGATCGATATCCCAGAGCACGCCGCCTTTGGGGGACCAAAGGTTGAAGGACGTTGATCCCGATTGATCGCCATCGCTCAGAATGCGATCCCGCCGGTTGCGGGTGGCGTAGAGAAACTGGGTGCCGCCGATGACGGCCACGTTGGGCAGGACGTAGAACGAGTCCTCCAAATAGGCCGAGGTGTTTTTCGAGTCATCGATGGATGACGAGAGCAGCGGGCCCTTCTGACCGGCGATGTTGGTGAATTGCTGATTGTCTATGCTGCCGTTCAACACGTACACGCCCGCGACCAGCCGGTTGCGAAAACCGCCGATATTGCGATCGTCAGTCACGCGCGCGAAGCCGCCGTAGTCCTGGTAGCGATAATCCAGCCACTGGAATATCGGGTGCATCAGGTGGCGATCGACACCGAAGGCGCCGAATTCGAGTTTGGTGTCGTCGAAACGGACGGTTGTCTTGTTGGCGAGACGAACCGTATCGATGTTGCGCTGCTGGTCGAGGGCGATGTTGCCGGCGGCGGCAGCTTCGGGAGCGGTCAGCGCCGATTGTCTGGTGACGGTGCCCGGGATCCGTTGCCGCACATCATTGGCGTTGAGATAGAAGCGGGTCTCGAAGTCGGGTGAAAACTGGTAGCCGACATTGCCGCTGACGCGGGTGGAATGGCCGTTGCTGTGATCGCGGAAACCATCGGCCGCCTGGGTCGACGCCGTGACGAAACCGTCCCACGGCCCGTTCGCACCGCCGGCATTGGCCTGCAGGCGGCGAAAGCCGAACGCGCCGAGATCGAGAGACGCTCCGTTGGGAAACGGATCGCGCCCGGTGGGCGTCACGAAGTTGATGGCGCCGCCAAGTGAATTGGCACCGAACTGCAGCGCGTTGCCGCCCTTGTAGACCTCGACGTATTTGTAGGCGGTCGGGTCGATCTCCTGGAAATCGCCATAGCCATCCGAGGTGTTGATCGGAATGCCATCCATGTAGAGCTGCACGCCGCGCAAGTGGAAATTGCGCGAGATGCCCGAGCCGCGGATGGAGAGCCTCGTATCGTCGCCCCATTTCGGTTGCGCGAATACCCCCGGAACGTAGTCGAGGACGTCCTTGATGGTGTTTGCGACGGTCGAATTCTTGTAGGCGCCGGCCGGGACCAGCGCTACTCCGCCCGGCGCGTGGTTGATTTCGGCGAGCGCCTGCTGCGCCGTCAGAACAGCCAGCGAGCCGGAAACCCGGCCTTGCTCAACGGCCGACGGTGGTGGCGCCGCCGGAACGCGCGCGATGCGAACGGCCCTGGTCGATCGCGGTGCCGGGCGCGGCAGACGAGACGACACGGTCGGCTTCTGACGCGGCGCGTCGATGGTCACCGCGGGCAAGGTCTGACCGGTGGTTTCAGCCTCCGCCGCGAACGGAGCGAGAGACAGCAGACTGCAAAGCACCAGCGTGCTCGCGCCACTGTGGAATTGGCGGCATGTCATGGAATTTCCTGGAATTTCCTGATGCCGGCTCCGGGCCGGCGTACTGAGGTGTCAGAAGGACGCGGCCGTTGCCGTTCCTTCGCGCAAACAGGTCGTTCAGCTCAGGAAAAAATCGGGGGCGCGCGCGCCTGGGCGTTGGAACCGGCCCGGCCGCCCGCCGGGGCGTCGGCGGCCTCGAGCCACACCACGCGCTGGTACAGCCGATGCAGGACGACAAAGGCCGGCACTGGCGGATCGATCACCGCGACACCGCCATGTCCGGCCGCGCAAAAGCCGCAGCAGTCGGCCTGCGAGTCAGGAGCATGGGATGGCATGGTCTGGCCATCGCCCGGCGACATGCCGCTGCAGATCGGCGCAATGGTGAGCGGATCGGAGACCAATTGTGCGACAGCGCGGAACGCGCCGACCGGTGCCAGCAACTGCACCAGAAGGGCAAACAGCACGATCGGAATGTAATATTCCAGCCGCCGTCGCATCAGTTCATCCGCCTGTCCACATCCGCGACCTAATCATGGGCAGATGCGGGAGTCGAGACGAGGTTCCCGGCGAGATTGGCTTGGGACAAATTAAAACACGATCGCCCCGTCCCCGCAGGGTGCCCCGAGTCCCCTGCCCAAGCTTCGGGCATTCGCACACTTCACAACCCAGAATGGTGGAAATTCAATCATTTCAGCGAATGCCCTAAATTTGAACAATCGTTGCCGAAATTGATGACAAGTGCAAAAAGATCGGCTACCACTTGCAGCCTCAGACCGGCCGAAAGGCTTCGTCTGGTGGTCCAAGTCTCGGGAGGAGCCCTGGCGCGCACAAGCAGCGTCGCCCCGTCAAATCAAGGATAAATCCAAACATTTCGGGGAAATAGGGTCGACACAATTTTCCGAGCAGGGCAGCGGCCCTGCTCTTTTTTTTTCGAACGATCCCGTTCTTTTTCAAAACGATCCGGAATTTTTCAAACGATCTAAAACAGGCTCACGCGGGCCTGACGATCGTTCCCGCTCAGCCCTTATAGACTTCCACGGTCTGCATCATGCCCATCTCCTCATGATTCATCATGTGGCAGTGGACCATGTAGACGCCGGTGTAGTCGAGAAAGCGCGAGCGGAACACGACCTTGCCACCCTTGCGCTCGACGATCACCGAATCGCGCCATTCCGGAACGGCCAGCGCCTTGCCGTTGACCGACACCACCTGGAACGGATTAGTGTGGATATGAAAGACGTGGTCGTCATGCTCATGGGTGTTGACGATGGTCCACTCCTCGACCGCACCGAGCTTGACGCGCTGATCGATTCGATTGGGATCGAACTTCTTGCCGTCGATGTAGAAGTTGAATTCGCGCCAATGCCCTGCCGCATCCGCCTCCGGCGCGGTGGCCGAGAAGGTGACCGTGCGCTTGTTGGTGACCTCGGACGCCGCGATCGACTTCAGCGGCGGCGGCGGCAATGCGGTCGGCAGCTTCATGTCGATCGGCACGCCGGACACCACCACCCGCGCCAAAGGACCAACCGGTGACGGATGGCCCTGATCATAATCCTTCGCGTTCAAGGTGTAGGTGCCTGCAGCCCCCGCCTTCACCAGGATGTCCGCGCGCTGGCCCGGCGCGATTAGGACCTGCTTGAGCGACTGCACGGCACCAAGCTGAATGCCGTCATAGGCGACGGCCAGCAGGTCGTGCTTCTCGAGTTCGAGCAGCATGTCATCCTGATAGGCGGCGTTGAGGATACGCCAGCGCTGCACCTCGCCGGGGCGCATCGCGATGGTCGGCCGTCGCTGGCCGTTGATCGCCAGGAAACGCGTCGCCGTCTCCGGAAACAGCGTCTCGAAATTCTCCACCATGCCGTGCGAGTCATAGACCACCTGGGTCAGCACCAGCAGGCGCTCGCGCGCGGCTGCGATCTCCGGCACGTCGGCGAAATCGCCCTCGATGACGACTGCGCCGACCATGCCGCTGGACATCTGAACATCGGCGCTGCCGTGGTGATGCGGGTGATACCAGTAGGTCCCTTTTGTGTGGTCATCCGGCAACTTGATCTCGATGTCGTAGGCGTGGCCGGGTGTCATCGAGCGCATGACGTTGTCGGCAATGCCGGCCGGCGATGCATGCGAGCCATGGAAGTGGAAATTGGTGTTGTTGAACATATGCGGCTGGCTGATGTCCGACGGCAGGAAATCCCGGTTCGGCGGCAGATCGTTGATCAGCCTGATGCGCAGCGTGTCGCCGGGCTTCATGCGCAACGTCGGTCCCGGGCTGCCGCCCTCATAGGACCGGACGTAGAGTTTGACGCCGCCGATCTCACGATAGGCATAGCCGACCCGCAAGGTCGTGCTGAGCAGGCCATTGGCCGACCGTCGTACCTCGGGCTCGACAAGCGGCTCATCCATGGCGGGCACCGGCTTTTCCGGCACCATGCCCATCGTGGGAGACATATCCATGTTGCCGTGGGCGTGGCCCTGGACTTGACCCTGCGCCCCGGCCGTCCCCGCGGTCAGCAGGTAGGCGCCGATCCCGATGCCGCCATCGAGCAACTGACGCCGCGACAGCCCCTTGGTGCTGGTCGCGGCGGCGTCGCGCGCGTTATGCTTCCGGTCCTGCCGCATGTGCCCCGTTTCCTGCCCTTGACGCCATGACACGACGCCTGCATATGCGCATGGACCGCGCATGGGCGTCGTTGTCGGCGTTTGTCGGTGTGTTTTTGAAACGCGCGAACGCGACTGGCGAACAACAAAATAACAAATCGCGCTCACTACAGCCGATTCGCAGGCCGCATTCTACAGCGGAATCCCCATCAGCTTCGTCAGGCGCTCGACATTCAGATAGCCGGCATTGTAAGCCAGCATCGCAACGGCAAAGATCACCGCCGATATCACCGTCGTCCAGATCAGCTTGCGCGCCATCTGCGGCAAGACCGGTGCACCCGGATCGGTGCCGGGCGTGGGCCCCTCGCCGGCTTCATGCTGGCTGCGCACGCCGAACGGCAGCGTGAGGAACAACACGACCCACCACAGCACAAAGTAGATCGCAAAAGCCGTTGAGATGGAATAGGCCATCGATCCCTCAGGACTGTTCTATTTCGACGAGCGCGCCGGAAAAGTCTTTCGGATGCAGGAACAGCACGGGCTTGCCGTGGGCGCCGATCCTCGGCTGACCGTCGCCGAGCACTCGGGCGCCTTCCCTGATCAGGGTGTCACGCGCAGCGATGATGTCCGGCACCTCGTAGCAGATGTGATGGATGCCGCCGTCGGCGTTGCGTTCGAGAAATTTCGCGATCGGCGACGCCTCGCCGAGCGGCTGGATGAACTCGATCTTAGTATTGGGCAGCGTGGCGAACACGGTGATGACGCCGTGCTCCGGCAGCGGCACCGCCGCCGAGATGTCGGCGCCGAAGGCCGTGCCGTAGATTTTCGCGGCCTTCTCCGCATCCGCGACCGCGATGGCGACATGATTAAGCCGGCCCAGCATCACACCCTCCAACGTGAAATTGGAGCCCTTTCCGTTCCGATAGAATCGGAACGGGGCTCCATCTTCTTGTCTTGACGCGTTTTCTTCACGCGAACCGTATCCACTTCGCTTGAAAACGCTTTGGTGGTCAAACCGTCAGAACCTGCACGTAGCAGAGCGGCTTCTTGCCCCACTGCTCCGACAGCGCGGAGCGTACCGCACGCCGCACCGACTCCGCCATGGCGTCAGGATCGCGCTTGCGTGCCCGCGGCAGCCCCTCGATGGTCGAGACCACGATATCGAAGACGAGGTCGTCGAGCACCTCGCCTGACGGATTTTTCTCGGGAATGCCGATCAGGTCGACCTGCGGATCGTCGGCGAGTTCACCCTTGTCGGTGATCGCGATCGCCACCAGCGCGCAGCCCGCGAACGCCAGCCGTCGCCGCTCGACCACGGCGCGCGACTTGGAATCCTCGAGGATCGAACCGTCCTTGTAGATCCGCCCGGCCGGCACTTCGTCGATGATCGCCGGATCGCCCGGCCCGAGCCGGACCAGATCGCCGTTCTTGCAGATCAGGACCTTCGGCACGCCGCAGGCGCGGGCCAGCCTGGCATGCTCGGACAGATGCAGTGCCTCGCCATGGACCGGAATCAGCAGTTGCGGGCGCACCCAGGAAATCATGTCGCGCAGTTCGTCGCGGCGCGGATGGCCGGAGACGTGGACCAGATGGGTGCGGTCGGTGATCACCTCGATGCCCTGG
>Ga0209758_1001791_pt1 | contig 23717 bp, 20 predicted proteins | sample AraplaMF_Col_mMF_FD_184258 | JGI IMG/M metagenome (GOLD analysis project Ga0209758, IMG submission 184258) | Arabidopsis root microbial communities from the University of North Carolina, USA - plate scrape MF_Col_mMF (SPAdes) (version 2) | ecosystem: Host-associated > Plants > Roots > Endosphere...
CGGCGCTGCTCCGCGCGATGTCGGCGAGGTGCGAGCCGTCGGACGGGTCCTGGATCTCGAGCCGCGCCGCATCGGCGGCTTCAGTCCAGCGGCCTGCGATGTAGTTCTTGTAGATGCGCGTGGAGTTCAACACGATGGGCTTCCCCGTTTTGGTCCTGCCGTAAGCCGTTTTGCAGGGCTTTTAGCCAGGTTCGTTGCGTGACGCAGGATGATTTTTTTGCGCAGTCGTCAGATGCAGCGGCCGCCATCGACTTCCATGGCCACCCCGGTGATCATGCTTGCTTCGTCGGAGCACAGGAAGGCGGCGGCGTTGCCCATGTCTTCCGGCGTGGAGAAGCGGCCGATCGGAATCGTCGACAGGAATTTGGCGCGGATCTCCGGGGTGTCCTGTCCCATGAACGTCTTCAACAGGGGCGTCTCGCCGGCGACCGGGTTGATGGCGTTGACCCGGATGCCGAACGGCGCGAGTTCGACCGCCATGGCGCGGGTCGCGGTGATCACCCAGCCCTTCGAGGCATTGTACCAGGTGAGGTTCGGCCGTGGGCTGACGCCGCCCGTCGATGCCACGTTGAGAAACACGCCGGATTTCTGCTGCTTGAAGAGAGGCACGACGGCCTTGGCGCCAAAATAGATCGACTTCATGTTGACGCCGGCGATCCGGTCGAACACCTCGTCGGTGATGGTTTCGAGCGGCTGCGGCGGGTGGCCGACACCGGCATTGTTGACGACGATGTCGATCCCGCCAAACGCGCGCTGGGCCGCGCTTACGACGGTGTTGAAACCCGCTTCGGTCGAAATGTCGGCGACCACAGCCACGGCGTGCTCAGCAAGCGAGTTGGCCACGCGCTCAGCGGCGGCGCCGTCACGGTCGGCGACGATCAGGCGCGCGCCTTCCGCAACGAACTTACGGACGATTCCTTCGCCGAACCCCGAGCCGCCTCCGGTGACGATGGCGCGCTTGCCTTGCAGTTTCATGGGTGTGCTCTTGCTGTTGATAAAGTGACGAAGCGCGGTTGCGCACCGGAGCCTGAAGCCCCGAAAGCGGTCCGCTTCGTGGGTAAGGAGGGGAGTAACAGCATCGCGCGATTTTGTCATGGGCGCATAGCATGTCGGACACACGCAGTGCCAGACTTGCATAGCCTGGTCGCGGGAGCTTTGGCGCGTGGTCCCGGTGAACGTCTGCTGGTGAGCGTTGGCGAACGGAATCCTGCCGCGGCTTCATGCTCCCCGAGCCTGTTCATGTGGCGGATCATTGTCGATGTCTCCGATGCATTGGTAATCGGCCGCCACTGGCAATCCTCGTATCCAGACTGTATAATTTCCGGACAACCTTATGGTCGCGCCGATGTCGATTTTCGCAGTCAGATTGGGCTTCGTACTTGCCGTGGCGGCGTTCTGCCTCGGCGATCTGCCGGCCCACGCCCAAACCGCTCCGGTGAAATATTGGAACCCGGGCTGGCTCGGTTTCGGCGGCACGCTGAATGCCGGCCAGGATGTGACCACCGACGGCAACCCTTCGGGCTTCGGCGGCAGTGGCGGCGGCGGCTTTTTCGTGACGCGCAGCAATGTTTCGAACGGCTGGTTTGCCGGCAATGAACGCGGCGGCATGGGCTTGCCCATGAGTGGCTTCAGCAGTGGCTTCAGCCCCGCCGCCTCGTTCGGCTCGCTCACGTCCGAAGGCGCGCAATTCGGCTACAACTTCAAGAACGCGCCGCTGACGGTGTATGCCGGTTTCGACACATTGAAATACAATCCCGGCCTTGGCGGCGCTTTCTCGCCCTTCGACTCCATGCAAGGCACGGTGCCCGGCTATGCCGCGCATGCCGGCATCGAATACAGGCCGACCTCGAATGTCAGCCTGTCGCTCGGCGTCGGCTACACCCAGCAGTCGGGCCGCATCGACAGCGACTCAGGCTCCCCCTCGCTGTCCAACGCTTCGCAGTTCGACCTGGTCCGCAGCCGCCGCTGACTCTCGGGTGCGGATTTGGGCGGCGCAACCCAGAATTCCACTCGGTGGAACGCGGCGAGATAGCCATTGGCTGGCCGGCGCGCTGCCTGCAATCATGACCGCCAAAGCGCCACGTCGGAGACCGTCTTCTGGAGACGGCCCGCACAGATGGCCGGGAGGAACGATCGTGATCCGAAGCACCCGCAGCCCCGGCGGCTGGAACCAGTTGAAGCCGTTCGCCGCGGCGTTGTTATTTGCCGGTCTCAGCAATGCGGCTTTCGCCGCAGAAGACCGCAAGCCGGCAAAGCCGCCGATCGTCCTGGACTCGACGGGCGCCTATGAAGTGGGCGGCAAGGTCATCAGCAAGCCCGATGATCCCAGCCAGACGCTGTCCTGCGACCATGGCTACGTTGAATATTTCATCCCCGTCAAGCGGCGCAGTGTCGGACTGATCATGTGGCACTCTTCCAGCACGAAAGTGTGGGAGAACCGCTGGGACGGCGGCGAAGGTTACAAGAGCATTTTCCTGCGCAAGGGATATCCGGTCTACCTGTGGGACGGCCCGCGCGTCGGCCGCGCCAACTGGAGCTGCGAGCCGATCACCTACACGCCGGAATATTTCGATCCGCGCAATTTCGCCGCCTGGCGTTTCGGCCTGACCTATCCGAACTGGCATCCGGGCCTGCAATTCCCGACCGGCGATCAGGAAGCCTGGAACCAGGCGACGCGCGCCCGTTACGACGAGTTCGACACCCTCGAAAATGCACTGCTGCAGGCCGACGCCGGCGGCCAGGCCATCGACAGGATCGGACCGGTGGTTGCCCTCACCAATTCCGCGGGCGGCTGGCGTGCGCTGTTGTCGGCCCTCAAGGCAAAGAGCGGCAACATGAGGGGCATCGTCGCCTACGAAACCCCGGGCTTCGTCTTCCCGGAAGGCGAGGGACCCGAGCCCCAGCCGAAAGCGCCGTACGGCCCGCATTCCGTGCCGATGGCCGAGTTCATGAAGCTGACGAAATTTCCGATCCAGATGGTGTTCGGCGACTATACGGAGTCGCGTCCGATCTGGGCCACCTCGGTCAAGGTGGCGCGGACCTTCTGCGACATCGTCAATCGTCACGGCGGCGATTGCGAGGTCCTGCTGCTCCCGGATGCGGGCCTGCGCGGCAACAGCCACATCGCTTTTGCCGATCTCAACAACGAAGCCGTTGCGGACGAACTGTCCAAATGGTTGCAGCGCAAGGGCCTGGACAAGTTTGCCGGAGAATAAGCACCGCCAGCCGCACCGCCGTTCTTTCGGGGGCGCTCGACTGCTTTGATATCGCGCGAGGTCTATGTCAGCGGGATAGACGTGCCGCTGGGGCGCGGCCTCCGGTAAGCAACCAGCGTCAGTCGGCGACCGTGATCGAATTGAGCTCGCACCACTCGCGCAACGCCTGTTCGGTCGCCTTGGATTCGAAATCGTGCCAACGGTCTATGGCGTGTCTCCGCGCCAGCAGGCTTCGGAATTTCGGGTAGGCGCCTTTCTTAATGAAGATGTAGCGGACCTCGTCGAAATCGCCGGGCAGGATCTCGCGCGCAAAGGCCAGCGCCAGTGGCTTGCCGAGGTCGAGCTCCCGCTTGTCGGGGATCGCGATGTATTTCTCGTCGTCCTCGATGTCATCGGGAACTTCGTCATTGAACTCCGGAATGTCGGAATCTTCGGCGTGCAGATAGATCTTGCCCGTCTGTCTGCACAAATAGGCATGATATTCGCCAAGGCTGCCGCTCATGCCGGCAAACTCATAGGCATCGAGGAGTTCTTTGAAACTAACGGGCATCGGCTCACAGGTATTGGCGGCTTGCGGGACATTAGCATGCTCAGCCGACGATGTCGGCTAAGCGGCGCCGACAGCGGTGCCGGCCCCGACGGTCACGTTGGCGGATTCGCCGAATCCCGAAAGTGCGCGATGGATCGGGGCGTTCCGGAATTTGAACAAGGGTTGCAACTGGTGGGTTGATTACGTTCAATGGCGCTTTGATGTAGTCTTGCCATCCCGATTGCACAAAAGTTTCCAGGCCGTCTGCCCGGTCAGAAGAACGCCAATGACAACCGACCAGCATGTGCCGGCTCAGGGCGAGGTCTCATTCGGCCCCTTCACCCTGCGGCTCGCCGATAGACAACTCCTGAGGGATGGCGCGCCCATCCCTCTGAGCACGCGCGCGTTGGACATTCTTGCCGTTCTGGTCGAACGATCGGGCGAATTGGTCAGCAAGCGGGAGCTGCTGGAGCGGGTGTGGACCGATGTAACCGTGGACGAAGGCGCGCTGCGCTTTCACATGTCCGTGCTGCGCAAGGCGCTCGGCGATGGACAGGCCGGGGCCAGGTACATCACGACGCAGTCCGGCCGCGGCTATTGCTTCGTGTCGCCGGTCGGCCGCGCTGTGCGGCCGCAGGCGGCGCAGCGCGAAAGCCCGGTGCACGAACGCGTCCGCCTTCTGCCGGCGCGTCTGACGCGGATGGTGGGACGCGACGAGACGATCCAGCGGGTCACAAGGCAGTTGATCGCCGACCGCTTCATCTCGATCGTCGGACCGGGCGGCATCGGCAAGTCCACCGTTGCCGTCGCCGTCGGTCACGTCATGCTCGCGGAGTTTGCCGACGACGTCTGCTATGTCGATCTCGGGGCGCTGCGCGATCCGCTGCTCGTGGCGAACGCGGTGGCGTCGGCGCTTGGCGTTCTGGTCCGGTCACAGGACGCGGCCTCCGGCATCGTCGCCCTGCTGCAGGACAAGCGGATGCTGTTGATCCTCGACAGCTGCGAGCACGTCATCGAGACCGCCTCGCTGCTGGCGGAACGCATCTACCAGGAAGCCTTGCAGGTGCATATCCTGGCCACCAGCCGTGAATCGCTTCGCGTCGAAGGCGAGCATGTCGTCCGGTTGGCCGCGCTGGAGAGCCCGCCCGACGACCCCGGGCTTGCGGCTGAGCAGATCCTGGCGTTTCCCGCGGCGCAGCTCTTCATCGAGCGCGCGGTCGCCAGTGGCCATCGCTTCGATATCGGCGAGGCCGACGCGCGACGGGTCGGTGAGATCTGCCGCCGGCTGGACGGCATTGCGCTCGCGATCGAACTCGCGGCCGGCAGGGTCAATGCCTTTGGCATCCACGAAACTGCCACGCTGCTCGACAACCGTTTCAGATTGCAGGGCCGGCGTACGGCGCTGCGCCGGCACCAGACGCTGGGAGCGACGCTGGACTGGAGCTATGGCCTGCTGCCGCAACGCGAGCGTCTGGTGTTCTGCAGGCTGGCGATATTTGTCGGCGCGTTCGGCCTCGATGACGCCGAGCAGGTCGCCGCGGCAGGGGAAATAACCGCTGGTGACGTCTCATTGTCGCTGGAAAGCCTGGTGGAAAAATCCCTGGTGTCCGCCGATATCCGGCAATCGACCACGCGATACCGTCTCCTGGAGACCACGCGGGCCTATGCGTTGGGAAACTTCGCCGTCGCGGAGGAAGCCGATGACGTCGCCCGACGGCACGCGATTCACTTCCTCGATTTCCTCGAACGGGTTCGGGGGCAATCGCCACAGATGTCGCCGGAAGGCGATCCGTCGATCGATTCGGATCTGCTCGGAAACGTTCGAACCGCACTGGAATGGTGCTTCTCCGAGCGCGGCGATACTGCGCTGGGTGTCGCGCTGGCCGCCGCCGCCGTCGATCTGTTTATCCAGATGTCGCTGTTGACCGAGTGCAATCGCTGGGCGGAGCAGGCGCTTGCGGTGCTCGACGACGCCAGCCGGGGAACCCGGCGCGAGATGGATCTGCATAACGCCTTGGGCCTTTCGCGGATGTTCACCAGGGGCAACAGCGAGCATGTCGGCAGCGCATTGACCAGGGGACTGGAACTCGCCGAGCAGCTTGACGACCCGGTCTCCCAGCTCCGCTCGCTCGAAGGGCTTCATCTGTTCCATGTCAGGACTGCGGATTTCCGCAACGCGCTGGCGTTCGCGCAGCGCTGCGAAGCTGTCGCCGGGCGCCTTGGCGATCCGGCTCGTCTTGCGCAGGCGCGCGTCTGGCTTGGCATATCCAGCCATCTCGAGGGCGACAGTCGGTCCGCCCGGTCCAGTCTGGAATCCGCCTTGCTGCACCTGCCGAGGTCACAGGACTCCCATTCTCTCCGCTTCGGGTTCGATTATCGCAATCGCGCCCGGGTGTCCCTGGCCCGCGTCCTCTGGCTTCAAGGCTTTCCCGACCAGGCCAGCAACGCCGCGCGACAAGCCATCGACGAAGCGGTGAGCGCCGGGGAGCCGATCAACCTCTGCATGGTTCTGCTGCTTGCCCTCACCGTATTCTTCTGGAACGGGGATCTCGATGGTGCGGAAGCGCAGATCGAGCGGTTCATCCTGCAGGCCGACAAGCATTCGCTGGCGCCATACCAGGCGATCGGCCGGGGAAGCAAGGGCGAACTGCTGGTCAGGCGTGGCGAGGTCGAGGCCGGGATAGCCTTGTTGCAGGCCGCCGCGGAACGGTTGAAGGCACTTCGCTATGGACTGCCGACGGCGGTCAGCGTGGCATTGACGCAGGGCTTTACGAGGCTCGGCCGGGAAACCGAAGCTCATGCCGCCATCGATGAAGCCATCGCCCTGGTTGATCGCAACGGTGATATGTTCGGCATGCCCGAGCTGCTGCGCATCAAGGCGGACCTCCTGGCATCGATGCAGAAGCCGGATCTGATCCAGGCCGAGGACTATCTGGTCCGATCGCTCGAACTGGCTCGCCGACAGGCGGCGCTGGCGTGGGAATTGCGAACGTCGACGAGCCTGGCGCAGTTGTGGTCCGGGCAGGGACGCCCCGCCGAGGCCGGAGCTTTGCTGAGGCCGGTGCTGGATCGTTGCACCGAAGGATTCGAGAGCGCCGATCATGTCGCCGCCAGGCGATTCGCTTTCGACGTCTAAGCATGATCCCGAAAAGTGGATACCGGTTTCGGGTTTCTATCGTTGCAATCAGCCTGGCGGCAAATCGGTTTCGGTTCGTCCGACAATGACCGACCGGGTATAATATTCGGCGTAATCGACCATCGCATTGGCGGCCTTGGCGGCCGCCACTTCGTCGCCGGAGGCAATCGCCTTGAGAATCGCCGCGTGCAGCGTGGCCGCCTTGCCGACGTCCTTGGTTTCGCGCTGATAGACGAAATAGAAGCGGCGGGTCAGCGAATTGAGCGGCGCGAAGGCATTGGCGACGAACGGATTGCGCGCGCAGGCGATGATGAAGCGCTTGGACTCGAAGTGAACGCGCAGGTATTTGATCATGTCGTCGGTGGCGCCGGCCTCCATGAAGGAATCGGCCAGTTTGGCGATGTAGCGGCGCTCGTCGACGGTGGCGCGCCGGGCCGCCCGGGTGGCCACCAGCGGCTCGAATTCGCGGCGCATCTCGAGCACCAGCATCTGCTCATGTACGTCGATGTCCGAGATCTGGATGCCGTGCCGGCGCACGATGGTGACCAGGCGCTCCCAGGCCAAGCGCTGCACGGCTTCGCGCACCGGCGTGCGTCCGATCCCGATCCGGTCGCTCAGCATGACTTCCGACCACATGCTGCCGGGCGGCAATTCGAGCGTCACGATCAGTTCTTCGAGCTTGCTGTGGGCGATGTCGGCCAGCCGGTCCTTCGTCGGTTTCGATCCGCGCGTGCTGGCGGCGGGCGGCGGCGCCGGCGACCATTCCCCCGATTCGCCGCCGCTGCGCTTTGACTTCCTGGGTTGGCGTTGCTTGTCGAGCATCATCCGTCCACTCATCAGAATTGCGCCAGATCGCGTGCGATGACGAGACGCTGGATCTCGCTTGTTCCTTCCACCAGCGTCAGCGCCTTGGCTTCTCCGATCAGGCCCGAAACTTCATACTCCTCGAATACGCCGTAGCCACCATGGACCTGGGTCGCCACGATTGCAGCTTCCATGGCCAGTTCGCTGGCAAATAGCTTGGTCATCGATGTCTCTCGTCGCGATGGCTGGTTGAGGTCGATCCGGGTCGCCGCATCGCGGATCATGAGTTCGGTCGCGTAGCATTTGGTCATGATATCCGCGAGCGGGAAGGAAATTCCCTGGTTCTCGAGAATGCTGCGTCCGAACAGCTTTCGGTTACCGCCATAGGCGATGGCGAGGCGGGCGGCCTTGCGCGCCAGCCCGAGCGCGGTCGCCGCCACCAGCACCCGGCCGATCGACAGGGTTGTCAGGATCTGCTTGAGGCCGTCGCCCCGATTGCCGACCATGGCGCTCCCCGGCACGCGGCAGCCGTCGAAGAACAGCTCGCAGGACGGCGCGATCCGCCAGCCGATCTTGCGTCCAGGCTTGCCGATGCTGAAACCCGGCGTCCCGACCGGCACCGCGAAGGTCGAAAGCCCCCGCGCCCCCTTGTCGGGATCGGTGACGGCGATCACGGTGGTGACGCCATGAAGCGGGGTCCCGGCATTGGTCGAAAAAACCTTGGCGCCGTCGATGATGAAATCGCCGCCGTCCTGCCGTGCCCGGGTCCTGATCTCCGCCACGTCGGACCCGCCGTGCGGTTCGGTGACGCCGAACGATGCGATCATCTCGCCGCGGCATAATGGCGCCAGCCAGCGCTGCTTGATGGCGTCATTGCCGAAATGGGCGAGCACGGTCATCGGCGCACTGTTGCAGAGATAGATCGCGGCAAAACCCGGCTCGACCTCGGCCAGTTGCGCGCCGAGCAGCGCGGCGCCCCGCGCGCCGAGGCCGCCGCCATCATAGGCCGGGTCATAGGCGGTCCCCATGAAACCGGCGGCGGCGAAGGCCTTCACCAGTTCGGTGGGGAACTGGTGGTCGCGGACGAACGTCCCGATCGACGGCTTGAGTTGTTTTTCAATGAAGCCAGCGACGCCCGCAAGCAGAGCATCTTCGTCTTCGGTCGTCGCAGTCATGCCGTGTCACCTCGCTGATGCCATTTCTGTACCATATTACAAATCGTAAAATAAGCCAAAGAAAGCAATGAATGCTACCGTCGCGCGAAATATCCCCGTTATATCGCGAAATTTTCGATGATTGACAATCAATTCGAGATATCTGTACCATGGTACAAAGCTCAGATCAGGGAGTTCGACGGGTGGGTGCAAGGGACGAAAGGCCGCTGCTAAGCCTCCAGACCGACGTGCTTGTCGTCGGCGGCGGCGCGGCCGGGCTTGCTGCGGCCTGTACCGCCGCAAAGGCCGGGATGAAGGTCCTGCTGCTGGAAAAATACGGATTCTGCGGCGGCGCCGCGGTGGCCGGTCTGTCAGGAACGGTCTGCGGCCTCTATGCGGCGAGCGAGTCGCGCTCGGCCCGCCCTGAGCAGGTGGTGTTCGGTTTCGCCGATCGCTTCATCGATGTCATGAAGGCCAAGGGCGGGATCACCGAGCCGATCCGCTACGGCAACACCTTCACCCACACTCACGATCCCTTGGCATGGCGCGAGGCCGGCGACCATCTGCTCGCTGAAGCCAATGTCAAAGTACTGTTTCACACCACCGTGGTCGATGTGCTGGCGGAGGACGGCCGCGTCGACGGCGTCGTTGCCTGGACCAAGCAGGGCCGTGCCGAGATCCGGGCCGGGCTGACCATCGACGCCAGCGGAGATGCCGATGTCGCGGCGCTTGGCGGCTTCGAGACCTTCGTCGGGCACGACGGCCATGTGCAGAACCCGACCATGATCTTTCGGCTGATGGGCGTCGAAGTCGCGCGCTTCCGCGCCCATTACGGCGAGGACACCATCCTGGGCGACGAGGTCACCCAGATGATCCGCAATCTCCACAACAGCCGGGAGTACCAACTGCCGCGCGCAAAAGTGTTCATGTTCCCGACTCCGCGCCCCAACGAATTGTTGTGCAATTGCACCCGTATCATCGGCCGCGACGGCCGGGAGCTCAATCCTTTGCTGGTCGAAGACATCACCGAGGCCGAGATCGAGGGACGCAAGCAGGTCAGGGAATACGCCCGCTTCTTCAAGGACAGGCTGGTGGGATGCGAGGCGTCCTTCGTCAACGACACCGGGGTGCAGGTCGGTGTCCGTCAGACCCGGCAGATCAAGGGCGTCGCCACCCTGACCAATGCCGACGTGGTCGCCGGCACCAAGAGCAAGAATGCCATCGCACGGTCGGCCTGGCCGATCGAGCTTCATTCGGGCGAGAAGCCGCAACTCAAATGGCTGCTCGAGGACTATTACGACATTGCCTATGACAGCTTCGTTCCGGCGTCCGGCGAAGGCTTTCTGGTCGCGGGCCGCTGCCTGTCGGCCGAGCACGAGGCGATGGCCTCCGCGCGGGTCACGGCGCAGTGCTTTTCCTACGGGCAGGCCATCGGCATGGCCGCGGCGATGTCGCTGCGTGAGGGAACGTCTCCCAGGCGGCTTGCGGTCTCCGATCTTCGCGAAGCGCTCCGCAGGGACGGCGCGGTGATCTGAAACCATCGATATGCGACGGCCGGCCCAGACGCGGTGGTGGGCACGGCCGCAGAGAACAACAGAATGCCGCCAGGGGTGAGGAAATGAAACACTGTTTGAGGGCCTGTTTCGCCGGCGCGCTGTTGACGGCCGCCGTTGTCGACGTTGCATCCGCGCAAACCGGAACGGTGAAGCTGGGGCAGATCGAGGCCCAGACCGGGCCAAACGCCATCTATGGCTACATGTCGTCCCAAGGCGTGCCGATTGCCGTCGATGAGATCAACAAGGCGGGCGGCTTCAAGGTCGGCGACACCACTTACAAGCTGGACCTGATCGCGCTCGACACCCGGGGCGACCCGAAGGAGGCGACCATCCAGATCAAGAAGCTGCTGGAGCAGGACAAGGCGAAGTTCGTCTTCGGGCCGTTTCTCTCCAACGTCTTCGTCACCATCTTTCCCTATGCCAAGCAGTTCAACGGCAAGTTCCTGATGCTTGGCGGCGGCACGCGGATCCATGAATTTGTCGGCCAGCCCGGCAACGAGTTCGTCATCCGCTCGTGGAATTGGGATGCCGGGCCGCGCGGGTTCGGCGAGCGGATGGTCGATTACCTGATCAAGACCGCCCATCCCAAGAAGGTGGCGATGCTGTTCCAGAACGATTCCGGCGGCAAGATACTCGGCGATATCTATGAGCCGATCTTCAAGGCGCGCGGCATCGAGACCATGACCGAATATTTCGAACCGGGCACCAAGGACTTTTCGCCGGTGCTCGCCAAGATCGGCGAATTCCGTCCCGACTACCTGTTCCCCGGTTACTCCGATGCGGCGCTGTACGACATCGTGCGGCAGTCGATCGAGGGCAACTACTCCAAGAAATTCTTCCTGGTGCGCGGCTCGACCGGGCCGGGACTGAAGAACAAGGACGGCATCGAGGACTACATCGTCTACGTGCCGAAGGATTTCGAAGAAGCCGAAAAGAGCGATCCCAAGGTCAAGCACTTCGTCGACGCCTACAAGGCGTTCTACAAGCGCGATTTCCCCTACGACCAGGCGCCGCTGTGCTCGTCGTCCTGCTACGACCACGTCTACATGCTGGTCGCCGCGATGCAGAAGGCCGGATCCGTCGACGACGTCGAAAAGATCCGCAAGACGCTGCTGTCGATGACCTATGAGGGGATGTGGAAGATCTCCTTCGACGATCACAGCGAGCAGGTTTTCAACTTCGACATCGTCCATCTCAGGAAAGGCGGCGTCAAGGAAGTGTCGCACGTCGAGCCGTAGCATGACGCAGGTTGTCGTCGGACAGATCCTCAACGGCATCATTTTGGGCTCGCTCTACGGAATCATCGCGCTCGGCGTGACGATGACGTTCGGCATCACCGGCATCGTGAATTTTGCGCTCGGGCAATTCATGATGATTGGCGCCTATGCGACCTGGTATTTCACCGACCTGGTGATGCTGCCGTTTCCGGTCTCGGTGGTGTTCGCGGTGGCGATCGCCGCGGTGGCTGGGCTGGTTGCCGATCAGGCGCTGTTTCGGTTTACCCGCAACAACCTCGTCAACGGCCTGTTGGTGTCGATCGGCCTGATCTCGGTGATGGAAAGCGCCGCGCTGCTGCTGTTCACCACCACGCCCAAGAACATGGACGTGGTCATTGCCGGGTCGTGGAGTCTCGGCGCGATCACGCTGCCGCGCATGAAGGTGGTGGCGTTCCTGCTGCTGGTGGCCGTGATCGGGCTGACCTGGCTCGGCCTGTCGCGGGCATGGCTCGGCCGCGCCACCCGCGCTTACGCGCAGAATCCGGAAGCCGCGATGCTGATGGGGGTCCCGACCAAGGCGCTGCAGACCGGCGTGGTGGTGTATTCCTGCGCCCTGGCGGGCTTTGGCGGCGCGCTCTATGCTAGCCTGTTTTCGCTGGAGCCGTCGCTCGGCGCGCTGTTCATTCTGAAGGGGGTCGAGGGTGCGATCCTTGCGGGCGTCGGCAACCTGTTGGGGGCGCTCGCCGGAGGCGCCATTCTCGGAGTGACCGAGTCGGTCGGATCGCTCTATCTGCCGACGTCGTTTCGCGACGCCTATGGCCTGGTCTTTCTGGTGGCTATCCTGCTGTTCCGGCCGGCCGGGCTGTTCGGGGGGCGGAAGTGAAGTCGCTGCTGCTGCTGCTGATCCCGCTCTATGTGCTGCCGCTGGTGGTCCACAGCGACGTGGTGCTGACCATTCTGATCTTCACCTTCCTTCTCGGCATCCTCGCCGTCGGCTTCAACATCGTGTTCGGCGGCGCCGGGCAGCTGACGATGTTTCATGCTGCCGCATTCGGCATCGGCAGCTACGTCACGTTTCTGTCCATGCTGCGCTTTGGCATCCCGTTCTGGCTCGGTTACTGTGTCGCGGTGGTGATCGTCGTCCTGGTCTCGATCGTCATCGGCTGGATCTGCTTCAAGTTTCGATTGAAGGAATTCTACTTCGCCGTCGTGACCCTGGCCTTCGCCGAGCTGTGCCGGCTGGTGGCGCTGAACTGGACCAGCGTGACCAATGGAACGCTGGGCATGCTGGTGCTGGAAAAGCCGACGATCTGGCTTCCGGGCAGCGGCATCGTGCGGATCGAACAGACCACGTCGTGGTATTTCCTCTCGCTGGTTGCCCTGAGCGCCATCCTGGTCTTCTCGGTCCTGCTGATGCGGTCATGGATCGGCCGGAATTTTTCGGCGATCCGCCTCAATGAGGATCTGGCGCAGACCCTCGGCATCGACACCTTCCGCTACAAACTCCTGGCCTTCACCATTTCCAACGTCATCGCGTCCTTTGCCGGCGCGCTCTATGGCTTCTACACCGGCTACATCGAGCCGGCCTATCTGGCGGTGACGCAGTCGCTCGATGCCATTGCGATGGTGCTGCTCGGCGGGGTTTCGACCATCATGGGGCCGGTGGTCGGCGCGCTGGTTCTGACCTCATTGCCGCATTTGATCGAACTGCCCGCCGAGATGCGTGTCGCCGTCTACGGAATGATTCTCATCCTGGTGATCCTGCTGATGCCGCGCGGCGTCGTCGGGCTGTTCAGGAGGCCGCGTCATGCTGCTTAAGGTGGAAAACCTCACCAAGCGATTTGGCGGTCTCGTCGCGGTCTCGGACGTCTCGTTCGCGGTCAGCAAGGGGGAGATCATCGGCATCTTCGGGCCGAACGGCTCGGGCAAGACGACGCTGCTCAATCTGCTGGCGGGATTGCTGCCGCCGAGCGGCGGCCGGGTGCTGTGGAAAGGCGAGGATATCGCCGGTGCCCGCCCGAACATCATCGCATCCGCGGGCGTCATCAAGACCTTCCAGAATCCGCAGCTGTTTTCGGAACTGACGGTGTTCGAGCACGTCATGATTGCCAGCTTTCTCGCCTTCACGCGCATGAAGGATCACAGCCGCTGGCGCAGCTTCCTGTGGCCGGGCAGAACCGAATCGATCCTACGCGAGCGCGCGGAGCGGGCGCTGGCGCTTTGCCGGCTGCAGGACGCCTCGCTCAAGCGCGCCGCCGAACTGTCCTACGGCGAGGAGAAGATGCTGGGCGTCGCCATGGCGATGATGTGCGAGCCGGAGATATTGCTGCTCGACGAGCCGGCATCGGGCCTCGGCAACGACGAGATCCACAATCTGGAAAGCGTGCTGCGCGATCTGCGCGCGCACGGCACGACGTTGTGCATCATCGACCACAAGGTGGCGTTCCTCGCCAAGTTCGCCGATCAGGCGATCGCGCTTCAGCAGGGCTGCAAGATCGCGGAAGGCCGTCCTTACGACGTCCTCGCCGATCCGGCGGTCGTCAAGGCCTATCTGGGGCGCAGTCATGCTTGAGCTTACGGCGGTGTCCGCTCATTACGGCAAGAACCAGGTGGTGCGCGCCGTCGACCTCGAGGTCGCCGCGGGCGAGGTGGTGGCGCTGATCGGGGCGAACGCCGCCGGCAAATCCACCACGATGCGCCTGATCGCCGGGTTGAAGCGCGCCACCTCGGGATCGATCCGGCTGGACGGCGTCGAGATCGGGCCGCTGTCGACGCCGAAACGGGTTCGCCTCGGCATCGCGCTGGTGCCCGAGGGCCGTCAGGTGTTCGCGCAATCCAGCGTGCTCGAAAACCTGACCATGGGGGCCTATCACCGTGCCGACCGGAACGATATCCAGCACGACATCGAGGCGATGTTCGCGATGTTTCCGCGGCTCGGAGAGCGCCGCAACCAGCGCGCCGGATCGATGTCCGGCGGCGAACAGCAGATGGTCGCGATCGCCAGGGGACTGATGGCGAAGCCGAAGTGTCTGTTGCTCGACGAACCCACCCTCGGCCTCGCGCCGGTCATCGTCGACGAGATATCGCTCACCGTCGCGAAGCTGGCGCGGGACGGCATGACCATCCTCTTGGCCGAACAGAATGCGGCGATGGCCCTGGACGTCTGCAACCGCGCCTATGTGCTGTCCGCCGGTGCGATTTCAGCGCAGGGCACGCCGGAGCAACTGAAGTCCTCTCCGATCGTCGAGCAATTGTATTTTGGCGCGGTGCCGGCGGAGGCCGCCCATGCTTGATGTCGGCCGTCGCGATCGCATTGCCATCGTTTCGCTGAACCGGCCGGAACGGCGCAACGCCATGGACCGCGATCTGGTCGCGGCGCTGGTGCAGGCGCTGCGCCGTCTCGACGCCGATCCGGGGGTCGCGGCTATTGTTCTTCGCGGCGAGGCGCCGGGATTTTGCGCCGGCAGCGATCTGAAGTTCATCGGGCGGCTCGCCCTCGAGGAGATCTGCCGCTTTGAGGCCGAGACCGGCGATATGGCGCGGCTCCTCGGGTTTCTCGGCAAGCCGGTGATCGCCTCCGTCGAGGGATTTGCACTGGGAGGCGGGTTCATTCTCGCCATCTCCTGTGACCTCGTCGTCTCCTCGCATTCCGCCCGATGGCATCTGCCGGAGGTGCCGATCGGCTGGCTGACGCCGTGGGGACTTCAGGCGCTGGTCGCACGTGTCGGCGCTGTCGCGGCGCGCAAGCTCTGCTTTGCCAGCGAGGCGCTTGACGGCCGCGACGCCGGACGCCTCGGCCTCGTCGATCATCTCACAGAGCCGGGTGGTGCCGATGACGCTGCCATCGCGCTGGCCGGGAGGCTTGCCGCCCTGCCGGTCGCCGCGGTCTCCGCCACCAAGCGCTTCTTCATGCCGGACGTCCTCAACAGGTCCGAGGTTTTCGACGCGCAGGCGAACGAAGCCTTTGCCGGAAATTGCCGTCATCCGGCCGCCCGCGCCACGCTCGAACGGTTCGGTCGCAGATGACGGATCTGAAACGAAAGGCACGCTCATGTTAAGTCGCCGTCAGCAGGGTGCGGTTGCCATCCTGACCATCGATCGTCCGAATCGCCGCAACGCGCTCGGTACCGAGCTCATGCAGGCGCTTGGCGCTGCGTTCGACGTCCTGGAGCACGATGACGGCGTCGCCGCGATCGTCGTCTCGGCGAGTGCGCCCGGCTTCTGCGCCGGCAGCGACCTCAAGGAACTGGCCGCGATGGATATCGCGCAGATGTGCCGGCACGAGGCGGAGACGGCGCGGATCGTGCGGGCGATCGGCTTTCTGGAAAAACCGGTCGTTGCCGCGGTCAGCGGATTTGCGCTCGGAGGCGGGGTCGGCTTTGCGGTCGGCTGCGATCTCGTCGTGACCCACGCCGAGTGCCGCTGGCATATGCCGGAGGTGCCGAACGGCTGGCTGCCGCCCTGGGCGCTGGCCTCGCTCAGCGCGCGGGTCGGACCGGTGGCGGCCCGGCGTCTGGTGTGGGCCAGCGAGCCCATCACCGGGACCGAGGCCCATCAACTCAAGCTCGCCGACTATCTGGTGCCGCATGGCGACGTGGAAAGCGAAGCCATCGCGCTGGGCGAGCGCCTCGCCGCGCTGCCGCGCGTCGCCGTGGCCAGCACCAAGCGCTTCTTCGCGCCGCTGATCAACGGCGGGGCGGAAGCCAGCGACATGCTGGCGAACCGCATCTTCGCGGAGAACTGCCAGGACGCTACCGCCAAGGCGACGCTCCGGAAATTCGGAATGAGGGTCTGATCCATGCGCAGGAAGAGCCGATGACGAAAATCTGTTCCGCGGAAGCGGCCGTCGCGACGATCCAAAGCGGCCAGACCGTGGCCTGCGTCGGCGTGATCGGCTGGATCACACCGGACCTGGTCCTCAAGAGTCTGGCGGCGCGCTACCTTCGCGAGGCCGCTCCGCGCGACCTGACGTTCTATTTCCCTTGCGGCACCGGCGACGGCGTCGGCATTCGCGGCATGGACCACGTCGCCATTGAAGGCCTGATGAAGCGGATCGTGTCCGGCTCCTATATCAATCCGGTCAATCCGGCGACCGGCAGGCGCCCCGAACTGATGCGGCTGATCCGCGAGAACGCCATCGAGGCCTATAGCTGGCCGATCGGCGCCAGCATGCACTGGCTGCGTGAGGTGGCGCGCCGCAGCCCGGGCTACATGACCGAGATCGGTCTCGGCTGCTATATCGATCCGGAGCAGAGCGGCGGCCGTCTGACCGCGCGCTCGACCGACAGCCTCGTCGAGAAGATCGAGTTCCGTGGCAAGCCCTATCTGTTCTATCCGGCCTGGAAACTCGACGTCGCCATCATCCGCGCCGGCGAGTCCGACGATGCCGGCAACCTCTCCTTCGAGAGCGAGGCGCTGATGTCGTCATCGCTGGCGCTGGCGCTGGCGGCAAAGGCCTGCGGCGGCACGGTGATCGCCCAGGTTTCGCGGCGCGTCGAGCGCGGCACGCGCCGCGCGCAGTCGGTGAAGATCCCGGGAACCCTGGTCGACCACGTCGTCATCGATCCGCAGCAGATGATGACGACGGAGGTCGCCCATGACGAGGCTTATCTCGGCGGTCAGCCGTTCGATCAGGCGGCGATCCCCGCGGTGCCGTTCGGTCCGGACAAGATCATCGCGCGGCGCGCGGCCCGCGAGATCAAGCCCGGGGTCGTCAGTATTTTCGGGTTCGGCGCCTCGTCCGATACCCCGCTGGTGATGGCCGAGCAGGGCGCTTTCGACGGCGGCAGGATCGCGGATTATGCCTTCACCACCGAGCACGGCCCATTCGGCGGCCTGGTGATGAGCAACTGGCAGTTCTCGGCGAACCGCCATCCGGAAGCCCTGCTCGACGGGCTTGCGCAATTCGATTTCATCGACGGCGGCAACTGCGAATTCGCGGCGCTGGCCTTCGCCCAGTTCGACTCGGATGGCAACGTCAACGTCAGTAAATTCGGCAGTTTCAACCCGGGGGCCGGCGGGTTCATCGATATCGCCCACAACGCCCGCCAGTTGCTGTTCGCCGGAACCTTCACCACCGCGGGGCTGCAGATCGACGCCGATGAACGAGGCCTCGGCATTCGCAAGGAAGGCAAGGTCAGAAAGTTCGTCACCGCCGTCGAGCAGATCACCTACCCGGTGCGCAGCGGTGTGATCAATCGCGGGCAGCGCGCCAAGATCATCACCGAGCGCGCCGTCTTTGACGTGACCGCCGAAGGCCTGGTGCTGACCGAGGTGGCGAAGGGCGTCGACATCCGCAAGGATATCCTCGACCAGATGGAGTTTGCGCCGGCGCGCATCGCCGACCGGCCCGCGGTGATGGACGCGGCGCTGTTCGCCCCCTAGCAATTTCCGGCATCACGCTGGGCGGCGCGGCACGGCTTGGCCGTCCCGGGCCTCTGCCGTATTTGGTTTTTCCTATCGGCCAATTCGGTCAATCTGGGTTAGTGGCCTCAGCGGGCTTCGTCTAACCTTCGATGGCGTGGAGATACTGTCCGGTGTCTTCCATCGCATGAAGCGTCCGCATTTGAAGAGACTGCAATGGTTGACAAGGTCTTCGCCGGAACGGTCGTGCTTCCCGACCGGATCATCGATAACGGCTACGCTCTGGTTGGCGACGGCAAGGTGCAGTCGGTCGGATCGGGCGCCGCGCCTGCAGGCGAGAAGCACGGCGGTGCCGGCTTCCTGGTGATGCCCGGCGCCATCGATGCCCAGGTCCACAGCCGCAGCCAACTCGGCCAGGAGGACTTTGTCTGGTCGACGCGAAGCGCCGCGGCGGGCGGCGTCACCACCATCGTCGACATGCCCTATGACGACAACAACCTGATCGCCACGGCGGAGCGTTTCCGCACCAAGATCAAGGAAGCCGGCGCGCAGGCGCGGGTCGATTTTGCGCTCTACGCGACGATTGATCCGCTGGAGGGTGCCAAGCGGGTCGACGAACTGGTCGACGCCGGCGCCGCCGCCTTCAAGTTCTCTACCTTCGGCACCCACCCGACGCGGTTTCCACGGATCCCGCCGCAGATGCTCTATGCCTGCTTCGTCGCGGTCGGCAGGCGCGGCCTGATCGCCGGCATCCACAACGAGAACGACGAGATGGTTCGCGCCTTCATCGCCGACGTCGAGGCGAAGGGCATCACCGACTACACCGCGCACGGCCTGTCGCGGCCGCCGATTTCCGAGGCGCTGGCCACCGCCGAGGTTTATGAACTCGGCGCCGGCGCCGGCTGCCCGGTGCACATCGTCCACTCCTCGATCGGCCGCGGCTATGAACTCGCGGCGTCGTATCGCGCCCAGGGCCACGCCGCCACCATCGAGGCCTGCGTCCATTACCTGATCCTGGACGAGGAGAACGACGTCCGCCGCCTCGGCGGCAAGGCCAAGATCAACCCGCCGCTGCGGCCGCGCCGCGAGGTCGAGTCGCTCTGGCATCATCTCGCCGCCGGCAACGTCACCATCGTCTCGACCGACCACGTCAGTTGGTCGGAGGATCGCAAGACCGATCCCAACATGCTGAAGAATTCGTCCGGCATTCCCGGTCTCGAAGTCCTGTACGCGCTGCTGCTCAAGGGACTCGACGAACGCAAGCTGCCGCTCACCCATGCCGCGCGGCTTCTGGCGCACAACCCGGCGGCGCTGTTCCGCATCACCCACGCCAAGGGCGCGTTGGAGGTCGGCCGCGACGCCGACATCGTCTTGATGCGCCGTGATCCCTATCGCTACGACGCAGCGGCCAGCGGCAACAACTTCGTCTCCTGGAGTCCCTATCAGGGCATCGAGCTGCCATTCCGGGCGATAGAAACCTACGTCCGCGGCACCTGCGTCGCCGCCGACGGCAAGGTGCTCGCCGAACCGGGGCAGGGCCGCTTCGTCAGTCCCGTTCACGCCCGCTGAGGGCCGAGGCATATGGCGAAGACCAATCTCCCGCTCGACGCCGATCGCCTCTGGGCAGACGTGATGGCGCTTGGCGACATCACCGACCCGGCGCGCCCCTGGACCCGCCGTTCCTTCACCGCCTTGTTTCTCGAAGGCCGCGCCTGGCTCGCCGGCAAATTCGCCGAGGCCGGACTGGCGACGCGGATCGATACCGCCGGCAACCTGATCGGCCGGCTCGAGGGGGCCAATCCCACGCTCGGCGTCATCGCCATCGGCTCGCACAGCGACACCGTGCCGTCGGGAGGCCGCTTTGACGGCATCGCCGGCGTCGCCACCGGCCTCGAGATCGTCCGCGCGCTGCGCGACGCCGGCATTCGGCTCGAGCACACCATCGAGGTGATTGATTTCCTTGCTGAAGAGCCCAGCGAATATGGCTTGTCGTGTGTCGGCAGCCGCGGTGTCACCGGCCTCTTGGACGACAAGATGCTGACGTTGACCGAGCCCGGCGGCGAGACCTTGCGCGACGCTTTGCGGCGCGTCGGCGGCGATCCCGACCGGCTCGACGCCGCCAGGCGCGACGACATCAAGGCGTTTCTCGAATTGCACATCGAGCAAGGCATCGTGCTGGAGTCGCAGTCGCTCGATATCGGCATCGTCACCTCGATCGTTGGCATCCGGCGGCTTGAGGTGATCTTCCAGGGCGAGGCCGATCACGCCGGCACCACGCCGCTCGGATTGCGGCACGATGCCCTGGTGGCCGCCGCCGCAACGGTGTCGGCGGTGCGCCGAATTGCCGAAGGCCTGGACGCCGAAGGCGAGGACTATTTCGTCGCCACGGTGGGCATCCTCAACGTCGAGCCGTCGGCGTCGAACATCGTGCCGGGCCGCTGCCGCATGATCATAGACGCGCGCACCACCAACCCGGCATTGACGCAGCGCTTTGTCGAGGCCATCGACCGCGACAGCCTTGCCGCAGCCGTCGCCGCCAGGGTGACGCGCGCGACGTTCGAGACCCTGTCCAACGGCGCGCCCGCCGCGTGCGATCCAGAACTGCGCACCATGTTGCGCGCAGGCGCCCGCGATCTCGGCCTTGGCGAAACCGATCTGCCGAGCGGCGCCGGCCATGATGCCGGCTTCATGAGCCGGATCTGTCCTGCGGCGATGGTGTTCGTGCCGTGCCGCGCCGGCAAGAGCCACGCGCCGGAGGAATGGGCGGACCGCGAGGCGATTGCCGCTGGTGCTGCGGTCATCCTTCAGGCGCTCAAGGCGCTCGACCAGTCCTTGGCGCACAACGCAAACTCAGGAGCAAGGTGATGGGGCGTATTCTCGGGATGCCGGACGTCGAAGCCGCGATTCGCGGCGGCTCGGTGTTCGCCGCGGGCGGCGGCGGCTGGGCGGACCATGGCCGCATGCTCGGCACCGCGGCGGTCAGCATCGGCCAGCCCGAACTGGTGTCGATGGACGAGGTGCCTGACGACGCCTACATCGCCACCGCCGCGGCGATCGGCGCGCCGGCCGGCACCACCGAATGGCAGATGCTCGGCGTCGACTACGTCAAGGCGGTCGAGATGATGCAGGACGCGCTCGGCGCGCCGGTCTATGGCCTGATGATCGGCCAGAACGGCATGTCGAGCACCATGAATGCCTGGCTGCCGTCGGCCTTCCTCGGCACCAAGGTGGTCGACGCGGTCGGCGACATCCGCGCCCATCCCACCGGCGACATGGGTTCGATCGGCATGGCGGGCAGCCCCGAGGCCACCATCCAGGTCGCGGTCGGCGGCCATCGCAACAGCAACTCCTACATCGAGCTGGTGGTGCGCGGCGCCACTGCAAAAATCTCGCCGATCCTGCGCAAGGCCGCCGACATGTCCGGCGGCTTCATCGCCAGTTGCCGCAATCCGGTGCGCGCGTCCTATGTGCGCAAGAACGCCGCGCTGGGCGGCATCTCGCGCGCGCTCGAGCTCGGCCAAGCCATCATGGCGGCCGAAGGCAAGGGCGGGCCTGCGGTGATCGACGCCATCTGCAAGACCACCTCGGGAACCATCCTCGGCCGCGGCAATGTGACCCGCAAGGCCGTGAAATACACCGAGGCCGCGTTCGACATCGGCACCATCACCATCAAATGCGACAAGCGCGATCTCGTGCTCCACGTCATGAACGAATACATGGCGGTGGAAAGCGGCGACGGCGAGCGGCTGGCGACGTTCCCCGATGTCATCACCACCCTTGATGCCGACGGCCGGCCGATGAGCGTCGGCCATATCAAGGAGGGCGTCGAGCTGTCCGTGTTCCACATCGCCAAGGCGCATCTGCCGCTGAGCTCGTCGGTCAAGGATCCTGCCGTCTATCCGGTGTGCGAGGCTGCGCTCGGCATTCCGATCGCCAAATACGCGCTGGGTTGATCGGATCATGACCAAAGAGTTCACCGTCACCTCCGGATCCAACCTGCGCTGCCGCGGCTGGCGTCAGGAAGGCCTGCTGCGGCTTTTGGAAAACGTGCTCGCGGTCGGCGAGGATCCCGGCAACCTCATCGTCTATGCCGCGCTCGGCAAGGCGGCGCGGGACTGGCCGTCGCACGACAGGATCGTGCAAACGCTGCAGACCATGGCCGACGACGAGACTCTGATCGTGCAGTCCGGCAAGCCGATCGGCGTCATCAAGACCCACGACAAGGCGCCGATCGTCATCATGGCCAACTGCAACATGGTCGGGCAGTGGGCCAAGGCCGAAAATTTCTACGAACTGCAGAAGAAGGGCCTGATCTGCTGGGGCGGTCTGACGGCGGGCGACTGGCAGTACATCGGCTCGCAGGGCGTCATCCAGGGCACCTATGAGATCTTCATGCGGATCGCCGAACGGCATTTCGGCAATAGCCTGAAGGGCCGCTTCATCCTCACCGCCGGCCTCGGCGGCATGGGCGGCGCGCAGCCGCTGGCCGGGCGCATGGCCGGCGGTATCATCCTGTGCGTCGAGATCGACCCCGATCGCATCGCGCGGCGCATCGCCAACGGCTATCTCGATGCGCGTGCCGATGATCTCGACACCGCGATGGAAATGGTCGAGGCGGCGAAGCGCGACGGACGCGCGACTTCGATCGGCCTGCTCGGCAATGCCGCCGACGTCTACGAGGCGCTGCTGGCGCGCGGCATCATTCCGGACATCGTCACCGACCAGACCTCGGCGCACGATCTGGTTTATGGCTACGTCCCGGCAGGACGCAGCTTGGCCGAAGTCAGGCAGATGCGCCATGACGATGCCAAAACCCTGATGCAGGAGAGCCGCGCCACCATCACCCGGCACGTCCGCGCCATGCTGGGTTTCAAGCGCGCCGGCGCCGTGGTGTTCGACAACGGCAACCTGATCCGCACCCAGGCCTTCGAAGGCGGGGTCAAGGACGCCTTCGACATCCAGATCTTCACCGAGGCTTACCTGCGTCCGCTGTTCGCCCGCGCCATCGGCCCGTTCCGCTGGATTTCGCTGGCCAACGACCGCGACGACATCCGCAAGATCGACGATCATCTGCTGCAGGCGTTTCCGGACAATCACATCCTGACCAACTGGATCGCGCTGGCGCGGCAATACGTTCCGTTCGAGGGCCTGCCGGCCCGGATCGGCTGGCTCGGCCACACCGAGCGCACCGCGCTCGCGATCGCGGTCAACCGCATGGTGCGCGACGGCACCCTGTCCGGCCCGATCGCCTTCACCCGCGATCATCTCGATGCCGGCGCCATGGCGCATCCCAACATCATGACCGAACGGATGCGCGACGGCTCCGACGCCATCGCCGACTGGCCGCTGCTCGACGCCATGGCGATGTGCTCGTCGCAGGCCGATCTGGTCGCGATCCATTCCGGCGGCGGCGGCTATTCAGGCTATATGACCAGCGCCGGCGTTACCGTGATCGCCGACGGCACCCGCGAAGCCGAAGAACGCCTCACGCTGTCGATGACCAACGACACCAGCCTCGGCGTGATGCGCTATGCCGATGCGGGCTATCCGGAGTCGTTCGAGGAGGTCGAGGCGAAGGGGATACGGCATTTCAGGTTGTCGTGATGGAATGCACTGCATCAGCCCCGTCATTGCTGTAGATGTTCACTAATTCACTGATCGAGTGTTTTCTCAAGGTGGGAGGACTCATTCGATGCGTGACAACAGCTACGATCGGACAATTGAGCGGAATTATCTCCAGAAG